>ERZ826242.1521-NODE-1521-length-24721-cov-7.883078_pt1 | contig 24721 bp, 25 predicted proteins | sample MGYA00519871_ERZ826242 | MGnify/ENA primary metagenome ERZ826242 (study PRJEB31778, sample SAMEA3449226) | human gut metagenome | biome: human gut; feature: human-associated habitat; material: faeces | place: United Kingdom | collected 2010/2012 ...
CTTCGCAATCGCACAGACTAATGTAACTTAACCTTGTTACTCCAGAAATTTCTGATGAAATTTCTGGAGTAATAAAAAAAGAGAAAATATTTCTATTTTCTCTTAACTCATATAATCTTTTAGTTTCTTACTTCTACTTGGATGTCTTAATTTTCTTAATGCCTTTGCTTCAATTTGTCTAATTCTTTCACGAGTTACCATGAATTCTTTTCCAACTTCTTCTAGCGTTCTTGCTTTTCCATCTTCTAGTCCAAATCTTAACTTTAATACTTTTGCTTCTCTTGGAGTTAATGTTCCCATTACTTCTTCTAATTGTTCTTTTAATAATGTATATGCTGCAGAATCTTGTGGTGCTGGAGAATCCTCATCTTTAATAAAATCTCCTAAATGGCTATCATCTTCTTCTCCAATTGGTGTTTCTAAAGATACTGGATCTTGTGCTATTTTTTGAATTTCCATTACTTTTTCTACTGGCATTTCCATCTCTTCTGCTATTTCCTCTGGACTTGGTTCTCTTCCTAATTGTTGTAATAAATGACGTGATGTTCGAATTAACTTATTAATCGTTTCTACCATGTGTACAGGAATTCTGATCGTACGTGCTTGATCTGCAATTGCTCTTGTTATTGCTTGTCTAATCCACCAAGTTGCATACGTACTAAATTTAAATCCTTTTGTATAATCAAATTTTTCTACTGCTTTAATTAATCCCATATTTCCTTCTTGGATTAAATCTAAAAATAGCATACCTCTACCTACATATTTTTTTGCAATACTAACTACCAATCTTAAGTTAGACTCTGCTAATTTTTGTTTTGCTTCTTCATCGCCTTCTAATACTTTTTTTGCCAAATCCAATTCTTCTTCATAAGTAAGAAGAGGAATTTTTCCAATTTCTCTTAAATACATTCTAACAGGATCATCAATATTTCCACCTTCGAAATTACTTAAGTTAATTTCATCTAACTTTAATTCTTCTACCTCTTGTAAATCTTCAATATCTGGACCTTCTTCATCTACATCATCCTTTAATATATCTACTCCTAATTCTTCAAAAGCATCAAATACTTTATCAATTTGTTCTGGATTTACATCATCTAACTCACTTGCAAGTTCTCCATAAGTAATTTTTCCTTTTGATTTTGCTTTTTCTAATATGCTTTTTACTTTTGCATTTCGAATTTCTTCTTCGTTTTCCTCTATTTTTCCTTCTACTTTTGCTCTATCTCTTTTATTTTCTTTTACTTCACTTTTCTCTTTTGCTTTACTACTTTCCTCTACATTTTTTGTTTTATCTTTTTTTACAGTTTCTACTACTTCTTTTTCTTTCTTTTTATTTGTTTCTTTTAGTTCTTTTTCTGCTTGTATATTTTCTTCTTTATTTTCTGCTTTTTTCATATAAAACCTCCTATTTCATTTTCGCTAATTTTATAATTACAAGGTTTAACTCTGTTTCTAAATTTGTCATTTCTTCCTTTGACAAATTTGTATTCTCTAATTGTTTTAATATTTCATTGCGATACTCGATTAACTGCTCTTTTTTATATGCATTTATAATATCCTCAATACACTTGTCAACGTCTGTTATTTCGTAATCTTCCGCCAAAATTTCTGTCAAATGATTAATAATCGCTTCATCGGAAAATAAGCTAACAACATCATAAATAGAAGTTACTCCTTTTTGATATTCCTCATAAATTCTTTTTACAATAGCTTTATTTTCTTCTACTTGAAACATTTCTGGTGTAATCTCCGACTTTATTTTTGGATATACATTTTGATTTTGCAATGTTAAAAGAGCAATAATTGTATTTTCCCTTTTTCTTATTACTTCACTTACTTTAGTATCTTCTTTTCTTGGAATGTTATACCTAGCTACTGGCTTTTCTAAAACTTTTGCACCAGTAGAGTTAGGATACGTTAATTTTTTTATTTCTGAATAAATTGCTTCTTTTGAAATTAGATATTCTTTTGAAATTTTATCAATGTAAACTTCTTGTTCAATATGGTTATCTACTTTTGCTAATATTTTTGCTATTTCATTTAAGAATTTAATTTTATCACTTGTATTTTCCAAATTTAAATCTTTCTTTAATGTCTTTACCTTAAATTCCACAAGAGAAATTGCATTCTCTACATATTTTTCAAATCTTCCACTTCCATATTTCGTAACAAATTCATCTGGATCTTTTGCTCCTTCTAGTTGTAAAATTCTAACATCACAACCTAAATTACTTAAGATTTCTAACCCTCTCATTGTCGCTGCTTGTCCAGCTCCATCAGAATCATAACCAATAATAATTTGTTCTGAAGATCTGCGTAGCAATCTTCCCTGTGCTTCTGTTAAAGCTGTTCCTAGAGATGCAACTGCATTTGTAATTCCTCTTTGATGAAGAGAAATTGCATCCATATAGCCTTCTACAATAATAATCTTACTTGTATCTGCTTTTTTCGCATTATATAATCCAAATAAATGTCTTCCTTTATGGTATACAATATTTTCTGGAGAATTTATATATTTAGGCTTTGAATCATCTAATACTCTTCCTCCAAATGCAATAAATCTTCCTCTTACATCTTGAATGGGAAACATTAATCGATTACGAAATCGATCAATAAATCTTCCATTTTGATTTTGATTTACTAAATCAGAAGATAAAATCTCTGAATCTGAAAAACCCTTTTGTTTCAAAACGCGATATAATTCATCAAAATTACCTGAATATCCAATTACAAAGTTTTTCAATGTACTATTATCTAATTTTCTCTTCTTTACATATTCCTGAGCTAACTTTGAAGTTGGCTTATATAAATTTTCGTGATAAAAATAAGCTGCTACTTTATTGATTTCATATACTTTCGCAGCTAATTGTTGTAACTTATTATCTTTATCTTGCTCTAAAACAGGTAATGTAATTCCCGCTCTTTCTGCTAAAAATTCTAAGCTTTCTCTAAAGCCAATTCCTTCTATCTTACTAATAAAATGAATTACATTTCCTCCAACGCCACATCCAAAGCAATGAAAGATTTGTTTATCTGGTGAAACGGAAAAAGATGGTGATTTTTCATTATGAAATGGACATAAACCGAAGTAATTTCTGCCACTTCGTTTTAATGCCATATATTGTGATATTACATCAACGATGTCATTACTATTTTTTACTTCATCAATTAATTCATCACTATACCTTACCATTCTTCCTACCTTTCTTTTTACATACTTTTTATATTCGACACTTTTAATATAAATCCTTCTTTTATGTTTACAAGAGGACAGTTTTCTCTCTATTTTACGCCAAAAGAAAAGAGAAATGTCTATTTCTCTTTTCTTTTGCTCGTTTATGCATTTGTTGTTCCCGTTCCTTCAAATGGAATAAATTTGTTTACAATATTTTTGCTAATATCAGATGCTGTTATGTTACCATCTACTTTATATTCTGCAAATGATGTAGAAATTTTATTATCAATTAATTCTTCAATCTCATCTTTTGAAGAATGCTCTGTTAAAACAAGTTCACTTACTAAAATTTGTTTTGCATTATTTAACATTTTTTTCTCGCCTGTTGATAATCCTTTTTCTTTTTGTTTAAAGCTTAAATTTCTTACTACATCTGCAACCTCGTAAATATCTCCGCTCTTCATCTTATCCATATTATCACGATATCTCTTATTCCAATTCATAGACATCTCTGTTTCATTTGATTCTAGTACACTAAATACTTTTTCAGCAGAATTTTTATCAATAATCTCTCTTACACCTATTTCTTCTGCTTTTTTAGTTGGTACCATTACCTTTACCTCGCCTGGCATTTTTAAAATATAATAGGCTTGTTTTTCTCCTAATATATCCTTCTCTTCAATTGCATCTATTACTCCAGCCCCGTGCATTGGGTAAACTATTTTATCACCTACATTAAACATGCAAGTCAACTCCTTTCAATGTCTATTTCTTGTCTAACAACATCTTTATTATACTACAAAATTTACCAAAAGTCAAAGGATTTTCCACATGTATATAGGTCAAAAATAGGCTACAACTCAGTTGTAGCCTTGATTTACATAAATTAATTAATTTTTTTTCTTTTCTATTTACTAGTAGATCCAAAGCCTCCTACTCTTTCTCCTTCTGCTACATCATTATCTACTGTTAAATATTTTTGGAAAATACCTTGTCCGATTGCTTCTCCTTTTTTTATTACAATATCTTCATCCTTAATATTAAAAAAAGAAAACATAAAATGTCCATCGTTATCCGGATTTCCATAATAATCTTTATCTATTACTCCCACACTGTTTGCCATTACTAATCCTTTTTTCTTAGGATTTGAACTTCTATTATATAACAATAAAACTTCATCATCTTGCATATATGCTTTTAATCCTGTTTTTACCAATGTTGGATTCATTCCTTTTTTAAAACTTGGTATTACCGTATCTTCTGCAGCTTCGATATCATATCCTGCTGAATATTTTGTTTTTCTTACTGGCAAATGAATTCCTTTATCTTCAAATCCTTTTGCCACTTCAAATCCTCTTACTTTTTCCATGTTTTTCCCTCCATTTTTTCTTTCTAACTTATTTTTACACGAAACATTTTTTTTGTCAATATTTTGTTTTTTTCACGATTTTTCTACTCTTGGAATATAATACAATATGAATTACGTTAACTTTAATAGGAGGATATATACAATGAATCATATAATTTCTTTATACTATCTACCTGTGAATACCATTGGTACCATTGAACATTTAGATTGCATAGGATCCATACAAAGAAGACTACTAGATCTTGGAATGATAAAGGGAACAAGAATAATCCCTCTATTTAAAAGTCCTGCTGGAGATCCTATCGCATATTCTATTCGTGGAAGTGTAATTGCTCTTCGAAAAGAAGATGCATTAAACATAAAAGTTCTAGTATAAATTCAGGCAAAATTTCAATCAATTTTCATTAACAACGTATTTTTTTCTTCATATAATATATTATTTTAAAGTTTGAGGTGATTTTATGGGACTTACTAAGAGCTCCTCCGTTTCTCACTTACTTTCTAGTGAAATTCAAAAATTAGAAAATGCCTGTAACTATACAATTGCAATTGCTGGAAATCCCAATGTCGGAAAGTCAACTATTTTTAATCATTTAACTGGTATGAACCAACATACGGGAAATTGGCCTGGGAAAACAGTTACAAATGCAGCTGGTACATATGAATATAAACAGGATCATTTCTTATTAGTAGATATTCCTGGTACATATTCTTTAATGTCTCATTCTGAAGAAGAAAAGATTGCTCGAAATTATATTTGTTTTGGAAATCCAGATGTAACTGTTATCGTAGTAGACTCTACTTGTTTAGAACGTAACTTAAATCTTGTTTTCCAAACCTTCGAAATTACAGATCGAGTTATTGTATGTGTTAATTTATTGGATGAAGCAAAGAAAAAGGGGATTTCAATCGATTTGAAAAAACTATCTGATTTGCTTGGAGTTCCTGTTATAGGAACAAATGCAAGAAAGAAAAAAACACTAACTGCTTTAATGGAATGCGTTTATCAGGTATGCCATAAAGAAATCTTACCTTCTCCTAAAAAAATAAATTATTTGCCAGTTATTGAAAATAGTATTCATCTTATGATTCCATCTATTCAAAAATATGATTCCATTCCTAGTTATTTACATCGCTTTATCTGTTTAAAATTATTAGAAAAAGAAGAAACTATTTTACATTCTATTTCTTCCAATTTTCATGTTAATTTTAAGGAAAATGAACTTTTAAAACAAAAGTTAGACGAATCTTATTGTTTAATGAAAAAAAATGATATTAATGAATCCAATTTTCGAAATAAATTAATTTCTAGTATTATTTTAGAGGCAGAAAATATTTCCAACCAAACTTGCTCTTACAAAAAAGGAAAAAATTTCACCTTTAAAATAGACAAAGTTCTTACTTCTAAAAAATTTGGTATTCCTATTATGCTCTTATTTTTAGGAATCATTTTTTGGCTTACAATTATTGGAGCAAATTACCCTTCTAGCCTATTATCACAATTTTTTGCATGGATTCAAGAAAAATTAATTATTGGTGCGAAAGCAATTTCAATGCCAAATTGGCTTTCCGACCTACTTATCTTCGGAATGTATCAAACTGTTACTTGGGTTATTGCTGTTATGCTTCCTCCAATGGCGATCTTTTTCCCTCTTTTTACTTTACTAGAAGATTTAGGCTATCTTCCTCGAATTGCATTTAATTTAGATCACTATTTCAAAAAAGCTTGCTCTTCTGGTAAACAGGCACTTACCATGTGCATGGTAGTGATAAAATGGTATCGCAAAAATAGTAGAAGGGAAGAATTTCTATTCTATCCCTTCTACTACTAAAAACAGCTACCATTCTTTTTTATGATTTATTAATTCTAAAATATATCCTATTAAACAATAAGGTGCTAAGATAAATGAATATAATAACACATAAATAATAAATGCTAATACGCTTCGTTTTTCTAATTTACAATTAACTTCTTTTTGCATATTTTTCCTTTTCATCTCAATTACGAAACATAGTAATAGTCCAAAAGGAATTACCAGTAATGATATCCATCCTATTAGTAATGGATTTCCTAAGGCTAATAAAATTAATCCAAGCGGTACAAAAATAAGAAGCGCTAAATCTATAAAAGGAAAAAATATATTCAAACACATTAAAAATTTAGATTTTAGATCAATTTTCTTTGATTTAAATATTTTTACTTTTTTAAAAGCCTCTATCATTCCTCTTGCCCATCTTTTTCTCTGTCTTCCTAAATCTCTAAATTTTTCTGGAACTTCTGTATATGCAATTGCATTTTTCGAAAAATTAGTTTCATAACCTTTACTTAATAATTCCCAAGTTAAAACAATATCTTCTCCCACACAGTTTTTCCATCCGCCTATTTCTCTTAGTACTTCTGTTTTGTAAGCACTAAAAGCTCCTTGGGCTACTAATGTTGAATTATAATTTCCTTGAACCAGTTTCACTCCAAATATTCCTAAAGTATAATCCCATTCTTGTAATTTTGTAATGAAACTTTTTTTAGAATTCTTTACAAATAAACATCCAGCAGTAGCAGCTGTCTTTTTATTCGAATTCGTTAATTTATTCATAATATTTCTTATCGCTAAAGGATGCAAAATAGTATCGCTATCGATTGTAATAGTATAATCTGTCTTTACACTCTGCAACCCTTTATTAAGAGCTTCTGCTTTTCCTTGATGCTTTGATTCTATTATCGTTATATTAGAATCTAGTTCCATAGATTTTAGTAGTTCTAAAGTTCCATCTGTTGACCCATCATCTATAATACTTAGATAAATATTTCCACAGTATTTTTGCTTCTTAATAGATTCTAACGTTTCTTTTATTGATTTTTTCGCATTATACACTGGTATTAAAATAGTAACATCTTCTTCTTTTTTGGTGCATGCTTTTTTCTCTTTTTTACTTGATAGTAAACTAATCAACGTAAATATAAAATAAAAACCTGGAATTAAAGCTATAAAAGTTACTAAATAGATTGCTAAAAAATATCCAAAATAACATGCTATATCATTAATCCAGCTAATATTTATAAAGATTGAACAGATAAGACATAACAATGCAACCATAATTGATATCAAAAACATTCTTATCACCTCATATTATCATATGAAATTGTCAAAAAATGGTGATAAGTATCAAAAAATGTCTAATATGAATATGATAAATAGAGGTGAATAAAAATTGAATACTAAAAAAGGAATTATGATTGCATGTGCTGTAATGATTGCAATTATTTTAATATGTGCCTTTAAGCAATATCAATATAGTCAAAGAGCTAATGTTAAAGTTCCAATTCTGCTTTACCATAATTTTGTAACTACTGTTCCTGAGCATGATCCTGATAATTTTAATTATATAAATACTCCAGAAAGTTTTGAAGAAAATGTAAAAACACTGTTAGAAAATGGGTATACAATAATATCGATGAAAGATCTAGATGAAGCAAACAATGGAAAGAAAAAACTTCCTGATAAGCCAATCATTATAACTTTTGATGATGGATATTACAGTAATTACGAGTATATTTATCCAATCTTAAAAAAATATAATGTGAAAACCTCTATTTTTATCGTTACCGATAAAATCGGCCAAGAACTTGATGGAATAAGATATTTGGGATGGAATGAATGTTTAGAAATGCAAAATAGTGGCCTTGTAGAAATATTTAGTCATAGTACAAAACATGTCTTTTATAACAGGTTACCTGTTATAGAAATTCGTGATGATGTAAAAAAATCATATCAGTTAATTGAGCAACATTTAGGAAAACAGGATTTAAAAGTATTCGCTTATCCTTATGGTGCATATACAAAGCAAACAGTAAAAACTTTAAAAAATGATGGTATTGATTTTCAAATATATGATCTTGGAATAAATAATTTTAAGAATTTAGATAAAAATTTTATGAAACGAATTAATATTCCTTGTGAAATGACTGGAAAAGAAATTATAGAAGCAATAGAAAAAGGGACTTTCTAAAATTAGTCCCTTTTTATTATATAAGAAAAGTGGCTTCGCCACATGTACAGATTGCTTCGCAATCGCATAGACTAATGTAACTTAACCTTGTTACTCCAGAAATTTCTGACGAAATTTCCTACGTAATAAAAAAATAAACAGTAATTTATTTCAATCATTTTGCTTTTTTTCTTCTGGAATAAAACTGATAATTTGATACCCTCCTCCTATTACGCTAATTTTTAACTCTATTTTACTTTCTGCTTTATCATTCATCGTATTTTCTTGAATCATAATTTTATCTATTAATTCATCTATATAATCTTCTATATTATTCTTTGATATTATTAATTCTTTTCCAATATTCTCTCTTAATTTTTTATAAGCATCTTTTTCTTTCTCTTGTTTGCTTTTCTTTCCTTCTAATTCTTTTAATTTTGTCTCTAGCGTAAAAATTTCTTTCTCTATCGATATCTTCTTTATTTTTAATTCTTCTTCATTTAGAATCCCGTCTAAAGTTAAATCTAATAACTTATCTTTTTTATTTTTTAACATTTGTATTTCATTTTTACATTTCATTTCTTGTACGATATTATTTTCTTGATTTGAAATTTCTATATAAAGATTCATTAATTCATTGCAAATTTCCGCTTCATAAGTTTCATATCTTTTAAAAAGATATAATAATAGATTATATAAATCCGTTTCTTTAAAACATGCCAGCATACAATCTCTTTTTCCTGTTTTGTGAAAATTGCTGCAATACCAATAAACAATATCTGGTTTATTTTTATAATGTCTAACTTTTCTTACAAAACTACATTTATGTTTTTCACAATAAAGTTTTCCAGATAAAGGATATCTGGTTTGATGCCTTTGATATGTAGGAGCATTTTTACCTCTACTCATTAATTTCTTATTTGCTTTTTCCCACAAATCTTCTGATATAATCGGAGGTACCTTTTCGTAATCTTTAAATACTTTCCATTGTTTTTTATCATTAAAATTTCTTTTTTTAGTTCGGTAATCTACAACAGTGGATAATCCTCCAGTGTAATATCCTTTATACTTAGGATTTTGGATAATTTTCTTTAATGTATTTTGGTGAAATCTATTTCCATTATGGTTGTAATATCCTTGTTTAGCAAGTTCCATAGATAATTTTTTAAGTCCTATTTTATTATCATTTGCATAGGTAGCAAAAATCTTTCTAATAATAGATGCTTCCTCTTCATCAATGATAAGTTTCCCTTTTGCTTTTTTATATCCCCAAATATTATTGGTTCCTAAAACAGTTCCTTTATCAATTGCTCTCTTAAAACCAAATTTCGTTCTTTCAGAAATTTTTCGAACTTCATCTTGTGCCATACTAGACATAATTGTAAGTCTTAATTCTCCATCATTGGATGCTGTTATAATATTATCCGATAAAAAATAAACACAAACATCATATTCTAATAATTTTCTTGTATAAAATAAACTGTCTATCGTATCACGAGAAAACCTAGAAACTTCTTTAGCAATAATTAAATCAAACTTTTTTTGCTTACTGTCTTCTATCATTTTCATAAAATTTTCTCTTTTTAGAGAGGTGATTCCACTTATTCCTTCATCTACGTATCCTGAAATAAAAATCCAATTTTGATTCTTTCTTATATATTCTTCAAAAAAAGAAACTTGATTTTCCAAAGAATTCATTTGTTCTTCTTTTTCTGTAGAAACTCTGGCATAATAAGTAACTTTTAATGGTAAATCAAAAATTGTTTTTCCTGCCAATAATTCTTGTTTTATCTGATAAATGGTCAAATTCCTTCTTTCCCTTCCTGTAGCTAAACAAAAAATTGATAAAGATTATTTTTTGGTTTCTTCCCAAATTAAACTTTCGATCTTTCTAGATGCGTTTTCAAATAATTCTTTATCAATTACATTTTTTCTATATAAAATTTTATTCACTACTAATTCTATTTTTAATTTCATATATTTTTCTTTCATATATTCCCCTTTAAAAATATATTAGTAATGTGCCTGTATTATTCTAATATTTTATTTTTTTCTTAATCGTAATGTATTTAAAATTACTGTTAAACTACTAATTACCATTGCTAAACTTGCAATCATTGGATTAATTACAATTCCTACTGGCTTTAATATGCCAATTGCAATTGGTATCATTAATATATTATAGAAAAATGCCCAAAATAAATTTTGCTTAATTATTTTCATTGTACTTTTACTTATATGAATTAATGTTAAAATACAATCTAAATTATTTCTTGTAAGAATTACATCGGATGAATCCATTGCAATATCTGTTCCACTTTTTACACTAACACCAATATCTGCTGTTGCTAAAGCTGGACTATCATTAATTCCATCTCCACACATCATTACATTCTTACTCTGTTTTTTTAACTCTTTAATTACCTGTGTTTTTTCTGATGGCACTACATTTGCAATTACTTTTCCTATTCCAATCTCTTTTGCAATTGTTTCTGCTGTTTCTTTATTATCACCTGTTAACATAATTGTATCAATTTTATTTTTATTTAATTTTTCGATTACTTCTTTTGCATTTTTTCGAATGATATCATTTACGCCAATTAAAGCAATTATTTCTTTATCTTGAACTACATATACAATACTATTTCCTTTTTTTGCTAATTCATTTTCATCTTCCTTATATGGATTCTCTATCTGAAAGCTTTTTAAAATTTTTGCATTTCCAATGATTACTTTTTGATTATTTGCCTTGCCAATCACGCCATATCCACTAACATTTCCAAATTCTTTTACTTCTAAAGGTTTTATTCTATTTTCTTCCATATAGTCTGTAAATGCTTTTCCAATTGGATGAGTTGACTTTCTCTCAATGCTACCAATCAATTGTAATAACTCATTATTTTCCATCTTACTATAATTTTTAATTTCAGAAATTTTTAAAGTTCCATAAGTTAATGTTCCCGTTTTATCAAATACTACAGTATTTATTTTTTGTGCGTTTTCTAATATTTCACTTGATTTTACTAAAATTCCATGATTCGCACACTTTCCTTCTGATACTACAATTGCAAGTGGAGTTGCAAGTCCCAAACTACATGGACAGGCAACAACTAAAATCGTTACAAATACAATTAAACTGCTAGCAAAATCATAACCTAAAATAAGATAAAGAAGAAAACTTAAAATTGCTATTATCATTACAATTGGCACAAAATAACTTGAAACAATATCTGCCATTTTTGCAATTGGAGCTTTTGTATTACTTGCTTCTACCACTAGTTTTACAATTTCAGATATGGTAGATTCTCTTCCTATTTTTTCTGCCTTATATTCTATATACCCATCATAATTAATACTACCCGCAATTACTTTTGCACCACGATCTTTCGTTACTGGCTTACTTTCTCCGGTAATAAACGATTCATCTAAATGTGCTTTGCCTTCTATAATTTCTCCATCTACTGAAATTCTTTCTCCAGGTCTACTTACTACAATATCTCCTTTATGCACTTCATCAATCGTTACTATTTTCTCTTTCCCGTCCACTTTAATTGTTGCTTTCTCTGGGGTAATTTTTACTAATTTTTGAATTGCTTCTTTGGTTTTATCCTTACTAATCCCATCTAGATATCTTCCTAATTTCACAAAATAAATTACCATAGCTGCTGACTCAAAATATAAATGATGAATTGCAGAAGTATCTCCTCTTATGATTAATACCATACTATATATACTATATAAAAAACTACTTAAAACTCCAATTCCAACTAAAGTATCCATATTTGGAGTTCTATGAATTAAATTTTTATATCCATTTTTTAAAACATCAAATCCATAAATTAAAAACAAAATTGCAAAAATAAATAAGCAGATTGTATAACCTATGGGATTTTTGCTTGGATCAATCATTTCTAAAGTAGGTAAATGTATCATGTGCCCCATTGCAATATACATAAAAATAATTGCTAAAACAGTAAAGAAAATAAATTTTCTTTTTTCTTTTTTATTTTTACTTTCTATTTTTATTTCTTTAAATTCTCCTAAGCTCTTAAATCCTGCTTTTTTAACAAATTCATTTAATTGATCTACTGTTAAAATTTTTTCGTCATATTCGATACTTGCATTTGCTAATACCAAATTTACAGAAGCTTGTTTAATTCCTTTTTGCTTATTTAGATATTTTTCAAGGCCATTAGAACAAGCACTACAGGTCATTCCTTCTATGGATAATATGATTTTTTTCATACTTAACCTTCCTTTACAATTTCAAATCCAATATCAGTAATTGTTTCTTCCATTTCTTCTTTCGTTACTTTTTCTTCTGCTAATACTCTTACCATTCCTGTATGAAAATCCGCTTCTACTGTTTTTATTCCTTCTACTTCTCCTAAAGCATTTTTTATCCTATTTTCACATCCCCCACAAGACATTCCTTCAACCTTTAAAATTGTTTCTTTCATTTTTCTTCCTCCTTCTTATTTTTATTTTCTTTTAGGTTTATTATAACACATTTTCATTTTTTTCACTTATATTTTAATTCTATTCTTTTTTCTCTATTTTCTTCGATTTTCTCTTCTAACTTTTTTATCATCCTCTTTTTTAGTTTATTTTTCTTAATGCTCTAAGTGCATTAAGAATTGCAATAATAGAAACACCAACGTCTGCAAATACCGCTTCCCACATTGTTGATACTCCAACTGCTGTTAAGACTAATACTACAATCTTAACAAAAATTGCAAATATTATATTTTCTCTAACAATTCTCATTGTTTTCTTTGATAATTTAATTGCCTTTATTAGTTTAGAAGGTTCATCTGTCATGATAACAATATCTGCTGCTTCAATTGCACTATCTGCTCCCAAACCACCCATTGCAATTCCAATATCTGCTAATGTTAAAACTGGACTATCATTAATTCCATCACCTACAAATACTAATTTCCCTTTTTCTGACTTTGCTTTTAATAATTCTTCTACTTTTTCTACTTTATCTGCTGGTAATAAATCGGTGTATACTTTATCCATTCCAAGTTTTTCTGCTACATTTTCACCTACCTTTTTTCTATCGCCCGTAAGCATTACCGTTTGTTTTATATTGTTTTTCTTTAATTCATGAATCGTAGTTTTTGCATCTTCTTTTATTGTATCCGAAATTAATATATATCCTGCATATTTATTTTCTATTGCAACATATAAAATGGTTCCAATTTCATTACACTTTTCGAATTCTATCTTTCTAGTGTTCATTAATTTTTCATTTCCTACCAAAACCTCTTTTCCTTTTATTTTAGCGGTAATTCCAAGTCCTGATAATTCCTGATAATCATTAATTTCGTTTTCTTTTATTTTCCTTTCGTATACTTGCTTGATAGATTCTGAAATTGGATGATTCGAATAATTTTCTGCATACGCAACTACTTCTAATAATTCCTCCTTTGAGATTTGTACTGGCTCTATTTTTTGAACTTCGAATACTCCTTTGGTTAATGTTCCTGTTTTATCAAATACCACAATTTCTGCATGGGATAATGCTTCTAAATAATTACTTCCTTTTACTAATATTCCCATCTTAGAAGCTCCTCCGATTCCTCCAAAAAAGCTTAATGGAATTGAAATAACTAAAGCACAAGGACAGGATACTACTAAGAAAGACAATGCTCTATAAATCCAATCAGAAAATGTTTCTATCCCTAAAATAAGAGGCGGAACAATTGCAAGTATAACAGCAATTATAACAACGATCGGAGTATAGTATTTTGCAAATTTTGTAATAAAATTTTCTGATTTTGATTTTTTGCTACTTGCATTTTCTACTAATTCTAAAATTTTGCTTACTGTAGATTCTCCATATTCTTTCTTAACTTCAACCTTAATTACACCATTTAAATTAATACAGCCACTAAGCACTTCTTCTCCTTCTACCACTTCTCTTGGAAACGACTCTCCTGTTAGTGCTTTTGTATCTAATGTTGTTTTTCCTTCCAGTATAATACCATCTAGCGGAATTTTTTCACCAGGCTTTACAATAATTTTATCTCCTATCTTTACTTCATCTGGATCTACTTTTTTTATTTCTCCATCTTGCCAAAGATTCGCAAAGTCTGGTCTAATATCCATTAAACTTGCAATGGATTTTCTTGATTTATCTACCGCATAACTTTGGAATAATTCTCCTACTTGATAGAATAGCATAACTGCCACTGCCTCTGGATATTCTCCAATTCCAAAAGCCCCTATGGTTGCTATTGTCATTAAAAAATTTTCGTCAAATACTTTTCCTCTAAAAATATTTCTGATTGCTTTTTTTACAATTTCAAATCCTACAATAATATAACTTATAATAAAAATTCCATTATTGATCCATTCATTTTCAAATTTTATAACCATAGATATTGCATATAAGATAAGTGCAATGATAATTTTTATTGCTTTCTTTTTCATATTGTTCTCCTCCTTATATTTCTTCTATTGTTACATCCGGCTCTTCTCTTTTAACTACCTTTTTTAGTTGTTTGATAATTTCTTCTTTATGATTTTCCTCATATTCTATTTCCATTCTCTCTGCCATAAAGCTAATACTTACTGCATTCATTCCTTCTATTTTTTGAATTGCTCTTTCTAACTCTGCTGCACAATTTGCACAATCTAATCCTTTTATTTTAAATTTACTTTTCATTCTCTTTTCCTCCCTTTTGTTATCTATCTTTAAAATTCTATTTTTCTATCAATGAAACAAATCCTATCCTTTTATTGTTCCTTCATTGACTCTTTATGTTCGATATGCTCGATACCTATTTCAAAAACTTGCTTTACGTGATCATCATCTAAAGTATAATATACTTCTTTTCCATCCCTTCTACTTTTAACAATTCCACTTTGCCTTAGTGCTGCTAATTGATGTGAAATAGATGATTTTGTCATTCCAAGTACATTTGCGATATCACATACACACATCTCATTTTGATCTAATGCAAATAGGATTTTTGTTCTTGTTGGATCTCCTATAATTTTAAAAAATTCTGCTAATTTATTAAATAATTCTTGTTTTGGCATCTTTTCTAAAGTTTCTTTTACTACTTCTTGATGAATAATATTGCAATCACATACAAATTCATTGTTTGACATTCTTTTTTCTCCCTTCTTTAAAAAGCATAATTACAGTTGAATATTTATTCAACTTTTATTTACTATATATTATAGTTGAATCGTCGTTCAATTGTCAATCATTTTTTCATTTTTTATTTTTCATTTCTTGTTATTCCATAAATCAATTTACCACTTTGTCACTCCCATGTGCATGGGATTTGGTTGTAACGCTGCAGGAGTCGTTGGATGTCGAATTATTGATTCACCTAGAGAAAAACTAATTGCAATACTTACTAATAGTTTTGTTCCTTGTAATGGCAGATTTCCTTTTTTAATTACAATTTCTAGTATTTTTATTGCTGGTTTATGTGGTGGATTTACAGGCTCCTTACTTTCTACTTTTACTGTACTTTTTATTATATTACTAGGTGTATTTTTTACTTTATTCATTTCTAAAGTATTGTCAAAAACGATCTTAAAAGGGCTTCCTTCTTCTTTTGTTTTGGAACTTCCACCCTACCGCAAACCACAACTCGGAAGCATTTTAATTCGTTCTATTTTGGATCGAACTTTATTTGTATTAGGAAGAGCAATTGCGGTAGCAGCACCTTCTGGTATTGTAATATGGGTACTCGCTAATTTAACAATTGGAGGATGTAATTTACTTGATCTCATTGCTAATTTTTTTACCCCTCTTGCTCACTTAATGGGATTGGACGGTTATATTCTAACTGCTTTTATCTTAGGAATTCCAGCAAATGAAATTGTCCTTCCTATTCTTTTAATGAGTTACTTAAAAACAAATTCTCTTGTTCGTATAGAAGATACATTTTATATTGGTCAAATTCTAGTTCAAAATGGCTGGACCCTACTTACTGCCATTAATGTAATGATTTTTGCATTATTACATTTTCCTTGTAGTACTACTCTTATTACAATAAAAAAAGAAACCGGCAGTATAAAATGGAGTATTTTGTCTTTTATACTACCAACCATTTGTGGAATTATTTTATGCATGTGTACAACAGCTATTTGGAATTTCGTCCATTTTTTGTGCTAAAGAGAAAACTCTTTTCTATCTTGACTTTTCTTATATTTTTCTATATGATATAGGCAGAAATAAATGAAATTGGAGGTAGAAAAATGGAATTAAAAGGATCAAAAACAGAAGCTAACTTGAAAGCTGCTTTCGCAGGAGAGTCAGAAGCTAGAAATAAATATACTTACTTTGCTAGTGTTGCAAAAAAAGAAGGATATGAACAAATTGCAGCATTATTTTTAGAAACAGCTGAAAATGAAAAAGAACACGCTAAACTTCACTTAAAATATTTAAATGGAATTGGTGACACAAAACAAAATTTAGCAGATGCAGCTGCTGGTGAAAATTACGAATGGACAGATATGTATGACAGATTTGCAAAAGAGGCAGAAGAAGAAGGATTTATGGAAATTGCAGCTACAATGAGAGGTATTGCAGCAATTGAAAAAGAACATGAAGAAAGATATCGTAAACTTCTTAAAAATCTTGAAGATGGAGAAGTTTTCCAAAAAGGAAGTATTGTTGTTTGGAAATGTAGAAATTGTGGACATATTGTAGTTGGTACGCAAGCTCCTTCTATTTGTCCTGTTTGTAAACATCCACAAAGCTTTTTTGAAGTAAAAGCTGAAAATTATTAATACCAAAAGATTCATTTTAACTTTAATGTTTTTTCCAAAAAGAAAGAACAAAGTGATTTTTATATCCTTTGTTCTTTCTTTTTTATTGCTCCAGAAATTTCTGGAGCAACAAGGTTAAGTTTCTTTACTTCGTGCGATTGCGAAGCAATCTGTACATATGGCGAAGCCACTTTTCTTATTATTTTATATCAACTTATTTTATTTCTGCAATTAGGTCATACTCTTTTGCATCTACAATTTCTACTTGAATAAAATCCCCTGTATGGCATTCTTTTGTATTTTTCACATATACAATACCATCAATTTCTAACATTTGCATATAAGTTCTTCCTATATAATATTTACCATCAAATGTTTTTCCATCAATTAATACTTCGTAACTTTTTCCTATATATTTTTCCTGTACTTTTTGATCAATTTCTTTTTGCAAACTCATAATTTTATGATATCTACTTTTCTTCGTCATAGGATGAATTTGATCTGGTAATCTGGCTGCCGGTGTTCCTTCTTCCTTTGAATAAGAAAACGCACCTAAACGATCAAATTCTGTTTGTTTTACAAATTCATATAGTTCCTCGAATTCGTCTTTTGTTTCTCCTGGAAACCCAACAATAAGTGTAGTTCGAATAATCACTTCTGGAATTTCTTCTCTTATTTTTTTTATGATATTTTTAATACTTTCTCCATTACTCTTTCGATTCATTCTTTTTAGAACGCGATCGGAAATATGCTGAATTGGAATATCAAAATATTTACATATATTTGAATTTTCCTTTACTACTTTGATTAGCTCTTCTGTAATTGTTTCTGGATAAGAGTACAAAAAGCGTATCCATTTAAATTCTTTTATATTCGCAAGGTCTTGTAATAATTCAGCTAGTTTTGGCTTTCCATATAAATCAATTCCATATTTTGTAGTATCTTGTGCAATTACAATAATTTCTTTGAACCCTCTTTGTGCTAAATTTCTTGCTTCTTCTAATATTTCCTCTTTTGGTCTACTGATAAAAGGACCACGAATATATGGAATAGCACAATAGGTACAACGATTACTACATCCCTCTGCTATTTTTAAATATGCTGTCGTTTCACTTGTTGAAATTTCTCTTGTTTGATAGTTTAATTCAAAATGATTTTTTTCTTCTTCTTTTCTAATTGTTTTTTCAATTTCTTCCCACATCTTAGGATATTCGTCAATGGATATAAATAAATCCACCTCTGGAATTGCTTTTATTAATTCTTCCTTATATCTTTGTACTAGACATCCTGTTACAATCAAAAATTTACATTTTTTCTTTTTATATTCTGCCATTTCTAAAATAGTATTAATCGCTTCTTCTTTTGCTGATTCTATAAAACCACAAGTATTAATTACAATTACTTCTGCTTCATTTGGATTATTTACAATAGTATCTTTGTTTTCTTTAAACATTCCAATCATCATTTCGGTATCTACTAAATTTTTGCTACAACCTAATGATACAAATCCTATTTTCATTCTTCTTCACCCTTTTCTATTTGATAATTACTACATATATGTTTACGTGTCATTTCTAATAAATTTAGTTTTGTAAATCCTAAAATTTGTGTTTTTGAACGATCTTGCTTTAAATATTCTTCTAATTCCTCTATTATAATTTTTCTATCTTCTTCAGACTTCATATCGATATAATCAATAATAATAATACCTCCGATATCTCTTAAACGAAGTTGCTTTGCAATTTCTTTACTTGCTTCTTTATTCACCTTTAATATTGTCTCTCCTACGTCTTGTTTCCCTGTATATTTTGCTGAATTTACATCGATTGCAGTCAATGCTTCTGTTTTATCAATCGTAATAAACCCTCCACAATTCAACCATACTTTACGATTACACGCTTTTTCTAGTTGCTCTGCTAAGTCATACCTTTGTAATAAATCTTCTTCCTTTAACTCTAATGTAATATTTACATTTTTCCCTAATTCTTCTAAATCTTTTTTTATCTCTTGATAGGATTCTTTTGTATTTGTTGTTATTCTTTCGATTCCATGATCCATGGTATCCATAATCAATTTTTTTAAGATATCATCATTTTTCTCTATCAATTTTGGATAGCTATCTGTAAGTTCAAATTCTTTTTGAATATAGTTCCATCTTTTTTCTAGTAACTGTAAGTCTTTCAAGATTTCTTCTTCTTGCTTTCCTCTACATGAAGTTCTTATAATTACTCCCATATAATTCGGTAAATATTTTTCTACAATTTTTTTCAGTCTTTCAATCTCTTCTTTTTCTTCTATTTTTTGTGAAATAGTAACAATATTTGTATTTGGCATTAATACTAAATATCTACTCACTAAACTTAAATGAGTAGACACTCTTGCTCCTTTTTTATCATTGCTATCTTTCTTTACTTCTACTAAAATTGGCATTCCAACTCGAATTACCTGTTTAATATCTTTTACCATCTCTTCGTTTTGATTTTCGCTATCTTTTACGATATCTTTCTTTGGTAAAATATCTTTTAAGTGAATAAATGCATTTTTCGTTTCACCTATATCAACAAATGCCGCTTGCATTCCAGGTAAAATATTTCTAACTTTTCCTACATAAATATTTCCTTCTAATCGTTTTATTCTATTGTTTTGCTCGTACTTTTCGATTAATTTTCCATCTTGTATAAAAGCAATTATTCTTTTGTCTTGTTTTTCATTAATAATTAATTCTTGCATCTTTTCTCCCTACTCATTATATTGATTCATTGCTTTATCGATACCATTTTCTATGATTGCTTCAATTGCTTTTGCTGCTTTTTTTGTTGATTTTCTTAATTCTTCCAACTCTTCTTCTGGAACATATCCGATTACATAATCAATAATATTCTCATCTTCTTTTGGTCTTCCTATTCCAATTCGAACTCTTGGAAAATCTTCTCTTCCCATCATTTGCACAACAGATTTCATTCCATTATGAGTTCCTGGTCCCCCTTTTTTTCTAATTTTGATTGTTCCTATTGGTAAATCCATATCGTCATAGATAACAATTATATGATCTGGTTCTATCTTAAAAAAATTCGCAAATTGGATTAAACTCTTTCCACTCAAATTCATAAAAGTTTGAGGTTTTAACAAGATTACCTTTTCTCCCGCTATTACTCCATTTCCATATAATCCTTCAAACTTTGTTTTCTTAACTTCAATTTGATTATGATTCGAAAGTTCATTTATAACATCAAATCCCATATTATGCCTCGTATTTGCATAATCTCTTTCTGGGTTTCCTAGTCCTACAATTAAAAACATTTTGCTCTCTCTCCTATTTATTTTTCTATCCTATTTTAACCTTTATTTACATAATTTTCAAGTATTTTAATGAATTTAACAGTTACCTTGCCTTATATAAGACAATACTGAATTCATTTAAATAAAATTAATTTTTATATTACTCTTTAAAAGAAAAAAACTCTTTATATAATTATTTTTATATAAAGAGTTTTTTATATCAACTTCTTTTAAAATTTTCTATTTGATTTTGATACTTATTTTAATGCCTTTTATAAGTATCTCGATTAATAATTCCTGAGCTAATTACTTGACCATTTTGTTTTACGGTTTTGTATGTAACAGATTTTATCGAAGTTGCTGTCGTACTAATTACTTTTGAACTTAGTTCAACTTGATATTCGTTTTGCTGTCTTAAACCATATAATTCAAATTTCGCAACTCCCCCACTTACTGAACATATAATTTTAATTGGATATTCTCGATTATTTTTAAACTTAAAATCAATTGCTCCATAAACAACTGTCGCATCTAATCCAGGATCTGAATAAGAGGGAACAAATTGATGATTTCTTCTTTCTACAATCTCTAAATTTGCATACAATACAGCATTATATAGTGTAGTAGAAATTTGACAAATTCCTCCTGCTAATCCATCTACCACTTTTCCATCTTGATAAATTGGCGCATCTTTATATCCCGCTTCAATCGTTCTCTTTCCAACTACTTTATTAAAAGAAAACGTCTCTCCTGGCATAACTACAGTTCCATTTATTTTATTGGATGCTAAGATTAAGTTAGTAGTTCTATCTCTATCCCTCGCATTATATCTTGTTGAAAATGAAGAAATTAAATCTGGAAATGCTTCATTTCCAATCATATTTGTTGTAACAGATGGTGCAATATATTTTAGTGGAATACTATACTCTGCTTTTTCCTCTGCTAAAATCGCTTTTGCTTCTTCTACGCTAATTGCAAAATCCACACCGTTTTCATGTGGATGTACCACATAAGGGTTTGTTGTATAATAAGCATCTACTGGTGCTTTATAAATTTCTTGATGTATTTTTTCGATATCAATTTCGTTAGGTGAAGCCTCTTTGGTGATCATTTCCACTTTCTGATCAATATAAGATAAATCTTGAATCGCTTGTTCTATTTTGTTTGTTGTTTGCTCAACATCTACTACCTGTCCTTTAGAGCCTTTTGTTATGATCAATTCGTCTCCTTCTATATAATAACTACTTTGTATTACCGTATCTGGTAACTTAGTAGAAACATCTTCTAATTCTTTTGTTAATATTTCCTGATCTACTGTAAGGATCGGATCAATATTAATATTAGAAACCATTGTTTTTAGTACTTCTACTGTATTAATAATGATATTACTATCTCTTCCTATTTCATAAGCTTTTTCTAATGCAGAATCGATATCAAATCTTGCATTAATTTGCTTTAGATTAACTGTTGTTTCATATTCGTTATGTACTAGAGATAAATTTTCCGACATTTTTTCTTTTATTGCCTGTTCTATTTTATATCTTGCTTCCTGCTTGTTTAATCCTGAAACATTAACACCTTTAACAAATACTCCGGATACAATCTTATCGTTTGATGTACTATATGCTGCAATTCCCATAAAGATTGAGATTATAATCATAAAAAAAGCTGTAATTAATATAACAAAAACTTTCCAATTACTTGATGTATCTTGCAAAATTTCAAAATGATTTTCCTTTTCATTTTTGTTTTTCATATTGTGCATTTCTCCTATCTTTTATTCTTATCTATTCTATTATAATTTCTGTTTTTTTTCTACTTTTTTTACAATTTTTCTATAATTTCTGTTACTACTTAATATCCAATTTCTTTCTTATATGTTAAATTTTACTAATGATTTACAAAATTTTATCTTTTTTTCTTTACGCCATTTTATTTAACTGATATAATATGAGCTAGAGGTGATCTTGTGGAAAAACAGACTAAATTACTTCGTTACTTAATTCTATTAAAATATGAAAGTATTCGTGCTTTTGCCAAATTGATCGAAGTTCCGTACTCTACCGTTTGTGTTTCTTTAAAAAGAGGAATCGATCGCACTTCAATAAAAACTGTGATTAAAATATGTAGTGCATTAGAAATTAATATTGATGATTTAGTAGATGAAAGATTTGATAAACTTATTTCACCTGAAATAGAAATTTTAATACAGAATGCCAAACATTTATCTAATAATCAAGTGGAAGAAATACAAGATTTTATTCATTCTCTAAACTAAATATTCATTTTCTAAAATAAATTTAACGTCGTTTTATTATTTTTTTAAGAATACTTTTACTGTAATGATTTTGAAGTTATCTATTTTTGTTTAGATAACTTTATTTTTTTGAAAAAAATTTTTATTCTCCCTTTTTTCGACAGACTTTTCACTTTTTCTTTGTTATGCTATTTAAGATACACAAAAGAAAAGGGGGATGATTATTGTGCAAAAAGTAGGTACAATTACTATAGATGTTTTTCGAAAATCAGATAATACAAAAACTTTTGAGATACAGTCAGATTCTGATGATATATTACCTGTCTCTTATGTTATCGAAGATACTTTAAAGAAATATTAGACTAACAAATTGTTAGTCTTTTTTATTGCTCCATTTTTACTTTTTATTACAATTATGTTATAATAATAAATACAACAATCAAAGGAGGCTTTATAGATGGAGAAATACGCAACAGTAGAAATTCTATATCCTACAGGAAAAAGAGTAACTTTTAATCACGTCGCTCTTGGTACAAACTTTAAATTCGGAACAGATGCTCAATACTGTCACTTTTGTGACAAAGATGGATTATGGCATTTTGTTCAGGGTGCTATTGTAACTGTTGATGAAGAAACTCCAAAAGATGCAGAATTTGCATCAGAAGAGGCTGTACCGTAAGGTACAGCTTTTTTCCTTTTTTATTATATATATTAAATTAATATAATAAAAAAAGGGAAAAAATCTTGACATATTCGAAATAAAATGTTATTATATGTATTGCATTTGGGAAAGTGACTTGGGTCAGTAGCTCAGTTGGATAGAGCACAGGCCTTCTAAGCCTGGGGTCGGGGGTTCGAACCCCTCCTGGCTCACCAAAATTATTGAGAGAGTAAGAATTAGTAAATTCTTACTCTTTTTTTATTTTTTGATATTCTCGACTTCTTCCCAATTTTGTTTTAAATAGATTTCCTGTACTATGAGATATCTTTACAAACATCTATCCATTTTTTATAATTTGATATTTTTTCTAATTCTTCAATAGTTAACTTGATTGCACTATTTGAACTTCCGCAGGCTGGATAAACAATAGAAAATCTCTTTAATGAAATATCTAAATATACTTGTATATTCTCTTTAATTCCAAAAGGACAAACTCCTCCCACTTCATGCCCTATTAACTTTTCTACATTATCTAATGGTATCATTTTCGCTTTTGAGTGAAATTCTGCTTTGTATTTACTATTATCTATTTTTTTATCGCCTGCAATCACAATTACAATTGGTTTCTCTTCCACAAGAAAAGATAACGTCTTCGCAATCTCTTCTTCTTTGCAATTTACTGCTTTTGCAGCTTCTTCCACTGTTGCCGAAGAAACTGTAAATTCCATAATATTTTTTTCTAATCCATATTTTTTTATATATTCTTTCGCTTTTATAAATGACATATTTCTTCCCTCTTTCCAATTATCGTACTTACATTATATCTCATATGTATATAAACTTCCATAAATTTTATTTCTTCCTTTTTATGTTTAGTTGTTAGTTTTCCACATAGTTATCCACACTTTCCACCCATATATTTACGCCTTTTTTACGTTTTTCACAAATTTTAATCCACACCTTAATTTTTATTTCCACACTTTCCACGATTTCCACATTAATCTACAAAACATATATTTATTCATACTTTTATGACATTATACACTTTTTTATACACTTAATTTTATTTCTTTAAACTATATTTATGTATACAAAGGAATCAAGGAACGGCCCTAAAATCCATCTTTCCAAGGATTAAGGGGACAAACCTTAAAATTCACTCTTTTCGGAATTTTAAGATTCATCCCCATTCATTACACACTTTTTACACACTTTGATCCTTACTACACTTTTCTATTTTCTCGTTCT
>ERZ826242.1526-NODE-1526-length-24674-cov-4.127341_pt1 | contig 24674 bp, 20 predicted proteins | sample MGYA00519871_ERZ826242 | MGnify/ENA primary metagenome ERZ826242 (study PRJEB31778, sample SAMEA3449226) | human gut metagenome | biome: human gut; feature: human-associated habitat; material: faeces | place: United Kingdom | collected 2010/2012 ...
ACGTGCGTCGCACGATGCATATAAAAAGAAATCCTCGATCACAAGTAAACTTGTGGGGTTTTGGTCTAGGTACAGCTTGTGCATTGTAAGTGCATCAAAACATCCGCACAAGCACGCTTAGCTCGATTTCGCTTTGCTTCATCTCGCTATACGTGCGTCGCACGATGCATATAAAAAGAAATCCTCGATCACAAGTAAACTTGTGTCGAGGATTTCTTTTTATATACGCCGTGCTTGTGCTAGATGATTACATTCCAGCCTGAGCTGCAACTTCTGCTGCGAAGTCGTCAACTTTCTTTTCGATTCCTTCACCAGTCTCGAAACGAACGAATTTTGTAACTTTAACGTTTGCACCGTTCTCTTTTGCTACCTTATCAACGTATTTTCCTACTGTAAGGTCGCTGTCCTGAACGTATACCTGATCAAGCAGACAGATCTCTTTGAGCTCTTTGTTCAGACGTCCGATGATCATCTTCTCGATGATGTTTTCCGGTTTCTCCGGGTTCTCTTTCTTAGCCTGAGCAAGAAGGATTTCTTTCTCGTGATCAAGGTAATCCTGAGATACTTCCTCACGGGATACATACTTCGGAGACATAGCTGCTACCTGCATAGCTACGTTCTTCAGTGCTACTTTGATCTCGTCGTTAACAACATCTGTATCAGCAACAACAAGAACACCGATACGTCCGCCACCGTGGATGTAAGGAACAACCACACCGTTGTCTGCTGCAACTTTCTCGAATCTTCTGATGTTCAGGTTCTCTCCGATAACTGCGATCTTCTCTACGAGAGCATCTTTTACAGTCTTTGTTGTATCAGCTTCCCAAGCCTCTGCCATGAATGCATCAAGATCAGCTGCTTCTGAATCTACTACCTGGTTAGCAACTGCTTCTACGAATCCCTGGAACTCGTCGTTCTTTGCAACGAAGTCTGTCTCAGAGTTTACTTCTACGATTGCAGCAACTTTGTCATCTTTAACAACTGTCTTAACGATACCTTCTGCAGCGATTCTTCCAGCTTTTTTCTCAGCTTTAGCCTGTCCGTTCTTTCTAAGGAACTCTACAGCTGCGTCCATATCTCCGTTTGTCTCAGAAAGCGCTTTTTTACAGTCCATCATTCCAGCGCCTGTCATTTCTCTTAACTCTTTTACCATTCCTGCTGTGATTGCCATGATAATTTTCCTCCATTATTCATAATGTGTATGTCACTATAAGCAGTAACATATGCTTTTCTCTATAGAACTATTTCTATAAAGTAAAATGCTTCAACCTGATAATCAGGCTGAAGCATTTTCTTTCATATCAAGAACTGATATTACTCTTCTACAGCCTCTTCAGCTTCAGCTGCTTCTGCAGCCTCCTCGTAATACTCATCCTCAGCTGCACCCTGGTTTGCTTCGATAACAGCGTCTGCCATCTTAGAAACGATCAGTTTTACAGCTCTGATTGCATCATCATTACCTGGGATTACGTAATCCAGTTCTTCTGGATCACAGTTTGTATCACAGATACCGATCAGCGGAATTCCGAGTGTGTGTGCTTCCTGTACACAGATTCTTTCTTTCTTAGGATCTACGATGAAGATAGCGTCTGGCAGTTTCTTCATATCTTTGATTCCGCCAAGGTTCTTCTCAAGCTTTGTCCACTCTTTTTTGATTTCGATAACTTTCCGTACCTGTTCAGTTTCCCCTCTGAACAGTTTTGCGCAAACCGCAGTTTCAACCTCCATATTGCTGCCGTTCACTTTTGCATTTTATACAGATGTCATTATCACTATTATACTTTATTTTATCATTTTGCACAATAAATATTTTATTTTAGTGCTATTTGTCGTTATTTTAACGAACTTTTCTCATATAACAATATTTTTTATCAACATATCGTGTTTCATCTTTCTATGTCACTACATCTGGTATACCTGATGTGACTACTTAATAACAAAGAAAAGGCCTTTTTCCTGCCAATTCAAAAAGCGCCATTGCTCTCTGTGATGTTCTTCACATAAAAGCAATGACGCCTCTTTTTCAGGGGCAAAATACCTTTTGACTGCAGCATCTGAAACCGCGCTCTGCCCACACATAACAGGTTGTGCCGATGGAATAATACGGCTTTCCGTCTTCGTAGGCAAAATGATAGGTATTTGCCACACGGATCGGTCCGTGATTTTCCTCGCTCGCCGGTGTTACCTGAAATTTCCCGGTGAGCACTTCCCCGTCTATCGCGCTCCCTGTCACTTCGAATGTATATAATTCCACGAAAGACGGCATATATCTTACTTTGTACACACCTTCTCCGTCATAAAATCCGTCCACAGTTACTGTCTCATGTTTTCCTGTAAAGATTCCTTGAATCTCATAATCTACAAATGGGTTCTTATCAGAATGACCTTCTACAGTCACTTCCAGAACATCCCATTTTTCCACCTGTTTTTCATAATTGTATCTTCTCATATTCTTTCTCTTTTATTTAAATTTATGTTTATTTTATTTATTTTTTGTTTATATTTTAAACTTTTTCATTTTTATTTTCAACTTTTTCTGTAAATATGTGTTTTTGCTCATTGTCCATAGAACTAAGAACGTGCCTCGGTACATCCTCGCGGAGCGTTTCTTGCTTTACAGGAAAGCAATTTCCTGTAAAGTAAGAAAAAAGTTCAGCTTCCCACACGGAATCTGAACTTTTTCACTTACTGTTCTCTTTTATCTTTTCTTAACTGTTTCACCATCTACAAACACACAATTTGTATACAACTTACATTTTTCTTTTACCGGGTGTTCTATTTCCTTCAATAACAACTGTATTGCCCAGTATGCTCTTTCTGTATGGGGGACACGGATACTTGTCATATCAATGCCTCCGGTGAGAAAACTTGGCAGAGCATCAATACCGATCAGACTCACATCTTCCGGAATACGAATATTCAATTCATGCATTGCCATAATCGTTCCCATGGAAACATGATAACTCTCCATAATATATGCCTGAGGCAGCTTTGCTGTTTTTAGATACTCTCGCATCATCTGATGAACTTCTTCTATACTGCTTCCCGTATTGATGATACGATCAGAAGCATCTCCCAGCCCCTTCTGTTTCATGATTTCCTGAAAACCTCTGCGCCGGCTCAGATAATTATACATCGGTAATGGATTACACAGATACTGAATATCTGTATTTCCTTTCGCCAGAAGTTCGTTCACCGCAAGTTCTACTCCCTGACGGTTATCGATCAGAATCACCGGATATTTTTCAATGTCCGGCGCCGCATCGTAAATCACCAGCGGTTTTCGGATTCCGTCAAGCAACGGACTGTTTTCCTGTTTTAATTCCGTTCCGAAAATAATTACACCCGCCACATCATCCGCATTACATTCGGCAATCATGCGGGACTGATCTTCCTCCCTGAAATCTGCATACAGTAATCCAAGCGAATACCCATTTGCTTGCAGATTTTTCTCAAATACCTGATTCACATCTGTCCAGAGATCCAGCTCAGCTCCCTGTATATTTTTCATTCCATTTGTAATTTTGACAATCTTGATCTGCTGTCTTTTTCTTTGTTCCGGCTGTCTCGAAAACATTCCCGGCGGCACTACCCCATGCTCTTCCAGCTGTTTCTTACATGCGAGGACTTCCTGCCGTGTCTGTTCACTCACGCCCGGTTTTCCATTCAATGCCAGAGATACAGTGGATTTAGAGATGCCAAGTGCCCTGGCGATATCTATGGATTTTACATTCATGTAGAAGCCCCCTGTCTGTTCCTCGTAACTGTTTTAACAATTCAATTTGTAATGGTTTATTTTAAACCTTTTAAACATTTTATCTCAAATCCGGTTTCTGCGCAAGGATATAATAATCAAAATTAATCCACTGGACCAATTTTTGATATGTAACACAGTAAAAACGGACTGCTACAGTTTTTATTGATACAGCAATCCGTTTTCTCACATTTTACTCTATTCTGTTATTCCCAGAAAATGTAGCTTCCTGGCCCCACAGCATATTCTTTTTTTCCGATTACAATCTGCGCCGGAACCGGTGTTACAATCTCATACCGAATCGCACCGTCTGTGTGCGTCCACCGGGAACTGATCTTTCCGTGTCTGGTCTCAATCGATGCTCCCAGCCACTCCAGCTGATCTCCCGGTTTTGGCTGGATCCACGCTTTTTCAAATCCCGGATGTTCCTCCACCACCCGGATTCCTGCTGCCTGTTCATAGATCCAGTCTGCCACGGATCCGTATGCGTAGTGGTTAAATGAATTCATATCGGTACTCCAGAACTCTCCGTTTTCCATGATGCCGTCCCAATGTTCCCAGATCGTTGTTGCGCCTTTTCCCACCGCATACAGCCAGGACGGATATTCTTTCCTGCATAACAGCGTATAGGCAAGATCCGTATATCCGTAATTACTCAGTACATGCAGGATATACGGCGTTCCGACGAATCCGGTACGCATCTGGCAGCCATCGTTTCGAATCATCTGTGCCAGTGCATCCGCTGTTTTCTGACAGTCTTCTGCCAGTCCAAACTGAACCGCCAGAATATGTTCCGTCTGTGTCCCGTACTCCGGATATGTGTTTCTGAAAGTCTCCACGATTTTTTCATGAAGTGCCTCGTACGTCTTCACATCTTCCCCGATCACACGTCCTGCCTTTATTACAAGTTCTGTCGAATGTGCATAAAATGCAGACGCAATAAAATCTTCTCTGCTTGATCCCTTATAGCTTCCCTGCGGCGCATCCAGACCGAGCCAGTCACCGAAGTGTTCTCCACCTGTCCACAGATATGGGGTGGTTGTGTGATTTGTCACATAATCCACCCATTTTTTCATACTGGCAAACTGATCTTTTAAGATCTGCGGATTGCCGTACGTCTGATAGATCTGCCACGGACAGATCGTCGCCGCATCTGCCCAGGCGGCACTGGCATTTCCGCCAACCAGATAGTCCGGAACTACATGACCTACTGCACCATTCTCCATCTGATCCGCTGCCAGATCGTGAAGCCATTTCGTAAAGAACCGCTCCACATCAAAATTATAGCTTGCAGTTTTAGTAAATACCTGTGCATCCCCGGTCCAGCCAAGCCGTTCGTCACGCTGCGGGCAGTCTGTCGGCACATCCAGGAAGTTGCCTCTTTGTCCCCAGAAGATATTGGAAATCAGCTGATTCAGAGCCGGATCCGAAGTCCGGATTTCACCGGTTTTTCGGATGTTGGAATATACTGCGATTCCCCGGAACTGTTCCGGCGTTGCTTCTCCCGGAAATTCGTCCAGCAAAAGGTATCGGAAACCAAAGAACGTCAGCGCAGGATGCCAGGTCTGTGTTCCCTCGCTGCAGATATAATTTATCTCCGCTTTTGCACTTCTGTAATTTGCATTGTAGAAATTTCCTTCTGCATCCAGAACTTCTCCATGAAGGATATGGATCCTGTCACCTGCATGAGCGTCCACGGTAAACTCCACATATCCGGTGATTTCCTGCCCGAAATCAACGACCATTTCTCCTGCCGGTGTGCGGAAAACAGATTTTGCTGTCACCACTTCCTGCTCCCGGATCTCTTCCCCTTCCTGCGGAATCAGAATCTCTTTTGACCATTCGAATTCTTTTACTGTATTCCACTCTTTCGTCACAAAAGTGTCATCACAGAACTCCCCGTCGTAAATCTCACTGAAACGAATCCTGCTTTCTCCCCATATCCAGCTCTGATCCGTTACGATTACTTCTTCACTTCCATCCATGTATACAATATGCACTTCTCCAAGAATACCTCCCGGACGCCCCATTCTTTGCAGCTTGTCAGATGTGTCCTGCCATCCGGGCATCGGGGAGCGAAACCACCCTTTCCCAAGTGTTACGGTAAGTTCATTTTTCTTTCCCACCAGATCTGTAATGTCATATTCCTGGTACTGCAATCTTTTATCATAAGCCGTCCACCCCGGTGCCAGCACATAATTTCCAACTCTTTTTCCATTCAGATGTGCCTCATACACTCCCAGCGCCGTCAGATATAAAGTCGCACGTTCTACCTTCTTTTCCGTCTTCCATCCCTTTCGAAAAACCGGACACACCCCACCGATATCTTCCGAAGTCCGGATCCATTTTGCCTGAAACTCCATAGTTCTACCTCCCACCAACTACTGCATTTATACAGTTTCTCTTATAACTTAGTGTACAACTTTTTCGCCATAACAGGAATATCTTTCATGACCTTTTATCCACTTTTTCCATCTCTTCTACAAATTTCTCTTCCGTCTTCGATCATTTCATCTACTGCCTGACACATATCAATTTCTTCCTCTTCTTCTGATATTGTAATCGGTGTATTTGTTATCTTCTGGAAATATATAAAAGCATTGAAACTTCTCCGAATATGGCATCAAGATATGTTTTTAGAAATGATAATTGAATTCCTCAATGAATGGAAATAGTATGCTTTGCAGTTATATTAACACCTGCTGATTTTTTTGTCTATCTCATTTTTCAAGAGGCGATGGATTTTCTTTCCACCGCCTCTTTTCACACCCTTATTTCAGTACTCTTACCTCAAACGGTTTCAGCACAACCGTACCGCTCACTTTTTCACCTGTATACAGATCCGTCATCTCTTCTTTGACCTGGATCTCGGCTTCTGCGTCTTTGTAGTTCAGAACGAAGCAATACTCGATATCGTCTTTCTTTCTTACAGCCAGTTCGCAGGTTTCCGGGATCTCCAGTTTTTCTTTGTATGGATCTTTCACACCCAGTTTCTCCAGGAATACTTCTGCTGTTTTCTCTGAGAATGCTGCGCCGAAGTAATATACGGTTCCTTCTCCGTAAGCATTCTTAATCAGTCCAGGTTCTCCTGCATAATAGCAGTTCTCGTATCTTCCAAGAACTTCTGCATGTTCACCCACTGCTGCCAGCTGATCGTTAAATACAGCAGCTTCCAGCTTCGTGCCATCCCAGTCGATCACGATATCTTTGTTGTCCGGGGATACCAGTGTGTATTCCGGAATATCCACACCACTCATCTCGGCAAATTTGCCCGGCAGTTTATCCATCACACAGCGACCATACATATCTTTGTAACCGCTTCTGCATCCCAGAACCAGACATCCACCATTCTTCACATATTCTTCCAGTACTGCTCTTCTCTCTTCTGAGATCAGTACCGGGTGTGGATAGAACAGTACAGTATATTGTTTCAGATTCTCTGCTGTCACATCCTCTCGCAGATAAATATAATCCATCGGTGTATGAGTTTTCTGAGCAGCTTCAAAGATTGCTAACTGGCTCTGCCATTCCACTTTTTCATGCCATACATCCAGCTGACTGTCCCATACATTATCATAATCCTTCACGAAACCGACTTTTGCTTCATATTTAGATCCTGCAACCTCTGTCAGTTTCTGGAATTTTTCATGTACAGATTTTACTTCTTCCAGTCTGCGGTTGTCTCTTCCGGAATAATCCAGGATACCATGCCAGTAAATCTCGGTACCGTAAGTACAGGTTCTCCAGCGAAAATAGCTGACATAGTCTGCACCATGTGCTACGCTCTGCATCGTCCACAGTGTCATCTGTCCAGGCTTCGGAGTCGGAGCTACCATACCGGTGTTCCATCCGTTGGCTCCGGACTGCTGCTCCATGATACCGAAGTTTTTCGATACCGCACGGACTTCCGACAGATTCCGGCTCCACATCCGGTCTTTCAGGAACTGATCCGGCTGATACATATCCAGACAATATGCAAAGTTTGGATAGGAATCATAGGTCATAAAGTCCAGGCTTTCCTGCGTCATTCTCTGGTTGTCCAGATTACCGAACAATCCGTTGGTAGTCACAAAATCACCAGGTTTGATATATTTTCGGATAATATCACTTTGTAGCTTTGCAAATCTGCAGGCACTGTCTGATACAAATCTGGTATAATCCAGTACTTCATGCGGATTGGTATTGTTGCGCAGTGTTGTTCTCGGCACATGCACTTCCTCAAAGCTGTTATAGGTCTGGTTCCAGAAGTTTGTTCCCCATGCATCATTCAGAGCATCGATGCTTCCATATTTTTTCATCAGGAATTTTCGGAAAGCAATCGTGTCACTTTCGGAATAAAATTCATCTTTCTCACAGTTGATCTCATTATCGATCTGCCATCCGATAATCGCCGGATGCTTTGCATAGTGAGATGCAGATTTTTCTACAATAATTCTGGTCAATTCCTGATATTTGGGTGAATTATAATTATAATGACGCCGTCCACCATGGCGATAAAGAACACCATCTATATTGGCATTCAGCACTTCCGGATATTTCTCTGTCAGCCATGCCGGCGGAGTTGCTGTCGGCGTACAAAAGATGACTTTCATCCCCATCTCCTCTGCCAGATCCAGGAATTTATCATAAAAGTCGTAATTAAATACCCCTTCATACCGCTCTATTTTGCTCCATGCAAATTCCGCAATTCGAATCACCTCAATACCATTTTCCAACATTCTTCTCAAATCGTCACGCCAGAGACTCTCATCCCAGTGTTCTGGATAATAACAAGTCCCCAATACCAGTCTTTCGCCATTAATGATCTCCATAGATTCCTCTCCTTTTCGATTATCTTTATATATAATAATATTTGTTGTTGCCGCAAATGTAAAGAGCCATACAACACTTTATTATTCTTTCACCGCACCAGATGTCAGACCGGACATGAAGAACTTAGATGCACTTAAGAATGCGATCAGCAGCGGAAGAACCGCACAGGTACTTGCAAACATCAGTGCGCCGTAGTCTGTACCACGGTCACCAACCATGGTCTTCAGCATCAGCGGCAAAGTCATTTTTTCCGGTCTTCTCAGAATCATCAGAGGCTGCATGAAGTCATTCCATACGTTTACAAACTGCATGATACCCAGAGAAGCATAAGCAGGTTTCAGGATCGGTGCGATAACACGGAAAAAGATTGTCCACTCACTACATCCGTCGATCCGAGCTGCTTCGATCAGAGATACCGGTACGTTGTTCTGGCAGTACTGTCTCATCCAGAAGATACCAAACGCGTTGGCACAGCTCGGAATGATCAGAGCCTGGAAGCTGTTTAACCAGCCCAGTTTGGACATCATGATGAACCACGGGATGATACCTGCAGTCCACGGAACCATCATGGTTCCCAGAAGAATCGCAAACAGAACTTTTTTACCAGGGAACTGATATACGGAAAATGCATATCCACCGATGGAACAGAAGAACAGCACCAGGATAACATTACCGAAAGTTACGATACAGCTATTCAGGAAGGACAGCGGGAAGTTTACTGCTGCTACCATGTTGTGGAAGTTTGTTACTAGGTTTGTTCCAAACCACAGAGCCGGCGGGAAAGAATAAATTTCACTGGTTGTGTGGGTTGCCATAACGAACATCATATAGAACGGAACCAGCATGATCAGTGCAATCAGTCCCAGAACAATATATAAGGAGATTTTCTTTCCAATCGGATGAATCTTGGCAATCACGATTAAGATAACGGCTAACGCTAAAAGTAAAATTAATAATGTTTTCATTTACCGTATTTCCTCCTTCCTGTTTCTTTCTCTTCTGAAAATTTGTTAACAAAGATAGAGATCACAACAATCATGATTGTGATTACATATGCACAAGCAGATGCATATCCATAGGAGTTTCCACCCTGCGGAGCTTTATTTAACAGATACATCATCAGTGTCAGACCGCCGTTGTTGACACCACCGGTCCAGCTGGAGTTTGTCAGGATGAACGGTTCTGTGAACAGGTTGAACATACCGATACTGGACTGTACGATTGTAAATACGATGATTGGTTTTAACAGAGGAATAACAATGCTGAACATAACTCTTGTGTTCGAAGCACCGTCGATCTTGGCTGCTTCATAGATATCACCACTGATACCCTGCATACCGGCCAGATAGATAACCATGTTCCAGCCTACCCATTTCCATGCGAACATAACAATAACAGCTACTTTGATCAGACTTCCGTCTCCGCCCAGCCAGTTGATATTTTTACCACCGAACAGGCTCAGGAACCAGTTGATGACACCATAGTTATTTCCAAACATGGTCTGGAAGATGATAGAGATAGCAACAGAACTTGTTACCATCGGCATAAAGTAAATGGTCTTAAAAATGTTTTCACCTTTTACCAGTTTGGAGTTCAGGATATAAGCCAGTGCGAGACCTCCAAGCAGAATCGGAATATGTGCGATGATACCGATCAGCAGTGTGTTGGATAATGCTTTCCAGAACAGTGGATCCTTGAACAGGTTGATATAGTTGGTCACTCCGTTAAAGTGCATCGGTCCGATACCGTCCCACCGGAGGAAACTCAGTCCGAATCCGGCTACGATAGGGAACAGACCGAAAATTGCAAATAAGATATAAAATGGTGCGATGTACGCATACGCCACTTTATTTTGTTTTAATGTGTAAACAAACCCTTTTTTCTTTTTTATTTTCAAAAGTGATCCTCCTTCCGTCCATCAGTATTTTTACTCAAAATCAGCCGCCAACCGGACGATTCCGATGCAGCGGCCGATGTTGATTTTTTAATTTTTACTGATTTACTTCTTATTTGTCCCAAACGCCTGCGTCTTTCAGTACCTGAATCTGCTGTTCTTTTACTTCTGCAGTTGCTGCTTCGATATCAGATTTTACCAAATCACGGATACCTTCTGCATCCAGTCCCTGTTCCAGTCCAGAGTTTACAGATGTGTAGATACATCCATCAGCTGCTGAATCCATCATGGTTGTGTTTACAGGCTGCAGTTCTGTTGCAATTTCAGCCCACAATTTTTTCGGCTGCTGTCCGCTGAAGTAATCATCTGTTGCTTCATAGATAGAAGCATCTTCATATGCAGGTGTGTAAGCCGGGAAGTAATCTACAGCCTGGAAGATGTCGTTCTGACCTTCTTTTGTTGCCATCATGTATTTTACGAATGCCCAGGCTGCTGCTTTGTTCTTGCTCTGTTCCGGAATTACCAGGAAAGATCCACCCCAGTTGGAAGCTTTTACACCACCAGGGATCTTAGCAACGCCCCATTTTCCAGAAGCGTCCGGAGCATAGTCAGTTTTCAGGAATCCACCGAACCATCCGCCAGAGATAACAGATGCCACACTGCCGTCAGCGTAAGCTGCTTTTGCTTCGGTACTCCACATATCAACGTTCATATCCAGACCTTCTTCACGCATCTTGATGACTGCGTTCAGGCAATCCAGGTCGCCGTCTCTTTCAACCTGCAGGTTCAGGTCTTCGTCATAGAAATCTCTGTTACAGAACAGTTCATAATACAGATATGCTGCATCTGGTAACAGCCAGCGTTTTCCAGGAATATTTACTTTTCTTGCTACTTCCAGTACGCCGTCCCATGTGCTCATCAGTTCAGCAACTTCATCCGGATCGGTCGGAAGTCCACATTCTTCAAAGATATCGGTACGATAGAAGTAGGTTGTTGGTCCTACATCCCAAGGAATCAGACGCATTGCAGTTCCGTCTGCAGACTGGCACTGATCCCATTTGAATGCTACGAAGTCATCTTTCAGCTCGCCTGCATTGTATGGCTCATCCAGCAGGTTTGTTAATGCGGAGGAGTCACGATACTGAGCAACATAAGCACCCTCTACCATAGCAACATCCGGAGCACCGTCACCTGCGGACAGGGATGTCTGCAGTGCCTGATGATGTGCTGTTGTATCTGTAAACTGCCACTCTACTTCGATATTTGGATATTCTTTGTTAAATCCATCCATAGCTGCTTTGAAACCATCATCACCGGATGGCCATCCGCCTACTGTAATTGTACCTTTGATGCTTTCCGGATCTGAAAAATCTGCCTCTGAAACATCATCGCCACCTCCGTTGGATCCTCCACAAGCTGCAAGTCCAATCGTCATGGTTGCTACCATAACACATGCTAAACCTTTCTTAATCATATTTCTTTTTTTCATACACTGACCTCCTGTGTTTTCTAAACACGTAGATTCTTTACACTTTCTCCCAACTGCAATTTAGGTTTAATATGCACCATATATCTTTTATTGGTTTTCTCAATCATATCAATCAGAATATTGGCACATTCTTGTCCCTGTTTTTGCGGAAACATATTAATTGTGGTAAGGGTAGGGGAAAGATACTTCCTGGTCCCTGTTCCGTCTATTCCCATCACAGAAATCTGCTCGGGCACTTTGACACTCAGTTCCTGAAATCCTCTTATCATCCCAATCGCAAATTCATCATTGAAGCAAATGACTGCTGTCGCATCCAGCTTTCGCTCTATAAAGATCTGTGCTGCAAGTTTTCCTTTTCCAAAGAAATCTTCCTCCTGATACATACTATGTCCCGGTAAATCCTCGGAAAATGGTGCAATTCTTGGATCATTTTTCATTGCATTCTTGTGGATCGCCAACACGTATTTTCCCCATCCGGCATTTCCAATCACTTTTCTGATATAGTCTTTATATGCCAGATAGCGAGAGTTTTGATTGTCCATATCATACGGAAATCCATAAGCTATGATTTTGTGTCCCGTGCTGTTCAGATAATTCAGTGCGATTTCCATCGCCTTATACATATCCGTTTCCACCAATGGTACTGACTTTGGAATGTCTGCTACATTACAAAAAGATGCGCTTACTACCGGAAGATAATAATTTTTTCCACCTTTTTTCATGTAATAGCTTGTCGTATCTTCATTCGGCATAATAATTCCATCAACCATGGTATCCTTCATACGCTCAAATTTCATCACACCGCTTACAGTTACCAGATATCCTCTTTCATTTGCTGCCTGACACATTCCTCTGTACATGTCAAGGTAATACTCATTGTTCAGATCTTTACAGTAATATAAAAGTTGTTTTGTTCTCCGTTCCTGTAGGCTCATAGCCACTGGTTGCGGAACATAACCTAACCTTTCTGCTGTTGCTATGATTTTTTTCGCTTACTTTCCTCCACATATCCGCTATTATTTAATGCTCTTGATACTACCGATATAGAAACCTCACATAATTCTGCAATGTCTTTTCTCGTAACTGGTTTCTTGTCCATATCTCTTCCACTCCTTGCCTTTTTGTGCGCTTTATACAACAAGAGTTGGATTTTTACATCTGTACTAGTACTTTTGATGCCTTTATTTTATTTCACCATCGTCTTGTTGTCCATATTGCTATATGTGGTCGCGTGACCACAGTGGTTATTTTGTCATTTTTTCTCATTTTTTTGTGCGATTCGACTATTTTTTTCATAGGTTTTATATGCATTTTTACTATAATTTTTGCATTTTGTAGTATATACAAGTTATAGAAAAGGCATACATGTGTATCAAAATACATGTATGCCTTCCGCTTTTTTATTATTTTGTAACTGTTCAGTACCCGCAGTTACGTTTATTTAACTCGTTGCTCATATACGCAAAAGCCAAAGTTCTTTCCCTTTTATGCCAGTTTTCTCAAAACCTCTGCCAGTTCTCTACTATCCCGTACATCCTCATCTACAACAAAATCCACCAGTCCCACCTGAGGAATCTCATGGCAGTCGCTTCCCCGGGTTATGATCAGGTGCTCTCTTCCCGGTTCCTTCAGCCATGCGTCCAGCTTTTCATTGTGATTGTCATGTCCGGAATTAAAGTTTCTCTCCACACCATGCAGATACTTCGGATTCTGTATCTGACAGTATTCCCGGAAAGGGTGAGCCTGTATCAGGACACATCCGTTTTCCTCACAGATCTCATATAATTCCTGCAGACTGCAGCCACAGATGTCCATATGCTCCCGGATAAAATCCTTTGTCACGCCGTATACCAGATAATCCTCCGGTCCGCATTCCAGACGGATCTCCATACCGAGGATCACCCTCAGACCTACACGTTCTCCCTCTTCTTTTGCCAGCTCATACCCGCGAAGATAAGTCTGATAATGCTCCTCTGTCGTCTCACCCCACAGGTGCATGATCCCCTTGTCAAAATGATTGGTGATCACGATTCCGTCATATCCGGCCTCTTTATATCCGTCTACCAGTTCCTTTGCTTTAATCACCGCACACGGGCTGACTTCACAGTCATGTGCATGCATCTCTAATCTCATACTTTTATTTTCCTTTCTGTTTTTTATAACCTGTTATCGCCGGTTCTTTATCTTCAGCACAATCGCCCTGATTCCAAGAATCACCATCCAGATGATGGATTCAAACCAAACCATTACCGCAAGAAAAATTCCGGTGTCTGCATCCCAAAACAAATTGTCGGATATTGTCGTAATCAATCCCAGAAACGACAGCCAGAACAGGATCCCGGCAATCCAGATCTGAGAAATTCCCACGCTGTAATGTGTTCGAAGACCTGCGTATAATATTCCCAGTCCCAGAATCACAACGATCAGCATAAGCATGGTCGAAAAAGAGGACTTCCACTCTTCTCCACAGATTCCCTGTAACTGACCGATTCCAATCGCAGCAAATGCCGCCGCACCCCATACATTTGGAGTCTCTTTTTTATTCTTCTGTTCCAGATAACGAATCAGCACCTTCGCTGACTCTGCACCGGATCCGGAATAAATCTTTTGCAGCGTCAGGTACACTTTCCTCTTCACCGGATATTTTTCCAGAAGATCAATCAGTCCGCTGACATATGCTTCCTGCAGCATCACTGCCTTGTTTTCTCTACGGAAGAAGAACGGTTCATACAGTTCCGTCCGATTTCTTCGCCTTTTATCTTCAAGGATCAGTTCCAGTTCATACAGCGAATCCCGGATTGCCCGGCGGGTCTGCTCCTGCAGTTTCTCCTGTTCTCTCTGCCAGTCCATTTTTCTTCGCTGTGTTTCCGCTTCCCGTTTCCACTGTTCCCGGCGCTCCGCTTCTTCAAACGCATCAAACCGGAATTCCCAGTGACTGATATCCTGATATGCCTCTGTATTTTTTCTCTCCTGTTCAAGAGTTTCTTTTTTCTGCTGAGCCTCCGACTTCTCATTTTCCTGTAGATCTTCTGCGTCTTTTTCTGTCCTTTTCCAGGATTCTTCTGTTGCATCACTCTCTTCAAAATCCTCGTCAAACGCTTCTTCCGACTCTTCGCTTTCTTCCTGTTCTTCTTCCTCTTTCCACCGTGTATCAGATTCACACGTTTTTTCTGATTCCCATTCAGATTCCGTCTTTTCTCCGTCTGAAAACCAGTCATCCCCCGCATCTGACGACCAGTTTTCCCCTTCTCCCCGGCCGGTCAGAAGCTGATATGCTTCCTGGATCTGGTTAAATTCTTTCGGGTGCTCTTCCGGGTGATATTCTTTTGCCAGTCGTGCATACGCTTCCCGAATTTCTCTTCTTGTGCTTCCCGGCATCAGTTGTAAGATCCGGTATGCTGTCAGCTGGTCCACGAATGATCATCCCCTTCCCTTTTCCAGTACTCCTCCTCGTCCGTTTCTTCATTGTCCGGATCCTGTGCTTCCTCTTCGTCCCACAGATCCCAGTCAGACTCCGATGCATCGAATTCTTCCTCAAACGGATCATAATATTCCAGCATACTGACCGCTTTCTCCAGATACCTTCGGTATCCCTGGATCTGTCTTGGATTCTGTCCATCCAGAAATTCCTCAAACGTACGGATCATCTGCTGCACCTGTTCTTTCTGTTCCGGATATACTTCTTGGTACAACGCTTCCAGCCGTTCCATCATCTGCTGATTCTCCGACAGATCCCGCGGATGCACCTTCAGTTTCTCCAGCTCCCGAACACGTTCTTTCAGTTCTGCTTCCGGAATTTTCTGAGAAATAATATGTGTTTTTACCACACCGGTAGATACCACCCGGGTATCCACCACCAGAATTCCGTTGATATCATAGGTAAACCGGACATCCACCGCTTCTTTTCCCTTTGGTTTTGGCGGAACCGATATCTCGATTTTCCCAAGAAGCAGATTATCCTGCGCGTAAGTATTTTCTCCCTGATGTACCTCCACAACTACATAATCCTGCTGATCCGATGCCGTATAGAATCTGCGTACTCTCGAACACGGCAGTACCGTATTGCGATTGATGATATTTGCCATATATGCCCGGTCCGGGTCTGCTTCATTTATCGTGGCAACGCCAAGAGAAAATGGGCAGATATCCGTCAGAATATAATCTTTTATCTCTTCTTTTCTCTCTTTCACACCACACACAAGCCCAAGTCCCAGCGCGATCAGCTCGTCGCAGTTTCCCTGCACCATGGGTGCTTTATGAAACAGATGTCGGATATACTTCTGGATCAGCGGCATTTTGCTGGATCCGCCTGCCATCACCACAAGATCCACATCATGGATCGTCATTTTCCCGTCTTTCAATGCTCTTCCGATGACCTGACGGATCTCTTTTAACAAAGCTTTACTCTCCTCAAACAACCGGTCCATCGTATAAGTACTCTCATAAACCTGACCGCCTACCGTCGCATGCATCACGACCTCTTCCTGCTCGGAAAGCAGCTTTTTGCATCGTTCCGCCTGTTTGAGGAGCACCGCATATTCCTGCGCACGCAGCTGCTGCCTTGCAACTCCATGTTCCCGTAGAAAATGCTCCGCGATCAACCGGTCAAAATCATCCCCGCCCAGTCGGTTATTTCCCGCCACAGACACAATTTCTACCATTGTATCAAAGCAATCCACCAGTGACACATCCAGCGTTCCTCCACCAAAATCAAACACCAGCATATTCTGTTCTTCATTTCTTGTAAAATAAGATGCCAGTGCCGCTGCACTTGGCTCATTGACGATCCGTTCCACATGGATCCCTGCAAGTGCTCCGGCACGTTTTACCGCCACCCTCTGTTCATCATGAAAATACGCCGGAACCGATATCACCGCTTCCTCAATCTCTTCGCCCAGATAATTCTGTGCATCTTCCACGATTGACCGGATCACCAGACTGCTCAATTCTTCCGGCAAAAAACTTTTTTCTCCCAGCTTCCAGCTGCGCCCGGTTCCCATATCTTTCTTAAAAGAAGAAACTGTCCGTTCCGGATGGGTGATCAGCCGGTCTTTCGCCGGTTGTCCCACAATCAGTTTTCCGTCCTCCGTCATACTGACCACACTCGGTGTAAGATAAGAGCCGTATGCGTTCGGTATCAATTCCGCTTTTCCGTTTCGGTAGACACAACCAAGTGAATTGGTTGTTCCAAGATCAATTCCTATGACTGCCATCTTCTTTTTCCCTCGTATTACCAATACTGTCTGCTGAATAGTTACCCTGTATCTTTATTATTTTCCCGAACCATTCTTTCCCACCTGCGGCTCTTCCAGAAATGCAAAAATCCGTTTCCAGTATCCCCGCAGGATTCGGCTTCCGGATCCGTAGATTTCATGCTTTGTCCCCGGTACAATGATCATAGTTCCCGAGGTCAGTCCCCGTCTGGCAAGTTTTACCACAAACCGTACCTGTTCCGGCTTTGACACCAGATGATCCTCTGCCGACTGGAAGATCAGCACAGGAGCCTGGATCTGCTTCCACGCCTTCCGTTGCAGATACCTGTTCAGCCGCCCTGCCTGGTACAGCCAGCTGTATGACGCCCCGTTTGTCTGAAACAACGGTTCTTTCTCTTTTTTATCCTGATAATATTCAAACCGCACCTTGCAGGTAGAAGAACTGGTTTCAAAATTTTCCCGTCCCTCATACGGATGCTGTCCGACTACATATTCCGCTCCTTTTCCCTGCTGGCACGCACCGAAAGCGATCTGTTTTGCCACCGGCCACAGGATATTTCCGGTTGCAGGACGGATCATCGGAGAGGAAAGCACCACTTTCGTGAAAAGCTCCGGCTCCTGCGCTGCCTCCGCTGCCGCAAGACCTCCACCCATGGAATGTCCATATAAAAATACCGGAAGTCCAGGGTTTTCTTTTGCTGCCATCTTTGCCACATACAAAAAATCGTTCACATACCGTTGATAATCGTCCACATAAATCAGCGAACTATCCGGTATCAGCCGATAACTTCTTCCATGCCCACAGTACTCTGGCAGATACACATGATACTGTTTTTTCACAAAATAATAAATCACTTCTTTATATTTTTCCGCAGTTTCCGTAAACCCATGGGAAATCATCACCACACCCTTCGGACTGTCCGCCAGATACCTCTCACAGTAGATTTTCTTCCCCTCTTCCCGTTCCGGCCACAGCACGGACTTGCGGATATCCAGATACGGTTTCACAACATTTTCCATCTGTTCCCGGTAACCCTGCTCACTTAAAATTAATCTCTCCACGCTATTCCTCCAGACTGCTGTTCTATAAAATATATTATAATAGAATTTATCAATCTGTCTACCAAAAAGACTGCTACCAATTTCTGATAACAGCCCTTTTTCATATCTTTTTTACTTGAATTTTATCTCACAGATTACCAGGATTTGTAGTTGTTCATTCCCTTCACAGTTGCAACCTACTGAATAGTTATCAAGATTTTTCTTCTGTAATCCTTTCATTCCTGGTATCCATCCGTGTAACCACCATATGTACTATATACGGAACCAGTATCACCGGAACCGTCTTTCCGTAAGACTCTCAGACCGGTCCGATCTTTTCATAAATCTTATCGCCGATCGAATAACTCGGCAGATGCATCTCATAATTTTCCAGTTTCATAATTGTTCTCCCTTCTTTTCCGCTCAACTACAACAAAATCGCAAAAAAAGACGTACAAACCCAAGTATGGGTTCATACGCCTTTGTATTACGTTCCATATCATCTTTCTTCTGATTCTTTTTCATTTCCAAACAGAAATTATAATCAGTATAACATGTATTTCAGGAACTGTGAATGTTTATTTTGCCTCTACCACACAGCTTCCAGCCGCAACGCCGTCCGCTTTCACCGTAATCTTCGTCTCTCCTGCCTCTTTGCTCTTCAGGATCACGATCGCAGTTCCGCGATACAGATGGCATTTGATATCTATGATCTGGTCTTCCGTGCATGGATTGCCGCTTCCCACTGCCAGGAAAGTTCCCACACCGTCTGTCTCTACCTGAATCTCCCGTTCATCCTGTGTCAGGCGGTTTCCGTCTGCAGCTTTCAGCGTCACGCGAACATAACTCAGGTCTTTGCCGTCCGCCACAAAACTCTCCTCTTCCGGAACCAGTTCCAGTACCGCTGCCTCTTTCGGTGTTACCAGTGTACTTCTGCTGATCTTAGCTCCGTCTTTATAGACAACTCCTTCCAAAATTCCCGGTTCATAAGGAATATCCATGGAAGCCATCAGTTTCTCGATTGGTTTTCTTCCCAGGCTCTTTCCGTTCAGAACGAATTCCGCCTCATCTCCTGCTCCGTATACATCCACTTTCACCGGTTTTCCAAGCCATTCGTCTGCAAAACACCAGCAGTCATTGACATCATACCAATGCCAGTCTGTTCCCCTGAAGTTCTCTCCGAAGTGTTTCGGATGCGTGGTGTAAATACCGGACTTCTTCGTATTTCCCCACATGATCTCACGGTCCACCCGGCGCATCGGCACTTCTCGGTTTTCCCACAATGAAGTCATGCGGCAGATCCACCTTCTGACTCGGCGGTGTGGCAAATACAAAGCTCATGCTCTCATCACTCTCATAAAAATCCCAGTTTTTGTCTAACCCAATACGTTGCATATATCCTCCTGTTCTTTTTTCACCCATATATTCATAACTGCCTGATTTTTTACAGTTATGCTCCTTTTTTCATTCCACCGATGTAAATCTTCACTGTTTTTATTATATTCCGTTTCCAGATTTCCAGCAATGAAATCTCTGTTTTTCAAAAAAGACGCGTGGAAAATATTTTTTCTTTTCCACACGTCTTATTGTTCTTATATTTCTTATTCGTTTTTCTCTCTCACGCAAATTCCGCCATAATATCCGCCACATGCTCCATCTTTTCACACCGCCATGCGTTTTCCCCGCAAAACAGCAGTGCATCATCCGTCTCACCCTTTGCTGCATGCACCAGCGCTCTGGTGATACAGTATGGTGTGTTCGCCGGATTACAGGTAACGATACACTGATAGCATTTTTTAATTGACTCTCTCCTGCTTTCTTTTTCCTCCAAAAACCGGTTTCGTATCGCCCGTCCCGGCATTCCTACCGGGCTGTCCACGATCACAATATCTTCTTTCTTTGCATGCAGATAGGTCTGTTTATACGCCTCGGAGGCATCACATTCCCAGGTTGTCACAAACCGGGTTCCCATCTGTACGCCGTCGGCTCCCAGTTCCATTGCATGAAGCATATCTTCTCTGGTAAAGATCCCTCCTGCCACAACCACCGGAATCTCTTTTCCATACTTGTCCGCATATTTTTTTACTTCGGCAAGAATTCCTCTGATCTCCTGATCATAGGTTACCGGGGTAAATTCCTCCAGCTGCTTTCTGGAAAATCCAAGATGTCCTCCGGCTTTCGGTCCTTCGATCACCACAAGATCCGGCATCCGCTGGTAATGATGATCCCAAAAGCGGCAGATCACTCTCGCCGCCTTCACCGTGGATACGATCGGTGCAATCTTCGTCTTGCTTCCCGCAACCAGTTTTGGCAGTTCCATGGGAAGTCCTGCACCGGAAATAATCAGATCAATCCCGGCTTTCACGGCTGCTTTTACATACTCCGCATACTGCTTCGTTGCCACCATGATATTCACACCCAGGATCCCGCCCTTGGCAATCTTTCTGGCTTTTTGGATCTCTTCTCCGATCACCCGCAGATTGGTTTTGATGGGATCTTTTTCAAACTCCGGATCCCGATACCCGATCTGTGCCGTGGAAATCACTCCTACACCGCCGCAAGCTGCCACACTTCCCGCCAGCCCGGAAAGACTGATTCCGACACCCATACCTCCCTGAATCACAGGAATCCTGGCTGTAAGTTCTCCTATTTTCAATGCTTTCATCTTTTCTCCTACATCCGACGAAATCTTTCGTACCGTTCTTCCACAATCTGTTCTCTCGTTTTCTGACAGCTTTTCCGCAAAAATCCATCCAGATCTTCTCTGATCTCTTCTGCAATCTCCGGAAGATTCTCCTCATTCGCCGGTTCCGGCTCTCGGATCACTTTTTCAATAATCTGCAATTTTTTCAGATCTTTCGCCGTGATCTTCATCACCTCAGAAGCCTCTTTCGCCCGTTTTCCATCTTTCCACAGAATCGAGGCAAATCCCTCCGGTGACAGAATGGAATATGTTGCATTTTCCATCATCCAGACTTCATCCGTCACTGCCAGTCCCAGCGCACCACCACTGCCGCCTTCTCCGATCAGAATGCTGACCATTGGTGTCTGGATTCCGGACATCTCCAGCAGATTTCTGGCGATGGCTTCTCCCTGTCCCCGTTCTTCTGCCTCGATGCCGCAGGCCGCTCCCGGTGTATCCACAAAGGTAACTACCGGCCGACCGAATTTTTCTGCCTGCTTCATCAGACGAAGCGCTTTCCGATAGCCTTCCGGAGACGCCATACCGAAGTTTCGGTAAATGTTTTCCTTTACATTCTTTCCCTTCTGCTGCCCGATCACCGTCACCGGCTGTCCGCCAAACATGGCAATTCCGCCGATCACCGCTCCGTCATCCCGAAACGCCCGGTCACCGTGAAGTTCCAGAAAATCATCAAAGACCTGCTGCACATAGGAAAGTGTTGTAGGACGTTCCTTACTCCTTGAGATTTCCACCCGTTCCCACGCAGTCAGTTCTTTTTTATCGCATCCCGCTGCCTTTCCACAACTGTTCCTGATTTCCGGCAGGTTTTCCACATTTTGCGTATCTCCATAGTGGATATATTTCAGCGCATCCTGATGAATATTCAAAAGTTTCCACACAGTCTCTTTTAATTCCTGCCGTTCAACCACACCATCGATGATTCCTTTTTCCACCAGGAATTCTGCCCTCTGAAATCCCTCCGGCAGTTTCTGTCCGATGGTCTGCGCGATCACTCTCGGTCCTGCAAATCCGATCAGTGCCCCCGGTTCTGCCAGGATCACATCTCCAAGCATCGCAAAACTTGCTGTCACCCCACCGGTGGTCGGATCGGTCAGTACAGGAAGATAAAAAAGACCTGCTTCACTGTGTTTCCGGATCGCCGCAGAGGTTTTTGCCATCTGCATCAGAGATACGATTCCCTCCTGCATCCTGGCACCACCGGAACTGGTAAACAGTACCACCGGCAGTTTTTCTTCCGTCGCCCGTTCAAAAGCTCTCGTAATTTTTTCACCTACGACATACCCCATGCTTCCCATCAGGAAACGGGCATCGCAGACACCAAGTACTGTCTCCAGACCATTCACCATGCATTTTCCCACAGTAACTGCTTCATGAAGTTTTGTCTTCTCCTGCAGATTTGCAATCTTTTCTTCATATCCCGGATATTCCAGCGGATTTTCCGTTTCCAGATCGGTAAACCACTCCTGAAATGTTCCCGTGTCTGCAACCATGCGGATCCTGGTTCTGGTTCCGATCCGAAAATATCCCTCGCACTTCGGGCATACATATCCATGTGCTTTTACATCATCCCGGTATACTACTTCTCCGCATTTCGGACACTTAAGCCACAATCCTTCCGGTGCCGATGGCTCTTTTTTTTCCTGATTCCTGTCTTCTCTGTCCCGGAACAGAACTGCCGTCTTTTTAAACATATGTTTTAATTTCGCCATAGTTAAAACCTCCTGTCTGCCCGGACAGGTTTTCTGTCCTACAGATTAAAATGCATCGGGATAAAATCCGTTGTGATCTCTCCCGCCTGAAAATCCTCATTATCTAATATCTCATACTGAAAATCCACGTTGGTTGTCACACCATCTATGATCAGTTCTCCCAGCGTACTGCGCATCTTATCGATGGCCTCCTGTCTGGTTCTTCCATGCACAATTACTTTCGCTATCATAGAATCATAAAATGGCGGAATCTCATACCCGTTATAGGCTGCCGTATCGATCCGTACACCATTTCCACCAGGCAGATGGATTGCTTCGATGACTCCCGGACACGGCCGAAAATGATGAGCAGGATCTTCTGCATTGATCCTGCATTCCATCGCATGTCCCTGCAGGTGAATATCTTCCTGTTTTACTGAGAGTGGTTCCCCTGCTGCCACCCGGATCATCTCTTTCATCAGATCCACGCCGGAAACCATTTCTGTCACCGGATGTTCCACCTGGATACGTGTATTCATTTCCATAAAATAAAAATTTTTATCCTTATCCAGTAAAAATTCAATGGTACCGGCACTTTCATAATGTACTGCCTTTGCTGCACGCACTGCCGCATCACCCATCCGTCTGCGAAGTTCCGGTGTCAGTGCCACACTGGGAGATTCTTCGATCATCTTCTGATGATTTCTCTGGATCGAACAGTCCCGTTCTCCGAACTGCACAACATTTCCAAACTTATCTGCCATGATCTGAAACTCTATATGTCTCGGTTCCTGCACATATTTTTCGATATACATGGTGTTATCTCCGAATCCACGTACTGACTCTAACTGGGCTACCTGAAAGTTCTCCTCAAAGTCGTCCGGTCCGAAGGCAATCCGCATCCCTTTTCCACCGCCTCCGGAAGATGCCTTGATCATCACCGGGTATCCTATGTCTTCTGCCATAGCTGCTCCCCGTTTTGCGTCATAGACCGGTTCTTTTGTTCCCGGAACCACCGGAACACCGGCTTCTATCATTGTCAACCTTGCCTGCGATTTATTTCCCATCTTGTCCATCATCTCCGCAGTCGGTCCGATGAACGTAATATTACATTTTTCACACATTTCCACAAACCGGCTGTTCTCTGACAAAAAACCAAATCCAGGATGTATCGCATCCGCTTTTGTTGCGATACATGCACTCAGAATCTGCTCCATATTCAGATAACTGTCTGTCGCCGCTGCCGGTCCGATACAAACAGCCTCATCTGCCAGCTGGGTATGCAGTGCTTCCCGGTCTGCCTCCGAATAAACTGCTACCGTAGCGATTCCCATCTCTCTACAGGCACGGATGATCCGCACTGCAATCTCTCCTCTGTTTGCAATCAATATTTTCCGAAACATGTTTGTTCTCCTATCCAATGGCTACCGTAAGTTCTGCCGTTGCTGCCACTTTTCCATCTACCGTAGCTGTTGCTCTTGCAATCGCAACCGGTCCCTTCTGTTTGATCAGTTCCGTCTCCAGCATCAAAACATCCCCCGGAACCACCTTTTTCTTAAATCGACAGTTGTTAATCCCACCAAAATAAGCAGTCTTTCCTTTGAACTTCTCACAGCTTAAGATACATACCGCACCCACCTGCGCCAGTGCCTCAATGATCAGCACTCCCGGCATCACCGGCTCCTGTGGAAAATGTCCGGCAAAAAAGTCCTCTCTGTAAGTCACACATTTATAGCCAACTGCATATTCCCCCGGCTCGTAATCTTCGATATAATCTACCAGCAAAAACGGATGTCTGTGCGGAATGATTTTCTGAATTTCCTTGATTCCCAAATGTTTCATGCTTTTCGCCCTCCATCCAGCTATGCGATTCGGAATAATGGCTGTCCGTATTCCACAGTTTCTCCATTTTTCACGAGTACTTCCGATACCACACCGTCAAAATCACACTCAATATCATTCATCAGCTTCATCGCCTCTACGATGGCAACCGTCTGTCCTTTTGCCACATGATCGCCAACTGCCACAAATGGTGCTGCCTCTTCCGACGGTGCTGCATAAAAGGTTCCAACCAGAGGG
>ERZ826242.1534-NODE-1534-length-24571-cov-7.927150_pt1 | contig 24571 bp, 21 predicted proteins | sample MGYA00519871_ERZ826242 | MGnify/ENA primary metagenome ERZ826242 (study PRJEB31778, sample SAMEA3449226) | human gut metagenome | biome: human gut; feature: human-associated habitat; material: faeces | place: United Kingdom | collected 2010/2012 ...
ATTTTTTACAAAAAATAGTTGAGGCATTTACCACCCCAACTAATATCATAGAGTCTAAAAATTAAACAACCACAAGCACATAGGATAATAGGATCATGTCCTAGCCTTTTTCTAATTTCTTTAATATAGTCCATTGAAATCATTTCCTTTCTTTTCATACTTATTATCTTATAGAATTATAATTCAAAATAAAAAGATATTAAAATTATACTATAACTTAAGAAAAAATACAGGAGAATAGAAAAGATTTTATAAGAAAGCATAACTTGAAAAAAATAGGAAAGTAGGATATAATAAGCAATATAAGAGAAAATGCGGGCATAGTTTAGTGGTAAAATTTCGTGCTTCCGACCCGAAGAGGCGGGTTCGATTCCCGTTGCCCGCTCCAAAAAATAAAATTGTCATAGTAGAAAAAAATCAACTGTAAAAGGTTGATTTTTCTTACTTTTTGTTGAAGAAAAAAGAAGATGAAAAATAATTGATGAAAAAAGTTTTATTGTGATATAATAAAAAACATGGATAGAAAAAAATTAAAAAAAGAAATAAGTAATTTTATAATAAATTTAAAAAACAAAGTAGCAAAAATGCCGAAAAAAACGAAAATCATTTTAGTTGCTACTTTAATAATTGTGGTGTTAATAATTACACTAGTTTCTATATTAATAAAAGAAAATAGTAAGCAAAAATATATTGAATATAATGGAAATAATTTAAACGAAAGCAAATATCCTGGATATAAAGAACAAATTGACCAGTTAAAAGAAAAACATCCTAATTGGACATTTACATTGTTCTATACAAGATTGGATTGGGAAGAAGTAATAAAGAAAGAAGGACATTCAGATAATAGAAAAAATCCATTAAATTTAATTCCGGATTCTTCTAAATATCCAGAAGATTGGAAGTGTGAAATAGACAGAGATAAAACTTATGATAATGGTACTTGGTTATGTGCTTCTGATAAGGCAATCAAATATCAAATGGATCCGAGAAATATATTAAATGAAGATAATATTTTTCAATTGAAAGAATTAGCATATGTAGAAAATGCGCAAACTGTAGAAGGAATTAGTAAAATAACGGATAACACATTTTTGGAAGGAGAAGATATTTCGAATGCATTAATACAGGCAGGAAAAAATGCGAATTTAGATCCATATTTTATTGCTTCCAGATTAATTCAAGAACAGGGAAGGAAGGGAACGACCCTATCAAAAGGATATGAGTATAAAAGAACCATTGTCTATAATGTTTTTAACATAAGTGCGTCAGGAAATTCATCAAAGGAAATAATTGAGAATGCAGCACAATATGCTTATGAAAAAGGATGGGACACATTAGAAAAATCACTTATTGGTGGAGTGGATTTTGTAAAAAAAGGATATATCGATAAAGGCCAAAATACACTATATTTGCAAAAATTTGATATTGTAAATCGAGATGAGAAATTATATACAAATCAGTATATGCAAAATCTATTAGCTCCAGAATCAGAAGCTAGCAATATGCTTAAAATTTATGAAACTTCGGACACGATAGATTCAAAATTAAATTTTATCATTCCATTATACGAAAATATGCCAGAAAAGATATCAGAAAAGTAAATAGTCAGAGACTAATAAAAAAGAGATTTTTATCAAAAAATGTTGCTTTTATGAAAAACTTATGATAATTTAAAAAAGGGTGTGAAAAATGGGAAGAGTAAAAGTAAACAATTGCGCAAATAAAGGAAAAATGCAAAGAGCTTTATTCGTTGATTTTATGATTACATTTTTCACTTTTTATTATATTTATTTTTTGATTCACTAAATGTTTATTTAGTGTTTTTTTTTATCTAAAATTAAAGGAGGAAAGTTATGGAAGAGAAAAAAATGCTTTTAGATGTAAACGAAAAACCAACAGTAGGAAAGTGGATTATATTAGCTCTCCAACATGTATTTGCAATGTTTGGAGCAACAATTTTAGTTCCGATATTGGTAAATAGTGCAGCAGGAACTACAGTACTTACAATACCAGTTGCACTAGTAACTTCTGGAATTGGTACATTAATTTATATTTTATGCACAAAAGGAAAATCACCTGTGTATTTAGGTAGTTCTTTTGCTTTTATAGCACCACTTACAGCTGCATTCCTAAAAGGAGGAATTGCAGGTGCAATGACAGGAATTATGGTAGTTGGACTTATTTATGTAATTGTAGCAATTATTATTAAATTAATAGGAAAGGATTGGATTGAAAAAATATTACCACCAGTTGTAATCGGACCAATGATTATGATTATTGGATTGGGACTAGCTCCTAATGCGATTTCGCAAATAGGTTTAAGTACAGGAACTCAGTTAGAATGGAGAGGGATTATAGTAGCAATTGTTTCTTTTTTAGTAACGGCAGTGGTAATGGTAAGAGGAAAGGGATTCTTGAAAATTATTCCTTTTCTAGTTGGAATTATTTCTGGTTATATAACAGCAATTGCTTTAGGATTAGTAGATTTTGCACCAGTATTAGAAGCGGCATTCTTTAGTATGCCAGAATTTATGATTCCATTTGTTCATTATATTCCAAGTTTTAGTGTAATTTTAACAATTGCACCAATCGCATTAGTAACAATGGCAGAACATATTGGAGACCATACAGCTTTAAGTACAATTATTGGAAAAGATTTAATAAAAAAACCAGGCTTAGATAGAACTTTAGCAGGAGATGGAATTGCTACTTTTGTAGCTGGATTTCTTGGAGGACCTGCTAATACAACCTATGGAGAGAATACTTCTGTTGTAGGAATGACAAAAGTAGCTTCTGTATGGGTAATTGGACTTGCTGCTATTTTTGCTATTGCATTAGGTTTTTTAGGAAAGTTTACTGCTTTAGTTTCTACAATTCCAAATCCTGTATTAGGAGGAGTATCTCTTCTTTTATATGGATTTATTGCAGTAAATGGATTAAAAGTATTAATTGAAAATCAAATTGATTTTGGAAAGCCAAAAAATGTCGTAGTTGCATCTACAATGCTTGTACTTGGTCTTGGTGGTGCTGCAATATCAATTATTTCAGGAGATCTATCGATTACAATTTCAGGAATGAGCTTAGCTGCTGTTATTGGTATTATTTTAAATTTATGCTTATCAGAAAGAAAGGAAAATGGGGATAAAGAAAAGGAAAATTCTAGTGAAGAAAACCAGGAAGAAATTAGAAATAATGTAGAAGAATCAAAAAAAGAACAAAACGAAAATAAGAAAGAAAATGAAGAAACAAGAAGTGAAATGGAGGAGAAGAAAGAAGACCAAGAGAAGATGGAAACGATAAAAGAAGAAAGCATAAAATAAAAAACTAATTGGAGGAGTGAAAAAATGAAAGCTAAAATTTTAAATCATCCATTAATTGAACATAAATTGGCGATATTAAGAGATAAAAAAACAGGAACAAAAGAATTTAGAGAGATAGCGTCTGAGATTGCAATGTTTTTATGTTATGAAGCAACAAGAGATGCTAGATTAGAAGAGGTGGAAATTGAAACACCAATAGAAAAAATGAAAGCAAAGAAATTAGATGAAGATCAATATGCTTTTGTTCCAATCTTAAGAGCAGGAACAGGTATGCTAGATGGACTTACAAATGTAATACCAAATGCCAAAATTGGTCATATTGGATTATATCGAAATGAAGAAACATTAGAGCCAGTAAAGTATTATTATAAAGTTCCAAAAGATATTCAAAATAGAGAAGTAATGATATTAGATCCGATGCTTGCGACAGGAGGGTCTGCATTAGATGCTATTTCCATGATAAAAAAAGAAGGAGTAAAAAAGATAAAATTTCTATGTATTATTGCAGCACCAGAAGGAATTGCAAGGATTGAAAAAGAATACCCAGATGTTGAAATTTATGCAGCTGCCTTGGATCGAGAATTAAATGATAAGGGATATATTATGCCAGGATTAGGAGATGCAGGAGATCGTATTTTTGGTACCAAATAAATGTTATACAAATGTTAAAATCCTGTTATAGATTTGAGATAAAAGTGTGATATATTAAAAAAGAAGTAAAATAAAAGGGGATTTTATATGAAAAACAGAAGAATAGGCAAATTTTTGAATATTATTGTATTTCTATCTATTATTATGGTATCTGGACAGGTGTTAGGAGCAGAATTTGCACCAATCAATCAAAAAAATTATACACAGCAATATAAAAAATGGCAAACATTAGCAGAAGAAGAAAAAAAGAATACAATGATGCCAGCAATTTTTCCAATTGAAATGAATATGTCAAATTCTAGAGCTAGAATGGCTAGATCTACTTCTGAATTGCCAAGTCAATTTAATTTGAACGATCAAATTACAATACCAGTAAAAAATCAAATGTCAACGGGAGAATGTTGGGCTTTTGCAATGTTAAGTGCACTAGAATCGAATATAGCATTAAGAAATCAAAATGTATCACAGGATTTTTCAGAAAGACATATGGATTATATGACTTCAAGAACTTTTTTAGATGGACTAAACAACAAGGGCTTTTTTAGAGAAGTAGGAACAGGAGGAAATAGTTATATTGCATTAGGTTATTTAACAAATGGAATGGGAGCTGTATTAGAAGAAGAGATGCCATTTGAAGATAATGAAGAAAAAATTAATTTATCAGAAATTTCTAAATCACCAGTAGAAAAAGTAAATGACGCAACTTTATTTCCTAGTATATATAAAGAAAAAGTAGACAATAACCTTATTTATACAAATGGTGCTGATGCAACATATACAGAAGAACAGGTAAAACAATTTAGAGATTCGATCAAGCGATATATTATGGAAAATGGAGCAATATCGACGGTTACAAGTGGAAGTGTAGCAGAATATTATAATAATGAAAACCCATTTTTAGCTACGGCTTATTATTGTGATGATAAAGATGCAACGGTAGATCATGCAGTTACGATTGTGGGTTGGGATGACAATTATGCAGTTACAAACTTTAATGAAAAGCATAGACCAAGTAGCCCAGGTGCATATATTGTATTAAATTCATATGGAACAGAATCTTTTGGCAAAGGTTACATATATATATATATCTTATGAAGATGTTCTAATTGAATCTAGTATGGCTGGAATATCAGATTCTGAAAAAATTAACTATGATAAATTATATCAACATGATGAATATGGATATGTGTTAGAATATGATCCTTTTACAGATGCGAGTGCTCCAAAAAGCATTTATGGTGCAAATGTGTATAAAAGAGAAGATACAACAAAAGATGAAAAAATAGAAGAAATTATGGTTACATCAAGTTCTAATAGTGATATTGAAGTATATATTAATCCTGTGGATGATACGATGGATCTTAGCAAATTTCAAAAAGCTTCTTTAGAGGAGAATACCTTAACGGCTACTTATAATACAATTGCTTTAAAAGAGCCAATTACAGTAACAGGAGAAAAATTTGTAATTGCTGTTAAATACACAAATCCTACTAATGTAACATTAGGGTTAGAAATGAATTTAAAATCAAATGGAGGAGCATCAACGGCATTTGATTATGTTAGCTCAGAAAAGGGAGAAAGTTTTTTATCAGTAGATGGAAAAACTTGGACAGATTTAATGGAACTTGGGAAAGATTCTAATCTTTGTATTAAAGTAATGACAAAGCAAGTAGAAAAAGAACCACCAAAACCTTCAGAAGATGAAAATAACATAGTGGAAAATACAGTAGAAGAACCAAATAATAATCAAAACACTACGATTTTGCCAGGAGATCAAGATGACACTTTAGCAAATCGTATTTTACCAAATGCAGGAAGGATAAGTTTGGCAGTATTAATGATTGCTTTAGGAACGATAGCAATTATTTCATATATTAATTATAGAAGATATCGCATTGTAAAATAAAAATACTAAGAAATCGCTTATAAAAAATCTTAAAATAGAAAAGGTTTTATGAATAAGCGATTTTTTATTGCATAGGAAAAATTTCTGGAGCAACAAGGTTAAGTTTCCTTAAGTGTACGATTGCGAAGCAATTTGTACATGTGATGAAGCCACATTTTTATAATTATAAAAATGTTTTTTGGGAAAAAATAAGAAAGAGATTGGCGGTAAAAAATAGTTATGATATAGTAGTAATGTAAAAAAGGAGTGTGATTTTTTTGGAAACGACGAATATAGAAGAATTAAACAGAAATGCAAATCAAATTAGGAAAGGAATTATTGAAGCTGTATATAGGGGAAAGTCTGGACACCCAGGAGGATCTCTTTCCATTGCAGATATATTAGCAGTTTTATATTTTAAAGAAATGAGAATTGATCCTAAAAATCCAAGATGGGAAGAAAGAGATAGACTAGTTTTGTCAAAAGGACATTGCTCTCCTGCTTTATATGCAACTTTAGCGTTGAGAGGTTTTTTTGATCAAAGTGAGCTAGAAAGTTTTCGAAATATAAATAGTAATTTGCAAGGCCATCCTGATATGAATAAAATTCCAGGAGTAGATATGACAACAGGATCTTTAGGACAGGGACTATCGGTAGCGAATGGAATGGCGATGAGTGGAAAATTAGATAAAAAAGATTATCGAGTATATGCTATTTTAGGAGATGGAGAAATTGAGGAAGGACAGATTTGGGAAGCGGCTATGTCATCTGCAAAATATAAGTTGGATAATTTATGTGTTTTTGTTGATCATAATCATTTACAAATCGATGGAACAATCGAGGAAGTAAAAAATTCATATCCATTGGATGAAAAATTTAAAAGTTTTGGATTTGAGACAATTACGATAAATGGAAATAATATAGAAGAAATTGTAAGAGCTTTAGAAAAAGCAAGAACGATAAAAGGAAAACCAACTGCAATTATTGCAGAAACGATAAAAGGAAAAGGCGTGTCGTTTATGGAAAATCAAGTAGGTTGGCATGGAAAAGCTCCAAATGAAGAACAGTATAAAATAGCAATAGAAGAGTTAGGAGGGGGAAAATAGATGAAAGAAGAAATGAAAATAGCAACAAGACAAAGTTATGGGGAAGCTTTAAAAGAATTAGGAAAGGAAAATAAAAATATTGTTGTGCTAGATGCAGATTTAGCATGTGCAACAAAGACGGATTTGTTTGCAAAAGAAGAACCAGAGCGCTTTTTTGATATGGGGATTGCAGAACAAGATATGATAGGAACAGCAGCAGGACTTGCTACTTGTGGTAAAATTCCATATGCTAGTACATTTGCTGTATTTGCAGCGGGAAGAGCTTATGATCAAATTCGTAATAGTATTTGTTATCCGAAATTAAATGTGAAAATTTGTGCAACACATGCTGGTATAACGGTAGGAGAAGACGGTGCAACCCACCAAATGATAGAAGATATTAGTCTTATGAGAACTCTTCCTAATATGGTTGTTTTAAGTCCTTCTGATGATACACAAACAAAATGGATGATTAAAGAAATTTCAAAAATACAAGGACCTACATATGTTAGATTATGTAGATTAGCAACACCTGTTATTTATACAGAAAATCAAAGTTTTGAAATAGGAAAAGGAATTCAAATAGGAGAAGGAAAAAAAGCTACAGTTATTGCAACAGGAGTAACTGTTGCTGAGGCGATAAAAGCAAAAGAAAAACTAGAGCAGGAAGGAATTGATATTAGAGTAATTGATATTCATACCATTAAGCCAATTGATAAAGAAATTATACTAAAATCGGCAAAAGAAACTGATATTATGATTACAGTAGAGGATCACAATGTTATAGGGGGACTGGGGTCAGCTGTTTGTGAAGTGTTAGCAGAAGAATATCCTAAGAAAGTAATCCGTATGGGAATTCCAGATTGCTTTGGAAAATCAGGAGATGCAACTAAATTAATGGAATATTTTAAAATAGATGCAAATGCAATTTACGAAAAGGTAAAGGAGAAAGGATGTTAAATAAGAAAAAGAAAAAAGAGTGCTTGAGGAAAACTTCAAGCCTCTTTTTTGTGAATTTTATGTGAAAAATTGAAAACAAAGGATGAAGTAGAAAACGTAAAAAATAACATAAAAAAATGATCGAAATAAGTCCTTTTTTTGTAAACAAGGTATTGCATAAAATAATTTTTATTGTTATCATAAAAATTGAAGAATAAAAATTTTGCATAATAAGGAGCAAATGAAAAATGATAGAATTTAGAAATGTAAATAAAACATATGAAACCGGTACAGAAGCTGTAAAAAATGCAAATTTTGTAATTGAAAAAGGAGAATTTGCTTTTTTAGTTGGATCATCAGGTTCAGGAAAATCAACACTAATAAAATTAATCTTAAAAGAAGAAGAACCAACATCAGGAAATATTATTATAAATGGAAAAGATACCACTTTTTTAAAGCCAAATCGTATTCCATATCTTAGAAGAAGTATGGGAGTGGTATTCCAAGACTTCAGATTATTGCCAGATAAAACAGTATATGAAAATGTAGCGTTTGCAATGTATATTGTAAAAGCAACACCAAGACACATTAGAAGACAAGTACCTATGGTATTATCTTTGGTTGGCTTAAGTGGAAAAGCAAAAATGTATCCAAATGAATTATCCGGAGGAGAGCAACAAAGAGTTGCATTAGCAAGAGCATTAGTAAATAATCCATCTATGCTAATTGCAGATGAGCCAACAGGAAACTTAGATCCAGATACTGCATGGGATATTATGACTCTTTTAAACGATATTAATTTAAGAGGAACAACCGTTGTAGTTGCAACTCATGCAAAGGATATTGTAGATCAAATGAAAAAAAGAGTTATTCATATTAAAAAAGGTTTAATTGTAAAAGATGATAAAAAAGGTGGGTATAACTGTGAGATATAATGTAATAGCTTATTTAATAGGAGAAGGTTTTAGGAATGTATTAAAGAATAAAAAATCAACAAGTGCGTCTTTAATTATCATGTGTTTAACGATGTTAATATTTGGAATTTTCTTCATTCTTGGAGAAAATGTAAATAGTATGGTAAGACAAGTAGAAAGTGCACAAGGAATTGAGGTCTTTTTAGAAGATATATCTGAAGAAAAAACAAAAGAAGTAGAGCAATATATTAAAAATATAGATGGAGTAAGTACAGTTACTTATAAAACAAAAGAACAAGCATTGAATCAAGTAAAAAGCCAATTTAAGGAAAGAGCTTATTTGTTAACAGCTTATGATGATCCAGAAAACAATATATTTCCAGCATCTTTTGTAGTAACATTAACAGACTTAAGTAAAAGCAGTGAAGTACAACAAAAAATAGCAGATATTGATAAAAATGCAGCGAACGATGATGAAAAAGTAATTAGTAGAATTACAAGTAGAGATGATACTGTTAATATGTTATTAAACATTGCAAATGGAATTCGAATTATAACAGGTGTCATACTGGTGTTTTTAATTCTAATTTCTATATTTATTATTTCAAATACGATAAAATTAACTGTTCATGCAAGAAGAAAAGAAATTTCAATTATGAAATATGTAGGAGCAACTAATAGTTTTATTCGTTGGCCTTTTATTGTAGAAGGTATGATCATAGGAATTATTGCAGGAGCAATCTCTATGCTGATTGTGGGAGTGGTTTACAATTTAGTAACACAAAAAATATTAGAATCGTTAGTTGTATCTTCTATTCATATTAGTTTGGTAAGCTTTAGCACAATGTTTAATTTAATTGCTATTGTATACCTAGGTTTAGGGGTAGGTATTGGTATAATAGGAAGTTGTATTTCTATGCGTAAATATTTAAAAGTATAGATAGGAGAGAATTATGAAGAAGAATTTAGTGATGAGCTTTATTCTAATCTTTGTCATAATAACTAGCTTTTATGGCCCCGTTTTTGGGGAAGAATTAAATGACTTATATACAAAAAAAGAAGAAATAAAAACTCAACAAGATGAAGCTGTTACAAAGCTAGAGGGAGTACAAGATCAATTATCACAAACATTACAACAAATTTTAGATCTTAATAATAACATTACAAATTACGAGAATGAAATTAATGGATTAGATGAAGAAATGATTCAATTGCAAAATTCTATTGCAGAAATAGAAGAAAAACTAAATAAGGCAGAAGAAGATTATGAAAAAAATAAAAGAGTAATGGATAACCGTTTGGTAGCGATGTATGAATCAGGTGAAACAACTTATTTAGATGTTATTTTAAGTTCTAGCAGTATATCCGATTTTATATCAAATTATTATTTAATTTCATTAGCAGCACAATATGATATTGACTTTTTAAATGAGATAGAAGAACAAAAAAGGAGTATAGAAGAAAATAAAAAGCAATTAGAAGAGCAAAAGAAACAAATTAATGAAATAAGAGAAAATAAAGAAAAAGCTTCTATCATTTTACAAAATACAAAAGTAATGAAAGATAGCTATGTAGCACAGCTAACAGAAGAAGAAAGAATAAAGCAACAAGAAATAGATACATATCAGCAACAATTAAATGAAATTGAAGCGGAAATTATGCGAATTGCAATACAAAATTTAGATTCACAATATATTGGTGGAGTAATGGCATGGCCTGTTCCAGGATATACTGTTATTTCTTCTCCTTATGGAATGCGTGTGCATCCAATTACAGGAATCTATAAGCTTCATACAGGAACAGATATCAGAGCACCAATGAGAGCAAACTTTATTGCAGCAAACGATGGAGTAGTTGTAAAAGCGGGAATGAATGCCGCGTATGGAAATATGGTAATTATCGACCATGGTGGAGGAATTTCTACTTTATATGCTCATGGTGATGAAATTTTAGTACAAACAGGACAAACAGTAAAAAAAGGTGATGTTATCCTAAAAGTAGGAAGTACAGGTTATTCTACAGGACCTCATGCACATTTTGAAGTTAGAATTAATGGAAGCCCTGTAGATCCTATGCCATATATTACTTCACTTGGTGAGGAAAATTCTGAAGAAAATAATTAGACGGATCAGATACATTTTAAAGAAAAATAATTTAAAATGTATCTGATTTTTGCTTTTTTGATTAGAAAAGACAAAGAAAAATGAATTTTTTGGAAAAATATAACATTTTAGTAAAACTATTGAAAAAAAAAAGAGGTTATAGTATAGTATGAATTGCGGAGGGATTCAAATGAAAAAAGAAATCATATTTAGGATGTTTGTTATATTAATTATTTTAATACTTTGCTTTCTAAATTGCACCTATGCAGCAAGTAGTACAGAATTAAAAAACAAACAAAAAGATATTGATAATCAAATTGAAGAAGCAAAAGAGGACTTAGAGGAAGTAAACCTTAATAAATCACAAGCATTACAAGAGATTAATAAAATGACGCAAGAGATAAGTGGATATCAAGATGAAATTGATAGTTTACAAACAACATTAGACGATCTAAATACATCAATTAAAGAATCAGAAGTAAAAATAGCAGAAGCAGAAGAAGAATATAATAAGACACAAAGGTTGTTAGATGAGAGATTAGTAACTATGTATGAAGCTGGAACAATTTCGTATTTAGATGTTTTATTAAGTTCGGAAAGTTTAACAAATTTCATATCTAATTATTATCTTATTTCTGAAGTAGCAACCAGTGATACAGAATTAATGGAAAAAATAGAAGCACAAAGAAAAGAAATAGAAGATGCCAAAAAACAATTAGAAGACAATAAAAATCAAATAGAAGTAGTAAAGAAAAATAAAGAAGCAAAAAATAACGAATTAAAAGCAGCAAAACAAAAAAAGGATGTAGAAGTAGCAAAATTATCAGAAGAAGAGAAAGCAATTCAAAACGATTTGGAACAATTTGAAAAAGATAAAAGAGCTATTAAAAATGAACTTGCAGAAATCGCGAGAAAAGAAGCAGAATCGAATAAAGGAAATCAAACTGTTCCAAGTAACCCTAGTTCTAGTGGATATATTTTTCCAGTTCTAGGCTTAAGTAGAGCAAATATTAATAATAAAAATTATCCTTCTTATCCAGGACATACTGGTGTAGATGTTAATATTAATGTGAAAGGAAAAACAATTGTAGCAGTAAAAGATGGAACCGTTGTAAAGTCTCATGCGTACAAAAAAGGAAATACATATTATAGCTATGGAGAATGCATCATAATTAATCATCATGATGGAACAATGACACTTTATGCACATGGTGCACCAGGTTCAAGAAGAGTACAAGAAGGACAAAAAGTATCGCAAGGACAAGCCATTATGACAGTTGGAACAACAGGAAATTCTTCTGGATACCATTTACATTTTGAAGTAAGAGTTGGCGGATCACCAGTAAATCCAATGCCATATTTACCATAACAATTCATAATATAGAAGGAACTTAATCAGAGAAATAGCCAGAATTTTCTGAGTAATAAGAAAAGTGGCTTCGCCACATGTACAGATTGCTTTGCAATCGCACAGACTAATGTAACTTAACCTTGTTACTCCAGAAATTTCTGACGAAATTTCCTACGTAATAAAAAAGGAAGAAACACATTACTTTTGTTTCCCCCTATAATATATAATTACTCTTTAATTGTAACTCAATCTCTTTTAAAATTTGTTTTATAATTTCTTCTCTTGAAAATTCTTTTTGATACTCCTTTTTTAAAGAAGTCGCTAATATTTTTGTATCGGAATCAAAAATTGTTTCATTAACATTAAAACCAATTCCTATTAATAATGATTGAACTTGTTCTTTCCTTGTTGTTACCTGTGTTAAAATCCCACAAATTTTTTTATTATTTAATAATAAATCATTTGGCTCTTTTATCTTTAATGAATATCCATATAAAGTATAAATTGCTCTTTGTATACTTGCAGCTATATCAATTGTAAGTGTAGATAAACTTTTTATTGTACAATTGGGTTTTATTACAATTGTCATTGCAATATTATTTCCATCTCCTGTATACCACTTTCTTTCCTTAGTGCCATATCCCAAAGTTTGTCTATCTGCAAGAATCACAGTACCATTTTCTAATTCTTCAATTTTCTCTCTTGCTAGTTTCTGTGTTGATTCTAATTCTTTGTAATGCTTTACATTTTTTTCTAATAACATGAACATCTCCTGTAGTTTCGAATAATTCTACTATTTTTTTATTACAATTTCTCTTTTTAATTTGTGATCTTTTATTTGTCCTATTCCAATAAAAATACCTTTTTCGTTATAAATTCTATATATTCCATCTTTCTCATTTCTTGTTAATAATACACCATTTAGAAATAATATGACCTTCTTTTCATTTAATTGTATTTTAGATTTTTCTCTAAAGAATTCTTCCATTGTAATTATTGGCAATTTTGAAAAATCATTTTTTTGATTTTCTATTTCATTTATGGTAATTGCGTTTTCTATATAAAATTCTCCTACTTGTTTTCTTACTAATTCTTTCATATAACCAACCGTACATAATTTTTCTGCTATTTCTTCACATAAAGATCGAATATAGGTACCTTTTGAACACTTCACAGTAAAAATAATTTCGTTTTCTTGTAAATTTATAAGATCTAATTTAATATCATAAATTTCTATATTTCTTACTGGTAGTTCTACTTTAAGCCCTTTTCTGGCATATTCGTATAGTTTTTTTCCTTGTACTTTTATTGCAGAATATATTGGTGGGGTTTGCTCTTGTTTTCCAATAAAATTTTGAAAAACAAATTTTATATTTTCTTCAGTTAATACTTCTTGTTCCACTTTTTTTGTTTCTATTACATTTCCTTCTACATCAGCAGTATCTCTTTTCTCTCCTAATTTTAAAGTTGCTTGGTATGTCTTATCATGATTCGTCAAATAGCTAGATAATTTTGTTCCTTCTCCTATTAAAATTGGTAATACTCCTGTCGCATTTGGATCTAAAGTCCCTGTATGTCCTACTTTTTTTACATTTAGTAACTTTTTTACTTTTGCTACAATATCATGTGAAGTATAACCTTTTTCCTTATTTACTATAATAATTCCATCCATTGTTAACCCCTATATTTGCTTAACTACTTTTTTAATTATTCTTATTTTAACTCTTTTTTAATTTCATTTACTAATTTATTTTTAATTTGCTCAATTGTTCCAGTCATCTTGCATCCGGCAGCTCTCATATGTCCTCCACCGCCAAACATGAAGCAAACCTCTGATACATTAATATATTCATTCGATCTCAAAGATACTTTAAAGCCATCTTCTGCCTCATGTAAGAAGATAGATACTTCAACCCCTTCAATATCTCTTCCAATTTCAACAATTCCTTCGTGAGATCCTTCTTCTGCTTGAAATCTTTTCTCATCTTCTAATGTAATATAAGTAAATGTAATTCTATCGTCTTCTAAAAATTCCATTCGATTCATTGCCAACTTTGAAAGTTCATAATTTGCTCTTGTTTTTATTTGTAATACTTTTTTATAAATATTAGACACATTCACCCCTGAAGTTAAAAGCCATGCAGCAAATTCAAAAGTTTCTGCTGTTACTCCTGGATACTTAAATCCTCCTGTGTCAGTGATAATTCCTGTTAGTAAACAAGTTCCAATATCTTTTGTAATTTCAACTTTTAAATACTCTAAAATAACTACTAATATTTGACAACAAGCAGGGGATGCTGGATCCACATAATTGTAATCTGCAAACATTGGATTCATTCTATGATGATCAATTGATATTGTTGTTTTTGCATCTTCGAAATAATTTGCAAATCCATTTAATCTTTTTAAATCTGCACAGTCTAAGGAAATCACTAAATCGTATTGTTTCTGCTTTCCTTCTTTTAAAATTTCATCTGCTCCTGGCAAAAAAGAAAATGTTCTTGGATATTCCGGAATAATAATATCTGGTTTTTTCCCCATATCTTTTAATGCATTATACATTGCTAAACTGCTTCCCATTGCATCTCCATCTGGACTTTCATGAGTTAGGATTGCAATTGTTTCTGCTTCATTTATTGCTTTTGTAATATCATCTAACGTCATATTTTATTCTCCTTTTTCTGGTTTAATATCTTTCATTACTTCTTTTAATATCGAATCAATTCTTGCTCCATATTCCATAGAATCATCTAGTTCAAAAATAATCTCTGGTGTTGTTCTTAAATTCACTCTCTTTGCTACTTCTGAACGTACAAATCCTGCTGATTTTTTTAATCCTGCTAATGTTTCCTTTGTATTTTTTGCATTTAATATACTTACATATACTTTTGCATATTTTAAGTCCGTCGTTACATGTACTTTCGTAACACTAATTAATCCTGTAACATTAGGATCTTTTATTTCATTACTTATAATGTAACTAATTTCTTTTTTCATTTCTTCATCTACTCGTCCCCATCTAGGGTTTGTTTTTTTTGCCATAGTCTCTCTCCTTTAACAATAATAAAAGACAGGGCATTTTTAAGTCTTTTATGCCCTTTTTCTTTTATTATTCCTTTTTATATTTCCTTGCCTAGCTTATCTTTTAACTTCTTCCATTACAAAAGCCTCGATAATGTCTCCTTCTTTTATATCATTATAATTTTCAATTTGAAGACCACATTCATATCCTTTTGCAACTTCTTTTGCATCATCTTTGAAACGCTTTAATGATGAAAGCTTTCCTTCATGAATTACTACTTCTTCACGAATAACACGAACCCCCGCATTTCTTTCTAGTTTTCCAGTTAATACATAAGCTCCTCCAATAGTTCCTACGTTAGAAACCTTAAATGTTTGTCTTATTTCAGCAGTTCCAATTACTTTTTCTTCAAATTTAGGATCTAACATACCTTTCATTGCAGCTTCTACATCTTCAATTGCTTTATAAATAACAGAATATTGCTTAATTTCCACTTCATTCTTATCAGCTTCTTCTTTTGCTCCTGGTACTGGTCTTACGTTAAAAGCGACAATAATTGCATTTGATACTTTTGCAAGTGTAACATCCGACTCTGTTACCGCACCTGCTGCTGAATGAATTACTTTTACTTTTACTTCTTCATTGGATAATTTTTCTAATGATTGTTTTACTGCTTCTACGGTTCCTTGTACATCTGCTTTTACAATTAAATTCAATTGTTTTAGTTTTCCTTGTTCCATTTGACTAAATAAATTATCTAATGTTACTTTTGACATATTATTAATTGATTTTTCTCTTTCTTGACGTTTTCTTCTTTCAATTAAATGTTTTGCCATTTTTTCATCTTTTACTTCATAGAAAGTGTCTCCTGCAACAGGAACTTCTGTTAATCCCATAATTTCTACTGGCATAGATGGACCAGCTTTTTTCACCTTTTGTCCTTTTGCATTTCTCATTGCTCTTATTCTTCCGATAGAAGATCCTACTACAATAGTATCTCCTACATCTAGTGTACCACGTTGTACCAATAAAGAAGCGATTGGTCCTTTTGATTTATCGAGTCTTGCCTCAATTACTGCGCCTTTTGCTTGTTTCTTTGGATTTGCTTTTAATTCTTTCATGTCAGCAACTAATAATACCATCTCTAATAGTTGATCAATATTTTGGTGTTTTTTTGCAGAAATTGGTACATAAATCGTATCTCCACCCCATTCTTCTGGAACTAATTCATATTTCATTAACTCTTCTTTAATTTTTTCTACATTTGCTCCTGGTAGATCGATTTTATTTACTGCAACAATAATTGGAATTCCTGCAGATTTTGCATGGTTAATTGCTTCTACTGTTTGAGGCATAACACCATCATCTGCTGCTACAACTAAAATAGCAATATCTGTAATTTGTGCTCCTCTTGCACGCATACTTGTGAATGCTTCATGCCCTGGAGTATCTAAGAAAGTAATATCACGATTATTTACATTTACTTGATATGCTCCTATATGCTGTGTAATTCCACCTGCTTCTCCTTCAATTACATTAGTAGATCGAATTGCATCTAATAAAGATGTTTTTCCATGATCTACGTGACCCATTACTACAATTACTGGTGGTCTAGGAACTAATTCTTCTTCTTTATCCTCTGATTCATCGAATAAGATATCTTCTTCTTTTACTACTTCTTTTTTTATCGCAGTTACACCAAATTCTTCTGCTACTAAGAAGGCTGTATCAAAATCAATTTGGTTATTAATGGTTGCCATAATACCATAACCTAATAATTTTTTAATTACCTCACCACTTGTCTTTTTTAACTCTGCTGCTAAATCTTTTACTGTGATCGATTCTGGTATTGTGATTTCTGTTAATTTAAATATTTTTTGTTTTGATTGTTCTTGATCTTGTTTCTGATTCTTCTTTTTACTACGTTTTCCTCTTGTTGTTGTTAAATCGTAGTAATCTAACATACCACCTTCTTGATCTCCAAACATATTAGATAAACTATTTTCTTGTTTTAATCCTTTTAGTTTCTTCTCGTTAATATCGAAATCCCCTGATCTTCTTGCTTTAGAAGGTTTCTTCGCTTTTGTTTCGTCAAAACGATTATTTTTTTGTTTATTAAGAGATTTATTATATTCTCTTACTGGCTCTTTTTCGATTACTTCTGCAGACATAATATTCTTGATATTTTTTTCAATTCCTTTTTCATCAAGAGGTTTTGGAGTACGATTATTATAACCACCAAAATTACGACCATTATAATTATTATTTGTATTGTTACGATAATTACCATTTTGACCATTATTATTTCGATAGTTATTATTTCTAAAATTATTATTTTGATTACTATTTTGGGTATTATTACGATAATTATTATTATGATAGTTATTCGAATGTCCCTCATTATTTTTGTAATTATTATTTGGATTACTACGATAATTTGGATTCTTATTATAATTTTCTTGATTATTGTTTATTTTTGTATTCTCTATTTTTTTCTCTTCAACTTGTTTTTCTGATACTTCTAACATAGGCTCACTTTCACTTTTTTCAATCTTTTCTGGTTTTAATACTGTTTCTTCTTTCTTTGGTTCTATTGTTTTTTCTTCTTTCGCTTCTTTTTTTACTTCTTCTACCACTTTCTTCTCTTCTTTTTTATCCTCTTTTTTCTTTTTATTTAATCCAAACAACTCTTCTACAGTAAGTGGTTTCGTAGGTTTGTTACGATATACAATATTAAAATCTTTATTTTTATCTCTCTCAACAAACCCCACATTTGCTTTTCTCTCTTGTTGCTTTCTCCTTTTTTCCTCTTCTTCCTTCTTCATCATTTCTTCTTCTGAAATAATAACTTCTCTACGAATAATAACAGGTCCATCATTTTTCATCTTTTTTTCTTGTTGTTTTGCACCTTTATTTTCTGTTTGCTTTTTCTCTGTCTTTTTTGTATTTACCTTTTCAAAACTTTTTTCTATTTTTTCCGCTTCCTTCTCTTCAATGGCACTTAAATGACTTTTTACCTCAATTCCTAATTCTTTTGCTCTTTCAATTACTTCTTTACTGGTTAAGTCTAATTTCTTTGCTATTTCGTGTATTTTTATCTTACCCAATAATTTCACCCCCATTAATTATTTTTTGTATTTCGTTTGATAAATTAATATCTTTTATACCAATAATTGCTTTATTTCTTTTTCCAATCGATTGACTGATCTCTTCCATTTTCCCCCATACTAAAAATGGAACTTGGTATTTCTCTGCATAAAATCTATAATTTTTTATTGTTTTTTGAGATGCGTCTTCTGCAACAATAAGAAGATATATCTTTTTATTTTTCATTTCTTCTAAACAGCTATCTGCTCCATATGCTATTCTTCTAGCTTTTGCACTAATTCCTAATAAACCATATACTCTATTTTTTATTATCAATCATCACACCTCTTAAATTTTCATAAACCCCTTCATCAATTGGAGATTCAAAACTTCTTTCTAAGCTTTTCGTTTTGATTGCACGTTCTAGACAAGTAATATCATCACAAATATATGCTCCTCTTCCTTGCATTTTTCCCGTTCGATCAATAGTAATTTCTCCTTCTTTATTTTTTACAATACGAATTAATTCTTTTTTATCTTTTTTTGCCTTACAACCGATACAAGTTCTTTGTGGTATTTTTTTCACTTGTCTCCCTCCTTTCTATTATACTTGGGTTTTATCCAATTTATGTAAATTTTTTCTATTCTTCTTCACTTTCCATTTCTTCTTGTTTTTTCATTAGCATTTCTCTAAATTGTGTTTCTGATTTAATATCTATTTTCCAACCAGTTAATTTTGCTGCTAATCTAGCATTTTGACCGGATTTTCCAATTGCTAAAGACAATTGATCATCTGGTACAATTACTTGTGCAAATTTTTCTTCTTCTTTAATGTCTACTGCCATTACTTGCGCTGGTAATAATGCTGCAGAAATATAAATAGCTGGATCTTCATTCCATTCAATTACATCAATTTTTTCACCATGTAATTCATTTATGATGTTTTGAATTCTTACTCCTTTTTGCCCTACACAAGATCCTACTGGATCAATGTTTTCATTTGGAGAATATACTGCTACCTTACTTCTATATCCTGGGTCACGAGAAACACTTTTTATTTCGATAACTCCTTCATAAATTTCTGGTATTTCAAATTCAAATAGCTTTCTTACAAAATCTGGACAAGCTCTTGAAATAATTACTTGTGGAGCTCCTTTTGCCCCTTTTTCTACATCTGCAATATATCCTTTTATTTTGTCATTTACATGGTAAGTTTCTGTTGGAATTTGCTCCTTAGCTGGCATAACTCCTTCTAGCTTTCCTAAATCCATTACCACAATTCCTTTATCTGCTTTTTGAATAATTCCAGATACAATTTCTCCTTTTCTATCATGGTATTCTGAATAAATTACTTCTCTTTCTGCTTCTCTTAATTTTTGAATAATAACTTGTTTTGCTGTTTGAGCTGCAATTCTACCAAAGTTTTTTGGAACTAATTCAATATCTACGTTATCTCCAATTTGTAATGTTTTGTTTATTTTTTGTGCATCTACTAAACTAATTTGTAATGTTGGATCTTCTACTTGTTCTACAATTTCTTTTACAGAATAAAGATGAGAAGCTCCTGTTTCTTTGTCCATCACTACTTTTACATTTTCCTGTGAGTTAAAATTTCTTTTATATGCTGTAAGCAATGCTGATTCAATCGATTCCATTAAATATTCTTTTTTTATTCCTTTTTCTTTTTCTAATTCATCAATTGCTAGTATTAATTCTTTATTATCAATTGCCTCTTTCATTTTTTACTATTCCTCCTCTATTCCCAATCATATACAGTTTTCATCGTTGCAATATCTTTTCTTGGTATTTTTATTTCTTCTAATTCAATCATTTCTTCATTAAATGAATTTAAAATACCTTCATATACTTTTTTTCCTTCCAATGGCTTAAATAAGCGAACCTCAATTTTATTTCCGATATTTTCTTGTAAATGTCTTTCTTTTCGAATCATTCTTTCGATTCCTGGTGAAGATACTTCTAAAAAATAAGGATCTTTGATTCCACTTTTTTCATCCAATAAATCACTAACTTGATTATTTACCTTTTCACAGTCTTCTAAACTAATTCCTTCTTCTTTATCGATATATATCCTTAGGTAAAAATCTTTCCCTTCTTTTACATATTGTAAGTCGTATAAAGAATATCCTATTTCTTCTATCACAGGTTTAAGTAGCTCTTCTACTCTTTCTTCTAGACTTGCCAAAAGAATTCTCCTCCTTTTATACTTAGAAAGAGTGGGATTTGTTCCCACTCTTCTAGTAATTTATTTTGCTAGAGCAATTATACTATATAAATCTTGAAAATGCAAGGGTTTTCCGTTATTTTATTTGGATTTCTTTTCCTAAATAAGTAGAATATATATATATTCTATCTACTTTCCTTTTTAAAGCTTTTTCCAGTGCTCTTTGATATAGTTGTAATTGTTCAATGTACTTTTCTTTCAATTTTTTTTCTTTTCCTTTTTCTACATAGTCTGTTTTGTAATCCACTAAAACTAATTCTCCCTTTTGATTTAAATAATATAAGTCAATAATTCCTTGTACTAATACTTTCTCTTCTACCTCTTCTTGATAAACTTCTTTTGCTGGTATATAAATGTAAAATGTTTTTTCTCTTTCTACTAAACTCGCTGTTTTTAATTCTTGCCAAATTTTACTTTTCGTATATTCTAGAATTTTGTTATAGGATATACTTTCCGCTTCTTTTTTTGTAATAATTTCTCTTTCTACTAAATCTTTTATCATTGCTTTTATCGTTTCTATATTATGATCTTCATGTAAACTTAATTTTTGTAAACATAGGTGTAAAATAGTTCCTTTTTGGGCAGGTGTTAAATTTATCTCATTACTTAAGAAATTAGGTTTTGGCAATTCATTTACTATTTTATCTGTTTCTTTCTCGATTGCTAACATTTCTTTTTTACTTTGTTCCATTTTCATCATTTTTAGCTTTGTAACCGATACTTTATTTGGAATTGTAATGGATTTTTGATACGGATATTCCCAATTTAACATTTTTTCTATTTTTTCTTCTATTCCTTTTGCAGAAAGGCTTTTTATTTGATTTAAATTTGTTATTTCTTTCTTCTGTTCTCCCTTATTTTTTTTGTCTAAAATTTGCTCTTTTTTTATTACTTGAAAATCAATTAAATCTTTTACATTTTCTTTTTCTTTTAAATAAACTAGCTCAATCCAATCTAAATATGTCTTATATTGTTCTAATAATTGTGAATTGATTTCATTTTGATTTTGAAAGTAAATCTGTAATTGATTTTCTTTGTCTTCCAAATCTTTTTGGATATCTTTTGAAATTCCAGTTATAATTAATTTTTCTTTACTCCTCGTTAAAGCAACATATAAAATTCTTTCTTCTTCTGATAGTGTTTCTACCTTTACTTTTGACTTTACTGCTTCTTTTATTAAAGTATCATACTCTATCTTTTTTTCATAATTAATATATTTAGGTCCAATTCCTAATTCTTGATGTAATAATAATTTTTGATTTAAATCTTGCATATTAAATCTTTTATGTGTTCCAGCTAAGATAACAACAGGAAATTCCAATCCCTTACTTTTATGAATACTCATAATTCTTACAACATTTTCATTCTCTCCAATCACCTTTGCCGCTCCCATATCATTACTATTCGCTTTCATCTTTTCAATAAACTGAAGAAAATGAAATAATCCATGAAAACTTGCATTTTCATAGTCTTTCGCTTTTTCTAATAACATTTTTAAATTAGCTTGTCTTAGTTTTCCATTTGGCATTAAACCTACATAATTGTAATAATCTGTTTCATTATATATATGCCATATTAATTCATTTAATAATAAATACTCTTGCTTTTCTCTCCAATTACTTATCTTATCTAAAAAGTTCTCAATTTTATTCTTTAATGAATCCTCCACCTGTAATCTTGCTTTTTTCACTGCCTCATAAAAATTGCAATAAGGATCCACTAGTCGAATTTTTATTAAATCATTATCTGAAAAGTTTCCGATCATAGATCTTAAAACAATCACAAGAGGAATTTCTTGAAATGGATTATCTAAAATCTTTAAAACAGATAATATCGTCTGAATTTCTATCGAATCTAAATATTCCGTAGAGCTATCACTAAATACTGGTATTTCTAAATCTAATAATTCCTTTTCGAAAACAGGAGCCGCAGTTATAGTGGATCTTAATAAAATTACTATATCCTGATAGGTAACCTCTCGGTAAGCCTCTATTTTTTTATCCCATACTTGAAAATGGTTAGCAATAAGATCTTTTACTTTATTTGCAATAAATCTTGCTTCTAATGTAATATCTTCTATTCTTTCTTCTTCTCCTGTTTCTTCTAATTCTTCTTTCCTTTCAATATTTTCGTTTTGTTCTTCTTTGACTTCTTCTTTCCATTCATCCTCTTCTTGCTTCTTTATGTCAATAATATCAATTTCTATTTTTCTATCTTCTAAGTTCTCATTTTCAATTTTTTCATAGTTTGCCCCTAAATTTAAATATTCTTTTTCATTATACTCTACATTTCCTAATTCTTTACTCATTATATTTTGGAAAATAAGATTGGTAAAATTTAAGACATTTTCTCTACTCCTAAAATTTTTAAATAATTGTATTTTTAAATCATCTTTTTCCTTTTTATTTTCAATTAACTGATAACGATCATATTTTTCTAAAAAAAGTTCCGGTCTTGCTTGTCTAAATTTATAAATACTTTGCTTAATATCTCCCACCATAAATATATTATTTCCTCTTGAAATTGACTGTAAAATATATTCTTGTACTAAATTACTATCTTGATATTCGTCAATTGCAATTTCAGAAAATTTTTCTTGATATTTTTTTGCAGTTTGAGTAGGAATATAATTTCCATTTTCATCTTTTTGTACTAGAATTTTTAATGCAAAATGTTCGATATCATTAAAATCAATCATATTTTTTTCTCTTTTAGCCTTTTGATATGCTTCTTCAAATTCTAGAATTAAATCTTTTAATGGATTTAATATTTCATATAGTTCTATCACATCACCAATCGCTTCTTTGGAGGAATAGATAAAAATTTTATCTTTTCCAGCTTTAAATTTTTTATTAATCTTATCCCTTTGCGCCTTTGCTTCGTCTTTTATATTAGAAGTTATTTTTCGATTCACTGGCCATTTTTGAAAAGCAAATAAATTTGCCTTTTGATATGTTTCATCCCATGTAGAAATATCTTCTTTTATTTCATTTAAGGTATCTATATCTTTTTGAATCGTATTGGAATACATATCCAACTCTGGATTTAAGTCTAAAGATATTTTTACATGTTTTAACCCTAAGATTGTTTCTTCAATTAATGTTTCATATTTTTTTAGTAAAATTTTACCCCAAACTGTTTTTCCAAAATCCATATCTTCTTCTAGCACTAAAAAATCATTTATTTTTTCTTCTAGCCATTCTTTTGGAAATGGACTACTTTGAATAAAACGATAAATTTCTAGTATCATTTCTTTTAAAGGATCGTCTTCACGATAATTAGTATAAATCTCTAATAATTTTAAAAAATTTTTGTCTCCTTCTAAATACTTTTGTTCAAATAATTCGTCCAACACTTCTTGCTTTAAAAGTTCAATTTCCGAAGTATCTCCAATTCTAAAGTTTGGTGATAAATCTATTTCGTAAAAATGGTTCTTAATTACATCTAAGCAAAAAGAATGAATGGTACAAATACTAGCTTTATGAATTAGCATCGTTTGCTTTTGTAAATGCACGTCTTCTGGAAATTCTTCTAACTTTTTATCAATTGCATTTAAAACACGTTCCCTCATTTCTGCTGCTGCCGCATTTGTAAATGTTACTACTAATAAGGAAGTAATATCTAATTTTTCTACTAATATTTTATGAATAATTCGTTCTACTAAAACAGCAGTTTTTCCACTTCCGTGCTGCTGCCGCAACTAATATGTTCGATCCTTTTTCTTCAATTGCTAATTTTTGATCTTTCGTCCATTTTACTTCTGGCATTTCTTTTTCTCCTTTTCTTATTTTACTTTATGTATTATATCATTTACAATTCATTTCGCATAGTTCTTCCAAAAAAGAAGAAACTTAATGTTTTTTCCATCAAGCTTCTTCTAAAAAATACTTAACTTTATAAATTTAGGCTTACATTTTTTTATTACATAGGAAATTTCGTCAGAAATTTCTGAAGTAACAAGGTTAAGTTA
>ERZ826242.1539-NODE-1539-length-24469-cov-10.195339_pt1 | contig 24469 bp, 19 predicted proteins | sample MGYA00519871_ERZ826242 | MGnify/ENA primary metagenome ERZ826242 (study PRJEB31778, sample SAMEA3449226) | human gut metagenome | biome: human gut; feature: human-associated habitat; material: faeces | place: United Kingdom | collected 2010/2012 ...
CTCCAACAAAGCAGCCACCACCGGGCAATGGTAGCTGCCGGTGCTTTCCAAAACGGCACGAACCTCTTCGCCGCTGTTGTGCAGCAGTGATACGAGCTCCGACATTCCTTCCCTTGTGTGCTGAACTTCAAACGGAGCGTACACGATTTCTCCCCCTGGCTTCATTCCGCACACGGTGCTTTTTCCTTTGGACACATCGATCCCGATACTGAGCATGGGCATTCCTTCTTTCCTGATAAAATATTGCAATGCTTCCGCACCGGCTTATTACGATTCAATTTGGTTCGTGACGCGCACGCGGCATAGCCGGAGCAACCTGCTCAATCGAATCTTTATAACAAGAGGGCGGAGGACTGTTTACAGCTCGAGCGCTTAGCTCACCAAAGAAACCGTCCATCCATTGCCCTCCCATTATAACAAAAATAAGCATAGCCTCCGAGGCTTCATATCCGCTTCGGGTGCTATGCTTATTTTGTACCAAAGCAAAAGAAAAAGTCGAAACCGTCCGGTTTCGACTTTTTCTTATCTTCGATCACTTTTCAAGCTGCTCGAGCGCGCTGCACACGGCAGTGTGCTCCTTCTGCACCGCCTCATAGAGCGGCTGTACGCTTTCAAGCATCGAATCCTGACCGCGCAGCGTTTCCGTCATCTGAGAGCTGGCGTGGGCGAGCGAGCCGAGGCCAAGGTTCAGCGCCACGCCCTTGAGCGTGTGCACCGCGCGGAACGCCGTAGTCGTGTCGCCTGCGTTCACCGCATTCGTCAGGTTTTGCATGCTGTCGTCGCCCGGGAACATATTAAGGAAGCGCACGATGCGCTCGTCGTTCTGAAAACGCGCCTTGGCTTCGCCGTAGTCGCCGCCGACGCAGCGGAAAAATTCGTCAAGTTTCACGTTCTTTCGCCTCTCGATAAATTGCTACGCAATCCTTTTTCAATTTGGTCTGATACATCGCAAGGTCCGCCCTGCGGATCGTTCTTGAGATGCGTCCCGCCGCGGACGCGCCGCCGATGCTCGCGCTGATGTGCAGTTCAGGATACTCCTCGATGACGATCTCGTCAAGCGCGGTGCGGATGGACTGCAATTTCTTCTCCAGAATTTGCTGCGGCAGGTCACGGAACAGCAGGAAGAATTCATCGCCCCCGTAGCGCACGAGCTCGTCGTCGCTGCGGATCTGCGATTTGATGGCCTGCGCCGCGCGATAGAGCGCCGCGTCGCCCGCCTGATGGCCGAAGCGGTCGTTGATGTGCTTGAAGTTGTCTATGTCGATCATGGCGAACGAGAACCGGCCCTCCAGATTCTTGAGCCGCTCGTCGTAATAGCGGCGGTTGTAGACCTTGGTGACCGAGTCCATATACACCTGCCGGTCGCGCACGAGCAGCTGGTTGAGCGCATTTTCGCGCCCACCGTCGTCGAACATGTCGTCGCTCTTGATGCGCTTGACCAGCTCGAGCGAATACGGCCTGCCGTCCACCTCGATGAACGACGCGAGCACATAATAGATATCGCTCTCGCGCGTTTCGATCTTCGTCTGTGGCTTGTGCGTGCGCAGCACCTCCTGCGAAATGCAGTTTTCACAGCGGCGCTTCTTTTTCCACACCGCGTAGCAGTGCTCGCTCTTTTTAAGCGTGTAGCCCTCGTCCCTTTTCGTCAGCTCCACGCAGATGCCCGGGTCGACCAGCCGCGCAATGTCAAAGATGCGGCGATACCCCGCCAAAAGGCCGTCCACCTGCTCCTTGCTCACGCGCAGCACGTCGTCCGCCGTGCCGCTCATCATCGGCGTGAGCGCCTGCGCACTCTCGTGCGGCAGCGCCTGCTGCACGTCGCTTAAATGTCGATAGCTCTTATCGATATCGCGGATGATGCCGAGGAGCGAATTGTAGCGCCCCGCCTCGGTTGACGACCACGTCACCATGATTGCGAGCTTGCACCAGTGCATCGCGCCGTCGAGTCTAATCTCGGCCTCGGTTTCAAAATATGTCTCGTCGATCGTGGCGGTTTCGGCCCAGCCGCGGATCTCGTCGAGCGTTTTTGTGCCCACCACGGCGAGAAAATCGGCACTCCCCGCCGGATCGACCACGACCTTGGGAAGGCCCGTCCGCTTGCTTGCGCTGGCTGAGAGCGCGATCGCATCGGGATTTGTCGTGTATTCAAACCACAGCTCGTCCGTCAGCTCGCTGAAAAACTGGCGTTTGCCGCGCTCCTCCTCGAGCTGGATCGCCACGCGCGTGGTTGAGTCCTCGCTGCGGCTCGCGTAAAGCTCCTCCACTGTGCGGCGCGCCTCGCTGTGTCCCTGATCAAGGTGCAGCACGACGGACAGCTCCTTTTGCAGCCGCACGGCGATCTCATCAAGGCATTCAAGCAGCAGCGGATTAAAGCTGCCGCACTCGCCCGAATGAATCATGCGCATCGACTTTTCGTGCGAAAACGCCTCTTTATAGCACCGCTCGCTCGTGAGTGCGTCGTAAACGTCCGCGACTGACACGACCTGCGCCGTGATGGGGATGGCGTCGCCCTTGAGGCCGTCGGGATAGCCCTCGCCGTTCCACCGCTCATGGTGCCAGCGGCAAATCTCAATGGCGTACTTGACGAGCCGTTCGTTCTGATAGATCGGCAAGTCGGTGATGAGCTTTGCACCGATCTGCGTGTGCCGCTTGACAATCTCGTACTCCTCCGGCGTGAGGGAGAGGGGCTTGGTCAGAATTTCCTCCGAAATTTGCAGCTTGCCGATGTCGTACAGGCCCGAGGCCATGCGGATGGCCTCGATATCCTCGCGCTCTAAATGATAGCGGTCGGTCTTGCCGACAAGGCACTGGAGCAAAAGCCCCGTCACAAGGCTCACGTGCGTCATGCGTGTGCCGCCCTCGCCGCTGCGGCACTCCACCGCGCGGCCGAGGATGTCGACTAATAGCTCAGTGTTTTTCTCCCGCCGGTAAAAGCGGTCGGCCAGCACGCTCATGAGCTGCTGCTTTTTCGTGTGCAGCAGCACCGTATTCATGATACGCCGACGGATGACATTCGGCACAAAAGGGCGCGGTTCAGCTCAGAATCGTCTGCGATCAAGATCTTTTTTTGATTCACGTGCTCTCTCCCCTACTGCGTTTTTCTCTTCTCCCGTGCATCTTGCTCAGGACTGATTCAGATTGATCTTCTGTACATTTTGTATGCTAGGATTCACCTTTGACAGCGCTGCCCCGTTGCTGTCAGCTGGAGTCAGCTCTTGTTAAGGGATCGTTAATTGCAAAAAAATGCAGCGTTACTATAAGCTTCGAAAATTGTCAATGATGATCAACACCTCTTTCGATTCCTCCCCTGTGCTTCAATCAGCATTCTTCTTTCCGCCCTCATGTCTTTCTCCCCCTGTCACCGTCTGCCAGCCTGACGCTGCGCTTTTTGCGCAAACGCCTCGCCCGTCTCCCGCTTTTTCAGCTGCTTCTGGCAAAACAGCAGGAAAAACCGGGAAAATTTCCCTTGAATGTTCCGTGGTTCTGTGCTAAGTTTACACTAAGTATCAAATGTTTCTTAAAAACACGCATAAACAGTTTTTGTTTGGCACTGGCTTTTCCGGTGCCTATTTTCTTGTCCGCCCGCCCCGCGGCGGCATTTCTACAAAAGAGCGCGCCCTAAAATGCGTATGAGGTCTACACTATGGTCGAAGCCAGAATCCTGATCGCGGACGATTCGAAAATGAACCAGCAGATCCTTTCCGAAATCCTCGGCGACCGCTACGAATACCTCTATGCCGACGACGGCATGCAGGCGCTTGAGCTGCTGCACTCCGAGTTCGACATCGACCTGCTGCTGCTCGACATCAACATGCCCCGCCTCGACGGCTTCGGCGTGCTCGAGGTGATGAAGCAGCGCAACTGGCTGCAGGAGATCCCCGTCATCATCACCTCGTCCGAGGATGACGAGTCGTTCATCCAGAAGGCCTACGACCTCGGTGTGACGGACTACATCCGCCGCCCGTTCAACCTGACGGTCACGAAGCGGCGCGTGAGCAACGCACTCACGCTCTACGCGCGCCAGAAGCACCTTGTTCACCTGGCCGAAGAGCAGGTCTACGAGCGCGAGAAGACGAACAGCGCCATCATCAACATTCTGAGCCACGTCGTCGAGTCGCGCAATTTCGAATCCGGCACGCACATTCTGCATGTGCGCACCATCACCGACATTCTGCTGCGCCAGCTCGTCTGCACATCTCGGAACGGCGCGCAAAATAGAAAGGAAGCATCATGGCTCACAACAAATTTCTCCCTCGCGTGCTCGCCGCAGCGGCGGCGATGATGCTGCTCGCAGGCTGCAGCAGCAAGGCAGACCCCGGATTTTCCCCGGCGAACCCTGTCAATATCACGATCTGGACGTACTACAACGGTGAACAGCTCGAAGCGTTCAACGCGCTCGTCGACGAGTTCAACTCGACCGTCGGCAAGGAACAGGGCATCACGGTTGAGAGCTCCAGCCACGGCAGCGTGACCGATCTTGAGAACAACGTGCTCGCTTCTGCAGAGGGCAAGGTCGGTGCCGAGGCGATGCCCAACATCTTCTCCGCCTACGCCGACACTGCCTACGCGCTCGATGAGATGGGTCAAATTGCCGATCTGAGCGATTATCTAAGCGAAGAGGACCGCACCGCCTTTATTGAGGACTATCTGAGCGAAGGCGACTTCTCCGGCTCGGGCAGTATCAAGATCTTCCTCGTCGCCAAGTCGGCGGAGCTGCTGTTTCTCAATGAAACGGACTGGGAGCCGTTCGCCGCCGCCACAGGCGCAACCTATGACGACTTGGCCACGATCGAAGGCCTCGTCTCCGTCGCCGAACGCTACTACGAGTGGACCGACGCGCAGACGCCCGACATCCCGAACGATGGACGCGCGTTCTTCGGCCGCGACGCGATGGCGAACTACATGCTCATCGGCGCCAAGCAGCTCGGCTGCACAATCTTCGACGCACAGGACAGCAGCATGACGCTGAACTTTGACCATGATACCGTGCGCACCCTCTGGGATAACTACTATGTACCCTTCATCAAGGGCTACTTTTCCGCAAGCGGCCGCTTCCGCAGCGATGATGTGAAGACCGGCAATATCATCGCCTACGTCGGCTCGTCTTCGAGCGCAACGTTCTTCCCCACGCAGGTCATCGCCGACGACATGGACAGCCACGACATCACGCGCAAGGCGCTTGAAAGCCCGAAGTTTGCGAACGGCGAGGACTACGCCGTGCAGCAGGGCGCGGGCATGGTCGTGACGAAGGCGAGCGACGCTGAGATTCAGGCGAGCCTTGTCTTCCTCAAGTGGTTCACCTCGCCCGAGCACAACATCACGTTCTCTGTCGACTCAGGCTACCTCCCCGTCACGCACGAGGGCAACTCCATCGACGCGATCCGCGCAAGCGGTCTTGCCCTCAGCGACGAAATGGACGAAGTCCTCTCCGCCGCAGTCGACACGGTCAACGAAAACCATCTCTACACGCCCCGCGCCTTCTCCGGCGGCACGAACGCCCGCGCCATTCTTGAATATTCCATGAGCGATAAGGCAAGCGCCGACCGCGCCGCGGTCAAAGAGGCAATGGCGCAGGGACAGAACTTTGAAGAGGCCTCGGCGCAGTTTCTCTCCGACGAATGCTTTGAAGCCTGGTATCAGGATACGCTTGCATCGCTTGAGGCCTTTCAGGGCTGAGTGACTGTTCAATGACAAAAAAGGGGCCGTTTTATGTTCTTTCGCAAACCATCGGATCACGCGCCGCATGTCACCATCTTCCATACGATCCTGCGCTCCATGCTCTGGATCCTGTTCATCGAGATCGCGCTGCTCGTCGGCATTCTCTATCTCTGCCGCATCAACACGAGCCTTGAGCAGAATGCTGTCGACATCTTGCAGATACAGACGGAAAACCGCCAAAACTATCTGCAAGGCCAGATGCTCGACGCGCAGGACCTCTCGTCGCTTGCGGGCAAGATCAACGCCGTGACGCAGGCCATGCTCGACGACGGCGAGATCAGCCTCGACACGCTCGACAGCGGCAGCGACGCCGCATCCCCCCTGCTGCTCTCGATTGGCGACAGCCTGATCTCCTCGATGCGCCATCGCCCCGTCACCGGCATTTTTGTCGTGCTCAACACGCACGATCTCGACACACGCAAAAAGGGCGAGCCGCTGCCCTGCCTTTATCTGCGCGACCTTGATCCGGATTCTGCCCCCTCGCAGCGCAATTCTGATCTTATGCTCGTGCGCGCACCCGCACAGGTCGTACAGTCACTCTACATTGCGACCGACACGAGCTGGACGCCCTCGATCAACTACGGAGCCAACGGCAGCAGTGGCTTTCTCTATCCCGTCTTTCAGGCAGCCTACCACGGAAACGGCGAACTGGACGCCGTGGACTACGGCCACTGGACGTCCTCGCCCTACACGCTCTCCGGCGACGATCACTCCGCCATCGCCTACACCATCCCGCTTATTTTAGATGACGGCACGGTCTACGGCGTGCTCGGCGTCGAAATTCTTGAAAGCTACCTGCAAGCCCTGCTGCCGGGCACCGAACTGCAGAACGACAGCTCGGGCACCTATCTTCTCGGCATCGCATCGAATTCCGCCATCGGAAAAGACGACCTTACCGTCAGCGTCATCTCCGCCTCCCCCGCTGCAAATGCGCCACAGCAATCCTACTATGACCAGACGCTGCTGCTCAAGCCGTCAAAGCGCGGCGGCTACCAGAGTGACTCCCCCCTCGGCCTTTGTCACGCCGCCGTGGCACCGCTGACGCTCTACAACCGCAACGCGCCGTTTTCCAATGAGCAAATGCTGCTTATCGGCTCGGTGCCGGTATCGGCGCTTTACGCCTTTTCAGGCGATGTGGTGCGGCTTTTGATCATCGCTGTCCTCGTCGTGCTCACCGCAGGACTTTTCAGCAGCCTTGTGCTGGCGCGCAAACTCTCGCGCCCGATTTCGCGCCTTTCCGACGAGGTCGCGCACGCGCGTGAAAGCCGCAGCTCCATCCCCATGCTCTCCGCCACCGGCATCATCGAGCTCGACCGGTTCTCCTCCGCGTTCACGCAGCTCGGACGCGAGGTGCTCGATACTTCGACCAAGTTTCTGCGCATCATGGACATGGCAAGCGTGGAGCTCGGCGGCTATGAGCTGCGCTCCGCTCCCGACAGCATCTATGTCACCGACAATTTCTTCGACCTTCTCGGCATGCCCGGCGTTGACGCAGATGACTTAACAGCACAGAGTTTCCGCGAGCTTTTGCAGCGCTTTGAGCGCTCGTGCCCCCACTCCCCCGCGCCCGACGGCGCGATGCTCTACCACATCCGTCTGCCAAGCGGCAAAGAGCGCTACCTTCGCATCGAGACGACGCACGAGGACGGCACACAGGTCGGCCTTGCCGAGGATGTGACCGCCAACACGCTTGAAAAGCTGCGCATTGAGCACGAGCGCGACTATGACACGCTCACAGACCTCTACAACCGCCGTGCCTTCCGCCGCATCTGCGCCGAGTTCTTCTGCTCACCCGAAAAGCTCGGCCACGCGGCGCTTTTGATGTTCGACCTCGACAACCTCAAGCAGATAAACGACACATTCGGCCACGACTGGGGCGACGAGTACATCCGCCTCACAGGCGAATGCTTTGCCAAGAATGCTCCCGCGCGTACCGTCTGCGCGCGCATCAGCGGCGATGAGTTCAATGCTCTCTTCTACGGCTACAACGATCAGGATACGCTGCGCGCAGACATCTGCGCGCTGAAAGCCGCCCTTGAGCAGTCTGTCGTCCAGCTTCCCAGCGGCCGTGAGCTGCGCGTGAGCGTCTCCGGCGGTGTCGCGTGGTATCCCGAGAGCAGCACAAATCTCATCACGCTGCGCAAATACGCGGACTTTGCCATGTATCAGGTCAAGCACTCGCGCAAGGGCGAGCTGCTAGAATTCGACCCTGAGGTCTACCGCACCGACCTGCAGGAAAGACGCTGCCATGAGGAGTTCCGCCGTCTCATCAACGAGGAGCTTGTCACCTATCACTTCCAGCCGATTATCGACGCGAAGGACGGCAGCGTTTTTGCCTATGAAGCGCTCATGCGCGTGGATCTTCCCACGCTGCACTCCCCTGCTGACGTGCTGCGCCTCGCGCGCGAGGAAAACTGCCTGCACGAGGTCGAGCGCATCACGTTCTTCCGTGCGTCAAGTGCATATCAGGCGCTTGAAAACGCCGGTAAGGTCGTGCCCAGCGCGCTGCTGTTCGTCAATTCGATTGCAAGCCAGTATCTAACGCCCGATGAGCTTTCGGAATACTCCGCGCGCTACGCCTCGATCCTGCCGCGCATCGTCATTGAGATCACAGAGGAAGAGGTACTCGACCCCAAGGCGCTGCGCATCAAGCAGACGATCCGTGGCAGCTCTGGTGCGTTCGCGCTCGACGACTACGGCAGCGGCTACAGCAACGAGCGCAGCCTTCTCGAGCTCTCTCCCAACTACATCAAGATCGACCTGTCCATCATCCGCAGCATCGACACCGACGCCAATAAGCGCCAGATCGTGTCGAACACCGTATCCTACGCGCACCAGCGCGGCATGAAGGTCGTGGCCGAGGGCCTTGAGACCGCGGACGAGGTACGCACCGTGCTGTCGCTCGGCGTCGACCTTCTGCAGGGCTTCTTCCTCGCGATGCCGCAAGCCGAACCCGGCGGCGCGAGCGAAGAAAGTCTTGCCGTCATCGCCGAGGTGCACGGCCAGAGCGACGAGAGTCAAATTTCGATATTTGGCGGCGACAAGCAGTAAATATCGCAAAAAGGCTCACGAAAGCAATGCTTTCGTGAGCCTTTTTCTTTTATCCGTTCTCTTTCGCCGTGCGGGCGCATTCGATGATCGTGCGCACCGCGCAGTCGATGTTGATGGGCTTGGAGAGGTGGGCGTTCATGCCCGCGGCGAGGCATTTTTGAATGTCCTCATGGTAGGCGTTGGCTGTGAGGGCGATGATGGGGATGTGCTTCGCCGTCTCGCTGTCGAGCTTTCGGATGGCGGCGGTCGCCTCCAGGCCGTTCATCACCGGCATCTGCATGTCCATCAGGATCGCATCGAACTCGTCTGGCGCGGCCTGCTCGATCCGCTGTAAGCAGTCCTGCCCGTTCACAGCGCGCACACAGTGCACCCTGTAGCCGCGCAGCTGCTCGGCGGTGATCTCGTAATTTAGGTCGTTGTCCTCGGCCACGAGCACGGTGAGCGGCTTTTCCGGCAGCGTGATGGCCGTCTCGGTGTGCTCTTCGCTCTCGGCGTCGTCCGCCGCGGCGGGCAGGTCGAGCGTCACGCGGAATGTCGTGCCCTTGCCGACCTTGCTCTCAGCCTCGATCGCACCGCCCATCAGGTCGACGATCTTTTTCACAATGGCAAGGCCGAGGCCGCTGCCGCGCACTTTGTTGACGCGCGTGTCGACCGCGCGGGAAAAGGCCGAATACATCTGCTCCATGAACTCCGGCGTCATGCCGATGCCCGTGTCGCTCACGACCGAGACAAGGCGGACCTTGCCGCTCTCGGCAAGCTTTTCCTCATAGACCTCGAACTTCACATCGCCGTTTTCCGGCGTATACTTGACGGCGTTTGAGAGCAGGTCCATATAGGCGGATCTGGTCGGAGAGCAGCACATTGTGGGAAATGTCGTGCAGCTTCCCCGAGATGAAGCGCGCAAGATGCCAGTTGCCGTCCCTCACGGGGTATTCAAGCATCACGGAATCCTCGTGCCGCAGTCTCTCCGCGAGCGTCGAAAGGTCGAAAAACGGCTCGACATAGGGCAGATACTCCGGCACGATGCTCTGCTTGCTCATTTCACTCATGTGGACGCTCGCTCTGCCGCTGTGTCCGGTCAACCGGTGCATCCGCTGCTCACCCGCGATCTCCTCGTAGCAGCCCGTACGCAGGTCGATGCGGTAGATCGTATAATAGATCTTGCTGATGGCCGAGATGACCTCGTAGCTCATCCGGCTCTCCGTGAGCGCCGTTTCCAGCGCGTGCTGGTGCTCGCGCTCCTCCCTCACGATCTCATCCACGCTGCGGAAGTCCAGCAGGATTTGAAAGCTAGTTTCCGTCTTCTGCACCCTATTGGCGCGTACCTCGAAATAGATGTTCCCGATGGCGTTCGGCACACTCTGGTAGCGGCGGCTGACGCGGTCCTTGGTCCTGAGCTCGCGCATCAGATTTTCTGCGTCCAAAAATTGCAGGAAGTCCGGTGCGCTCTCCTTAAGGACGCACTTGTGGTAGTAATGCTCGACCGCCTCGGCATAGGAAAATAGCTCCTGCCCGTGCGGGAGCAGGTCGCCCGCGGAGTTGGAGTGCTCCTCGATCTTGACGATCTCGGCCCGGTCGTTCACCAGATCCACGCGGTAGACGGACGTGCTGTCCTTGCAGAGCACCTTGAGCATCTGCTGCTCAAGCTTCACGGCCTGCAAATTCTGCTCGAGCGACTTCTGCTTTTCTTCCAGCAGCGTCAGCATGCGCAGGTTCTCCCGCGCGCTGCCGAGGTGCCCGCCGTCAAAGGCAAGCAATCGGAGCTGGCCGGCCGTCATCGCCCGCTGCGGATTGTCAAGGCCGAAAAAGCCGCTCAGATTGCCGCGATAGAAGACCGGCACCGCGATCTTAGAGCGGATGCTCTGCGCCTTCAGGAGCTCGTACTCGCTCGGCATCAGCGTTTTCACATCTTCAATATTGGGAATGACGATCGTCTCGCCGCGGCCGAAGACCTCCAGCCAGTAGGGCATGTCCGTTGGAACGATCTCCGTCAGGTTGTCGATCTGCGGCGCAACACCGTTCGCGCACCACTCAAAGGTGTTGCAATAGGCCTCCGCCGTCCCCTCCAGCCGCTCGAAGAGAAACACGCGGTCAGACTGCATGGCCTCGCCGATCAGACTCAGCAGGCGATAAACCAACTCGTCCATCTTCTCCTTGCTGCGGGAGCGGTCGATGCGCGCGAGCTGATCAATGAGCGCAAGGCTGTATTCTGCCGCAATGCTCGCCCCTGCGATCGCGGGCGGATGTTCTGCTTGCTTCATGCGCTTGTCTCCTTTGCGGCGTTTACACTTGTCATAAATATGCAAAATTGGTCAAAGTTTGTTTATTATAGCAAGGGGTAGTTCGAAAGTAAGCACGAAGTTGTCCCTCCCGTCGATCGTTCGGCATCGCCGCACAAAAAGTGCGCCGGCTCGTTGAGCCGGCGCACTTTTATTTGTTTTCACACTCTGCCGCTTTACTTCTTCTTGCCGCCGAGGAATTCCGGCAGGGGCTTGCCCTGCTTGAGCCACTGGTGATACTCCGCCGTCGCGGCGAACTCGACGTCGCCCGCAGAGTTGAGCGCGGTCTCGACAGAGTCCTGAATGACGCCGATGATGAAGCCGACGCCGACGACCTGCATCGCGATGTCGTTCGAGATGCCGAACAGCGAGCACGCCATCGGGATGAGCAGCAGCGAGCCGCCCGCCACGCCGGAAGCGCCGCACGCGCCGAGGGCCGACATGATCGAGAGCAAAATCGCCGCGGGCAGCGAGACCTGCATACCCAGCGTATTGGCCGCGGCCAGCGTCATGATGGTGATGGTGATGGCCGCGCCGTCCATGTTGATCGTCGCGCCGAGGGGGATAGAGACGGAGTAGAAGTCCTTGTCCATGCCGAGCTTTTCGCACATCGCCATGTTCACGGGGATATTCGCCGCGGAAGAGCGGGTGAAGAACGCCGTCAGGCCGCTTTCACGCAGGCAGCGGAACACCAGCGGATAGGGATTGCAGCGCAGATAGATGAAGATGATGATGGGGTTGATGACAAGCGCCATGAAGAGCATCGTGCCGACCAAAAGCAGCAGGAGCTTGCCGTACTGGGTGAAGATCGCAAGGCCGTTGCTCACAACGTTCGTGAACACAAGGCCCATGATGCCGAACGGTGCCAAATTGATGATCCAGCGCACGATGGTGGACACCGCGTCCGCCGTGTTGCTGAGGAAGACCTTCGTCGAGTCCGCACCGAGCTTCTTCATCGCCACGCCGAAGAGACAGCCCCACATCAGAATGCCGATGTAGTTGCCGTTCATAATGGCGGAGATGGGGTTCGAGACGATGTTGGACAGCAGCGTGTGCATGACCTCGCCAAGGCCCTGCGGGATGACCTCGGCCTCAGCGGCCTCGGCCAGCAGGAGCGTCTGCGGGAAGAGCATGCTGGTCACAACGCTCAGCGCCGCGGCGACGAACGTCGTAAGCATGTAGAGCCACACGACCGTGCCGAAGCGGCGGTCGAGCTTGGACGAGCCCTGCGCCAGCGCGCTCGCCACGATGACGAACACCAGCACGGGGGCAATGCCCTTGAGCGCGCCGACAAACAGGTTGCCAAGCTCCTTTAACCACGTCGCGCCGGGACAGACCAGCGCCAGGATCACGCCGACGACAAGGCCAATCGCGATGCGCAAAATCAGGCTGACGCCGTTATACGCGGCGGCAATTTTTTTAAGGGTCTTCATAAAGGGATTCATAGGGGCATCTTCTTTCTTTTCAAAATCTAACGCTCTTACGATCCTCTTCTCTCTGCTCAGGCCGCAAAGGCGCTTTCACTAACGGCCTTTATTATATCTTTATGTGCAGGAAATTGCAAGGAGCGGACAGATGTATTCCTACGAAAAACACTCCAATGACAGAAATTCGTCATTATCGCCATGAGATCTGCCGTCTGTCGCCGTCTCGCAGCACGAAAAAGTCTTTTCTGTCCGCACGCCATAAAATTCTTGCGCAGGCGAACGGATTCTATTGACATCTTTGGGCATTTTTGCAAAAATCCGATTCGTCTGTCAAAAAACACAGCACAAATAATAACACCCATCGGATCATACCGACGGGTGTCATTTACATAACCGCATTTTACATCGGCTCAGCGTGTTCGCCGCAAAGTGCAACAATGGTCAGCGCAAACAGCTCCGCGCTTCGCACGATCTCATCTACCACAAGGTACTCATTTGCACCGTGCATGTGATAATCTACACCTAATCGGGAAGCGCCAAACGCCACGCCATTTTTCAGAAAGTGCGCATATGTCCCGCCGCCAATAGCAAGGCACTTGCCCGGTTCGCCCATGACCTGCTCATAGCAGCCTAGGCCGCCCTTTTCCAGGTTGATGACGGGATACTCTCCGTCCGGCGAATAAGAACAGGGTGCTTCTTTGAAATGGCTGTAATAGCAGTCGGTATCACGGCAGCCTGTCTCTTCATCTGCGCCGAGAATCAAGCGAACATTGTACTTGAGCGGGATATTCAGTTCCCGCACCGCTCGCATGGCATATAGTGCAGCTACGGCAGGCCCCTTATCATCACAGGTCCCACGGCCATAGAGCTTTCCATCCCTAAGCAAAGGGACAAACGGCTCCGTCACACTCCAGCCATCGCCAGCCGGGACCACATCCACGTGTGCCAAGATATCCAATTGCGCAGGGCAGTCGTTCATGTCCACGTAGACGACCTTGTTCTCCAGAATTGCCGGCTTCAATCCGAATGTTCCCGCGCGGGCAGTGTCGCTTTGAGCGCACGGGCGCATTCCATGCCAAATGGCGCATTTTCCTCTTCCGGTGCATTTACGCTCGGAATACGGATCATATCCATGATATCGTCCAGCAGCTCCTTGCGATGCTCCTCAAAATAGGCATGTAGCCTTGGCACTTCATCAGAAACGTTTTTATTCATATAGCACACACGACACGAAATGATTCGGTTCCACTTCCTTCAGATTGCAGACATGCTCTGCACAAGCCGCGGTCGCATTCGGACAGCGTGCCGCAAAACAACATCCGGGTTTTGGCTCGATGGGGCTTCTGACTTCGCCTGTCAGGATTTGACGCTTCCTTCCGCGTGTTGAAAGATCCGGGATGGGAATTGCTGACAGCAGCGCCTTTGTATACGGGTGCAGTGGATTCTGGAACAGCTCTTTACTGGGCACTCTTTCCACACACTGCCCCAAATACATCACCGCAATCTCATCCGAGATGTGCTTAACGACCGACAGATCATGTGTGATAAAAACATACGTCAGTCCCAGTTCATCCTGGAGATCCATCATCAGGTTCAGGATCTGTGCCTGAATGGAAACATCCAGTGCCGAGACCGGCTCATCACAGACGATAAACTCTGGGTTGACCGCAAGGGCACGTGCCACACCGATTCTCTGACGTCGTCCGCCATCCAACTCGTGCGGATATGCATTGATAATCGCCCATTTTTTCGCAAACGTGTGTCTGAAACGATGAACACCTGTCTGTTCCACGCCTCTTTCGTGACAGTAGTCCCACAATGCGTGATAATTACTGCTTCTGGTGAGTTGCTTACCATACACAGAGCAAAAGAGCCAATCGTCAGCCTCTCCCCCTCTATACTGTAAATACTCTTTCAGTATCTTCAAAATATCTTCGTTCAAGGGAATGATGAGAGGCTTGCGGTTCTTTGTCATATTCACGTAGACCACCGAATTATCAAAGTCAACATCTCGAATCTTAACATTGATTAGGCTGTTTTGCCGAACACCAGTAGAAAGCAGGAAATTGACGATCACCCAACTGCGGTAAGTCGAGAAAATACACTTACGCACATCTGGCTTTTTCAATAGTTTCTTCAATTCATCATCGGTATATGTCTGAATTGGGGTTTTACTGGCTTTTGGAAGCGGAATTTCAAAACGGGGCAGATACTTACGCTTCATAAAGAATCGCATCAGCGTTTTCAAATCTCTCGCATATGTTCCCATAGAAACATCATTCAAATTAGGGTCATCCCTCAGTGAAATATAGAAGTTTGCCATGGTTTGCCGACACATCGAAGAGATCAGCGTATCTGGTGTGATTCGCTTGTAAATCTGCTTGATGGATTCCTGATAATGGTTGATTGTTCCATCCCGCAGATTGCGGGCCTTACAGTCCAAAATATACTCTTCGAACCCTTCCCTGAACGTCTTCTCATTCTGGAAGCACATCCTGATTTTCTTCACGGTTCTTCCCTCCAAAAACGCAAAAACAGGAAGCACATCTTCCGCATTTTCGTGCGGAAGATGTGCTTCCTGCCTATGTTTGATGAAAAATCAGGTTTTGGAACCTTGGAAGGACAAACCCTGCGGTTTTCCCTCTTACTTCAGGCTCTCCGCAACAGCGACGGCCACGGCGACGGTGGCGCCGACCATCGGGTTGTTGCCCATGCCGAGGAAGCCCATCATCTCCACGTGCGCGGGCACGGAGGATGAGCCGGCGAACTGTGCGTCGGAATGCATGCGGCCCATGGTATCGGTCATACCGTAGGAGGCGGGACCGGCAGCCATGTTGTCCGGGTGCAGGGTACGGCCCGTACCGCCGCCGGAAGCGACGGAGAAATACTTCTTGCCCTGCTCGATGCACTCTTTCTTGTAGGTGCCGGCGACGGGGTGCTGGAAGCGGGTCGGGTTGGTGGAGTTACCGGTGATGGAGACGTCCACGCCCTCGGAATGCATGATGGCCACGCCCTCGCGGACGTCGTCAGCGCCGTAGCAGCGGACGTCGGCGCGCTCGGTCTCGCTGTAGCGGATCTCGCGCACGATGTTCAGCTTGCCGGTGAAGTAGTCGAACTGGGTCTGAACATAGGTGAAGCCGTTGATGCGGGAGATGATCTGAGCGGCGTCCTTGCCGAGACCGTTCAGGATGACGCGCAGGGGCTCCTTGCGGGCCTTGTTGGCGTTGCGGACGATGCCGATCGCGCCCTCAGCGGCGGCGAAGGACTCGTGACCGGCGAGGAAGGCGAAGCACTTCGACTCGTCAGACAGCAGCATCGCACCGAGGTTGCCGTGGCCCAGACCGACCTTGCGGTCCTCGGCGACGGAGCCGTCGATGCAGAAGGACTGCAGCCCGACACCGATCATCTTGGCGGCTTCGGCCGCGGACTTCACGCCGGACTTGATGGCGATGGCCGCGCCGACGGTGTACGCCCAGCAGGCGTTTTCAAAGCAGATGGGCTGGATGCCCTTGACGATCTCATACGGGTCAAAGCCCTTGGCCTTGCAGATCTCGCGGCACTCTTCGACGGAAGAGATACCGTACTGAGCGAGGACGCCGTTGATCTTGTCGATTCTTCTCTCGTAGTTTTCAAATAAAGCCATTGTTTCGTCCTCCCTTCCTTATTCCTGACGCGGGTCGATGTACTTGGCAGCGTTGTCCCACTGACCATAGTGACCCTTGGCCTTTTCGAGCGCTTCGTTCGCATCGATACCCTTTTTGATGAAGTCCATCATCTTGCCGAGGTTGATGAACTCGTAGCCGACGATCTCGTTTTCCTTGTTGAGCGCGACGCGGGAGCAGTAGCCCTCGGCCATCTCGAGGTAACGGGGGCCCTTTTCGGCGGTGGCGAACATCGTGCCGACCTGGGAGCGAAGGCCCTTGCCGAGGTCCTCGAGGGACGCGCCGACAGCAAGGCCGTCCTCAGAGAAGGCGGACTGGGTGCGGCCGTAGACGATCTGCAGGAACAGCTCGCGCATGGCGGTGTTGATGGCGTCGCAAACAAGGTCGGTGTTCAGCGCTTCGAGAATGGTCTTGCCGATCAGGATCTCGGAAGCCATGGCAGCAGAATGGGTCATGCCCGAGCAGCCGATGGTCTCGATCAGAGCCTCCTGAATGACGCCCTCCTTGACGTTGAGCGTCAGCTTGCAGGCGCCCTGCTGGGGCGCGCACCAGCCGATGCCGTGGGTGAAGCCGGAAATATCGGCGATCTGCTTGGCCTGGACCCACTTGCCCTCTTCGGGGATCGGGGCCGGACCGTGATATGCGCCCTTCGCAACGGGGCACATATGCTGCACTTCGGTCGTGTAAATCATAACGATCTTCCTTTCTTATCCTCTGTCTCCACAAAAAGCGGAACGTATCCATACGTATTTTTTATCATAGCAAACCCGAACGTCTTTTGCAAGGTGAAAAAACGGAAATACGGGCAAAATCCGTATTCCTTTCCCTCATTTTCCGCTATGCCTCGTTACAGCAGGTGGCGGATCGGGCGCTGGACAACGCTCAGAATCGTATACAGCGCGCGCTTTGCCCAAGGCAGCGTCACTTCTTCAAACCGCGCGCCGTATTCCGTGCCGCCGTCGTGCAGGGCGAGGCGGCTCTGGCCCATGTATTTTCCGCTCTCTTCTCGCAGCGCGGCATTGACCTCCTCGCTCTCGATAACGAGCATCAGCTCCGTGTCGAGATATGCGCTGCGCATGTCGGCGTTGAATGAACCGACGACGCTCAAATCGTTTCCGATTAAAATTGTCTTCGTATGCAGCGACTGGCCGCAGACGACCTCGTACACGTCGACGCCGCGCGATAAAATATTTTGCTTTTCGCGTAAGTAGTCCGAGCAGCCGCTCGGGTTCGCGCCGTTTTCAACGGCATTCGTCAGCACGCGCAGCTGCCGCGTCTCGGCAAGTGCTTCCAAATCGTTATACATTTTGTCGTTGCAGATGATGTACGGCGTTTGCAGCAGGACGTCATCGCCCTGCGCCATCAGGCGGACAAGCGCGTCCCACAGCTCAGGCGCTTTCGCCTCCGCGCGCGGCGATCCGCTGAGAAGGCTCACATGCGTGACCGCCGCGGTCTCCACCTCCCAGTCGACGGCGGCAAGCTCTTTTCCATGCACCGCGCATAGCGCCGCGTAGCGCTCCTGCAGCGCGTCGGTCTGCGAGGATGCTTTGCCTGTGATGGTCTGATTCTCCGGCTGCGACCAGACGCTTTCAAAATACGTCAAAAGCTGGGAGACCGAGCTGCCCTCTCCCCCGTCCGACACGACGAGCACGTCGCGGTCGATGTTCTGGTTCTCCTGATATGAGCCGAGGAACAAATCGTTCGAATTTCTTCCGCCGAGGATGTATTTGCTCCCGTCGGCGATCAGATACTTGTCGTGCAGACGGTAGTTGAGCTTCCACGGGCGCAGCAGGTCGATGGGATCATAAAAGCGCACCTCCACATTCTCCTCCGCTGCGAGGGCGCGGAGAACGCCGCTGTTTTGCAGATGCAGAAAACCGTTCAGCCCGTCGACGATGACGCGCACCCGCACGCCGCGCTGCGCCGCGCCATAGAGCGCGGCCATCAAATCCTGTCCGCTGCCGTCCGCGCGCAGGTCAAAGGTTGAGAAGATGACCTCCCTTTCCGCACTCTCGATGAGCTGCAAGCGCCAGAGCAGCGCACTGTCCGTATCCTCGATGCTCCTCACGCGCTCCTGCGATGCGTCCGTACTCAATCGGGCTTCATACTGGCTCCACAGCTCCCCTGTCGCCTCTTTTTGCGGCAGCGGGACGAGAATGGCTGTCAGCACCGCGTATAGAAGATACGCGCCCAGCGCGATGCCCAGCCATTTCAAGATATGTTTTTGCTTCATTTTTCACCTGCTTATCATAAAACTCATGCCGTCAGTTTATCATAAGGGATGCAAGCTGTCCAGCGGCGCGGCGGCGGTAAGTTTTCCCGACCGAAACGCCGCAACTTTCGCCCAAACGGAAATTTCTCGAAAAGAGGTCTTGACAATCCTCCAATTTCCGACCTATACTGTCGGTAAATGAAAAATACCCCACATGGGTATTGTATTTGCCCCGAAGGAGGAATCAAATTGAAAAAGGAAACCTATGACGTGACCGGCATGAGCTGCGCCGCCTGCTCCAGCCGCGTGGAAAAGGCCGTCGCCAAGCAGCCAGGCGCGCAGCAGGTCGCGGTCAACCTGCTGAAAAACAGCATGGTCGTCGAATACGACGAATCCCAGCTTTCGTCCGTGCAGATCATCGCCGCGGTCGAAAAGGCGGGCTACGGCGCATCCCTGCATGCAAAGTCCGGCAGCGCGCCCGCCGCGAAGGCCGCTGAAACGGGCGGCGTCAGCGCCGCGCAGAAGGCGTACAGCGACATGAAAAAGCGTCTCGTCCTCTCGCTCCTCTTCACTATCCCGCTGTTCTATCTCTCGATGGGCCACATGATGGGCTGGCCGCTGCCCGCGTGCTTCCTCGGCATGGAAAATGCGATGACGTTCGCATTCACGCAGTTTTTGCTGCTGCTGCCCATCGTCTATATCAACCGCCAGTACTATATCGTCGGCTTCAAGACGCTGTGGCAGCGCTCGCCGAACATGGATTCGCTGATCGCGCTGGGCTCCAGCGCCGCCATCGTGTACGGCATCTACGCCATCTATAAGATCGGCATCGGCTTTGGCCAGATGGACTTGGACACGGTGCACACCTATATGATGGAGCTGTACTTCGAGTCCGCAGGCACGATCCTGACGCTCATCACCATGGGCAAAACGATGGAGGCCCGCGCCAAGGGAAAGACCTCCGATGCGATCACGAAGCTCATGGACCTTGCGCCCAAGACCGCGACGGTCGAGCGCAGCGGCGTCGAGAGCGTCATCCCCGTCGAGGAGGTCCAACTCGGCGACGTGCTGATCGTCAAGGCGGGCGAGAGCGTCCCCGTCGACGGCGTCGTGCTCGAGGGAACGTCCTCGGTCGACGAATCCGCGCTGACGGGCGAGAGCATCCCCGTCGAAAAGCAGGCGGGAGATGCCGTCATCGGCGCGACCATCAACAAATCCGGCTATTTCAAGATGCGCGCGACCAAAGTCGGCGACGATACCGCCCTTTCCCAGATCGTACGCCTTGTGGACGAGGCCACGAGCTCCAAAGCGCCCATCGCCAAGCTCGCCGATAAGGTGAGCGGCGTGTTCGTCCCCGTCGTCATCACGATCGCCGTCATCGCGACGGCAGCATGGCTGCTGACGGGCCACAGCGTGGAATTTGCGCTGTCCATCGGTATTTCCGTTCTCGTCATCAGCTGCCCCTGCGCGCTGGGTCTCGCCACGCCGACGGCCATCATGGTCGGCACGGGCCGCGGCGCGGTGAACGGCATCCTCATCAAGTCCGCCGAGGCGCTTGAGACGACGCACAGCGTCAACACCGTCGTGCTCGACAAGACCGGCACCATCACGCAGGGCAAGCCCGTCGTCACCGACGTCGCCGACGGCGGCATCGGCAGGGACAAACTTCTCTCCGTCGCCGCGTCGCTCGAAAAGCTCTCCGAGCATCCGCTTTCCGAGGCCATCGTGGCCGAGGCGGAGAAGGAATCGCTCACGTTCCTGTCCGTCGACAAATTTGAGCAGATCCCCGGTCAGGGCATCCGCGGCGAGGTCGAGGGCCAGCTCTGCCTTGCCGGCAACCGCCGCATGATGGAAGCAAACCGCATCGAAAACAGTGAGCTGCTCGCACAAGGCGAAGCGCTGGCTGAGGACGGCAAGACGCCGCTCTACTTCGCGCTCGACGGCAAGCTCATCGGCCTTATTGCCGTGGCCGACGTCGTCAAGCCCACGAGCGCGCAGGCCATCGCCGAGCTCTCGAACATGGGCATCGAGGTCGTCATGCTCACGGGCGACAACGCCAAGACCGCTGAGGCCATCCGCCGCCAGGTCGGCGTGGACCGCGTCGTGGCCGAGGTGCTGCCGCAGGATAAGGAGCGCGAGATCCGCCGCCTGCAGGAGGGCGGCAAGAAGGTTGCCATGGTCGGCGACGGCATCAACGATGCGCCCGCCCTTGCGCGCGCAGACGTCGGCATTGCCATCGGTGCCGGTACGGACGTCGCCATCGAGTCGGCAGATATTGTGCTGATGCGCAGTGACCTTCTCGATGTCTCGACCGCCGTGCAGTTGAGCCGCGCGGTCATCCGCAACATCAAACAGAACCTTTTCTGGGCGTTCTTCTACAACGCCATCGGCATTCCCATCGCGGCGGGCATCTTCTACCCCGCCTTCCAGCTCAAGATGAACCCGATGTTCAGCGCGCTCGCGATGAGCTTCAGCTCGGTATTCGTGGTGAGCAATGCACTGCGCCTGCGCTGGTTCAAGGCCAAGCACACGGCGGCAGCGGCACCCAAAACGGTTTCTTCTCCGTCGGATAGCGGAGTGGAGATAGCAAACAGCCACACCATGGCAAGTAACAATGAAAAAGGAGAAACGAACATGGAAAAAGTCATCAGCATTGAGGGCATGGCCTGTATGCACTGCGTGAACCACGTCCAGCAGGCGCTTTCCGCCGTCCCCGGCGTGAAGGAGGCCAAGGTCGACCTTGAGAGCAAGTCCGCCACTGTCAGCGTGGACGGCAGCGTGACCGACGCGGCGCTCAAGGCCGCAGTCGATGAGGCGGGCTATCAGGCCGTCTCCATCCGCTAAGGCCATGAGAGCCGATCGTGATTCCGTCCGCCGCAAGCTCAAAATCGCCCGCGGCCAGCTCGACGGCATTTTGCAGATGATCGACGACGACCGCTACTGCGTGGACATCTCCAACCAGCTTCTCGCCACGCAGTCGCTCCTCAAAAGCGCCAACCAGCAGATCATGCGCGCGCACATCGAAGGCTGCGTGCGCGAGGCTTTGCAGACCGACCATATCGACCCCAAGCTCGAAGAGGCCTTCCAGCTTCTCGAGCGCATGGCACAGTCGTAAACGCACAAAAAAGGACGACAGCTATTTTTAGCTGTCGTCCTTTTTTGTTATTCGATCAGATCCTCGCGGTCGAGTTTCTTTTCCGAAAGCTGCTGTGCGGTGTGCTCATGTACGAGCTGGAGTACTACCGCCGTGAGGGGAATGAAAAACACAATACCGACAAGGCCGAAGAGCTTGCCGCCAAGCAATGCCGCAAGGAGCGTCCACAGCGGCGCAAGCCCCACGCTGCTGCCAACCACATGCGGGTAGATGAACTGATTTTCCGTGAACTGCACCGCCTGATAGACGATCAGGCACAGCAGCGCCTTCTCCGGCTGGGCAAGCAGCGTCAGCAGTACGCCGATTGCGCAGGAGGCCAGCGCGCCGATGTAGGGAACAAAGGCGAAGGCCGCCGTCAGCGCGGCGGTCAGCCCCGCGTAGGGAATGCCGCACAGGGAGAACGCGAGAAAGATCATCGTGCCGAGGATCACGACCTCCACGCACTGCCCGGACAGGAAACGGGCGTAGGTGGTGTGCGTCAGGCGCGCGATGCGGCAGACCTGATCGGCCTTTCGCTCGCTCAGGTTGGCGTAGAGGAGTCTGCGGCTCTGTTTAGCAAGGCTGCGCCGGTCGAGCAGCACATAAAACATGATGACGATGGCAAAGGTGACGTTGGCCACCGCCGAGACTGTGGTACCGGCAAGATCCACCACCGAGTCGATCAGCGCGCCGGCGCCGGTGAGCGCCTTTTCCAGCACCGTTTTCCAATCGAGCGCGGCGATGCGATCGGTGAGCTCGCTTGTATCCACGCCGTGATCCGAGAGAAGGCGCGCCCAGTCCGGCCAGTTCTCCCTGACCAGTGTGCCGATGCTCTTGAGCGACGCGGCAAGCTGCGGCAGCGCCAGAACGCACAGCAGTACCACGACGATGACCACGCACAAAAGCGTCAGCAGCAGGCTGAGAAGGTCAATGTGTTTTTCCTTTGCCTTTGGCATCAGGCGCGTCAAACGTCCTGCGATGCCCTGCATCGGCACACTGAGGACAAACGCCATCAATAACCCTATGATCACCGGCGTGAAGAGGGTAGCGAGCCTCGTGAGAAACGCCGCGACTTCGTTGAGATTCATCAGCGCGGCATAGAGCGCCACGCCGAACGCGACCAGAAGAAATTGCTGTTTTCCTTTTTTATCCATTGTTCTTTTCTGCACCTTCCGCGCGTTCGCTCTGCCACCGGAGCGGAAGTGCCGAACGCTGTGCATATCCTTTCAGGTTAATTATAGAATGGCTTGCGCTGCATTGCAAGTTCTTTTGCCCGTCGCTTGGTAGTTTCTCCCGCCCGCTGCTTTTTTCGCGCAGACTTTTGCGGAAAATCAGCATTTCTCCCCTTGGCGCGGCGGTGATCGTCTGCTATACTGAAAGGAACAAAAGCACATCGGGCGGGCGTTGACGCTTCCGATGGAAAGGAAGGCTCAGAATGAATCGAACGGGGAACGGCATCGTGCTCTGCGAGGATCCGCATGACTTTCTTGTCATGCAGAATCTCTATGACGCGGCAGTTCGGCAGCTCACGCTGAAATTCAACATTCTCAACAGCGAATTCAATGTCCTCTACGCGCGAAACCCCATCCACCACATCGACGGGCGCGTCAAATCGCAATCGAGCATCGTCGCCAAGCTCATCAAGCGCGGCCTGCCGCTCTCGATCGAGTCCGCGCGAAAAAACATCAACGACATCGCGGGCGTGCGCGTCGTTTGCAGCTACATCGACGATGTCTACCGCGTGGGCGAAATGCTGGCGCGGCAGACGGACGTGGAGATCGTCAAAAAGCAGGACTACATCCAGACGCCGAACTACAACGGCTACCGCTCGCTGCACATGGACATCAAGGTGCCCGTCTACCTCTCCGACCGGACGGAATACGTCGTGGCGGAGATCCAGCTGCGCACGATCGCCATGGACTTCTGGGCGAGCCTTGAGCACGATATCCGCTACAAGGTCGACAAAACGAAGTTGCCCGAGGGCATCAACGAGGAGATGTTCGAATGCGCGGGCAAGATTGCTGAGATTGACCGCCAGATGCAGGACATGTACCAGCGCATCAAGGCCTCGGATGCCTACAACGAAGATTGAGTCCCCTACATAAAGGAAAAAGGATGCATCGAAAGACGCATCCTTTTTGTTTTTTCACTGCTTTTTGTGATACCCGCAGTCGCAGTAGGGGCCGCCGGAGGCGAGCGTGTACTCGCGCACGAAATCCGACGCGCCGCCCGCGTCGCTCATCGTGTAGTCGAGGTGGCACAGCGCGGGCGTCAGATCGTAGAGCCCCAACACCTGCATCAGCGTGCAGATGCCGCAGGTCGTGAAGCGCGCCTCGTAGCCGCTGCCGTCCTCGTACTCGAAAAAGTCCATGTTCCACGAATAGGGGTTGCGGTCGCCCGCGCGCAGCTTCGCCGTCGCCTTCATGCCCTCGATGTCCTTGGGCGTGAACTTTTTCTTTCCGCTCGCGCGGCAGAAAGCCTTCATCGTAGGCGTCATCATCGCCGCGGCGTAGTAGTCCGTCAGCGTTTTGATGTCCGGCCGCTGCGGCATGCACAGGATAAACGCGGCGAGCATCGCGCAGTTGACGATGTTCATTTCGAAGCGGTCGCGCTTGTCAAATTCCGGCAGCTTCGCGATGATCTCGCGATATTTCTTTTTGGCGCGCGCCGCAACGTCCTTCGCCTGCCCCGCGGTCAGGTCGAATTCGACCGTCAGGTGCTTTTCAAACGATCCGGCAAACAGCGCCCACATGCCCGCGGGCTTTCCAAGATACTTCATTTGCTCTCCTCTTTTCGAGTTTGATGACTCAAACTCGTCTGCATTTTTGACTGCCGTCTTGCTTTTGGTCATAGTATACCGAGGGCGGCCGCGCTTGTCAAGGCGGCGCAAAAAAGCAGCGGTTCTGATGAACCGCCGCTTTTTTCAGTTGGATTTACTTGCCCTGATAGGCGCGATACAGGAACGTCACGATCTCCGCGCGCGTGCA
>ERZ826242.1541-NODE-1541-length-24448-cov-12.105604_pt1 | contig 24448 bp, 22 predicted proteins | sample MGYA00519871_ERZ826242 | MGnify/ENA primary metagenome ERZ826242 (study PRJEB31778, sample SAMEA3449226) | human gut metagenome | biome: human gut; feature: human-associated habitat; material: faeces | place: United Kingdom | collected 2010/2012 ...
TTTAATTATATAACATTACTATAGGTAATACAAGTACCCTATTTACTTATTTACAAAAAAAATACTAGATGCGTTCTAGTATTTCTTTCTTTTTGTTTTCATATTCTTCTTGTGTTAAAATTTTATCATCATATAATTTTTTTAAATTTTCAAGTTCAACCATGTAGTCATTTTCTTCAATTTTCTCTATTTTATTATTTGAACTAGTTAAACCTATATAATAAATTAAACCTAAAATTCCAGAAATAAATGAGAAAAACACAAAGAATATTGACCAGCCCAAAATTGAAGATTTATAATTTATAACTTCAGTATCTGGCATATTAGAATAATCATATAATTTGTAGCCCCCAATAATCATTGGAATACCCCAAATTAAGCCAACAATGAATAAACAACTAATAATACCAAGGACGATGCCAATGATACCAGCAGCTTTTAATAACGCTTTATCAGACATTATTTAATCGCTTCCTTTCGTGAAAGGTTCAATCTTCCTTTCTTATCATATCCTAATGATTTGACTAGGATTTCATCACCGACTTTAACCATATCACTTGGTTTTTCAACTCGTTTAGTGTCTAATTGTGATACATGAACTAAACCTTCTGTTCCTGGCCATAGTTCAACAAAGCAACCAAAGTCTTCAACTTTAACAACTTTACCTGTATAAATGGTGTCCATTTCAACTTCTTTAATAACATCTTTAATACGATTAGCTGTTTCTGCGATAACTTTTTTATCACTATGGTAAATAATGACAGTTCCATCGTCTTCTAAGTCAACTTTAACAGCATTAACATCATTAACACTTGTAACGTTACTTGTTTCAAGAATAATTTTAGTGATCATTTCGCCACCTTTTCCGATAACCTCTTTAATCTTATCCGGATTAATAGTAAAAGTCATCATTTTTGGTGCATATTCACTAACTTCAGGTCTTGGCTCTGGAATTGTATCTGTAAGAACCTCTAAAATTTGCAATCTTGCTTCTTTAGCTTGGTACAAAGCTTCTTTTAGGATTTGTTTACTAATGCCTTTAATTTTGATATCCATTTGTAAAGCACAAATACCATCTTTGGTTCCGGCTACTTTGAAATCCATGTCACCTAAGTGATCTTCCATGCCTTGAATGTCGGTTAAAATAGTATATTCATCACCAGCAGTTATTAGTCCCATAGCAATACCCGCAACTGGAGCTTTAATTGGAACACCTGCGGCCATTAAACTCATACATCCCGCACAGATACTTGCTTGTGAAGAAGAACCATTACTTTCTAAGATTTCTGACACAACTCTAATTGTATATGGAAATTCATCTTCTGAAGGAATGACTTGGGCTAAAGCTTTTTCACCTAAAGCACCATGTCCAACTTCTCTTCTGCCTGGAGCGCCATATCTACCAGTTTCACCAACTGAAAATTGTGGGAAGTTATAGTGTAACATAAATCTTTTTTCTGATTCTAAATCTAAACCGTCTAAAATTTGATGTTCACCTAATGCACCTAGAGTTGTTACTGATAAACTTTGAGTTTCTCCTCTTGTAAATAAAGCCGATCCATGCGTTCTTGGTAAAATATCAATATCAGCAGATAGTGGCCTAATCTCTTTCATTTCACGACCATCTGCACGTTTTTTTTCTAAAACAACGATTTTACGGAAAGCCTCATATTCAACTTCTTCAAAAACTAAAGTTACTTTAGTTAATAATTGTTTTAATTCTTCAGGCTTTAATGCCTCTTCATTTGCTTCCTTATATTCATTAACTAAGTTATCTTTTATTTCGTCTATTTTACCATATTTTTCTAGTTTGTCTTTGATTCTTAAAGCAGCGTCAAGCGGTTCTTTTATTTTACTAGTAATTTCAGCTTTTAAAGTTTCAGAAATTTCTAGTTTTTCATATTCCATTTTTGGCTCGCCAATTTCTTTAATAATTTCTTCTTCAAAAGCGATTAACTCTTTGATAGCTTCATGACCAAACATTAAAGCCTCTAGCATGTCATCTTCATTAACCTCTTTAGCTGAAGATTCAACCATATTAATTGCTTCTTTTGTTCCAGCAACTGTTAAATCAATATCTGATATTTCAGCTTGTTCAATTGTTGGATTAATAATAAATTCGCCATTAATTCGGCCAACTTTTACACTAGCAATTGGTCCGTTAAATGGGATTTTACTAATTGAAGTAGCTAAAGATGAACCAAATAATGCGGCCATTTCTGGGGAATTATTTGGGTCAACTGATAATACAGTATTGACAATTTGGACTTCATTTTTGAAGTCTTCTGGGAATAGTGGACGCATTGGTCTATCAATCATTCTAGCGGCTAAAGTCGCATTTTCGGTTGGACGTCCTTCCCTTTTGATAAATCCACCAGGGATTTTACCAACTGAATATAATTTTTCTTGGTATAGTACCATAAGTGGGAAAAAGTCTGATAATAAATTAGCAGTTTTTGAAACAACAGCCGTTGATAAAACTACAGTATCTCCATACCTTACTAGAACTGCCCCACTAGCTTGTTTAGCTAATTGTCCGTGTTCAACAATTAATTTTCGACCTCTAAAGTCTAATTCAAATACTTTCTTCATTGCGTCCTCCTATATAAAAGACACTCAAAAAAGAGTGCCTACTTATTTTTTTATTATTTTCTTAAGCCTAAAGATTTAATAAGTTCACGATATTCAGTGATATCTTTTTGCATTAAGTATTTTTGTAAACTCTTTCTGTGACCAACTTTCTTAAGAAGTCCTCTTTTTGAATGATAGTCATGTGGATGAGTTTTTAAATGTCCATTTAATTCGTTAATTTCTTCGGTAAGAATTGCGATTTGAACAGCAGCAGATCCTGTGTCTTGTTCGTTTTTACCATATTTTTTAACGATACTAGCTCTTTGTTCTTTTGTTAAAGCCATTTTCTTTCCTCCTTTTCTTTTTTATATGCTTAATCCGAGAATAAAAGATGGAGTTCTTCTAATCCAAGAATAAGTACATTAATAATATACACTACTTTAGTGAAAAATGCAAGAAATTAGAAACAAAAATAATTTTTGTTAATGTCTTGAACTATTAATTGCTTTTTTAAACATCTTTCCAAATTCGGTTTTAGGATTTTTGTCAGCTAATTTTTTATAGAAAAAAGCTTGTGATGTAGTGTTACGAAAATCATAGGTTTTTTTGTTTTTATTACTACCAATTGTGAGTAATGGGAAGCCATCATCCCCTAGTTTCCAGCCAACACTTTTATAACTAAATTCAACATCCTTTTCACTAACGCCATCGGCTCTTTGGGCTTGATACATTTCAATTCTTCGTTTTTCAAGAAAAACATTACGAAAAGCATTAAAATCTGGATGATTATTTTGAGTGTCGCTTATATGTTTAGTTACTACATCTTGTGGATATTGTTCTTCAAATACTCGCGTACTTAAAAGAACATCTCTTTTAATCGCAGGATCATATCCAACCCCAATCCCTACGGCAATAAAGTTATCGCGAACTAAATTTTCATAAGTTTCAGCATAGTCACTTCTTACACATACGATTTCATCGGGAGCTGCTTCAGTAAAACCAAATTGCTCACGTAATAAAATCCATGCCGGATGGTACCTAATAATAAATGGATCTATGTGCTCTCCGTGATCAGCAACTGTTTCTAGACTTCTTCCCATTTCTTTGGCCATTTGTACATTATGACTAAAGCTCATAAGTTCATCGCCAACTTTTTCCGGATTAGAATATTTTTGACCATCTAATCTAATATATTCAATAGGCCAGTCGGCATTATCATTAAATTTTACACTTGCACTACTTTCAGTAATATAGCCTACATTTTCTATAAAACTTTGCTTTTTAGCGTCTAATGTCATAGTTGAATAATCTTTATTTCTTGTTTCCATAATACACCTCAGCGTATTATATTATAGAAAAAACACCATAAAGTCAATATCTTTACTAGGTGTTTTGAAATTTAAATTAACTATTATGTTGTTATTTTAAACTAATATTTTATAAATTGCAGCTATATCATCTATTTTTTTAAATCTTGGTAGTTTCTCTAAAGTAGAATCTTTTTCTTCAATGCGTTTCAAATGACTATAACAATATTTAACGCCTTGCTCTTTTACTAAAGTGAAAAAATCTTTATTCGATAATTCTAAATATTTTTGATAATTTTGGAATCCTTCGTTGCAAAGGATTATTGAATGAGCATCATCATAATTTATTTCACTATAAAGATATTTATTTTTTTCGTCAAGACTAGAATATAGTTCTTTAAAGTTGATTTCATTTAATGCTTTATTTTTTAAGCTAATAAAATTATTTTGGCTTTCTTCTTTTAGTCTTTTTAATAATGTGTTTTTATAATTACTAATTTCTTGACGTTCTAAAAGATAAACTTTATCAGCTTTTAAATAGCACTTAACATTATTAATTAAAAGAATTTCTAGTTTATCAACATTTTTTTTACAAATACCTAAACTAATATAGGGAATATTACCTTTAAAATTTCTATTGACATAATTACTAGCTTTTATAGCAGCGCCTATCGCATTTTCAGTTAAAAGATATTTTTTTAAAGCCATTTTTAAATTTGAAACATACCATTTTACTGATGTTATATCATTATTTGGCTCTAAACTACCGTCAATTACAAAAGTATAGTTTTTTGTATTAGCAGTAGCAGTTAAACGATAGTCTCCAGCTTTTTTATTTACTTTCTCTACTGTTTTCATATAGCATTTTCCACATCCTTAATTTGCCATTTTCTTTTTGGTAAATTGCCAGCTCTTTTCCCTCTTTATCAACAAATAAAATTCTTTCATTATTTCCATCTAATGGAACACCGTTTAGAATTTTGAATTTTTCTTCATCATTTACTTCTTTAACATCAATATCTAAAGCATCTTTAATAGTCATTATTTGATAATGACCTTTTTCAATATCTTCGATGTTAAATGCTTCATCCAGTTTAAATTTTCCTTGACTAATTCTGGTTAAAGCACTCATAGTTCCATAGGTTTTCAAATAATAGGCAACATCTCTAATTAAACTTCTAATATAAGTACCTTTACTAACTTTGGTATAAAAAGTAAAAATGGTTTTATTATCTTTAATTTCATACGATAATAATTTATTTTTAAATACGGTTATTTCTTTTTTGGGAAGTTCTACGTCTTCCCCTTTTCTCGCATATTCATAAAGTTTTTTCCCATTTACTTTAACAGCCGAATATTTAGGAACTTCTTGATTATAAGTTTTTTCAAAATATTTTAAGGCCTTAGTAATGTCTTCTTTACTAATTACTTTAGTTTCCTTTTTTAATATAGTCCCTTCGGTATCTAAAGTATCAGTTTCTAAGCCAAGTATTACTTCAGCTTGGTATTCTTTAGTTTGACTTGTTAAAACCTCTGATAATTTAGTAGCTTTACCTAAAGTAATAACTAGTACGCCGGTTGCGAGAGGATCTAAGGTGCCGGTGTGACCACATTTAGTATTTAAAAGTCTTTGAACTTTATTTACAATATCTCTGCTTGTGGGCCCACTTGGCTTATTTACTACTAATATTCCTGTTTTATTATTTGCGTATTTCAAATTCAGTACCTTCTCTAGTATCTTTAATGATAATATTTTGGCTTAGTAATTCTTCTCTAATGGAATCGGCTTTGGCGTAATCTTTATCTTGTTTAGCTTGATTACGTTCTTTTATTTTCTCTTCAATATGCGCCTTTAATTCAGGGGTGATCTCTTCAACTTTTAATAAATCCAGGCTTAAAACTTTATCAAAGTCATTTATCAAATATAATTTACTTTTATTGGAAAGATTTGATTTTAAAACATTATAAACTGTCGTCAAAGCTAAAGAAGTATTTAAATCGTTGCTTAGAGCTTCTTTAAACTCCATTTGAAAGGCTTTTATTTTATCGTGCTCTAATTCGCCTTCTTCTTTAAGGCTTTTTATTTTACTAACTAATTTATTATAAGCGTCTTTGGCATTATCTAAATTATTGAAATCAAATAACAATTGTTTACGATAATGGGAACTTAAACACATATATCTAAATATTAATGGATTATAACCTTTTTTTACTAAAGTATCAACGGTTAAAAAGTCACCTTTTGATTTACTCATTTTACCAGTGGCATCATTAAGATGTTCGGTATGGAACCAATAATTACACCAAGGATGACCTAAATAAGCTTCTGATTGAGCAATTTCGTTAGTATGATGTGGGAAGATGTTATCAACTCCGCCACAATGGATATCGAGGTACTCACCTAAATAATTAATAGATATGGCTGAACATTCAATATGCCATCCAGGGTATCCAGTTCCAAATGGACTATCCCATTTTAATTCTTGATCATCAAATTTTGATTTAGTAAACCATAAAACAAAATCCCCTTGGTTATGTTTACCTTGGTCTTCTTCAACGCCGTCTCTTACCCCAACTACCATTTCGTCTTCTTTATGGTTTGTTAAAGCATAATAATCAGGTAATTTGGTTATATCAAAATAAATATTACCATTTGATTTATAAGCATAGCCTTTTTTTAATAATGATTCAATTATTTTTATATATTTATCGATACATGCCGTTGCAGGTATAACGATATCTGGCCATCTAATGTTTAATTTTTCACAGTCGCTCTTAAAAGCATCTGTATATCTTTTTGCAATATCTAAAACGGTGGTGTGCTCCCTTTTGGCGCCTTTTAACATTTTATCATCGCCGCTATCGGAGTCGCTTGTTAGATGCCCAACGTCAGTGATATTCATACATCTTTTAACATTATATCCTAAATATTTTAAAGATTTTTCTAAAACGTCTTCGGAAATATAGTTACGCATATTGCCAATATGCGCGAAATGATAAACTGTTGGTCCGCAAGTATATAAAGTTACTTCTTCTTTATTATAAGGAACAAATTCCTCAACTTGCCTTGTAAGTGTGTTATATAATTTCATTTTCATCACCTTGCCTTATTATAACATATTACTATAGTTTATTTCTAGAATATCAGAAAAAAACTAAAAATTACCTATTAGATTAATTTGAAATCGACCGTTGGCTTATTACTTAAAATTTTAAAGAATTTTAAAAATAATTATTGCATAAAATAAAGTAATATGATATTATATAAAAGTCAGGAGATTTGGACCCTTAGCTCAGTTGGTTAGAGCATCCGGCTCATAACCGGACGGTCGATGGTTCGAATCCATCAGGGTCCACCATTTAAATATGCGGGTGTGGCGAAATTGGTAGACGCACTAGACTTAGGATCTAGCGCCTTACGGCATGGGGGTTCAAGTCCCTTCACCCGCACCATAATAAAATTTACCCTTGTTTTACAAGGGTTTTTGTTTACTTAAATATTTCTCATTATTTTATAGCAAACATACCATATTTGTCTTTTCTATGATAGAATATAAGTGGTGATGAAAATGACAGAATTAAAATGTGATTTAAAAGAATATAAAACAACTCCTTTAAACAATGATTATAAAGAAGCTTTAGCGCAATTAAAACTGATTAATTTAGATAATATTGAAACTTTTTTTATAATGTTTGATAATATATTGGAACTTGAAAAAAATTTATCGGTTATCGATAAATACACTTTACTTTTATATGATCTTAATGAAACAAATGAAAATTTAAAGTTAAAACAAAAGCATTGGGAAACATTTAGTGATTTTTTATCTTTTAAAAATTGTTTTTTTGATAATGTTACTAAACAATTCAAAAAGGAAGAATTACTAAAATATATAGATGAAAACAAAAAGTACGATAATTATCGTTATTATATTGATGATATATATACAATGAACTTTTCTAGTGAAGAAAACGGAAAATCAATGGCTGATTTGGAAAAAATTAGAGATGAATTTTATGCAGAAAATAAGCTATCTAAGGATGAAAAGATTAAATATGCAGTAAGATATATAACGCTAAGAGAACAAGTATCAAACGATATCAAGTATTTAAATACTTTAAATGAAAAACTAGCCGAGGATGGAATAACTGAAGAGGTTTTTGAAAGGCTTTTAACAATTACTAAAATGTATAACGATGTTGAATTTAAAATAAAGGAAATACTGAAAGATAGTGATGAAAATTCTAGTTATCCACTTGAGCGTGGATTTGAATTAATAAAAGAGTCCTTAGGTAAATTTTTTGGTACGGATTATGTTAAACTTATCGAAAAGTTAATAGATAATAATTGTATCGATACTGTTTCAAATAAAGCTAAGACTAACCGTCCAGCAACATACGGAAGCTATGATCATTTACCAGTTATTTTGCTTAAATATGAAAATGATTTAGAGAGCATGAGAATTCTAATCCATGAAATTGGTCATGCAGTTCATTTGATTTATCATGAAAAAAACGATTACGTTAATTTTGATTATAATTCATTTTTAGGTGAAGCTATTGCTTTAACGAATGAATTAGTATTATTAGACTATATGTATAATAATACTAATAACGTCTTAGAAAAAAAGGAAATTCTTAAAAGTTTGTTACTTTTTTACAATTGGATTTTTATCGATGCTTCAAAGTCGTTAATTTTAGAAAAATATTTTCATGATAATTATAAATGTTTAAGTTTTGATGAAATTGAAAAAGATGAAAAGTGGGAAGAGCACATATCACGCGTTTTTGACGATTACTATGATTATAAATATGCTTTTGGCCTTTGTATTGCAACATCTTTATTAAATAAAATAAAGAACCAAGATATTTCATATGATGATTATATTAATATTTTGAAATCGAGAGCTCATCAAAATATAACTGAGATATTAAAAGAATATATTGATTTAAGTAATAGTAAAAATATAGAAAACATGTTAAAAGAAACTTATAAAATAATTAACAATTATATAGATAAATATAATTGTTTAAATTAAATGGTGAGTAAATGAAAAATAGAAATGATAGGTTAATGCGAATTAAATATGTAGTTGATAATAGCGACAATGTAAAGATAAACGAAAATAAAATAAGTGATTATGTGGCTATTTTAAAAGCAACTGAAAATAATAATTATTGGCTAAATAAATATAAAAATGACTTTTCGGAAAAACAGCTTATTTTATTAGTATTCATAATAGAATCAATAAATTTTTGTTTTTGGAAAAAGCCTTATATTGAAAAAGATTTTAATGGGCATCATTATAATCGCTCAACAGCCATGATTTATTCATTGCTAGCTAAAAGTATAACTGATAAAAGTTTTTTAGACATTGATAATTTAATCAATTTAACAAAGAAAAGTTTAATAGATATTTTGGGTGGAGATAATGATTTACCTTTAATAGATGAAAGATATAATAATATCAGGGAAACAATAAATATTATTTATAACAAAGGTGATGAGTTTTTTGACGAGTTATTTAGCATTAAAAGTTGTGCGGGATTATTAGAATATATTGTAAATAATTTTCCTAATTTTAGAGATATAAGTAATTATAAGGATCAAAAAATTTATTTTTATAAACGGGCTAATTTATTGGTTCGCGATTTGTTTGAAGTGAGTTTTATGATTAAAAATAATATTAAAAGTATTGACGATTTACTAGGATGCGCGGATTACGTTATTCCTAAGATTTTTAGATATTATGGTTTAATTGAATACAGCGATGAATTGGCTAATATCATTGATAATGAGGATTTGATTCTACATGATTCTAATTTTGAAATTGAGATTAGAGCAAATATGCTTTACGTTATTGAATTAATAAAGGCTGAATTAGAAAATAATGGGGTGAAAACAAATTCAATTTTATTAGATAACTTTATATGGGTTACAGGAAGAAACATCGAAGGTAAACATCATTTAACAGAAACAATTTTCTACTAAGCATAAAAAAAGATTATCAATTATGATAATCTAATTATCTACCCCTACTTTTTTATAAGCAATATTAAACATAATAACGCTTAATAATAACCATGCGGTAATCACAATAAATGGTATACCTACACTAGAAAGGCTCATGGTACTATCGCCAATGTTTTTAAAAATAGTCATCATTGCATCGGTTGGTAATAGTGCTGATATATTTTCAGCTGTTTTATTGCCAATCATGCCAATAAACATTGGAGCCATAAGGACAACCATAAAAGGCATTGAAAGTAATCCAGCAGACATTTGGTTCTTGGCAAATAATCCAACAAAAGCCCCAAACAAGATAATTGCAAGTCCTACAAAAAGTGAAACTAATTGATATAATATAAAACTACTCATAGGTAGGCCTAAAATAAAATATATTAAAATATTATCAACGATTACAAATAACATACAAATTAAAGCTTTTGCGGTTAATATTTCTGAAGCTTTGACATCATTTAGCATTAAAGTTCTTAGAGTGTTTTTTTCTTTTTCTTCAGCGATTATAGTTCCCATTAAAGCAACTGGAACCATTGCTAAATTTAATAGTATACAAACGGAAAATAGATATTCTTTTGGAGCAGCTTCACCCATGTTTGAATATAAAAAGGCAAAGGCTACTGGCAAAATTATATAAATAAATACATTCATATTCTTGGTTAAATCTTCGATACCAAGTTTAAACAAGGTTTTTATTTTATGTAATCTCATTTTAATTCCCTCCCTGTTAAACTTAAAAATATTTCAGCCAAGTTAGGTTCTTGTGAATGGATGGATTTGACTTTACTTTCTGAGTTTTCTTTTAATGCTTGAATGATACTGTCAGCATCTTTTTTTATTGTAATATTTTTTTCATTTTCAAACAAGATATTAACAGTGTCATTGGCATATTTTAATTTTAAATCACTTGGACTTCCTAGTTCAACGATTTGTCCTTTATTTAAAAAGGCAACACGGTCACATAACTCATTAGCTTCTTCCATGTTATGGGTAGTTAAAAAGATTGTTGTGCCTTTTTTTCTTAAATCTAATAATAGTTTATGAATTTCTTCGGTAGTAGCTGGATCTAAAGCGGCAGTTGGTTCATCTAAAAATAATAATGTAGGATTATGAACAACAGCGCAGGCTAATAATAAACGTTGACGCATTCCTTTTGATAGATCTTTAACTTTTTTATCTTTATCGTCCCATAGTTTAACTCTTTTTAAAACATCTTCGACATTTTTTAAATCTGTTTTTGATAATTCTGCAAAAAAGGTAAGGTTTCTATAAACAGTTAAGCGTTCATAGGCCCCACTATTATCACTTAGAATTCCTATTTCGTCTTTCTTAGCATTAACTTCACATTCTCCACTATTTGGCTTTAATTGGTTAGTTAATATTTTGATGGTTGTTGTTTTTCCAGCACCGCTAGGTCCTAGAAAACCGAAAATCTCATTTTGGTTGACTTCAAATGTAAGATCATTTAAAATCTGTTTGTTTCCAAATGAAATACTTAAACTTTTGGCTTTTATCATTTTGAACTTCTCCTATCTATTGTTATTAACAATTATATTGTATTATATTTAACTGTCATTGTAAAGGTTTAAGCAAAACAAAAAAAGCTTAGCGCTTTTATTTTTGAATCATATTTAAAAGATTGATTTTGAACATATCTTTTTCAGCATGCTCTTTAGAAACCATAACACCTTTATAAGTTACTAGTTCTGATTGATGACCTTCACTTAAAATATCTTCAGGGCTTAAGCTTCGAAGAACGATTGTCTTATTAGCTTCATCTAAAACATAATGAAGCCTTACTTCGCCATGGACTTTTGTAAATAAGGCATCGGTTGGCAAGGTTATTTGGTACTCCTCGGTTCCATCTTCAAGTGTTACTTTTTCACCAAGAAGAACACCGCTTTTTAAAGATGGATAAAATTCAAAATATAGTTTTTTAAAAGCAAGCATGTTATATTTTTTTAATGCGCTTTCTAATTTTTTAAATTCATTTTCATTGTCATAACCAAAAATGTATTTATCTGCTTGTTTTGGCATAGGTGGTCTTCCTTTCTGTCTACTTTCCTACTATAAATTAATAGTAACATAAAAACAAAAGGAAAGTCAATTATTTAGGCTTTTATTTACGCTTATTTGGCAAAGAAAAACACGCAAATGCGTGTTTATTTAGTTTTACCAGTAGCTACAAATCCTTGACTAGTTAATGAACTATCATTACAACTACTCCATTTATATGTATTATTGTTGTTTTTATATGTACGATCGCGATAACGATAATATGTAACATTTTTATAAGTGTTTTTAGTTACATAATTTGGCATTGTCTTAACACATGTTACAAAGCTATTATAACTACCACCATTATCAAAATCTGATGGACAAACATAAACTATTTGTTTTTTACCATCTTTAATAACTGTTACTTTTTTAGAGTTTTGAGTATGTTTATAAGTACCTGATTGTTCGACAACTGTACCAGTTTTAACTTTTTCAGTTTTAGTTTGAACTTGTCTTGAATTTGATGAACTTACTTTATTAGTAGTCCATGCTGACCAATTACCATAATTAGTCCAACCAGATGTTGTTTTAACATACTGACATTGATTATTAGTTTCCGTACTTGTACTATTAGAACTAGAACTTTGTTCTTCAGGGTTATTTGAAGTTTGTTCTTCTTTATTTTCAGTTAATTTTTTTTTTTCGCAAACGTCACTTGTACAATATTCATAAGATCCAATATAACTATTTATATATGCTGTCTTATCGATACAAGCTAAGTTTACTTTTAAACTATAATCTGTTTTATTTTTAGTTACTTCAACGTATGATTTTTTATTATCACATTTTTTGCCTTTACTATCGGTAAATTCAACTAATAGATTTTTATTTAACATTTCACCTAAAGTAAGCTTTTTAGTTTTACCTTCTTCTTCTGGTAATCTTGAACCATTATAATATGATAAAGCGGCATCTTTCATGGTTTCAATATTTGTATTAAATACTTGGTTATTTGAAGTTCCAAGTTTTTGATCAATTAAATTTTTAACATAGTTTTTTGTTGGAAATAACCAAATAACTATGAAGATTAGTAAGACGATGAATAAGAGTCTTAAAATTATATCTTTAAATGCAAATCCTGAACGTTCTTCTTCGTACATACAGATCTCCCCCTTAAATATGCCACTTATATTAACACAATAGATAGTATTTGTCAATTTTTTAATTTATTTTTTTAAAATACCTAAAGAATTGAAAAGGGACTTAAAATTATTTAGTTTTTAAGTCCCTTTTATTTGAAGTTTAATGACCCCTAACTATTGTTTTAGTTTCATTTACTTCGTATTTGATTTTGGTTATTTCTTCATATTTTAAATTTGTTTCTATTTGAATTATATCATTATTACTAGCAGGTATATAAGGTTCTAAAGAAGTGACTTGTTCATTTTTATCATAAACTTCAATTTTAATTTTATATGATTGATTGGCTTTGGTACTAACTTTTTTTATACTGATTATTCCTATGCCATTGCTGTTTTGTAAATCAATGTTAAAACCTTGTTCATTAATAGTATTTAAAGCTCCATTAGATACTTTTGCGGTTTTAGTCTTTTCTTCTTTAGTTTCAGCATTTTTTGTATCCTTATCAGCCTTTTTTTCAGTTAATGTACAACCGCAACCACTGACTAAAATACAAATCATTGAAATAATAATTATTTTTTTCATAGTTTCCTCCATTAATTAATATGATAAATGAAATTTAACAGTTAAAGAATTTCCAACATTTCCAACATTATCGACATAACGTACTGACCAATTAAGATAAGTTGCAGAATTTGTGGTTCCTCTTTCAACATCCCACCACCAATTACCTGGGTTAACCCAACTATTATATTTTGGGGCAGATCCATTGTGTTGCCATAAGCCTTGTTCTTCTTTAACTCCACTTCCACTTTCTACATATGTATATGTTGTATCCCACTGCCATGTTGTATAGCTATTAACTCTAATATAAACATCGCAAGAAGCATTACCGTTCTGCGTAGTAATGGTTTTATTCTTACATGTATTACTAGTCTCAGTTCCATTAAAATTGGTCCATTTAAATCCTGTAAATTTAACATAAGGTGGAGTTTTGTCAATTTTTGTAATATTAATATTTGAATTGGTGTAGATGTTACCAACAGCATCTCTTACTTTAATTGAAATATTACTAGTATTTGAAGTATATGTTTTTTGATTACTTGCTTGCCATGTTGAACCACCATCAAAGCTATAAGCAGTAGCATTTAAACCCGAGCCTGTATCTTTAGCTCCATTCACTGTTAAAGTTACATTGTTTTTGGTCCATGCGGTTGGATTGCCTGTTACACTTGTAATTGTTGGAGCAGTTCTATCTATTCTTTTAACTGGGTATTCATCTTTAATAATTGTTGGTCCTTCCATTCGTGCCATGACTTTACCATCGGCTGTATAATCTTCGGTTTTCTTAGTATTACCAACAACAATTTTCCATGTTTTTCCGTTGTCAGTACTATACTTATTAACATAACCTTCACCCATATTTGGATATGTTATTGTTACGTATTTACTGGTTGTCCACTGCGAATTGTCTTTAGGTCCGACTGCGAATACAATGTTTTTATATTGAATTTGGCTGCATGAATCTACTGTTTCAAATACACGATTACCATTTTTGGATATTTTAACCTTAACTACTTTCTTTTTTATATTGGGATCTTTTGATGTTACGTCTTTTAAGTCTTCTGTTATTTTACCATGATCAATTAAAGTTTGAATTGGAATACAATAGACATTATCAGTGGTGCCCGGAAATAAGTCTTTATTGTCATCCATATAAAGATTAGTTGATTCTTCAATCATTTTATCTTGTGTTTTTTTAGTGTCATTCTCACTAACTCTTACTTTGTTTAAAATTGTTGGTACTATTAATAATAATAATAATCCTAAAATTACTAATACTCCCAATATTTCTGTTAACGTAAATCCTTTTTTCTTTTTCATATTCTTCACCTATTTTAATTATAACCGATTTAACTTTTTTATTCAATATTTATTAAAACATTTTTTCTACAATAAAAAGGCTAAAAATAGCCTTTAAAATTTATTATTTATCGTTTTCTTTATTTCGGCAACGGTACAACCATTATTATAATAATATAATTTATAATCGAGAACATTTTTGTTATTTTTAAGGGTTTTATGGGTTTGTTTTTGTAAAATACCAGAGCCGATGCCATGAACAATGACAATTATTTCATTTCCCATTTTTTGATTATCTTTTATAAAGTCATCGATAGCAACTCTTGCAGTTTCCCTATCAAAGCCATGAAGATCAAGTGATGGATAACTATTTATAAATACTATATCATTTAACTTCGTCATAAACTTCCTGCATTTCCTCTAAAGAAGGAATTGAACGGTATCCACCTACTCTAGTTACAGATAAAGCACCTGCAATATTAGCAAATTTTAAAGTTTTTTCGTAGTCAAAATTATTAGCTAATCCATAGACAAAGGCTCCATGGAAAATGTCACCTGCACCAGTTGAGTCGATGGTTTTGACCTTAATAGATGGCATGATTTTTACTTGCCCCTGATAACGATACAAACAGCCCATACTTTCTAAGGTAATAACGATATTGTTTTTAAACATACTTTCCATTTGATTATAAACATCAATTAAAGTTCGCTTATTATTGAAATCAATTTTAATACCAGTAACTTTTTCAGCAAATTCTTTTGAACACACTAAATAGTTAACCATAGCTGATAATTCGGTAATTTCTCTTTTATCGCGACCAGCATCAATAACACTAATAGCTTTAGGATATTTTTTTAGCAGCTGTTTACTGGCTTCATATTCATATCCATCAATTAAAATAATATCTGGGGTTTTTTGTGGTAAAAAAACTGGCATATTGTCATGTTTTGGACTATAACATAAAATTGTTCTGGAACCATTACTTCGGTTAGCTAGAACAACGCTATGGGAAGTTCCAAGATCATCATTTAAAATTAGGTTTTCGGTATTAACGCGGTTTAAAGCAAACTCTTTTTTTATTTTACGGCCAAAGTCATCGTTGCCTACTTGTCCAGCGATTTCAACATCTTGGTTCCATTTACCTAAAAGGAACGCCGCAATACTAGCCGGTCCACCTGCGCACTCTTCTTTTTCATGATATCTTGTTTTAGTATTTTCAACTGGAAAACTATCACAAGGAAATGTTATGTCATAAGTAACATGACCAACACATAAAATACGCATTATTTTTTCTCCTTAAGTGCAGCTCTTGCGGCAGCTAAAATAGCGACTGGTACGCGGTATGGTGAACAAGATACATAATTTAGTCCTATTTCGTGGCAAAATTCAACGCTTTCAGGATTTCCTCCGTGCTCACCACAAATACCTAATTCGATATTTGGATTAACAGATTTGGCTAATTTAATAGCCACCATAATTAATTTGCCAACACCCTCTTTGTCGATTGTTTTAAATGGATCTTTTTGGAAAATGCCTTTTTCGTAATAATCATTTAAGAAAGATCCAGCGTCATCTCTTGAAAAACCATATGTCATTTGAGTTAAATCATTAGTTCCAAAACTGAAGAATTCCACTTCTTTAGCAATTTTATCAGCCTGAATTGTACTTCTTGGAACTTCGATCATTGTTCCTAATTCATAATCAATATTCTTGTGTTTTTCTTTCATAACAGCTTCCGCTTCGTTTGTAATAATTTCTTTTAAATATTCTAATTCTTTAACATCACCAATTAAAGGTATCATTAATTCTGGTAAAACTTTATGGCCTTGTTTTGTAACTGTAATTGCGGCTTCAATTATAGCTCTTGTTTGCATTATAGCAATTTCTGGATAAGTAATGGCTAAACGGCAACCACGGTGTCCCATCATCGGGTTAAATTCTTTTAGGCTTTCAATTACTTCATAAAGATCCTGCTCTGTGACTTTTAAAGCTTGGGCTAATTTTGAAACCTCTTCTTCAGTTTTTGGAAGAAATTCATGTAGGGGTGGATCCAAATATCTAACTGTAACTTTTTTACCGCTCATGGTTCTAAATATTTTTTCAAAGTCTTCCCTTTGCATCGGTAATAGTTCTTTTAAAGCCTTTTCACGTTCTTCTTTAGTGGTGGCTAAAATCATTTTACGCATTGCAAATATTTTGTCTTCTTCAAAAAACATGTGTTCAGTTCGACATAGGCCAACACCTTCTGCACCAAAACCTAAAGCCGTTTTAGCATCTTTTTCAGTATCTGCATTAGCTCTAATTCCAAGTTTTTTTATTTTTTTACTCCACTCCATGATTGTTTCAAAAGCACCATTTATTTTAATATCTGATGTTTCAACAGTGCCTATATAAACTTTTCCAGTGAAACCATCTAATGATATACTATCGCCTTCATTTAAAACTTGGTCATTACAAGTTATAATCTTGTTTTCTTCATCAACTGTAATTTCATGGCATCCACTAATACAGCAGCGACCGATTCCTCTAGCTACTACAGCTGCATGACTAGTCATTCCGCCTCTAACAGTTAATATTCCAACAGCACTATTCATGCCTTCAATATCCTCAGGTGAAGTCTCCACTCTAACTAATATAGGATTTTTACTATTTGCTTTTGCTTTGACTACATCTTTAACGGTAAAATAGATTTCGCCAGAGACAGCACCAGGTGATGCGGGAAGTCCAGAGGCTAATAGATTAGCTTTTTTTAATGCTTCTTCGTTAAAAGTTGGATGTAATAAATCATCTAATTTTTCTGGATCAATACGCATTAATGCTTCTTCTTTAGTGATTAACCCTTCTTCTACTAAACTCGTAGCAATTTCTAAAGCAGCTAAAGTTGTCCTCTTACCATCTCTAGTTTGGAGCATATAAAGTTTACCTTTTTCAACAGTAAATTCCATGTCTTGCATATCTTTATAATGGCGTTCTAATATTTTAGATATATCTTTTAAGTCTTTATATATGCGTGGATAATCACGTTCCATGGCTTCGATTGATTTAGGGGTTCTAACACCGGAAACAATATCCTCACCTTGGGCTTTTTCTAGGTATTCACCATAAAGATTGTTGTCACCATTTGATGGATTTCTTGAAAAAGCAACGCCAGTTAATGAATCATCAGTTAAATTACCATAGACCATTTCTTGAACGTTAACAGCAGTACCTAAATTGTCACTTATACCATTCATTTTACGATAAATCTGTGCTCTTTCAGTATTCCATGAACGAAAAACGGCTTTGATTGCTTCTATCAATTGAACTCTTGGGTCTTCGGGAAAAGCTTCTTTAGTTAATTTGCGATATATTTTTTTTGATTCCATAGCGATATCGTACATGTCTTCAGCCGTTAATTCAATATCAGACGTTACACTTCTTGAAGCCTTTTTTTCAGTTAATAAATTTTCAAAGGCTTCCTTGCCTTTACCTTTAACAACGTCAGCAAACATCATAATTAAGCGACGATAAGAATCATAGATAAAACGGATGCTATCTTCATCTTTGGCTAAAGATTTAGCAATTTCATCATTTAATCCCAAGTTTAAAATAGTATCCATCATTCCAGGCATACTAATTGGGGCCCCACTTCTAACTGATAGTAATAGTGGGTTTTCAGGATTTCCCATCTGTTTAACAGTTACTGATTCTAAACGCTCAATGGCATCATTTATTTGATCGATGATTAATTCATCTAATTTTTCATTTTCTTCATAATAACGGGTACATGCTTCAGTTGTTACTGTAAATCCCTTGGGTACTGGTAAGCCCATATTAGCCATTTCAGCTAAATTAGCACCTTTACCGCCTAAGATAGCGCGCATGTCCTTGTTTCCTTCACTAAATAAATAAACGTATTGTTTCATATATTTTATCGCTCCTTTTTACTCTTTTATTATTATATCAAATTATAGTTTTTAATAACTAATGGATTTATATTCTTTACAGTTTTTAACGTTTTTTTGCTCTAGGGTGAGCATTTAAATAAACATTTCTAAGCCGTTCATTTGAAACATGGGTATATATTTGGGTAGTTGATAAATTTTCGTGACCTAGAAGATCGCCAACACTTTTTAAGTCAGCGCCCTCATTTAGCATATGTGTAGCAAAGGTATGCCTCAAGGTATGTGGTGTTACATGAACTTCAAGCCCTGCTATTTTAGTATTATTATCAATTATCATTCTAATAACTCTATCATTTATTTTTTGCCCATGCTTATTAGGAAAAAGATATATACTATCCGGTAATGTTTTTCGGCCATCATTTATATAAAGTTTTAAAAGTTCATTACACCCACTACCATAAAAAACATATCTTTCTTTATTTCCTTTTCCTAAAATAAGAATTGTTCGCTCGCTGTAATTTATATCTTTTAGTTTAATATTGATTAATTCACTAACACGAATTCCCGTTGAATAAAGCATTTCCAAAATCAAAGCATCCCTTTGACCATCAGGGGTATTTAGATTTGGAGCATTTAATAGACTTTCTAAGTCATTGTAATTTAAAAAACTTGGTAACTTTTTTTCTTGCTTAGGGTTACTAATTAAAATCATGGGATTAGTTTTGATTTTATTTTCGGCATCTAAATATTTGAAAAAGCTTTTTAAAGCACTTATTTTTCTAGATATAGTAGCATTACTATATTTTTTATCATACAGCTTTTTTAAATATTTTCGAATGTCATTTAAATCAATATCGGATATTTTTTTATTAACAGTATCTGAAAAGTCATAAAGATCTTTTTGATAGTTTAACACTGTATGATTAGAAAATCTTTTTTCATATTTTATATAGTTGATAAATGTTTCTATTTCTTCCATAGTTTCACCCTATTATAATTATAACACGAAAAAAAGTAATTTTTAATTACTTTTAAATGGTAAGAGTATCTATATTATTATCAATTTTTTTATTCAAATTAACTATCTTCGTATTAATGTCTTTAATGTTGCAGCCACTAAAAGAATTATCAGTTAATAAATATTTTGTTTTTAGCGCTATAATTCTATTAACAGAATCGTTTATTTGATTTATGTCTATGTCTCCTTTATTAACTAATTTTACTATCTTTTTGATATTATATTTGTAAAATTCATTATAATATTTTCGGCAAATAATATCGTTTCCGGCTTTAAAAGCTTGTATTATTGAACGATGTTTACCATAAAAATAACGGATACTATGCATGCTAAGTTCATCAGTCATAACGACTCCATTATAACTTAACTTTTCTCTTAACTCTTCTTTAATAAATTTATCAGAAAGTGAAGCCGGATATATCCCAGTATAACCTTTAATTAAAATATGACCTATCATAATAGCATCAGCACCATTTTTTATTGCCTCTTCAAATGGTTTTATGTTAGTTTCTTTTAGTTTATTGAAATTATAAACTATAGGTAAAAAACTATGGGAATCGGTTTTGACCATACCATGCCCAGGAAAATGTTTGGCGACTGGGATAACATTTTCTTTTTGTGATACTTTCATATAAGTAGTTCCATACAAACTAACTTTAGCAAATGAACTACTAAAAGCTCGATTGCCGATGACTTGATTATTATTATAGTTTTTGATATCTAAGACAGGCGCAAAATTCATATTGATGCCAGTTTGGAAAAGCATATTGGATGTTATTTTCGCAGCTTCTTCAATTATTTCTAGGCTATTTGTAGATCCAAGTTTAAAAGCATTATATATATTTTTAAATTCTAAAGGCATTCTATTAACCCTTCCACCTTCTTGGTCAATAGCTATAAATAAAGGATATGGGTTATCTTTATTACATTCTTTTAAAGAATTAATTAAATTTAGCATTTCTGTGTAATCATTATAATTATTACGATAAATAATTACTCCACCTATTTTATTTTCACTAATTAATCTTTTCACACCATATATGTCATTTTTATTGCCAATTCCAACCAGAGTCATTTGCGCTATTTTATCTTCTAAACTAAGCATACTATCACCATTTTGATTATAGCATAGCTAAAGAAAAAGGCCAAATAAAAAAGCAACTTTTGAAATTACTTTTTATCGATGATGGTGTGTAGTACGTGGTCCTAGAGGTTGCCCAAAATCAATTAACATTTGGCCAGGGGCTTGTTTTTTATCAAGTTTTGTTCTAAATGGAAGTTCGTCAATAACCTTAAATCTGGCAACAGCTGGTACTTTATCATCCTTTAAACTATCCGTTTTTGATAATGATCCAGGTGCTTCAACCGGCGGAACAATAATTTCTGATGCGGGATGCATTGATGTTGGGAAAAGGTCAATGGGTTCTTCATCATCATTTTGTTCTCCTCTTTCGTTAAAAGGAATCATACTTTTTCTTATCATTGGCTCTGCTTTATCAAATAACTGATGAACAATACAATGAGTACGAATATTTGGATAAAGACTAGCATCTCCAAAAAACGTTTGATCTTCTCTATATAAAGGTTCTTTGTTTCGGCTTCTAACTTTATCAATTATTGCTTGATTATAGTATGATGAGTGATTTTTAACAAATATACGAAATTCTGGCGAAATAGTATCACTCATTTTTGGATGTGGCCTAAATAGTTGAATTATTTCTTCATTGAATTTATCAACAAACGGATTGCCGATTGGAAAACGGTAATGATATTGGTTTTCAGAAATAAATTTAGCTAAGTGAGTTTGATGGCTATACATGAGGGCAATTGGTTTAAAATTATTGCGACGAGGATATTCAATAAATACCCATAAATCTTTATTTTCAATGCTGTCATCAATATCTAAATATCCATTTGCTTTAATATCATCTAATAAAGCGTCTTTGCCAGGAAATTGAGTAGTATAAGCATCGATTGCCATCCAATATGTTTGCTTACCCAAACTTTGCCCCGTTTTTTTGACATTTGGAATGTTAACCGAATATTCTCCGCTATCATACAGTTTAGTCATAGTAGCATTTAAATAGTCAAAATATTTATGAAGGTATGGTGATACATGTTTAAAACCATCAAAGTCTCCAGCTTCTAATCTTTTTAATTGATCGACGGTTAGACCTAAATGTTCAGCTGTTTCAAAAATATCCTTTTCAGACTGTTTTCTAATACTTCCTAGTTGTCTTGCTACTTCTTCACGTGGTGCGACTATTAGACTATATCTTTGTTCATCTTGTTGTTTTTTATTCTGTTTTCTTACCATACTACCACCTCGTTACTTTTATTATACATTTTTATTATCGTTTGTCAAAATAAAAACATGTTATATAACATGTTTATTTTGTAAAATCACAGCTACTACATTTTATTTTATCCTTTTTTTCGGTTAACATACTACCACATTCAGGACATTTTTCACCAGTTGGTTTATCCCAATAGGCGGTTTTACATTTTGGATAATTATTGCAGCCATAGAAAATTTTACCACGTTTACTTTTACGTTCAATGATTTTTCCATCTTCGCAATTTGGGCAATCACAAACAATTGCTTCTTCTCTTGGCTCTTGCTTAATATATTTACAAGCTGGAAAGTTACTACAAGCAACAAATGGCCCATATTTTCCTTTTCTGATAACTAATGGATGACCACATTCAGGACACATTTCACCAGTTTCTTCGGCTTCTTTTTTTGGTAATTTATCAAAAGCTTCTTTAACAGCAGGTTCAAATTCTTTATAAAATTTATCTAAAACTTCATACCAAACTTCTTCACCTTCAGCTATTTTATCTAAGTCTGTTTCCATATTAGCTGTATATTCAACATTAATTATATGATTGAAGCATTCTTGAAGTTTATCAGTAACTTCAAAACCAATTTCGGTTGGAGCGAATTTCTTCTCAATTAGTTCAACATATCCTCTATTTCTAATGTTATCAATAATGGTGGCATAGGTACTAGGACGTCCAATACCTAATTCTTCCATTTTCTCAATTAGCTTTGCCTCTGTATATCTTGCAGGTGGCTGAGTGAAATGTTGCTCCTTAGTTATATCATTTGACACGATCACTTTTGAATTATAGGTATCAAATGGTGGCAAAATATTATCTTTTGTACTTTCGTAATCACCATAAACTTTTAAATAACCATCAAAGACAATTATTTGTCCAGTTGCCTTGAAACCATAGTCATTATTATTTAAGACAACAGTAGTTCCTTCTACTTTAGCCTCTTTCATTAAACTAGCTAAAGCACGGTAATAAATTAAACGATATAGTTTAAACTCATCATCAGTTAAATATGGTTTTACGCTTTCTGGAGTTCTTTGAATGCTGGTTGGTCTAATAGCCTCATGAGCGTCCTGAACGTTTTCAGACTTTTTACTAGCCTTTACTCGGCCGACATATTCTTTACCATATTTAGTTTCAATAAATTGATAGGTACTGGCAACAAACTCAGTGGCTAGTCTAGTTGAATCAGTACGCATATAGGTAATTAATCCAACTGTTTCATCAGCTAAGTCAATACCTTCATACAATTTTTGAGCAACCATCATAGTTTTTTTTGCGCCAAATCTTAATTTATTAGAAGCTTCTTGTTGCATAGTACTTGTAATGAATGGAAATTTTGATTGTTTTGACTTTAATTTTTTATCAACACTTTCAATTTCAAAAGCGTTTGACAATTTATTTAATATTTCATTAGCTTCTAATTCATTTTTAATTTCAATTTTCTTATGTTTATATTCAAAAAGGTCAGCTTTAAAGTCTTTAAAATCAGCAGTAATTGACCAATATTCTTCTGGAATGAAAGCTTTTATTTCTCTTTCGCGATCGACTATTAATTTTAACGCAACGCTTTGAACTCTACCAGCACTACTACCATCTGTTTTTGATTGAATTAGTTTACTTAAACGAAAACCAATAATACGGTCCAAGATACGTCTTGTTTCTTGGCTGTGAACGTAATCCATATCAAGCTGTCTTTCATGTTTAAATGCTTCAGTAATAGCATTTTTAGTAATTTCGTTAAAAACAACGCGGCTGTAATTATCTGGAGTTAACCCTAAAACGTCATAAATGTGCCAAGCGATAGCTTCTCCTTCGCGGTCCAAATCGGTAGCAAGATAGACTTTATCGACTTTTTTAGCTTCTTTTTTAAGCTCGTCAATAACACTTTTTTTACCTTTAATAGTTTTATAATCTGGTTTAAAATTATCCTCTAAATCTACACCTAATCCGTACTGGCCTTTGGTTGATAAATCTCTGATGTGCCCTTTACTTGAAGAGACGATATAATCAGGTCCTAAATACTGACTAATGTTTTTTACTTTGGTCGGAGATTCGACTATTACTAGATTTTTTCCCATAATTCACTTCCTTTTCATCAAGCTAATAACATTTATACACCATTATTTGATTTATGTCAAATATTTTATAGCTATATTATTTATATAACATGGCTTAAGAAAAAATTACTAAATAATTATATTTATATAATTTTAATTAGCTATTTAAGTGAAATTTAGTTTATTGTAAAAATACTCAAAGTATGTTATATTATATTTAGTGAGGAAAGCTTATTTACTTAGG
>ERZ826242.1542-NODE-1542-length-24426-cov-6.778056_pt1 | contig 24426 bp, 23 predicted proteins | sample MGYA00519871_ERZ826242 | MGnify/ENA primary metagenome ERZ826242 (study PRJEB31778, sample SAMEA3449226) | human gut metagenome | biome: human gut; feature: human-associated habitat; material: faeces | place: United Kingdom | collected 2010/2012 ...
ATTTTATAAAATAATACTGTTTTTAATATTATTAAAAGTATCAGTAAAACAATAAAAAAATTAGAATTTACAATTTTATTTAATATTTCTTTTAATTTCTCTCTCACTATTTCTTCCTTTTTCGACAATTATTTTATTTACTATATCATAATTTAAAATAGTTTTCTATATTTGTCTAGTGAAAGTTCTATTTTCTATTCCCAATGAACTACTATTTAAACATATTCCATAATTTTCTGCATCACCAAATTTTTGATTTGAATGAAAATTATAATATATTATCTATGTATGCACCAATTTTTCCTTTTTTTTACATTAATTTTCCTCAAAAACTATTACCTTCTTAATTTTATATTTATATCATTCGTAAATTTTAATATAAAAAGAAGTGTCCCCCATTTTATTTAGGTCACACTTCTTTAATTTTTAGCTTTTATATATTTTTTATTTAAATTTATATGGCAACCTAATTTTGTTACCAAATTTTAAATTTAGGTTTTACGCATTTTTACCACAGCAGTTCTTATACTTCTTCCCACTTCCACATGGGCAAGGATCATTTCTACCTATTTTTGGTCCCTCATTTACGATTGTTTTTTTGATTCCACCTTCATTTTGTGAAAGTTTTCCATCTACTAAGTTAATTGCTGGTGCTTTCAAACCTTGTCCAGTTATCTTTGCAGTTTCTGTTCTTACTACATTTCCTACTTTTTCTACATTAGATAAGATCTTAACAACATCTAACTTAATATTTGCATTCATTTCATCGAACATATCAGTTCCTTCAATACGATATTGAACAACAGGATCTTTTTGTCCATATGCACGAAGACCAATACCATTTTTTAATTCATCCATATTATCGATATGTTCCATCCATTTTTCATCAACAATCTTTAATAATACAACTCTTTCAAGTTCTCTTATTTCTTTTTCACCAAATTCAGTTTCTTTTTCTTCATATCTCTTTAATGCTTTATCCGTTAATTCTTTAATAATTTCTTGTGGCTTTAATTCTTCTGCTTTTAAAGAATCTAACTCAGAAATACCAAAAATATTTTGAATGTCTTGAGATAATGCTTCTATATTAATTGCTTCTCCTTCTGCTACATTGCAATACATAAGTACTACTTCTTCAATCACAGAACGGAACATATTTAAGATATTATCTTTTAAATTCTTTCCATCTAATACTTGTCTTCTTTGACTATAGATTAATTCTCTTTGGGCATTCATAACATCGTCGTATTTTAATACATTTTTACGAATGCTAAAGTTTCTACCTTCTACTTTCTTTTGTGCAGATTCTACTGCATTTGTAATAATTTTAGATTCAATTGGTAAATCTTCAGATGCTCCTAATTTTTCATATACTTTTGTAATTGCATTACCACCAAATATTTTCATCAAGTCATCATCTAAACCAATATAAAATCTAGATTCACCTGGATCTCCTTGACGTCCACTACGTCCTCTTAATTGGTTATCAATTCTTCTAGACTCATGACGTTCTGTTCCTATAATTTTTAACCCACCAGCTTGGATTACTTTTTCTTTCTCATCTTTAATTGTTTCATCATATTTTGCTTTTAATGTTGCAAATGTTTTTCTAGCATTTAGAATTTCTTCATCATCTGTTTCATTAAACGTTGTAGATTGCTCAATTAATTCTGGAGAAATTTTCTTTGCTTTCATTTCTTGTTTTGCTAAATATTCACTATTTCCTCCAAGCATGATATCTGTTCCACGTCCTGCCATGTTAGTAGCAATTGTTACGCTTCCAAATTTACCTGCTTGCGCAATAATTTCTGCTTCTTTCTCATGTGCTTTTGCATTTAATACTTGGTGACGAATTCCTTCTTTTGTTAAAATCTTACTTAATTTTTCAGATTTTTCAATAGAAACTGTACCAATCAATACTGGTTGTCCTTTATCATAACTTTCCTTTACATCTTTTACTACCGCTCTAAATTTTGCATTTTCATTTTTATAAATAATGTCAGAATTATCTTTTCTAATCATTGGCATATTCGTAGGGATTGACACAACATCTAATTTATAAATTTCTTGGAACTCTGCTTCTTCTGTCATAGCAGTACCTGTCATACCTGCTAATTTTTCATACATTCTGAAATAGTTTTGGAATGTAATTGTTGCTAACGTTTTTGATTCATCTGCAATCTTAACATGTTCTTTTGCTTCAATCGCTTGGTGAAGACCATTATTATATCTTCTACCGTACATAATTCTTCCTGTAAATTCATCAACAATCAAAACTTCTCCATCTTTTACGATATAATCAATATCTTTTTTCATAACACCATGTGCTCTTAAAGCTTGGTTTACATTATGAACAATTTCAGAATTTTCTAAATCATTAAAGTTTTCTAATTTAAAATATTCTTCTGCTTTTTGAATTCCTTTTTGTGTTAAAGATGCTGATTTTGCTTTTAAGTCTACAATGTAATCATATTTTTCATTATCTTCTGCTTGATCATAATCTTTTACATCCTCTTCTATAATTACTTTTGCTTCTAATGTTCGAACAAAACTATCTGCTTTTTTATATAATTCAGAAGATTTATTAGCACGGCCAGAAATAATAAGTGGTGTACGTGCTTCATCTATTAAAATACTATCAATCTCGTCAACAATAGCAAAATTTAATTCTCTTTGTACTAGTTGATCTTTATAAATTACCATATTATCTCTTAGATAATCAAATCCGAATTCATTATTAGTACCATAAGTAACATCACATGCATAAGCATGTTTCTTTTCAGAAGGTTGCATTCCATTAATAACTAAACCTACAGATAATCCTAAGAATTTATATAGTTTTCCCATCCATTCACTATCCCTAGTAGCTAGGTAGTCATTAACAGTAATTACATGTACACCTTTTCCTGTTAATGCATTTAAATATACAGGTAATGTCGCAACAAGAGTTTTTCCTTCTCCTGTTTTCATTTCGGCAATTCTTCCTTGATGAAGAATAATACCTCCTATTAATTGAACATCAAAATGTCTTAACCCCAATACTCTTTTTGACGCTTCTCTAACAACGGCAAAAGCTTCTGGTAATATATCATCTAATGTTTTCCCGTTTTTTAATTCTTCCTTAAAATAATTTGTTTTCTCTCTTAATTCTTTATCCGTTAATTTAGCCATTGTCTCTTCCATAGCATTGATTTGCTTTACAATTGGCATTACTCTTTTTACTTCTTTTTCGCTATAAGACTTAAATATTTTGTTCAAAACTCCCATTTGTCTTTTGCCTCCTATTATTTATAATATACGTACGTATAATATCACTAATTATTGTTTTCTGCAACAAATTTTTGAAAAAAAACATATATCCCCCATTATTTTCATACTATGTAATAAATGGATTTAGAAAGAGGGTTTTTCTTATGTTTATATATAATATTAAAGTAAGTGGAAGTAAATTATTTAAGATCTTTGCAATAACCGTTTCTCTTATTATCATTTCTGTATTTATCTTTTCTATTTATCATATTTTTTCTTTGGCAAAAAATGATCCCTCAGGTTACTCTATTTCTTCCAAAGAAGCAATTCCAATTGATGCTAAAAATTACACCAATATCTTAAAATCTGTTCATGATGATCTAAATACTTACCTTGGCAAAACGATTACCTTTTCAGGATATATTTATCGAACTTATGATTTTTCTGAAAGTCAGTTTGTTTTAGCAAGAGATATGATGATAAGTTCAGATAACCAATCATTAATTGTTGGTTTTTTATGTAATTATCCCGAAATTAAAAAATATAAAGATTATACTTGGATTGAAATTACTGGAGAAATCACAAAAGGAAATTACCATGGAGAGATCCCTATTATTGAAGTTACTAATTTAAAAGAAATTCAAAAACCAAGTGAAGAATATGTTTATCCTCCAGATGATACTTATGTTGCTACCTCAACTTGGTTATAAATATTTTTTCTTCTTAAAATTTCATATTTAAAACCATATTAAAATTTAATATGGTTTTCTTTTGTTTTATTTTTCACATTTTCATCGATCAAAAATTGACTTTATAATTCCTTGATCAATTAATGTTGCAAAAATATTTTTCAAAATAATTAAAATAATTGGACCTAATAATATTCCAATAATCCCCATAAATCGAAATCCAGTATACATAGCAAGTAATGTAAAAATAGGATGAATTCCTAATTGGTGGCTTACGATTCTTGGCTCAATAAATTGTCTTACAATAGACATAATCCCCCATAATATCATAATTGCTATTCCTAGTTTTATATCACCATCTAAAGCAACAAGAATTGCCCACGGAATCATAACACTACCAGATCCTAAAATTGGAAGCGCATCAACAAATCCAATTCCTAGTGCAATTAAAAGAGGATAATGTATATTTAATCCTATCATTTGGAAAATATATAATCCTATAATCGATATAATAAATGAGACGAGAACTAAAGTTGCTTCTGCTTTTAAATAACAGCCTAACATTTTACTAATTTCTTTTAAATGTATCCATATTTTCTTTGCCCATATTGGGGGTAAATGATGTTCTACTTGATCCATGATATAAATCTTATCGGTACAAATAAAATAAAGTGATAATAATGTTATAACTACATAAATAGAAATTGTAGGGATTTGGGTAAAAAAATTAAGTAAATTCGTTAAACCATTTTTTATCCAATTAGAAAAATTTCCTATAAACTCTGTTGTAGACTCTTGAATAAAATGATTTACTTGTTCTGAAAATTGAAATTTGGAGGAACTAAAATAATTCATAACTTCTTGAATCTGTATGTAGAGTTTATCAAAATAATTATTAAAGCCTTGTAGAAGACTAGAAGCTTCTGAAATAATAGTGGTAATTCCCCATACTAATCCACCACCAATTATTAATAAAACGATTAGAAAAATAAAAATACTACTTGTCTTTCTTTTTAATTTTAATTTTCTCATTAAAAATTTGATCGCCGGTTCTATTAATAACGATAAAACAAATGCAATTAAAAACGGTAAATAGAAAATAGATAATTTAAAAAATAAATAAATTCCTATTACAGATACTAAAAGTAAAAAAATACGTTTTATTACCTTAGACCAATAATTCATATCAATAATCATTCTATTTCTCCCTTCTCTTTCCATATTATATGCATGTCCTATTCCTTTTATGTAACGCAAAAAAAGAATTAAGTTTTTTCTTCTTTCATTAATAAAAGCTAAAAAACTTAACTCTTTTCATTTTCTAAATTTTTAGACTTATCATTGTTAGCATTTATCTTTTTGTAAAAACTTTCTATTGTTATTGTGCATTATTTCTATCGGTTTTACATATACTTTCTAATGTGTTACATACACTTTGATTACTTACTTTATTATTTTTTGTTAAATCTCCTACAGTGATAATTCCAATTACTTTTTTGTTATCTATGACAGGGATTCTTCTAATCTGTAATTTAGCCATTTTATTTTCAGCATCTTCAATTTCATCGTTTGGAGTACAAGAGCAAATGTTCGTTGTCATAACATCACTTACTGGTGTTTGTTTTGCGTCTTTGTCACAGGCAATACATCTTAATATTAAATCTCTATCTGTTACTAATCCTACAATTTCTTGATTTGTGTTACATACAGGAACACATCCAACATGTTTTTCTGACATAATTTTTGCACAATTTTCTATTGTTGTTTCAGGAGTGCAAGAACAAACATCTTGGCACATACAATCTTTTACCTTCATATTTAAATACCACCTTTCTTTTTTTATCGCATAGGAAATTTCGAAAGAAATTTCTGAAGCAACAAGGCCTAAGTTCCCTTAGTCTGTGCGATTACGAAGTAATCTGTGCATCAGACTAAATCACTTTCCTTATGACATTAGTAGTATTCCCGAATACTTCTTTTTCATGTAAACTATAATTTATAAAATTGTAAGATTTTAGAAGTTTTTAATAAATAGGATATTCTCTATGTGGTGGTCTTGGTGGTGGCATTCCAGGTCCAGGAAATGGTGGACGTGGTGGCCTATGAGGTGGTCTTCCAGGTCTTCTTAAGCGATTTAGTAATAAAATTGTAATCAAATCTCTTAAAAAGTCTCGAGAACGCCCTATTTGTCTTGTGTCGGTATTTCGATTTTCTTCCTTAAATTGAACTTTTACCGTTTGGTAAATTGTTTCTACCATCTCATTAATAGTTTCTTTTGTAAGAATTTTAGTATTCTTATCACAACATTCACATACGATGGGATAAATTTGCCTATAACTTTCCGGATAGCATTCTTCTAAATTTAATTCCGGTGATATATTATAATAGTTATAATTATCAAATCCAGTTTGATAGATCTCTGGTCCGCGCAGTATACCCTAAAACATTTCTCATATACTCTTCATAAGATTGATTGTACATATAGCAAATACCTCCTTAATATTTGCTATATTATATTCACTTTACTATTTATTGTTACAAAAATTACAATAAATAATTTTACAACAAAAAACATCTTAAAATTTTTTTATTACTTCAGAAATTTCGTCAAAAATTTCTGAAGTAACAAGGTTAAGTTACATTAGTCTGTGCGATTGCAAAGCAATCTGTACATCTGGCGAAGCCACTTTTCTTACTTTTAAGATGTTTTTTCTTATTTTCTATTTTTTATTCCTCAATACTATTTACAATTGTTTTAAATTTTCTACCACGATCTGCAAAATCTTTAAACATATCGAAACTTGCACTTGCAGGAGAAAATAATACAATTTGTCCTGGTTTTGCAAATTTATGAGCAATTGCAATTGTTTGTCTAAATTCATCGCACATATAAATTGGTAATTCTTTTTGCTCTGCTTCTAATTCTTCTTTTACTACATCGAAAATTTTAGGAGCAGTATTTCCCATCAATATTAAAATTTTTACTTTATCTACAATTGGTTTTGCAATTGGTTTATAATCTAAATTTTTATCATACCCTCCAGCAATTAAAATAATATCCTCATCAAAAGCTTGTAAGCCTGCGATTGTTCTTGAAGGACTTGAACTTGCTGAATCGTTATACCATTTTACTCCATTAATTTCTCTTACAAATTCTATTCTATGCTCAACACTATTAAATTCTTGAATTGTATGAACGGCTTTTTCCGGATCTACAAAAGTTTTCGTAGCAGCCAATGCTGCACATATATTTTCATAATTATGTTTTCCCCTAAGTTTAATTTCTTTCACATTTAATATGTGCTTTCTTAATCGATCCTCACATTCTTTTATTATCTCGCCATCTACAATATATCCATCATCTAATCGATTTCTACTACTAAAAAAAACCACTTTTCCTGGAGCTTCTTTGGCACATTCTTTTGTAATCTCATTATCATAATTTAAAATTAAAGTACCTTGTTCTCCCTGATATTTAAAAATTGTTTTTTTCGCTTCGATATATTCTTCATAAGAATGATGAATATTTAAATGATTTGGAGTAATATTGGTAATGACTGATATATTTGGACTTACTTTCATATTCATTAATTGAAAACTACTTAACTCCAAAATCAATATATCTTCTGGAAGAAATTCTGACAACTTAGTAAATAATGGTGTTCCAATATTTCCTCCCAAGTGACAAGTATAACCTGCTTCTTTTAAAATCGCATAAATTAAACTTGTTGTTGTAGTTTTTCCTTCACTTCCAGTTACTCCAATAATTGGACAAGGAGCCATCTCCATTAACATTTCAATTTCAGATGTTACAATTGCTCCTCTCTGCTCTTCTAGCATTAATTCTGGTGTTGTTGGTAAACAACTAGGAGAACGAAAAATAATATCAAAATTTTTTAATTTTGATAAAGAATTTTCTCCGAAAGAAAATTCCATTGCATAAGATGTAATTTTATCAATTAAATCTTTTGGAATTGCATCAATATTGCGATTATCAAATACAGTTACACTAGCTTGTTTCTCATGCATATAGTCTAAAAGTGGAATATTACTAACACCTAAACCAATAATAGCCACTTTTCTATTCTTCAAATATTGATTAAATTCTACTAATTTTTCATTTATGAATTCCAAAATAATCCCTCCAAATAAAAATGCTCTTTTACATGAATTTAAATTATATACTTTTGTATTATATAACAATATTCTTAAAAATACAATTTTATTTTTTCTAAAACAATAAATATATAGACTATTTTCTAAAGTAATAAAATAAAAACTGCAATTTTTTTCGTTTAAGCAAATTTCTAAGAAAATATTTTACGATAATATTTTTCATATCATATGTCATTAATTTATTTGTTGTTACAATTTATTTATCATTATTTATGAATATTTTTCTCCGTTTTGTTAAAAATATTAGTACAAAAAAGAAACGGAGGTGCAAAGCATGTCAGGTAAAAAGAAAGAATCAAAAAATAATAATAACAACAATAATAATAACAATAATAATAATGAAAGAATGGAAAATAACTCAAAAAATTGTAAATAGCGAATAGATAAATTAGAAATATAAAAAAGATTAATTTTTGCTTTTATAGCAATCATTAATCTTTTTTTCTTACTCATCAAGAGTATCGTCTTTTTCAATCCAGTCTTTAATATATTCCACTCTATATTCACTATCTGTATCTCTCATTACTACTTTTTCAATTCCAGCATTAATTAACATTCTTTTACAAAAGGTACAAGGCTTGTTGTCTGTTACATAGTTTCCAGTTTCTTTTCGAACTCCTACTAAATATAGTGTTGCATTTAACATATCTTTTCTACTTGCACTGATAATAGCATTTTGTTCACTATGAACCGATCTGCAGAATTCATATCCCATTCCACTTGGCATATTAGATTCTCTTCTTCTGCAATATCCTAAATCAATACAATTTTTTCTGCCTCTAGGTGCACCTGTATATCCTGTTGATATGATTTCATCGTCTTTTACAATAACACTACCATAATTTGCTCTTAAACAAGTTCCTCTTTCCGCTACAGCCTTTGCAATGTCTAAATAATAATTAATTTTATCTACTCTATCCATGAAATCACTCCTATCAACTTTTTACTCATATAAATTTTGTATTTTTACTATTTTTATTAAAATAATAACATAGATATCTTTAATTTTCCAAGTATTTTTTCAAAAATTTCCCTGTGTAACTTCTTTCGTTTTTGCAGATTTGTTCTGGAGTTCCAATTCCAATAATTTCTCCCCCGTTTTCTCCTCCTTCTGGACCAAGATCGATAATATGATCACAGGTTTTTATTAAGTCTAAATTATGTTCAATTACAATGATGGTATTTCCTGTATCTACTAATCTTTGTAAAATATTTACTAATTTATGTACATCTGCAATATGAAGACCTGTTGTTGGTTCATCTAAAATGTATAATGTTTTTCCCGTTGCTCTTTTGGATAACTCAGTTGCTAATTTTACTCTTTGTGCTTCTCCTCCTGATAAAGTAGTAGAAGGTTGTCCTAATTTTATATAACCAAGCCCCACATCATATAAAGTTTGTATTTTTTGTTTAATCTTTGGAATATTGCTAAAGAATTCTAAAGCTTCCTCTACGGTCATATCCAAAACATCTGCAATTGTTTTTCCTTTATATTTTACTTCTAATGTTTCATGATTATATCGTTTCCCTTTGCAAACTTCACAAGGAACATAAATATCTGGTAAGAAATGCATTTCAATTTTTAGCAGTCCATCGCCGTTACAAGCCTCACATCTGCCTCCTGTTACATTAAAGCTAAATCTTCCTTTTTGATATCCTCTTAGTTTTGCTTCATTCGTTTCAGCAAAAATATCTCTTATTACGTCAAATACTCCTGTATAAGTTGCAGGATTTGATCTTGGTGTTCTTCCAATTGGAGATTGGTCAATATTAATAATTTTATCAATTTGCTCTAATCCTTTTATTTCTTTGCATTTTCCTGCTTTTTCATTTGCTCCATTTAATTCCCTTGCAATTGTTTTATATAAAACTTCATTTACCAAAGTACTTTTTCCAGATCCAGAAACACCTGTTACACAATTAAAAACTCCCAAAGGAAATTTTACATTAACATGTTTCAAATTGTTCTCACAAGCATCAATTACTTCAATACATTTTCCTTTTACTGTTTTTCTTCTCTTTTTGGGTACTGTAATTTGCTTTCTTCCACTTAAGTACTGCCCTGTAATAGAGTTCTCTACTTGTTTCACCTCTTCTGCTGTTCCCTGCGCCATTACCTTTCCACCATGAACACCGGCTCCTGGTCCAATATCGATAATCTGATCAGCTGCATACATAGTATCTTCATCGTGCTCTACAACAATTAATGTATTTCCTAAATCTCTTAGTTTTTTTAATGTTGCCAATAATTTATCATTATCCCTTTGATGAAGTCCTATACTAGGTTCATCTAAAATATAGAGTACTCCTGTTAATCCAGAGCCAATTTGTGTTGCTAAACGAATTCTTTGTGCTTCTCCTCCAGATAAAGTTCCTGCTGCTCTTGATAATGTTAAATATTCCAATCCAACATCCATCAAAAATTGTAATCTTTTATTTGTTTCTTTTAAAATTTGTTCTGCAATCATTTCATCTTTTTTACTTAGCTCTAGATGATTTAAATATTCTTTAATTCTGTTTATAGACATATCGGTTAATTCATTTATGTTTTTTTCTCCTACTTTAATTGATAAAATTTCTTTTTTTAGTCTTGCACCTTTACATACAGGACATTCGCTTTCACTCATATACATTTCGTAAAAGTCACGCATTCCCTGTGATTTTGTTTCATTATGCCTACGTTCCAACGTTGGCAATACCCCTTCAAACGGAGCAGTAAACTTTCTGATTCCAAAAGGAGATTCATGCTCAAAATCGATACATTCATCTCCTGTTCCATATAATATTTTGTCTAAAAACTCTTTTGGTAATTTTTTAATAGGAACTGTAATGTCAACTCCATAATGCTTTCCAATGGCTTCAAAATACATTCTTGCCATGGTTTCTCCTTTTTTCATCGTACTTGATCCAAATGCTTTTATTCCATCATAAAGTGTTTTATTTCTATCTGGAATAATAAGATCCTCATCCATTTTCATTAAATAACCAATTCCTGTACATTCTGGACATGCTCCAAAAGGATTATTAAATGAAAACATCCTTGGTGTTAATTCTGGAAAACTAAAACCGCAATCCGGACATGCATAGTTTTGACTAAATAACATTTCTTTTTTTCCTACTATATCAATTGTAACTAAATTTTCTGCATGTTTTAATGCAATCTCAACAGATTCTGTAAGCCTACTTCTAATTTCTGGTTTTATTACAAGACGATCTACAATTAAATCAATATTATGTTTCTTTTTACGATCTAATGTAATATCATCTGTTAATTCCATAACTTCTCCATCAATACGAACTCTTACAAAACCATTTTTTTGAAAATCCTCTAATAATTTTGTATATTCTCCTTTTCTTCCTCGAACTACCGGAGCTAATACTTGAATTCTTGTACCTTCTTCTAATTTCATAATCGTATCGATAATTTGATCAATTGTTTGTTTTTCGATTTTTTTACCACAATTTGGACAGTATGGTACCCCAATACGTGCATATAATAAACGAATATAATCATATATCTCTGTTACAGTTCCCACTGTTGATCTTGGGTTTTTAGATGTTGTTTTTTGATCAATTGAAATTGCTGGTGATAATCCTTCGATTGATTCTACATCTGGTTTTTCCATTAACCCCAAAAACTGTCTTGCATAAGAAGATAAACTTTCTACATATCTTCTTTGTCCTTCTGCATATAGAGTATCAAAAGCAAGTGAAGATTTTCCAGAGCCAGAAAGTCCTGTTACTACTACAAGTTTATCTCTTGGAATTTCAAGATTTATATTTTTTAAATTATGTTCTTTTGCGCCTTTTATTATAATTTTATCATTCATAAATTTGCCCCCTATAATCATACACCGGTATTATACTATATTTATGTAAAAGAAACAATAGTTTGCTTTGATTTATTCTAAAATTCCAAAATCTATTGTACTACATTGGTATCCACTTATATACTACTCAGTTGCTTTTTTGCCCATTTTATGGTAAACTAAAAGAGTCACTAAAAGTAAATCAATGGGATTATGGAGGTATGTATGGAAAAGCAAAATTCTTGGTTAAAGTTTCAAAAATTCTATCTTGTTGTTGCTTTAAGTTTGCTTTGCATAATGGTCATTCAAACAGGGATAACACGGTATCGTCTAAAAAACGCTGAAGAAGCATTCCAGTATTTCATTACTTTAATGCTTACCTATGAAACCGTTTTGGATGAAAATAATGTGAAGGAAATTGTAAATGTGGAAGATGAATATTTTGTAGTAACAGAATATGGGGAAATTTTAGTAATTCCCTTATTTTCCAATTTTGAACAGAGATACAATGAACTTGCAGACCAGATACTGTTCCAGCTTGAAAGCAAAGGAAAAATTTCGGATTCGACTAAAGCAGAAATTGATTCCTTTGTAAAAGACTTTGGATATCTCGTCGAAGTCTAAAACCCATTTTGGCAGGAGGATCCACCCTCCTGCCGTCTTCTTTTTATGGGATTTTTTATTTACTAGATAAAAAAATAGATGTAACTACATCTAGCGATATAGTTACATCTATTTTAAACTTCTATTCTTTTTATTTTTTGTTTTACCATTTTAAAATCTTGGTTGTTTTGCTATCTCATCTACATATCCTAATACAGGAGATGCACCATCTGTAATTTGATATCCTTCTTCTGTATATTGTAGATTTCCAATATATGTTAAGTTTTTATTCGTTCCTGGTTTTGCGTTGTTTGCTGTAAAATTTGCTACACTAGGATCTGATACAAGTTCTCTTAATTTTCCAATTTGATCTTCGTTTCCATTTCTCACAATATTTCCTATGTTGGTAGGTAATTCAAAAGATACATTTTGTTTTCCAAGTCCATTATTTACAACACGTTTACAAGTATATAAAGTAGAATGACTTCCATCAGAATGTTTGATATTAGAAGCAATATTTACATTTTCTAATTTTATTTCTTTTCCATAAATATCTTCTATAACATAAGAATTATTTCCTGTTATCTTTATAAAGTTACCTTTTTGTATTTCTCTTTTTAGCCCTTCTTTTGTAACTCCACTTGGAATAGAATGAATTTCTTCCCCTTTTCCTGCTATATTATGATTTAATGATCTTTTTACATAATTTAAAACAATATTGGTCGCTGGTTCAATTGCATAACCATATCCAGCTTGAGAATTTTCTACAAATTCAGATATTCTTCCTACATGATTATATTCTTTTCCTTTTAAACTATAAAAAGCGCCATTGTAGGTAAGAACATTTAACACTCCATTTTTATATAAATCTTCTTTATTCATTTTTTCTGGAATCTCAAAACATACTAAACTTACTTCACTTTCAGAATCCGTTTCATCCACATTACCTTTTACTTTTGCAGTAATTAATTTGGTCTTATTATTGTTTCCATAATTTACTGTTCTATCTTCTTTTAGTTCATAGATTTCTACTCTTCTGTCATTAATTGGATTCCATAACTCATAATAGCTGTTTCCATTCTCTAGTTTATTTTTTTGTTTTTTCATTACTCCCATAATTCGATTCCTTTCTTTTGTATAATTAATTTTATTTTAATATTAGACAAATTACATGTCAATAACGCTCGTATTACAATTATATTACAGTTTGGTTATTTTTACTTTTCCTGGAATTCCTACCACGGTATGATTGGATGGTATATCCTTTAATACTACACTATTCGCTCCTATTTTTACATAATCTCCGAATGTTAATTGGTCCTAATACTTTAGCACCACTACCTACCATTACATGATTTCCGATATCAGGATGTCTTTTATTTTTATCCTTTCCTGTGCCTCCCAGAGTAGCATTATGATAAATTGTGCAATCATTTCCAATTGTAGCAGTTTCCCCTATTACAATTCCCATTCCATGATCAATAAACAATCTCCTTCCAATTTTGGCACCTGGATGAATTTCAATTCCTGTAAAAAATCTTCCTAATTGAGATATTAGTCTTGCTAAAAATAAACATTTATGTCGATATAAAAAATGCGCAATCCTATGATAAATTAATATATGAAATCCCGGATATAAAATAATAACTTCCAAAACATTTCTACACGCAGGATCTTGTTTTTGTATATTCTTTGCATCTTCGTATAATTCCTTTAACCATTTCATTTACATCACCTATTTTATCATATGCTTAGGAATACTTTTATGCTTATGCTTTTCTTCTTTATCAAACAAATTTTATATTTTACCTCTTTTAATCTCATTCAAAAATTCAAATCCTTTTATTTACATAATTTTAATAATGTGATACAATTGATTTATTAAATATAGAAAGGATGGTACTAGGGATGAAGAAAAAACAGCTTCGGTTATCAAGATTAAAACATCAAGTTCAAACCGCTCAGCAGAATAAAGAAGAAGTAGAAATAACATTGTACAATTACTCGGAGTATGAGTTCTTAGAGAGATTGGGTTTTCTCTCCTATCTCTCTGGTTTCAAAGGAAGCGTTAAAAGGAAAACCTTAAGCTTTCCTCACCGTGTACGGTTGAAATTCTAGTATCAAAAAAGGAGCATTATCACTTTTAGGGGTGATGGTGCTCCTCTTTCATTTTATTCTTATTATATATTATACTATAATAAAGTTTCTAATTCTTTGATTTTATCTCTTAATTCCGCTGCTTTTTCAAATTCCATTGCTGAAGCATGTTTTAGCATTTCGTCTGTCAATTTACTAATAATATCTTTTATATCCTCATTTTCTTTAATTTCATATTCTGAAGAAATTTCTTCTACCATTGTTGCCTTTATGGTATCTCTTACTGACTTTTTAATTGTTTTTGGAGTAATTCCATGTTCTTCATTATATTTCATTTGAATTTCTCTTCTTCTATTTGTTTCATGAATTGCTTTTTCCATAGATTCTGTTAATTCATCAGCATACATAATTACTTTTCCCTCCGTATTTCTTGCAGCACGTCCAATTGTTTGAATTAACGATCTTTCTGAACGCAAAAATCCTTCTTTATCTGCATCTAAAATAGCAACCAATGAAACTTCTGGAATATCAAGTCCTTCTCTTAATAAATTGATTCCAACTAATACATCAAATTCTCCTAATCTTAAATTTCGAATAATCTCCATTCTTTCTAGTGCTTTGATATCAGAATGCATATAATTAACTTTAATTTCCAAACTCTTTAAATATTCTGTTAAATCTTCTGCCATTTTTTTCGTTAACGTTGTTACTAAAACTCTTTCATTCTTTTCTACTCTTATTCTAATTTCGTTAATTAAATCATCTACTTGGTTAGTTACCGGTTTTACATCTATCTTTGGATCTAAAAGTCCAGTTGGTCTTATAATTTGTTCTACTACATTTTCTTTACTATGTTCTTTTTCATATTCTGCTGGTGTTGCACTTACAAATACTACCTGATTAATTCTTTGTTCAAATTCTTCAAATTTAAGTGGTCTATTATCGAAAGCAGAAGGTAAACGAAAACCATATTTTACTAAAGATTCTTTTCTTGCTCTATCTCCATTATACATTGCTCTTACCTGTGGAATAGTAGCATGAGATTCATCGATTAATAATAAAAAGTCTTTTGGAAAATAATCAAACAAAGTATAAGGGCTACTTCCAGCTTCTCTTCCACTAATATGTCTTGAATAGTTTTCAATTCCTTGACAAAAACCAGTTTCTTTCATCATTTCAATATCAAAATTAGTTCTTTCCTCGATTCTTTGTGCTTCAATTAATTTTCCCTGTTCTTTAAAATATTTTATTCTTTCTTCTAATTCCTCTTCAATAGTAACAATTGCTCTTTCCATTTTATCTTTTGTTGTAACATAATGCGAATTTGGGAAAATCATCACATGAGTTCTACTTGCAATTGTTTTACCTGTCAAAGGATTAATCTCAGAAATTTTTTCAATTTCATCTCCCCAGAACTCTACTCGAATTGCACTCTCATTTTGATCAGACGGATAAATTTCTACAATATCTCCTTTTGCTCTAAAAGTTCCTCTTTTAAAATCAAGTTCATTTCTTGTATATTGCATATAAATTAATTTCTTCAACACTTCATCTCTTGTTTTATTCATTCCAGGTCTTAGAGAAATAATCATATGTTCGTAATCGATTGGATCTCCTAATCCATAAATACAAGAAACAGATGCTACAATAATAACATCTCTTGTTTCAAAAAGACTGGCTGTTGCAGAATGTCTTAATTTATCTATTTCATCATTAATAGATGCATCTTTTTCAATATACGTATCGGATTGTGCAATATATGCTTCTGGTTGATAATAGTCATAATATGAAACAAAATATTCCACGTTGTTCTCAGGAAAAAACTCTTTGAATTCGCTATAAAGTTGTCCTGCAAGTGTTTTGTTGTGTGCTAAAACTAATGTTGGCTTTTGGACTTTCTGAATGATATTTGCCATTGTAAAAGTTTTTCCAGATCCTGTAACACCTAAAAGTGTTTGATATTTTTTTCCTTCTTCTATTCCTCTTGATAAATATTCAATTGCTTTTGGCTGATCCCCTGTTGGCTTATAGTCTGAATGCAATTTAAACATAATTTCCTCCTCATGATCTTCTACACGAACTTGATCGTAAACTTTATTTTTTAGCCACAATAATACTATTTCAAACTATTTAATATTAAAACCCTATAACATATTATTTATACCATTTTTTTATAAAAAACGCAAGACAAAGACGGAGCTCATCCTGAACTCCGTCTTGTCTGTAATTGTTTTTAACACTATTTTTGGTTAGATCACATAATATCAAAGATTGACCTATCTTTCTTTCGAATCAATCTTCTTCCCCAATGGTTCTCAATTCTGTTTTTAAGAGATTCTATATACTCCGCTTCCGCCTTTGTATAAAATATCTCTTGCCTCTTTTCTGCTTCCCGCAACATATACTTCATCTCTCCGATTGTATCAATAGCATAGTTACGAATCACTGCAAAAATTCCAAGTAATCCTACGATCATACTTATCGTCGCGATTACGGTTAAGATGATGTCTACCATTCTTTCTTCCTCCATCATACTATTAAAAACTTTGAAATCATTTTCAGTTTGCAATTGCAGCCAGTTTACGTTTCCTATCTTCCTCCTCATATTCTTTGTATACCTTCATAAATGCATCTAAGTCCATGATCTTCGAACGTCGAACTTTATCATAAATCTCCCTGTAAACAGGAACACACATCAGTTCCTCACGAAGCCTGGGATACATACTATGAATCATCTGTGGTGTCCATTTCTGCCAAGCCTGCCGATCATCAATCAGAAGCATTCCACGAATCTGAGTCCCAGAAATAGGAACCCTTGATCTCGGTAAAACAAACTCCGAGGTATCGATCAAATCCTCCGCGGCAAACCATCTACTACGGAACTCATCGTTTCCATACACCATAAGATTTGCAAATTTTCCCGTCTTACTAATGACATGCTCTTTTACATAGCTCCCCCAATCCGTGCTGATGTCAAGTTCATTTGTCATATCATTAAGACCTCCAATGATGAGCCTTTCGCTCGACATTCCCGGATATGTCTCTTTGATGACATCGATTCTTGTTTCAACAGAATATGGGTTCCTCAAGGTTTCTCTTTCCTGAGCTGATCCTACCATAATGTACAGTCTCTTACTCATATCTAAGGCAAAATCAAAAAGTTGTTTGTGCCCTAAATGTTCGTGTCCAAACCGTCCACAAATAACAGCAAGATCAAAATATGAGTATTTTTCCATGATGTTATCCTCCCTTCAATGATTTCTATACTACATGGAACTACTTTATTTTAACACATTTGATGGCTTTTTACAAGCATGATACATTTTCGTGCGTTAATTATTTTTTTAATTTCATTCCGTCTTTAAATGCATTTCCAACTCTTTCACTTACCTTGTAATATCCATGGGTATATCATTATGCTTTACATTTATTATATAAAACTCATTTGTTCATTATTTTCTACTTTCCAACTTTTTTGTTTCGCTTCTGTTATGATATCTCCTTCTTCATGCCCACCAATTAAAAATGGAGAATTAGGATTATGTTTTCTCATATTCTCTTTTACAAAGTCAGAATTTGCATTTGCATAACAATATTTGCATAAATGACCACAAGTATTATATTCTCCTATATCATTTCCCATTAAGCAATTACAACCTTGTCTTAAATTCTTTCTTTTAGGAGGGTTTAAAGTAATGTTAATAGCTGTTTCAACAATCTCTTGGCTCATACATCCATTACATTTCAACCCATATTGTGATAAAAATTCTTTTTCACAACAAGCATGAATTATCATGTCATTTTCTTTACCGATTGAATAAAAAGCCCTTGCAAGTTTTACTTGTTCTTCTCTTGTTGGTGGTTTTAAATCTTTTGCATTTCTTTTTACTTTCTCATATAAATCTAAAAAACTAATCGTACAATTATGGGTATATCCTTTTAACTCTTTCGCCATCTTTGAAAAACATTCTATATGTTTATCAATATCAAATCCATTTCCAGTAAATATAGGATCATATCTCCATCCAATAGAATTGATTCCTATATGCTCTGATAATTTTTTAAAGTTTTGTATTACTTTCTGCTTATCTGGAACATTAGGTTCTATATCTTTTCCGTAAGGGGTAATTGTTACAAACCAATATTGTTTATATGGATCTAATTCATCTAAATATTTTAACATGGGTTCTGGATTCTTTGTACAAAAAGCCAAACAATCTACTATATCCGGAGATAAACTATATTTTGTAACTTGCGATCTATAATATGGATTTCTAACTAATACATATCCTTCTCTTATTCTGTTCATTAGCCACTTAGAATAAAATGCTGGTATATCTGTTCTACAACCGGTATTTATTATCATTTTATTTCTCCTTTAAATCTTCTATTATTCTATTTGTATCTTCGTTAAAAGAAATCATCCTATTTTCTATTTCATGACTTGCAAATGGATAATCTTTATTAATTCTAATTAAACTTGTCCTTAAATTATGATATGTCATTTGTTCAAATGGTAATCGTATAATTCCTGGTGTGTTAAATCCAACACCGATTTCTAATAACACCAACTTTTTACTTTTTGCTTTCTCTAAAAATTCCTCATATCTTTTAGCTTGTATATACCATTTTTCATCTTGTACAAAGTTTGCATCTTTTCTTAAATTCATTTCCATATTTTTACCACATACAGGACATTTAGGCACTAAATCTTTCGGTATTTTACAATTTTTTGTGTTTTTTATCCATTCTTCCACCATATTTTTATTATTATAGAGTTTATCATGACATCCTTCTTCACACTGTATAAAAGAATAATCTCCTTGAATAGCAAATATCTTATCATTATTAAAACCGGCAATCTCAAATTGTCCATCTACATTTGTAGTTAATACAAAATATTCTTTTTCTTTCATTGTTTCTAATAGTTCTTGGTATAATTTTAAAGGTTTATTCAATCGATTTAATTTTACTAATCTTGCCCAAAAGGTCCATTTTTCTTCTTGTGAACTAAATGGATAAAAACTTGCTGAATGAATACTATTGTCGATACAGTTATGACAAGGAATAAAACACCCTAACCCTTGCGAATTTCCAGCATTAACAATTGCGTTTATTTCTAATTTTGTAATATCTCCTTGCCATAAATATATTTTGTCTTTATTCTCTAAACCACTTTTTTTCATTATTTGATCAATTTTTTTTATCTCTTTCGCTTTGGTTATATCTTTCTTTTTTAATTCTTCTTGTAAATAAGTATTTTCCATTTGTATGTATTCTGTATCTATTGGTTTTGGATCTCTAATATTGCATAAACTTCTATATAATTTCTTTTTGGATTCTTGATCAATAGGAATCTCACTTATTCTTACATCCTTGTTTTCTTTCAATAAGTATTTGATTAAATAATTTAATTTTTCCAAAATATCTCCCTCTTTCTACCTTTTTAAATTATAGTATCCTTTATCCATTTTGTTAAGTACGCACTTTTGAGTAAGCTAGTTTCTTTTAAGATACTATTAAGTAATATCAACGAGTGTAGAAAAGTTTCATTTTCTAACAAAAAAGAGTTACAATAACTTATAACCCTAAAAATTTTGTACTAAAAAATATATTGACCAAAATGTCCTTGAGCAAAAAAAATCACACCTCCATTTAAAGTATACTTTATCTTTTTATTACGGTACACTAAATGGGGGTGTATTTCTTCTACTATAGTTTGTATTTGTCAATATTTTAACCTTTTGGGAAGAAGAATCATTTGTTTCTTTCGTAAAGTAAGCACTTTAAAGTGGTATAGTTTCTTGAAAGTAACTTTTAGTGATTTTTCTCATTTTCGGAATCAAAATTTTTTAAAGTGTCATTTTATATATTACAGTCATTTGTATACTATTATTGTATTTTTATGCATCTTGCTGTTTACATTTTTTTCTTATTTTAGTATAATTTTTTTAATATATTAAGAGGAGTTGATCTTTGTGAAAAAGGAATTACCTGCTTGCCCTGTTGAAATTACAATGGGATTAATTGGAGAAAAATGGAAAGTTTTAATTATTAGAGATTTGCTTACTGGTACGAAAAGATTTGGAGAATTAAAAAAATCTGTTACTGGCATTACTCAAAAAGTTTTAACAAATAATTTAAGACAAATGGAAGCGGATGGTCTTATAAAAAGAAAAGTTTACGCAGAAGTTCCACCAAGAGTAGAATATTCTTTAACCAAAACAGGTTTAAGCTTAAAGCCAATTTTAGATTCTATGGTAAGTTGGGGAATTTCATATCGAGAAAATCAGACAAAATGACATCTTCTCTCACTTTCTTATTTATATTTTACCTTGTTATATAGGAAAAATGAGAGGGACAAAAACTGCCCTCTCATAAAAACGCATAAATCATAATTTCCGTTATTTCACTGTTGCTTTTCCGCTTACGGTATTACTCTTGCACCAAAAGGTGCTAACGATAACTTCGCAATTTTGAAAAATTGAAGCCCGAATGGAATTCCCACAATCGTTATGCACCATATGCATCCAAAAATGAAATTTTCGATTGCCATGGGAATTCCGAAGAAAATGATCCATATAATATTAGCAAGTAGCGATGGTACTCCTCCGCCATATTCGATCTCTTTACCAAATGGCGCAAAGGATAAAGCTGCAAACTTAAAACATTGTTTTCCATAAGGAATTCCTATAATTGTAATGCACCATACAATTCCAGATAAACACCAAGAAAGTCCGCTCAAAAATCCACCAAAAATAAACCACAGTATGTTTCCTAATAAGCTCATATCCATTTCTCCTTTCCTAAAAATAACAGAAATTACTTTTTATGCAATTTTTACTACATGAATTACTTAAAGCTTTGTACTTATAACTTAAGCCATGCATTTTTCAACAAATATCTAGTTTGATTTTTTTATTATATCAAAAAATGCTACTAATTTCTATCAATCCACCTTACAAATTCATTACATTTTTGTAATGAATTAAAATAATTTCATACATTAACTTTTTTTGCAATTGCTATATAACTTTTATGCTATAATTCAATATCAAATTCGATATACTCATCATCATTTTTTACTTTAATGGATCCTTCATGTAATTCTATAATCTCTTTTGTGATGGCAAGACCTAGTCCAGCTCCTCCGGTACTACTAATTCTTGCTTCATCTCCTCTATAAAATTTCTCAAATATTTTTTCAAGTTTATATTCAGGAATCTTTTCTCCTTTATTTCGAAAAGAGATTAATATTTTATCTTCCTTTTGCAATAAATTAATTTCTATGGTACTTCCCTCAAAACTATAATTAATGGCGTTCTTTAATAAATTGTCAAAAGCTCGTGCCAGTTTGTCCCCATCTCCCAAATACATTATTTTATCTGGAGTATTTAACTTGCAACATAGTCCTTTATTTTCTAACATTGGGTAACATTCATCCACTAATTGTTTTAGCAAATATGCTATATTGATTTCATTTTTTATGATTGGCATTGCATGTAAATTATATCTTGTAATATCAAAGAATTGATTGATTAATTCTTCTACTCGTAGAGATTTGTTTAAAGCAATATTTATATATTTTTCCTGCAATTTTTTTGGAATTTCCTTTTCATCAGAAAGCAATGTTAAATACCCAATAATCGAAGTAAGTGGTGTTTTTAAATCATGTGCCATATACATAATCAAATCATTCTTTTTTTGCTCTGCATCTCTTTCACTATTCTTTGTTGATATATAATTATATTTTATTTCATTGATCTTTTCCGCGAATTGATTCATATTGTCTGGTAACTTAATTGTTTCATTATCCTCTTCTAAGATCCTATCTAACGATTTATATACTTCATTTATACTATTTACATATTTCGAAATAAATCGATATAAAATAATTGCTAAAACAATTCCTACATAAATATATAAAACAATCTCCCTATTATAAACAATCCAAGCATATAAATCATAGTTTAATCTAGCTACTAATATAGAAAGTGTATTTTCGAAAAACAACACAAGTATAAAATATAAAATGAAAGAAATGATTCCAGCAATTAATATATTCCCCAATAACTCCATTCCTATCTTTATCTTTGTTTTTGTTAAACTATTATTGTTTTTCAATTTTATACCCCACTCCCCATACTGTTTTTATAAACTTTGGATTCTTTGAATCTTCTTTTAATTTTTCTCTTATTCTTCTGATATGTACCATTATTGTATTATTACTATCAAAATATTTTTCTTTCCATACACTTTCAAATAATTCTTCTGAACGGATTACTTTTCCCTTGTTCATTGCTAAATAAAGTAATATCTCAAATTCTAATGGAGTTAATTCAATTTCTTTATTATATAATAAACATTTATGTTCCTTTTTATTAATTACTAATCCATTTATTTCTATAATATCTTCTACTTTTCCTGTATTTTTCCCATCATTATACAATGTATATCTTCGTAATGCTGATTTTACTCTTGCTATTAGTTCTAAAGGATTAAATGGCTTTGTAATATAATCGTCTGCCCCGAATCGTTAATCCTTTTATTTTGTCATTATCTTCTATTTTGGCAGTTAGCATAATTACTGGAAATTTTAACCCTTTTTCTCTAATATATGCACATATTTCAAATCCATCTTTTCCATGAATCATAACATCTAAAATGGCAATATCTAAGTTTACTGTATCTATACAATTTATTGCTTCTTCTGAATCATAAAATTTGTAAACATTATAATTTTCATTTTTTAGATAAACTTCCACTAAATCTGCAATTTCTTTTTCATCATCTAATACTAAAATATTCATTTTGCTCCCCCTTTTCCCAATTATAGCATAATTTACGGTACTTTCTATCCTAGCAAAAGAATTGTAAGAAAATCGTAAGAATTTATTAATGGTTTCTTAAAACTCTACCTTTTCCATTTCTTTATAATATAATTATAATTCAATTGGAGGTACTAAAAATGAAGAAAACAAAGAAAAAAAGATCTACTATTAAAAAAATAATTATATTAATTCTAATGATAGGATTTATTCTCGTTTTATATATTAGCTTTAATCGTACTCTACTAGAGCAAAATGATTTTATTTCTGATCTTAGTAAAACATTAAATATCGGAAATTCTAATAATTATAAAGTAATAAAACAAGATACCAATGATAAATATTCTGGTCTTGGTCAAAAACAAGTAACTAATAAAGATGGATATTTTACTACTTTTACTACTGAAGATAAGAATAAAAAAACGTATAAAGAATATAAGCAAAATGGAAATTCGTCATGGAGCAATAAAGAATATTGGGGATCTACCATGGCTGAAAATGGTTGTGGAATAACGGTAATGTCTATTATATTAAGTGGATATGGTAAAGAGTATACTCCAGAAGATTTGCGAAAAAAATATTATCCAGTAATGGATTATGAAAATTTTTCTACAGAACTTTCTTCTACTTTTGGAATTAAAAATTCAAACTTCTATTATGATTCCATTCATCTCTCCAAAGATAAGATAATAGAACATTTACAAACAAATAGACCTATTGTAGTTTGTGTTTGGAACAAGCCTACTGATAATCGATGGACTACTGCTTCTCATTATATGGTTTTACTCGCAACAGACGGAGATAACATGGTTTATGTTTCCAATCCAAATGGATTAGAAAATGATAGTAAAAGTTCTGGTTGGTATGATATCGATGAAATTACTCCTTATCTTGCCAAAGCCTTATATATCGAAGATTACAAATAAGAAAAGTGGCTTCGCCACATGTACAGATTGCTTCGCAATCGCACAGACT
>ERZ826242.1547-NODE-1547-length-24344-cov-18.283420_pt1 | contig 24344 bp, 15 predicted proteins | sample MGYA00519871_ERZ826242 | MGnify/ENA primary metagenome ERZ826242 (study PRJEB31778, sample SAMEA3449226) | human gut metagenome | biome: human gut; feature: human-associated habitat; material: faeces | place: United Kingdom | collected 2010/2012 ...
TTACCGTGCTGCCTTTGGAAGCGCTCTTGACGGAAGCGGTTACCGTTCCGTTGTCAGTATCCTCCACGGTCACTGCGTAAGTCGTGGCGGAACCGCCGCCACCGGAAGACGGACGAGTATAGGAAACCGCCGTTTCACCGTCAGAAACGATAAGATACTCCTTACCGTTGACCGTCACTTTAATTTCGTTATCGGTATCATTTTTCAGCGTAATCGTTCTGCTGTTTCCGCTCATATCCGCAGACAAGCCGTCCTTCAGTACGGTAACGGTCTCTCCGTCTTTTGCTGCATCGAGCGCATCTTCCAGAGTATTGTACCGTACTCCGTTGAGGACTGCTTCCGCAGCGGGTTCCTTCGTAATTGTAAATTCGCTGAATCCGTGCGGATTAGTAAATGTCGCGGTGTAATTATCACTGGTGTTCGTGACCTCTGCGATATATTCGTATCCTTTGTGCTGAACGTAGACATCATCCGCTGAAGTGACAAATTCTGCCGGCAGCGGAATTGAAACCGTAGTCGTTCCTTTGATGTCAAGAGGACGGGCCTCCTCAACAACATCCTCTTCCCCACCGGAAGCTACAACGATCTTATAAACCGGTGTGATATTCAATTTATAGGAATCTTCAGAATATACTTCCGGTTTGATATCAAGATAAGCGCGTACTTCGACCTTAGCGTCATCAGCTTCACTAAACTTGGAATTCTGTTTGATCTCAGAAGCCTGTTCATCTGAAATCTGATTCGCTTCCGCCGCAGCGGCAGCGCTGATTTCCGGTACAGCGATATTTGCCGCAGCTTCTTTTACCGCCTCTACTGCATCTTCAGGAATCTCCTCTGGCAGATCCGAAACGTTAGACTCTCCAACCGCAGGTTCTACAGGTACCGTTGTTTCAGTTTTCTTTTCCACCTTATAAGCATAGCCGTTCTTATCACTGGCTACCGCGATATAACCATCTGCAGTATACTCGCTTGGATCGCTGGCGAAATATCCGCCGGAGATGACAATATTTGCTTCTTCTAATGTAACGCCATCCTCTGAATTACTGTCGGCAAATACGACGTTAAAATTACCATTTTTTATTTCCAGCTTCGTTTTGGATTTCCAATCCTTTTGCTGGACAACAGCCTCCTGCTGTGCGCCATATTCAATTTTTCCCTGTACAGTTCCGGTAAAATCATCATCTACCGTGACAGTAATTCCATCGTAATATATCGAACTCAACCCATACCACAGATCGAACGCTGCCTGACCCGGATAAGCGTAAATATTCGTATCACCTTTCAGCGTCAGACTGCCGAAATTATTGCTCGATACATACTGACATTGAGGAGCCTCACTTGCATCCAGCGTCACATCCTCTAAAATCAGATCACAGTAATTCTGAAACATAATTTTAAGTTTAGAATAGTCACTGGCTTTCACTGTACCATTTCTTATAGTAACAGTAGAACCCTTTAAAAGCTGGAATCCATTTGTCTCTGTTCCGGCAGACCCCACGGTCGGACTTCCCACAGTATATGTATGGCCGTTTAAATCGAGAACTACATTCTGCTGGTCTTTCACCTGCACACCGCCGCCCTGCGCATCCTTCAGAAGTGTAATAGTTGTCTTGGTGTTATCCGCAGGAATCTGCGCAAACGCAGCCCCTAAAGTTGCATAGTACTTTTCTCCCACCTGAGCTACAGCATTTTCTACAGTCAAAGGAACAACAACACCCTCATGCTGTATATAACCATCAGCTACAAAAGCACTTACATCTGTGCTAAACTCACCTCCGGTGATGGAAATGTTCGCATTGCTGTCATTATGTTTTGCAACTGCTGCGTTATCCGCAGAAAAAATACCTCCAGAAATAGAAACTACCGGACTCTGAGTACTGCGGTCATACACACCGTAAGTCGAACCAGAAAATTTTCCGCCTGTAATGGTAAGAGTTCCTTTGTCCATTTCTGCTGCACATCCGCAGTTATCTACAGCATAAGTAATTTTGCCGCTTTCGGCTGCCGTAAAAGTTCCCTCGGTTATCTTAGCGACATTGTGATTCTGAACCATGGCCTGAGCATAATTCATAAAAATACCGCCATTAATTTCAAGCTCTCCGCGGTCATCGTTCTTAATCGTATTCAGTCCGCCGATAAAGGTTCCGCCTTCGATAACCATTTTAGGCGTATTCGTTTTGCCGGTTCCATTGTAATATCCATTTTCTACCAGGCTCGAAAACTGACCCTTTCCGTTCGGCCCCTGGCTGACAGACACACCTTCAAAGACAGTCATCGTACCGTAGTTCTGCAGGGTGTAAAAAGAATTTCCACCGGAACTTTCTGCACTGTTACCCGCTTCTTTACTCCGAGTAAAACTGCCACCCCGCAACGTCACCTCGGCATCCTCTGCGTTATGCAACGCCGCTTTTGCATGAGTAACATTGTCTACCGTACCTTTGCCCTCATCGCTGCTGTCGATGATCGTCAGAGTACCATAATTGGCAATCGTATGATCTTCTACATTTGTCAGTGTATGCCCATTAAGATCCAGTGTAAGTGTTTTCTCTTTTGCAATCGTGATATCTTCGTTATAGTCCTTTTCCAATTTGATTGTGGCACCATCATCTAACGCATTAATCTGCGCCTGCAGAGTTTCTGCTGAAACATCTGTTTCAGCAAACGCTGTCGGCACCATGGTAAGCACCATACACAAAGAGATCAGTAACGATAGAAATTTTCGTTTCATAATGTTTCTCCTCTTCTCTTCTCAAAAACTTTAACATATCTATTCTTCTGCCGGATTTCTCCGGCATCCGCTGTGAACGGCCGCCTGCTCCTTCTGTTTCTTTGTCAGGAGCCGCATCCGCCCTCAATAAACATCCCTCCGGATGATTACTGACAAATTCATCTCAGGCTTTAAGAACTGCGAATCCAAGCCTTCGGCCGTGTGTTTTCAATGTTTCCAAACTGCAAAGAGCAAAACTGCAGTGACAATCCGGACAGACTTATCGCTGCCGTCCGCAAATATGTCCTGTGCTGCCGTCTCGCAACTTATTTTTCCATCTAAAGAATAAATGTCCAAATTTTTTATATTACATAATAATCATTTTGTTATTAAAATTTTAAAAAATATTCTCAAAATCTGTTAGCAAATGAAAGTTTTTTATATCCTTCCATAAGATATATTTTTAATATAGCAAGATTTCTTACAGTCTCCAGAATATTCTTATTATGTAAATTTTCATTACAGTTATTATAAACGATATTGTTTGTCTTGTGTCATAGATTTTGTTAAATTATGAATACATTTTGTGTAATTTCATCACAGTCCATCCTTTTAAAATCATAATTCCATGATACATAAGCCGGATTATTCATTTAATCTGCCCGTCTGAAAGTTTGATAACAAAGTTTCCAGTCCATTTTCAGATTTCTCTTTTCCTTTTTTAGATTTGGTAGACTATTTTTTCCATATATTTCTAATATAACAAAATGATTATTATGTTATATCCGCTTCTTTCCATTTCCTATATTTTTCCATTTACACAAAAAATCCCTGAAAAAGACCTGTGCCGTCTGCCAAGTCTGCTTCAGAGAATTTATAAATTACCTTACTTTTCCAATTATAAATTAAAGGATGAATTCCATTCATCCGATCCGAATACGCGAACGATTTCGGAACAGTATTAAAAGATATCTCGCGCCGCCGCTTTTATCGGTTTTATGTCTGCATCTCATTTTACGAACTTATGAAAACGTTTCTTAAATCTCTTTTCGTATTCCTCGATCAGCTCATCCTGAAATTTCGGATCTGCGATAGCGATCAGCTCTCTGGCCCGATCTTCCAGCGATTTGCCCTTCAGCTTAGCGATACCGAATTCAGTCACCACATAACTCACATCTTCTCTCGTCATGCTTACTTCCGCGCCGTGGGCGATAAAAGGCGTGATCTTTGACACCAGTTTCCCGGAAAAATCAGGCACACTGGCTGTCATAGCGATAATCCCTTTTCCTTTCCGGTCGGGAGCCATGGTGGCACCCCGGGTGAGACTCGGCTGACCGCCGACGCCGCTGAACTGATATTCGCCGATGCTGGCAGAGACCACCTGCCCCATCAGGTCGACGCCCACGCTTGAATTCACAATACACATCTGGGACTGGCGGGAAATCATATACGGATGATTGACATATTCCGCTGTCTGGAAATTGACTGCAGGATTCCGATCTACAAAGTCGTACAGTCTCCGGGTCCCCATAACGAAAGAAACCGTCATGACCCCGGGATCGGTCGTACAATATTTGTTATTAATCACGCCATTCTCGTACAGGTCGATCAGGCCATCGGAAAACATATCGGAAAAAACTCCCAGATCCTTTTTGCTGCCCAGAAATCTGCAGACCGCATCCGGAATCGATCCGATCCCCAGAGAGATCGTGGCTCCGTCCGGGATGAGTGACGCGCAGTACTCGCCGATAGCGATTTCCGCGTCCCCGATACGAGGCGGCTGCAGCTCATAAAGTTCCTGATCCGCTTCTACAAAACGATCGATCTCGCTGACATGAATCAGAGTATTTCCGTAAGTAAAAGGCATTCTGCGGTTGACCTGAGCGATGAGGAGCTTCGCATTATCTGCGGCAGGTCTCGTATAATCCACCGATACGCCGATGGAGACATAGCCCTTTTCATTTGGCGGCGACACCATTACCAGCATGACATCGTCGCGATAGGTTCCATCCTCAAAAAATTCCGTAGCCTGATAATAATGATTCACCGTCACATCGCCGTACCCGTCCGCTACGCACTTGCGCGTGGAAGGGCTGAGAAACCAGCCGTCGAAGTGAAAATGATCTTTGTATTCCGGCTGGGCATATTTCCCCGGACCCAGAGTCTGCATATGATGAACAGTGACATCCCTATACGCCGCCGCATTAGCGATCATCGCATCGATCAGTACGGTAGGTTCCGCAGCGCAGTGACTGAAGACTACATGATCACCGGATTTGATCAAATTTACTGCTTCTTCCGCGGTGCAGAGTCTCTCGTTATACAGTTCTTTCCAATTCTCCATTTCGGGTACCCTCCGATTGCTCTTTCTATCCTGCCTGTCTTTTGATTCTCCTTTACATTCTATACCTGATCCAGCGCCTGTCTGATGTCGGCGATGATATCCTCCGCATACTCGATCCCTACGGAAAGACGGATCAGATCAGCCGAAACTCCCGCCTCCAGAAGCTGCTGATCTGTCAGCTGCCGGTGCGTCGTGCTGGCAGGATGAAGTACACAGGTACGGGCATCCGCCACATGGGTCACCACCGCCGCCAGTTTCAGACTGTCCATAAACTTTGTGGCCGCTTCTCTTCCGCCCTTGACGCCAAAAGATATGACGCCGCAGGTTCCATTCGGCATATATTTTTTCGCTAAATCGTGATATTTGCTGCTTTTCAGACCGGGATACTCCACCCAGGTGACACGATCATCAGATTCCAGATACTCCGCTACGGCCTGCGCATTTTCGCAATGACGCGCCATCCTTAAAAACAGAGTCTCCAACCCCAGATTCAGTAAAAACGCGTTGTGCGGGGACGGGATGGATCCAAGATCCCGCATCACCTGAACCGTCGCTTTCGTAACAAACGCTCTATTACCGAAAGTTTCAGCGTATACGATTCCATGATAGGAATCATCCGGTTCCGTCATGCCGGGAAATTTATCTCTGTGAGCCATCCAGTCAAAGGTACCCCCCTCCACGATAGCGCCGCCTACGCTGGTAGCATGACCGTCCATATATTTCGTAGTACTGTGAGTGACGATATCAGCTCCCCATTCCAGAGGTCTGCAGTTAATCGGCGTCGGGAAAGTATTATCCACGATAAACGGCACTCCGTGGACATGCGCCGCCTTTGCAAACTTTTCAAAATCCAGCACTACCATAGAAGGGTTGGAAATACTTTCCGCAAAGAGACACTTCGTATTTTCCTGAAAGGCTGCACTCAGTTCCTCCGCTGTGCATTCCGGGTCCACGAAAGTCACATCGATCCCCATCTTACGCATAGTGACATTGAGCAGATTAAACGTTCCGCCGTAAACCGCAGAGGAACTGACCACATGATCACCCGCGCTGCAGATATTGAAGACAGAAAAGAAATTCGCCGCCTGACCGGAGGAAGTCAGCATCGCTGCCGTGCCGCCTTCCAGTTCCGCAATTTTTGCCGCCACCGCGTCATTCGTCGGATTCTGAAGTCTGGTATAAAAATAACCGTCTGCCTCCAGATCAAAGAGCTTCGCCATCGCCTCACTGGAATCATATTTAAATGTCGTCGACTGATAAATCGGAAGAACTCGCGCCTCCCCGCTTTTCGGGCTGTAACCCGCCTGTATACAGCTTGTATTGATATGTCTTTTCTTCAAAACTTCCTCCTGTTTTCTTTTACTTTCTGTTATCATCTTCGTCCCTTTTCCGCGTCCTGACAAAACCTGCGGCTTTTTCTATCCCGCGCGAAACGGGCCGCGTTCTGAACGATCTGAAAACAATTTTCTTCAGATGAAACCGTTCCGTCTTTTCCGCTTCTGTCCGCATCCTGCTGCGCCTTCTCCGATTTCAGACCATTCCGCACGGTGCCGCAGAGTTCCTAAACCCCGGCTACAAAGAGTTCCAGAGCTGTTTCCGGCTCCGTCAGCCCGGTCTTGATATTACGGTCCGCCTCATAAGCTTTCATCAAAACCTTCCGAAGGCCTTCCCCGTCATATCGGGACGCCGGTCCGAAGGCCTTTTTGATGCGGAACTCATGAATCCCCAGCGCCGCCTTCATCTGCGCCAGATCCATGCCGTCGGAACGCATTTCGTGAACCGAGAGAATCGTCTCATACTGAGAACAGATCAGCCCCAGCAATTTAAACACATTTTCTCCGCTTTCCAGCAGAGAATGGAGAATCCTCAGCGCATCGCCCTTTTTTCCGGAAGAAAGCGCGTCGGTAAAGGCGAAGACGTCCCTCTCCGCCCCGCTGATCACCGTATTTTCGATGTCCTCCGCCGTGATCCGCTCTCCGCTGTGGGCTGTGGTTTTAGCCATGTCGTTGACCAGATTATCCAGCGTGTAGTCCGATTCCTTATCATAATATCCCGATACATCGATAAAATAACCGCTGAGATCCGGATCGAATTCTTTTTTCGCCGTCCGAAAACGCTTTGCGATAAAAGAACGGAGCATCGGCGGATCCAAACGGTCGAAATCATAGACCGAACCGTACTTTGCCGCTGCCTTGTACAGCTTTTTTCTCTTGTCCAGACTGTCACAGACCAGAATGAGAACCGTGTTTTCCGGAAAATCTTTCAGATATTCCGCCACTTCATCGCCTCTCCCAGAGGACTCGTCAAAATCACTGACCAAAACCACCCGTTTTTCCGACAGCATCGGAAGTGTCTCGCAAGCTTCGGAAATCCTCCCCGTATCTTCCGACGAACCGTCAATCTTTACAAAATCAAATAATTCCGCTGCGGACATGACATATCGCTTTCGAATCTGCTCACACGCCCACCGGATCAGGTATTTTTCTCTGCCGAAAAGAAGGAGTATATTTTTCAGCCGGTCCTCTTTCAGCTCCGCCTGAATTCGTTTGTAGCTGTGAGGCTCTTTCTTCTTCGAAGCTCCTGAATACGCCGCCATCAGTATGCAACCTTAAATCTTCGTTCGTACTCGGCGATGAGCTCCGGACGAAAATCGGGATGCGCGATCTCGATGAGACACCGCGCCCGGTCCTTCAGGTTTTTTCCCTTCACCTGAGCGACGCCGAACTCCGTGACAAAGTAGTCCGCATCCTGCCGGGTGACCGTCACCGACGACCCCTCTGTGATAAACGGTCTGATCCGCGACGTCCTCACTCCGTTTTTTTCGTGTACTGACGTCATCGCTATAATCGCCTTTCCTTTTTTATCCAGGGTAATAGCCGCGCCTCTCAGAAAGTCCAGCTGTCCTCCGGAACCGCTGATATTTCTCAATCCGTAAGAACCGGAAACCACCTGTCCCATCAGATCCACCTGAATACAGGTATTGATGCAGACGAGATCAGAACATTTCGCAATAGTAAAGGGATCGTTGGTATAGCTCGCCCTCATCAGAGTGACCGCCGGATTATTGTCTACAAAATCATACAGCTCCTGGGTTCCCATCACGAAAGCCGCTACCATCGTTCGCTTCTCATTGGATTTCTGCGTATTTGTGATGACCCCCGCCCGGCAGAGATCCATGATACCGTCGGAAATCATTTCGGAATGGACGCCCAGATTCTTCTTGCCCATCAGCGCCTGACAGACTGCGTCCGGTATCGATCCGATACCGATCTGGATCGTGCTGCCGTCTTCCACAAGCGCGGCGCAGTTTTCACCGATCTTCCGCTCGATTTCCGTGATTTCCGTACGCGGCACAGCCGGCATCGGCTCATCGCAGCGGACAATCCGGTCCGCTTCGCTGACATGTACCAGGCTGTCAATCCCCGCATTTCTCGGCATGTGGGCATTCACCTGCATGATAACGCGATCGGCCGTCTCCACCCCCTCCCGGATAAAGTCGGCATTGAGTCCGCAGCTGCAGTAACCGTGTTCATCCGGCAGAGACGCCTGAAACATAAAGACATCCACTTCGATATCCCGGTCTTTCAGCAAGTTTCCTATTTCGAAATAATAACAGGGATATACCACGGCACATCCCTCATTTACCGCTTTTCTGGTAGAGGCGGAGACAAAAAGCGTCTCGTGAATAAAATTATCTTTATACTCCTCTTTCAGATAATCTTCACCCCCGGAACTGAGACCATGCATGATCTTCACACCGTGAAAAGAAGCCGCATTGTCTACAAGCGCTCTGACCAAACCCTCCGGCCGGGCCGCAATGCCGCCTACTAAAATGCGTTCCCCGTCCTTTACCAATCTCACGGCCTCAGCGGCGGAACACAATTTTTTTTCATATTCGAGTTCCCATTTTTCCATACGAAGTCCTCCGTTGAAAATATAAATATCTATCCGTTCCGCAAATTCTTTCGAGAGATCGGCGGCTGTCTTATCATACAGCGCTCCGCCGCGAAACAGAGATCCTTCTCTGCGGCAGTACCGCAAAGTCAGTAGTCGGAATCATTTATACCATGTCGACTACGGCTCAGTCTTCGTCTCATTCCTCTGCTTCGACCCGCCTGCCGCCGAGAGACAGGTATAAGTTCAACTAAGCTCTTGCTGCGTTTCTCCTGCAAATCGCTAAGTTGAAGCTATTATACCACAAATGTTCAGCGCTGAATAACAGGATTCTTGTCTGATCAATTAAAATACGAAATTGCTGAAATCTTTTGACCTTCACAAAAATCGGAAATTTTTATCTTTTATCATACTTTTTCCCGTGCACTGAACTATTCCCGAAAGAAATCGCGCCGCATCCGGCTCATCGAAGTGACTTTCCCTCCGGATTTCAGATCGAAAAAGACCGCGCCGTCCCGGTCGTTTCGAAAGATCTGCGTCCCGAAATCTTCCAGACGGCCGAGAATTTCTCCGGAAGGATGTCCGTAATAATTCGTCCCGACCTGTATCACAGCGGAAGAAGGCGATACGGCCGACAAAAACCGACTGCATGTGGAATAACGGCTGCCGTGATGAGCGACTTTCAAAATATCCGCCGCAAGCCCGTTCCCATAAAGAGATGTCAGCTTTTTCTCATATTCCGCTCCGATATCCCCGGTAAATAATACTTCCGTTCCCCTGAATTTCGCCTTTACGATGAGGCACAATTCATTTTCATCCTCACTGTCTTCCAGTATTTTCTGATACGTCTCCCGGTCCGCGGCTGCCGGGGCCAGAACGTCAATGGTTATGCCGCCGACAGCGATACTGTCGCCCGCCCTGACAAACAGAAGATCCTCCGCCGGTATGCCGTAGGCGCCGGCGATCTCATCCGCATTCGGCTGATACACCGCAGACAGCATCATTTTTTTGATTCTGACTCCCTTCGTCAGAGATATAAGCCCTCCGCAGTGATCCGTATGAAGATGACTGATCACCGCCAGATCCAGCTCCGATACACCGTTTGCGAGAAAATACGGAATCAGAATGTTCTCGCCCACATCGTACGTGTCGCTTCCGCCGCTGTCAAAGATAATGTTCGTACCTCCGTCTCTCAGATGCGCGCAGTCTCCCTGACCCACATCCAAAAAAACGAGATCTCCCGCCCGGGACGCCCGGTCCATACAAAGCCCCGCTGCACCGCACACCGCTGCAAAGACGGAAAGAAGACAGACGGTCCGAAAAAACCTCACTCTCCGTTCCACGGGATCACGCCGTCCGTTTTCTTTCTCCGCAGGCCATTGTCCACTTCTGAAAGCCTGCGCAGCTGCGGCGTCCCCTCCAGTGTCCCGGCTCTTCTGTCCGGATTCCTGAAATCCGGACAAAAAAGCGCCTCCCGCTTCACTGCAGAAAAAAAATAAAACCGCATAATAAAACAGAAATATGCCCGACGGCGGCGAAGCCGCGTAACGGTAATCCAAGGGCGTATTCTCCGGCAGACGGTTGAGGAAAGTCAAAACAGACAGAAGCATATCCTCCATCATGCAGAGAAGGCGGAATCCTCCATCTGCAGCGAACCGCACCGCTTCCGGGAGAAACTCCCATTCTTTCAGTACAGAAAACGGCATCATCACAACCCCCGCAGGTACGATCAGACCGGCCAGAGCGATGGCCGGCGGGTTCAGAAAAAAAGCTGCCGGCGAAATATAGTGAAACTGCCGCAGTGTCATCGGCATTATCCCCGCCTGCATCAGAAATATACCGTATGCCTGACTCCTCCATCCGGCGATGCGCCGCGGCAAAGACGGCCCTTTCCCAGGCTTCTCGTGAGAATCATTCTCTGTGAACACCGTTTTTCTCCCATACGACGCGATCCGGTCCCCGTGGGGCATGACGATACTGATCGTCAGCACCGCCAGAAAAGACAGCTGAAATCCCGCGGAAAAAAGTGTCGCCGGCCGGTACATCAAAAGACAGAAAGCGCAGAACGAAATACAGGACAGACCGTCGTACCTTCGGTGAGATATTTTTGCCGCGATATGAATCAGGATCATAAAGACAGCACGCACTACAGAGGGAGAGAATCCGGACAGCGCCGCATATAATATGAGGATCACAGCAGCAGGGAGATTTCCCGCTATCGTAGCGGGATTTCCTGATGCAGCGCTCAGAACACTGTAAATCAAAGAAATATGAAGTCCCGACACGGCCAGAAGATGCGCCGTTCCGTTCTTCTGAAAGTCCTCATAGATTTTCTCATCCATCTTCGTTCGGTCACCAAACAGGATTCCCGCCAGAAGCCCAGCGCCTTCTTCGCCCATCACTTCGGATGCTGCGGACAGATAAATCCGCTGAAACAGCGCCAGCCGATTCAGCAGCAGATATACGCCCCGCGGTTCCCCTTTTAAGGTAAAACCGGACTCTTCCGCCTGCATCGTCATGCGGATGCCGCGGCTCTTCAGATAACGCCGGTAATCAAAAGTCCCCGGATTTCCAGAAGACTCCGGTTCTCTCAGAACCCCGCGCACCGCAACGAGACAGCCGGTATGGGTCTCTCCTTCTTCCTCTGCCGTACGTTCCGCCCGCCTCCCGGCCTCCGTTCTGCCCGGAGAAGCGTTCTCTCCCGAGCCCTTCTCCGGCTTGTTCTCCGTCTGACTTCGTTCCTTCCTTTCAAAAAACGGATTCTTTACGGTTACAAGAATGCGTTCTCCGCCGGATCCGTCCTCATTCCTGACCCGAATCTCAAACACACGGCGATCCTTCCTGACTTCTTCCGAAACGATGCGCCCCGTCAGTTCTGCGGACTCGCCGCTCCTGCCGGCAAAAGCCGAAACATCAGCGTCAAACCAGCTGTACCTCAGACTCCCCGCCGCGAAAAAAAGCAGAAATACGACCGCTGTCTTCTTCATCAGAGGAAAGAAATAAAGAAAATCCCGCCTGAAACGCCCTGACATCTTGTACTCCAATTCGCCGTCCGGGATCTTTTCTCCCTCTATAATTACATTTATTTTATTTTTTTCTATATTTTTACATTTATTCAGTAAAAATAACAGCAGGAATCCGGCCGCCGAAAGCAGAAAGGAATATCCTCCCGCTTCGTTACAGACTGCAATCCCTGCCGTAAATCCCGCCGCACACACGGCTGCAGGTCTTCTCATACGATTTTTAACCGCTTAATAATTATGACAAAAATCTCATTCCGCAGCTTTCCTTCAAACGAAACCAAAAATTTCCGCATCCTCCGGTTCCGTCAGTTCACTCCTTGATATACAGCCCTCTGCCTACCTTTTTTACTCCATCCATCTTCTGGACGATGTTATCCACATAAACATCGATATCCGCATAATTCATATGAAAGCCCCGGTGTTTGAGATACTTCAATATCGTCAGCAGACGAATCGGGTAATCGCAGGGATTTTTGAAATAGGGATGTTTTGCGATCGCTTCCTCCATCGATTTCTGATCCGGCAGGATCGGACTGCCCGCTTCAAAATCCGCGATCTGATCTTCCAAGTTTTTTATAATGAAATCCAGATCGTCTGTCGGCTTGCCGTAGATTTTAAAATGATCTTTTAAAGTCTTATAGAAATTCAGTTCTTCTCTGATATTTTCCGCGGCGATAGGAATTTTCAGCACTGCTTCCTGCCCCGGTATGTGGGTGTCGTCCATCACAGCTTTCTCCTTACTGACAAGTTTACAGTAATTGTAAAAATTTGTCGCTTCTATTTTTGTAATTTCTGTAATATAAATTTCACATTAGACGTCAAACAGCCGCAAAGCCCTCTAATACTAATGTTTATCATACATTATATTGAACATGTATTTGCCTGTCAACTTTGTGTATGGTATAATTTTTTATCTATTTGATGTACATTTGGTGCCTTTAGGCAGGTGATAATTATATGACAGAAAAATTTGACAAACGAGCCGGAAAAAACGGCGGCATACCGTCCGGCAGCGCAGGCAGACATTCCGATGACTGGGATGATTTTCTGACTGAATTCAGGAGTGACGGCGATATTGCGGTTCGAAGCCTGGAAGATCTCGGCCTGGACGACGACTTCGCGCTTTCCGAGCTGCAGAATTCGGGCGGCGGCTCCGGTTCTATGGGACATACTTCCCGATTCGACAAGTTAAAACCCGGAGCAGAAAAGTACTCTGCCGATCCGCAGGACGGCGCTCCGCCGGAGGAAGATCTGGACTTAAGCATCTTCGATGAACTGGACGTCCTTCTGAATGAGGAAAAAGAGTCTCCGTCACAGAAAGCCGATCATGACACCGCTCTCCGTACGAACACCTCGGAATTTTCTTCAGAAGCAGAGAAAACCTCTGCACCGGATGCGGAAGGTGCCGGCAAAGCCGCTGAAGGCGCAGATGAACCGGTAGGAAGGAAAAACAGTCCCGGCAAAGCGGATTCCGACGGTCTGGAAGAAGAACCCGGCGGCAAAAGAGCGGACGCGGCGGATACACCTTCAGCCGGCGCAGAGCCCGCAGGCGAAGACAGCGGTACCGGCGGCGGTTCATCGTCTAATTCCGGTGAAAGCAGCCCCTCCGGCCCTGCTGCCGATTTGCAGAGCAAAGACTTGACCGGCCCGGAAGATCCTCTTCTTTCGAACCGCGGTACAGCAAGACAGACAGATAACGCAGATACAGATCGAGAAACACAGGTAGCTGCGGATAAACCCCTTCTTCCTGCAGCAGAAGCGGAAAATGACAAAACTATGGACAAAGAAACGAAACCGAAAAAGAAAAGGAAATCAGGAGACGGCGGACGGAAAAAGCCTCTCTGGCGCCGGATCATCCGCTGGATTATCATTCTGCTGATCGCCTGCATCATAGCAGGCGCAGCTTATGTGGGATTCGTGGTCTTCACCTCCCCTGAAATCGATCCGGACAACATCTACGGCGATCTGCAGCAGACATCGAAAATTTTCGATGATCAGGGCGAACTGCTGGAGTACGTAGACGCGTCGGTCGTCCGTACCAACGTGACCTATGATCAGATCCCTGAAAATCTGATCAACGCCTTTGTCGCGGTGGAAGACAAAACGTTCTTCGAACACAACGGATTCAATTACGTTCGCATTCTGGGTGCTATTGCGGAAAGCATCTTTACTGACAAAGATGTCAGCGGTACGAGTACGATTACTCAGCAGCTGGCCCGCAACCTGTATCTGACCACAGAACGTTCGATGACCCGTAAGATCCGGGAAGCTTATTATACGATTATTCTGGAAAAAAATCTCACAAAAGAGCAGATCATCGAAGCCTACCTCAATACGATCTCGCTAGGATACAGCGCCTACGGCGTCCAGGCGGCGGCGGACGCTTATTTCGGCTGTGAGCTGCAGGATCTTACTATCGCGCAGTGCGCGGCGCTCGCTTCCATTCCGAAGAGTCCGTCAAAATATGCTCTGATGAAAAACTACTATAATGAAGATGTCACTGCGGACAGCGAAGATATCCTCTTAGTGGGAGATACGTTCACCACCGTTTATAACGACGCTTTTAAAGACAGGCAGCAGATTGTCCTGAAGTTTATGCTGGAACAGGGCAAGATCAGTCAGCAGGAATACGAAGAAGCTCTTGCGGAAGACATCAAAGCATCTCTCCGGCCGACGGAAGATAAGCAGACAGTCTCTTCGTATTTTGCAGATTACTGTCTCGACGAAGTGCGCAGAGACCTTATCGAAGAATACAATCTCAACGAAAATACGGTGGAAGATCTGATCAACAGCGGTATTTATATCTACAGTACTTTGGATGTGGAAATGCAGCAGATCGCAGAAGCCGAGTTCAGCAAGAGCTCCAACTATCCGAGCATACGGAGTATGCGAACCGACAGCAGCGGAAATATGATCGACAAAAACGGAAACGTCGTCATGTACAAAAAATCCTCTTATTTCAACAGTGACGACAGTTTCACACTGAAATACGGTGAATTCGGTTTTGACGAAGAAGGAAATCTGATCCTCTACGCCGGACAGAGACTGAAATTCTATACGGTCAAAGGAGCCGGAGGAAACAGCGAAGAACAGATCGAATTCAGCAAGCTGCATTACACAGAGGGCGGCATCCTCTACAATATCAACGGCGGTGTCATCAGCGGAATCGATTCTCAGTACAAGACAAAAGATGCTGACGGCAACGTTATCATCAGCAAGGAGTTCATCGACAGCGACAAGAATATCTTTATTATGGGCGACGGTACGATTACCATCAATCCGGAGCACTATACTCTGAGACAGGAGACGATTCAGCCTCAGGGCGCTATGGTAGTCACAGACATCACTACCGGTCAGATCAAGGTGATGGTGGGAGGACGAAGTCTGAAGGGCCGTCTCCTCTACAACCGTGCCGATAATCCCCGCCAGCCGGGTTCCTCCATCAAGCCGATCGGCGTTTACGGACCTGCGCTTCAGTCCGGCGTAGATCTCGATACCGGCTGGACAGCGGGCAGCACCATCGAAGATAAACCGAATTATGTCAACGGCAAATTGTGGCCGAAGAACTCCAACAATAAATACGACGGCTGGATTACGCTGCGGACTTGTGTAGAACAGTCCAAGAACGTTCCTTCCGTCAATCTGGTCAATGATATCGGTTATGATTATTCCATCGACTTCCTCAAGAAAAACGGTGTAACCACCGTGGTAGAGGACGGAGATACCAACGACAAAAACCCCGCGGCTCTGGCTCTGGGCGGTATGTCAAAAGGTATCTCGCCGATCGAAATGGCTTCTGCATACGCGACATTCCCTAATCAGGGAGTGCATGTGGAACCTACCACATATACAAAGGTTACAGACAGCCAAGGCAATGTACTTCTGGAATCTCAGCCGGAAGAGACACGCGTCTTCGATGAAAGCGTAGCCTTCATCATGACCGACATTCTTCGCACGACGGTTACCAACGGCATCGCCGGCCGCGCCGCTATCGGCGTAGCACCGGTCGGCGGTAAAACAGGTACGACAAATGACAATTACGACGCGTGGTTCGTCGGATTTACACCTCAATACGCAGCGTCTGTATGGATCGGAAATGATGTGAATATCGAATTGTCACAGGGCAGTTCCGCAGCAGCGTCTCTCTGGAGCAAAGTCATGCGCCAGATCGCCCCGAAAGGTGAAACGACGCGATTCCCTTCCCAGCCGTCCGATGTGTATATGAGCGGCGGAGAATACTATGTAAAGGGAACCAGCAGAACCGGCCCGGCAGTATCCGGTCTCGACGAGGAACCGGAAGTATTGTACGATGAAACAGGAAAAGCTTATATTATCGATCCGGACACCGGAGAAAAGATTTATGTGACTGTCGATCCGGACACCGGAAAAGTTACGCCGACCACCGGCACCCCTTCGGAAGATCCGGACAATCCGGACACATCAGATCCAAACGATCCGGGCGGTACTGGTGATCCAAGCAATCCGGGCGGCGCCACTGACCCAAATAATCCAAGCAATCCAGGTACCACCGATCCGAACGATCCAGGCGGTAATACGGATCCGAACAATCCGGGCGGCGCTACTGACCCGAGTAACCCGGGCGGAGGACAAACGAATCCTCCCGGCGTAGTAGACGATTAAAAAATACGGGCAGCCGAAAAGGTGTCTCCCGATAAGAAAACATCGTGGGGCAAGAGAGAAACGGTATAGCTTCGGCTATGCCGTTTTTCTCATTCTTGCCTTGATGAAGTGACTTTGGATACTTCCAGGGCTCCAATGCCCTTATAGTAGATGTCAATTTCCTGGGTGCGCTTCTTGCCCTTCGGATCGCTGGCAGCATGGACAACGATCTTCTCGACAAACTCATGCAAGATACATGGGGTCAATTCGGGAATTTCCGTATACCGTTCTACAACGGAGAGAAACCTTTCCACATTGGCACTTTTTTGTTCCTCTGCTTCGATTTCACCACGGAGGACAGCCGCTAACTCTTGAAGCTGATGCTGTTCTTTCTCGTAGTCAGCGGAGAGCTTTTGGAAACGCTCGTCAGAAAGTTTTCCCGAAATGGTATCTTCATAGAGCCGCTTGAAAATGGTGTCCAGTTCTGCGATCCGCTTTTCAGCATCAGCCAATGTTTTCTTCCGCTTTGCCAAACCTCGGTTACGTTGGTGCATATCCGCATCCATAACCATCTTTACAAAATCGTCTTTGCGCTGTGATGCAAAGGAAACAATTTCACGCAGATTTTGCAGAACCAATTCCTCCAGGATAACAGTTCGGATGGAATGTGTCTGCCCGCATACGTCACGGCTTTTCCGATAGCCCGAACACAGGTAATATTCCTGATCGCGCCGGAAATTGGTTGCTCTGCATTGATACATGATGGAGCCGCAGTCGGCGCAGAACATCATGCCGGAGAACATCCCCATTTCTCCCATCTTTGTGGGTCGGCGCCGCGTCTGCCTTGCAAGCCTTGCTGCATCGGCAATCGCCTCTGTCCAGATGGCTTCATGGGTATTCTCAAAAATCTTCCACTCGGTTTCTGGATTGAGAAGGGTCTTTTTGCTCTTGTAGGATTTTTTGCGGGTTTTGAAATTAACTGTGTGCCCCAGGTATTCACGCCAGCGGTCCATGATGTCGGCAATCGTAGAAGAATCCCAGGCATAAGGAGAACCTTTCTTTGTGACATTGGTCGTCCTGCCTTTACTCTCATAGTAAGCAGCCGGAGTAAGGATTTTTCTTTCCGTCAGCTTTCTTGCGATCTGCGAGGGTCCCAATCCGTCCATGATATAAAGACCGATTTCATAAACCACCTGGGCCGCTTCTTCATCCTTCACCCATTGCTTTTTATCATCAGACGATTTCATGTATCCATACGGAGGCATGGTAGCCAAATGCTCCCCCGCATTGCCTTTCACTTTCATAACGGCACGGATTTTTTTGCTGGTGTCTTTGGCGTACCATTCATTGATGATATTGCGGAAGGGCGTAAACTCGTTGTCGCCCTGAGTGCTGTCTACACCATCATTCACCGCAATAAAGTGAATATCATGTTCGGGAAACATGATCTCCGTATACATGCCGACTTGCAGATAATCACGTCCGAAACGCGACATATCCTTGATGATGACCCTCTTGACAAGGCCAGCCTCAATGTCTGCAATCATCTGCTGAAAGCCTGGGCGGTTGAATAATGAGGTGTGATAGCGATAGCGGCAAAAAGCTAATAAAATCAATGGTTTTGCGGACAGCGGATAGACAGGGAATGTGTTAAAAACTGAATACGCACACAAACGGCGTTACCTTAACCCCTTTGGGGGAGAAAGTAACGCCGTTTTTTTATGCCCGCAGGAAAGGAGGTGCAGCCGGAATGTATTTCACAAAGGGCAAGCAGCGGGCGTTTGAATTGCTCATGCAGCAGAAGCCGGGATTTGACCGCTATCAATCCGGTTGTGCCGGAGATGATGAAGATTGCGGCACTTGCCGTTTCTACCGCCCCGGGTGGAAATATGAGTTTTGCGTTTTCAAAGAGTGTCCCTATTGCCCCGGCAAAAGGACGCGGAAAACGCACGCCAGCATGGACAAATAGACGGGCAAAAGCCCTTGTGCCATGCGGCTTTGCAGACGCGAAAACGGCAAAGGGCATATTGCAATACCAAAACAGCCGAAAACGGCTTTCTAATTGTCCACGCATACCAAGAGAGGAAGTGAGGAAATATGGCAGTTTTCAGAGTGGAGCGAAATACGGGATATACCGTTATGAGCAACCACCACTTGCGAAACAAGGAATTGTCCTTAAAGGCAAAGGGCTTGTTGTCGCAAATGCTTTCGCTGCCCGAAGATTGGGATTATACCCTTGCGGGCTTATCCCATATCAACCGGGAGAAGATCGACGCAATCCGCGAAGCGGTAAAGGAACTCGAAAAAGCCGGATATATCGTGCGCAGCCGGGAGCGCGACGAAAAGGGACGCTTGCGGGGCGCAGATTACGTCATATACGAGCAGCCGCAGCCGCGAGAGCCGGAAGCAGCTACCAGCGGCGGACAGCCGCCTATATTGGATTTACCTACATTGGAAAATCCAACATTGGATAATCCAACGTTGGAAAAACCTACGCAGGAAAAACCTACGTTGGAAAATCCAACGCAATTAAATAAAGATATATTAAGTAAAGAACAATCAATTACTGATTTATCAAGTACCGATTCCATTCCTTTCCATTCCCTAAACCCCTTGCCCTTTGCGCATGGCGAAGCGGCTACGCCGCCGGAAAGGAAAAGAACGGAAGCGAAAAGCAATAGCGCAGTAGAGATTTACAGGGAGATTATCAAGGACAATATCGAATACGACCATCTCATTCAAAACTGCAAAATTGACAAAGACCGTTTGGACGAGATTGTTGACCTTATGCTGGAAACCGTCTGCACAGCCCGAAAGACAATCCGTATTGCCGGGGACGACTACCCCGCCGAATTGGTGAAATCCAAGTTTTTGAAGCTGAACAGCAGCCATATTGAGTTTGTTTTGGATTGCATGAGGGAGAACACAACCAAAGTGCGCAACATCAAGCAGTATCTAAAAGCGGTGCTGTTCAACGCGCCGAGTACCATTGACAGCTACTATACCGCCCTTGTCAATCACGACTTATACGGCGGCGAATGAGCATAGCCGCACTTTACCGGGAAAGGAGTTGATACCTTGCAGGAGGAAGTAACCCAAAAAACGATTGCCCTATCCGTCAACGTGGGAAAAGGCGCGGCAAGGCTTACCGAACAGGCGTTACAGAAAGCAATCAAGAAGTTTTTGGAGCAGAAAAGCAAAGCACCGCATGGGAAACAGACCATGCGGCAGCTTATGAAGCAAAATGCGGGGGTTTCCAACATCGAGATCACCGACAGCAATATCAAAGCCTTTGAGAGTACCGCGAAGAAATACAACATAGATTTTTCGCTGAAAAAGGTTAAGGGCGAACAGACCCGTTACCTTGTGTTTTTCAAAGGCAGGGACGCGGACGTTATGACCGCAGCGTTTCAAGAGTTTTCCGCAAAGAAGCTGAACAGGGATAAAAAGCCCTCTATCCGCAAAGCCCTTGCCGCAGCAAAGGACAAGGCGAAGCAGCTTAACGCCGCCCGCGACAAGGTAAAGAAAATAGACAGGGGGCGCGAGATATGAAGCAGATAAACTACAAAAAGCTGATAATCCCGAATATCCCGTATGTGTTCTTTGTCTATCTCTTTGATAAGGTGGGACAGGCGGTGCGGCTTGCCCCCGGCGCGGATATTTCCGAAAAGATACTCAATATCACACAGGGATTTTCCGAAGCGTTTTCAAATGCCTTGCCGAGCGTTCACCCGTTGGATTTGCTTATTGGCATTGTGGGCGCGGTGGTTATCCGTCTGATTGTCTATTTCAAAGGGAAAAATGCCCGCAAATACCGCAAGGGCGCAGAATACGGCAGCGCACGTTGGGGCAACGCCGAAGATATAAAGCCCTATATCGACCCGGATTTTCAGAACAACATCATTTTGACGCAGACCGAACGCCTTACCATGAACAGCCGCCCGAAGCAGCCGAAATACGCGAGAAATAAAAACGTCGTGGTGATCGGCGGCAGCGGCAGCGGCAAGACAAGGTTTTTCGTAAAGCCTAATTTAATGCAGCTTCATTCTTCCTACGTCTTGACCGACCCGAAAGGCACCGTCCTAATCGAGTGCGGAAAGCTGCTGCAACGGGCAGGCTACCGCATTAAGGTACTGAACACGATAAACTTTCGGAAAAGTATGCACTATAACCCCTTTGTCTATATCCGCAGCGAAAAGGACGTGTTAAAGGTTGTCAATACCCTTATCGTCAATACCAAAGGCGAGGGAGAAAAGAGCGCGGAAGATTTTTGGGTGAAAGCCGAGAGGTTACTATATTGCGCGTTGATCGGCTACATTTGGTATGAAGCCCCCGCCGAGGAAATGAACTTTACAACGCTGCTTGAACTTATCAATGCAAGCGAAGCACGCGAGGACGACGAGGAATACCAAAGCCCCGTTGATCTGCTCTTTGCCGATTTGGAAGAACGCAGCCCCGACCATTTCGCGGTAAAGCAATATAAAAAATACAAATTGGCGGCGGGCAAAACGGCAAAGTCAATCCTTATTTCTTGCGGTGCGCGGCTTGCCCCTTTTGATATAGAGGAACTCCGGGAACTCATGTCCTATGATGAATTGGAACTTGACACATTGGGCGACCGGAAAACCGCGCTTTTCCTCATAATGAGCGATACCGACGACACTTTTAATTTTGTTATCGCTATTTTGCAATCACAGCTTTTCAACTTGCTTTGTGATAAAGCAGACGACGAATACAACGGCAAATTGCCTGTTCACGTCCGCTTTTTGCTTGACGAGTTTGCGAACATCGGACAGATACCCCGCTTCGATAAATTGATTGCTACAATCCGCAGTAGGGAAATGTCCGCTTCTATCATTCTGCAATCGCAGAGCCAGCTAAAAGCCATTTACAGGGACGCGGCAGAAATCATACTTGATAATGCCGACAGCACCTTGTTTTTGGGAGGACGTGGGAAAAATGCAAAAGAGATTTCGGATAACTTGGGACGGGAAACAATCGACAGTTTCAACACTTCCGAAAATCGCGGCACGCAGGTTTCTCATGGACTGAATTATCAAAAATTAGGAAAGGAGCTGATGACACAGGACGAAATAGCAGTTATGGACGGTGGGAAATGTATTTTGCAGCTACGCGGTGTGCGTCCCTTTTTAAGCGACAAATACGACATCACGAAACACCCGAACTACAAATACCTTTCCGACTTCGACAAAAGAAACGCTTTTGACGTGGAACGGTATATGTCTACCCGTCCGGCAATCGTAAAGCCCGATGAAGCCTTTGACATATACGAAATAGATTTGTCCGACGAGGACGCAGCCGCCGAAGAATAACGGCGGCATTTTTCATTTTCCATAACATTTTTTGAGCCGCACAACGGCAGAAAGCGAGGTTTATATGGATTTCTTTAACAGCGCAGTTGGTGTATTGCAGACTTTGGTTATCGCGCTTGGCGCAGGTCTTGGCATTTGGGGTGCCATTAACTTAATGGAGGGTTACGGCAACGACAATCCCGGAGCCAAAAGCCAGGGCATGAAGCAGCTCATGGCGGGCGGCGGCGTCGCTTTGATCGGCGGCACCCTTGTTCCGCTTCTTTCCAAACTTTTTGGATAATGCCTAAAACAAATACCACCCGCCGCGCCCTCTCGGAAACGGGAGGGCGCGGGAAAGGAGGGATTAACTTTTGATATGGCAGATGATTGAAGATTGGTTTCGTGGCATTTTGACAGACGGGATTTTATCGAACCTCTCCGGCTTGTTTGACAGCGTAAATACAGAGGTTGGAGAAATCGCAACGCAAGTCGGCACGACCCCCGCCGGGTGGAACGCGGGCATATTCAACATGATACGCAGCCTTTCGGAAAATGTCATTGTACCGATTGCGGGCGTTATCATTACCTTTGTCATGTGCTACGAACTAATCCAGATTGTAATTGAAAAAAACAATCTGCACGATCTCGACACTTGGATTTTCTTCAAATGGATTTTTAAGACCTTTGTTGCGGTGCTGCTGGTAACAAACACTTGGAACATCGTCATGGGAGTTTTCGACGTTACGCAGAGCGTCGTCAATCAGAGCGCGGGGGTTATCATATCCGATACAAGCATAGACGTTACCACCGTCATTACCGACATTGAAGCAAAACTCGACGCTATGAGCGTGGGCGGTCTTTTGGGGTTATGGTTTCAATCCCTCTTTGTAGGGCTTACCATGAAAGCCCTGTCAATCTGCATTATGCTTGTGGTGTATGGGCGCATGATTGAAATATATCTTGTAACGAGCGTTGCCCCTATCCCTATGGCAACAATGGTAAATCACGAATGGGGCAGCATGGGACAGAATTACTTAAAATCTTTGCTTGCGCTTGGTTTTCAGGCGTTTTTGATTTTGGTGTGCGTGGGCATTTATGCGGTCTTGATACAGACAATCGCAGCAACCGACGACATTTCCGGCGCGATCTGGGCTTGCATGGGCTATACCGTCCTCTTGTGCTTTACCCTTTTCAAAACGGGGAGCCTTGCAAAGAGCGTCTTTTCGGCACATTAAGGGGGTGAGTTATGATTTGAAAATCGGCTTAATCGACGTTGACAGCCATAATTTCCCCAACCTCTGCTTGATGAAGCTATCCGCGTATCATAAAGCAAAGGGGCATACGGTGGAATGGTGGAACGCAAAGGGGCGGTACGACCTTGTATATAAAAGCCGCGTCTTTACGGACACCTATTCCAAAGACACGATAACCGTTACCAACGCGGAACAGGTTATTTTCGGCGGTACGGGCTACGACACGAAAAACCGCTTGCCGCCGGAAGTGGAACACAGTTACCCGGATTATTCTATCTACCCGCAGTTTTTCGGGATTGCCTACGGCTTTTTAAGCCGGGGTTGTCCGAGAAATTGCGGGTTTTGCATTGTCAGCGGTAAAGAGGGGCGCAAAAGCGTTAAGGTTGCGGATTTGTCCGAGTTTTGGAAATGGCAGCCGGAAATAAAAATCATGGACGCTAATCTGCTTGCCTGTCCCGACCATGAAAATCTCATTGAGCAGCTTATACGAAGCCGCGCATGGGTGGATTTTTCGCAAGGGCTGGATATTCGCCTTGTGAACAGGGATAATGTCAGCCTGTTAAATCGGGTACGGATAAAAGCGGTACATTTTGCATGGGATAATCCCGACGAGGACTTGACCGGGTATTTCCAACGTTTTTTGGATTTGACAGCCATTAAAAGCAGCCGCCAGCGGCGCGTGTATGTTCTTACCAACTACGGCAGCACTCACGAACAGGATTTATACCGCGTGAACACCTTGCGGGCTATGGGCTTTGACCCGTATGTGATGATTTACGAGCGTCCAACCGCCCCGCCTGTTACCCGCCATTTGCAACGATGGGTAAACAACAAGCGGCTTTTCTATGCTGTTCCCCGCTTTGAAGATTACATTCCGGGCAGAAAGGAGGTATGAAATGGCGTATGTAACCGTCCCAAAGGACTTAACAAAAATCAAAAGCAAGGTAATGTTCAACCTTACGAAACGACAGCTAATTTGTTTCAGCGCGGCGGTGGCAATCGGACTGCCGCTGTTCTTTTTGGTAAAAGGCAGCGTTGGAACGAGCGCAGCGGCATTGTGCATGGTGCTTGCCATGCTGCCTATGTTTTTGCTTGCCATGTACGAGAAAAACGGGCAACCGCTGGAAGTGATTATTCGGCAATTTGTGGAAGTGAAGTTTCTTCGCCCCAAAGAGCGACCTTATCAGACCA
>ERZ826242.1562-NODE-1562-length-24169-cov-5.168947_pt1 | contig 24169 bp, 24 predicted proteins | sample MGYA00519871_ERZ826242 | MGnify/ENA primary metagenome ERZ826242 (study PRJEB31778, sample SAMEA3449226) | human gut metagenome | biome: human gut; feature: human-associated habitat; material: faeces | place: United Kingdom | collected 2010/2012 ...
ACTGAGGTTGGTCAGGGTGGTGTAGTTGCCCAGCAGGAAGCTGAGCCGCTCGTCGTCGTCCTTGATGTACAGGGACGGCCGCATGTGGGGCGGCATCTGATCCACAAAGCAGAACAGGCAGTGGTTGGCGCACTGGTGCATCTCGTCCATCAGATAGGTGGGGAAGTTCAGGCCCAAGTCGCGGCCCTCCTCCTTGCGGACGGTGACCGTCCGCTCCTGCCCGTCCTTTGCAAGCCGCAGCACCGCCACCGGATCGTAGCCATAGAACCGGTAGTCCAGCACGTCCACGATGTGGTGGCCGTTGATCTCCAGAAGCTGCTCCCCCACGGTGATCCCGGCTCTCTCCGCCGGGGAATGGGGGTCGATGGAAGTGATGACGGTACTCATAACGGCGCTCTCTCCTGTAAAACGGCATAAAGTGGCATGATAACCATAATATTATAGCCATTTTCTCCCTGTAACGCAAGATAAAAAGCAAATTTTGTACCGTCTTTTGGCAGTATACCGCGGCTCATGTCAAAAGTAAAACGCATGATTTTGATGGATATCATGAATTTTTGGAAGGGAGGGAAAAAAGTAAGGAGGGAAGAAAGCTCTTCCCTCCTAACAAGGACACACGTCGATGACTTACTTGCCAGCGGCCACGGACTTGATCTCCTTGACCTGACGGCCATTGTAGGTACCGCATTCCGGGCACATTCTGTGAGGCAGATGCAGCGCACCACACTTGGGGCATGCCACCAGACCGGGAGTCGCCAGCTTCCAAACGGAGCTGCGTCTCTTATTGCGTCTTTGCTTGGATACTTTTCCCTTAGGGACTGCCATGTTGACACCTCCTTGGTCTTTTAACTGCCGTGAGCAGTAGTATAATAGTTCAGCTTCCGCTTACCGGTCCTCCAACAGCTGGGCCAGCTTGGCAAGACGCGGGTCGACCGCCTTCTTACAGCGGCAGGGCTCTACATTCAGATCCACGCCGCAGCCGGGGCACAGGCCCTTGCAGTCCGGTGAGCAGAGGTTTTTCGTGTCCATCTCAAGGATAAACGCAGTGCGAGCCACTTCGCCCAAGTCCACCTCGTCGTTGTCCAGCAGCACGATATCCTCGTCATCGTCGGACTGCCGCTCCTGGGCCAGCACGCACTGGTAGGTCACGGTCTTGTCCTTGGTGAAGGGCTTTGCGCAGCGGTCACAGACGCAGTGAAGCGTCGTACTTGCCTCCAGCGTACACAGCAGGACGCCAGCCTTGTTCCGAAGCCTGCCTTCCACAGTGACGGGCTGGGACACGGGGTAGCCGCCGCCGAACTCCAAGTCGCTCAAATCCATGGTAAACTGGACATCCTGAGCGGCGTCCGGCGTATGCAGCAGCTTGTTCACATTCAAAAGCATAGTACACCTCGCAATGACACGGATAGTATTATAACGTGAAAAACAAGGGTTGTCAAACCTTTTTTGCAATTTTTCACCATATTTTTCTGTCCTTTCCCCCGCCGCAGATTCCCTTTGACATTTGTCCCGCCCTTGGGTACAATAAGGCAGACCATTCTTTTGGGGAGGTGCGCCCATGCGGGAGCTGACCATCGGAAAAAACGACGCCGGACAGCGGCTTGACCGCTTCGTGTCCAAATCTCTGCCGCTGCTGCCGCCGGCGCTGCTGCAGAAATACATCCGCCTGAAGCGCATCAAGTGCAACGGCGCGCGGGCCCAGCGGGACCAGCGGCTCCGGGAGGGCGACGTGCTGCAATTATACATCAACGACGAGTTCTTTGACAAGCCCCGCGAGGACAACATGTTCCTGACCCTCTTCAAGCCCAGCCTTACCATCGTGTATGAGGACGAGAACCTGATGCTGCTGGACAAGCGGCCGGGGCTGGTGGTCCACGCCGACGAGACGGAGAAGGTCAACACCCTCATCAACCACATCCAGGCGTACCTCTATCAGAAGCGGGAGTGGAACCCCAAGTGGGAGAACGCCTTTACCCCCGCCCTGTGCAACCGCATCGACCGCAACACCGGCGGCATCGTCATCGCCGCCAAGAACGCCGAGACACTGCGGATCATCAACGAAAAGATCCGTGACCGGGAGATGGACAAGCGCTATCTCTGCGTCACGGTGGGCGCGCCCCAGCCGCCCAAGGGCCGGGTGGAGGTCTTTCTGGTGAAGGACGAGAAGAAAAAAGAGGTCTCCGTCCGCAAAAAGCCCGTCCCCGGCGGCAAGACCGCCGTCACCACCTACGAGACGCTGGAGTGCCGGGGCGAGCTGGCCCTGGTGGAGGTGGGGCTGGAGACCGGCCGCACCCACCAGATCCGCGCCACCTTCGCCCACATGGGCTGTCCCCTGCTGGGGGACGGCAAGTACGGCCGGGGCGACGTGAACCGCCGCTACGGCGAGACGCGGCAGGCGCTGTACTCCTACAAACTGACCTTCGACTTCCCCACCGACGCGGGGATCCTGAACTATCTCCGGGGCCGCAGCTTCCAGGTGGAGCGGGTCCCCTTCCGGGAGAAGTATTTCGGCTGAGGCCCGCTTACGCTGCGCCGCTGCCAGGACAGATCGAATAAAACAGGGCTGCTTCCCACGGGAAGCAGCCCTGTTTTCATGTCCTTACACCAGCAGCAGGATCGCCGCCGCGACGGCGATGACAGCGCCACGGCGCTGATGACGCCGTAGATCTTCTTGGATTCCGGATCGTGCTTTTCCTTGGACAGGTAGTAAAGACCCGCGCCCAGGATCAGCACACCGATGACGATGGCGATGATTTTGATGATCATTTGATTTTCCTCCCGTTTGTTTATTTCTTTTTCCAGTTCAGCAGAAACGCCGAGCTGGTGATGACCAGCACGGAACCGGCGTTATGTACCAGCGCGCCCACCACCGGGTTCAGCGTGCCGATGATGGCCAGGATGATGGCTGCGAAGTTCAGCGCCATGGAGAAGGTCATGTTCAGCTTGATGGTGGTCATCATCCGATGGGACAGGGCGATCAGGTGGGGCAGCTCCTTCACCTCGTCGTCCACCAGGGCGATGTCCGCCGCGTCCACGGCGATGTCGCTGCCCACGCCGCCCATGGCGATGCCCACCTCCGCCCGCTTCAGGGCCGGGGCGTCGTTGACGCCGTCGCCCATCATGCACACACTGCGGCCCTGGGCCTGATAGCCGTCGATGGCGGTCATCTTGTCCTCCGGCAGGCAGTTGGCCTGCACCTCCTGAATGTGCAGCCGCTGGGCGATGGCCCGGGCGGCATTTTCGTGGTCACCGGTCAGCAGCACCGGCTGTACGCCCAGCGCCGTCAGGGCGTTCACCATCTCCGCGCTCTCCTGCCGGATGGTGTCGGACAGGGCGATATATCCGGCGTAGGTGCCGTCCACCGCCAGATAGGTGACGGTGCAGCCCTGGGTCAGATAGTCTCCGGCCTTCTCCGTCAGGGTCACTCCCTGCTCCCGCAGCAGCTCCGGATTGCCCGCCAGCAGGCCGCGGCCCTCCACGCAGGCGCTGACGCCGCGGCCGGGGATCATACGGAATTCCCCGGCGTCGGCCAGCGCCGCGCCGGACCTTTTGCAGCCGCGGACGATGGCCTTGCCCAGGGGATGCTCGGACATCTGCTCGGCAGAGGCCGCCAGACGGTACAGCTCCTCCTGCGGCAGTTCCGGCAGGACGCTGACCACCGCGGCCGCCTCCGGGGTGCCGTAGGTCAGCGTGCCGGTCTTGTCAAAGGCCACCACCTTCACCTTGGCCAGCCGCTCCAGCGCGTCGCCCTCACGGACGAGGAAGCCGTGCTTGGTGGCGTTGCCGATGGCGGCCATAATGGCCGTGGGCGTGGCCAGCACCAGGGCGCAGGGGCAGAACACCACCAGAATGGTGACGGCCCGGATGATCTGGCCGGAAATGAGCCACGTCAGGGCCGCGGCCGTCAGGGCGATCACCACGATCCAGGTGGCCCACCGGTCGGCGATGCCCACGATCTTGGCCTTGCCCGCGTCGGCGGACTGCACCAGGCGGATCATCCGCTGGATGGAGCTGTCCGCGCCCACACGGGTGGCCCGCATCTCGAAGGCACCGAACTGGTTCACGGTGCCGCTGGACACCTCGTCCCCGGCGGACTTGTCCACCGGCAGGGATTCGCCGGTCATGACCGCCTGGTTGATGGAGGTCTGTCCCGACAGGATCACGCCGTCCACCGGCACGCACTCGCCGGGCAGCACCCGCAGGGTGTTGCCCACCTGCACCTGCTCGGCGGGGATCATGCTCTCCGCGCCGCCGCGCAGCACGCGGGCCGTCCGGGGCGTCAGGTGCACCAGCTTTTCGATGCCGGCCCGGGCCTTGGCCACCGTCAGCTCCTCCAGCAGGCCGCCCAGCTGCATAATGAAGGCCACCTCACCGGCGGCAAAGTCCTGGCCGATGCACACCGAGGCGATCAGCGCCAGGGACACCAGCACGTCCGCCTTGATGTCAAAAGCCGTCACCAGGCCGATGATGGCCTCCAGCACAATGGGCACGCCGCACAGGATGATGGCGATCCACGCCATATCAAAGGAGAAGGGCTGCCATTTCGCCAGGCTGCAGATCACCGCGATGCCGGAGATCACCAGCAGCGTCACGTCCTTTTTGATGCCGCCCCACTCCAGCAGCCCCTCCAGTTTTTCCATTAGTGCTTTCATGTTGTCTCGTCTCCTTTATACCGTACAGGGTATGGGTATAATATGCCCCTATAGGTATCACTTGTCAAGTGGGAAGGAGAGAAATATTTCCGCGTTTAAGGCGCCCGGTCGAAAGCGGTGCGGAAGGGAAGGGGGGCAAGGTCCCGCGCATTTTTTACAAAAAAATTTTATAACCCTCTTGACACATAATACTACGTGTTGTATAGTATAACGCGAAAGGGGGCATGACATATGCTTGACCCACAGATGAAGCGGGGATTGCTGGAAGCCTGCGTACTGTCGGCGCTGGCCAGGGGGGACTCCTATGGCTATAAGATCGTGAAGGATCTGTCCGTGTGCGTGCAGGTGTCGGAATCCACACTGTATCCCATCCTGCGGCGGCTGGAGAGCGGCGGCGCGCTGACGGTGTACAGTGTGGAGCACAACAGCCGCCTGCGGAAGTTTTATCATCTGACAGAACAGGGGCGGCAGCAGCTGGCCGCCGCTGTGGAGGATTGGAAGGAGCTGGAATCGATGTATGAATTTATCAGGGGAGGGCTGCAGCATGAGCAAGGCTGATTTTCTGCGTCTGCTGGAGCGGGCGCTGGCGCAGCTGTCGGAAGAGGAACGCCAAAAGAATCTGGAGTATTACAGCGAGCTGCTGGACGATATGATGGAGGAGGGCATGACCGAGGCGGAGGCTACCGCCAAGCTGGGCAGCCCCGGCCAGATCGCCCAGAGCATCCTGCAGGAGATGCCCTTGGGCAAGCTGGTCAGCACCCGCATGAAGCCCAAGAGCGGCTGGACGCCGCTGGCCATCGTGCTGGCGGTGGTGGGCAGCCCTGTGTGGGTGCCGCTGCTGCTGGCGGGCGTCGCCGTCGTGCTGGCGCTGTTCGTGTCCATCTGGGCGCTGGGCTTTGCGGCGATCGCCGTGGTGATCGCTCTGGCCGTGGCCGTGGTGGCCGCGCCCATTATCGCTATCCGGGCCGCGATGCTGACGCTGCCGGTGGGCCTGATGCTGCTGGGCGCGGGACTGGTGCTGCTGGGCCTGTGCGTGCTGGGCGGACTGATGGCAGTGGAGCTGTGCAGGCTGCTGTGGCAGCTGACGGTGTGGCTGGCCCATAAGATCAAGGGCCTGTTCATCCGGAAGGAGGAAAATGTATGAAGAAATCGGTAAAGATCACGCTGATCGTGGCGGCGGCGTTGGTAGGACTGGGCCTGTGCCTGTCGGCGGCGGGCTTTGCCATGGGTGGACGGTTCAGCGAATTGAAAGATCTGCATCTTGATCCCGCCACGGGGAAGTGGGAGCAGCAGTCTACACGGGAGCCGACGGAGAATCTGTATGCCGGCGGCGACTACATCTCCGACAAGACGGACATCACCATTCTGGATATCGACTGGATCACCGGCGACGTCAAGGTGCGGCTGACCAATAACGACACCATCACAGTAGAGGAAATGGTCAGCGACAACGGTTACGATGCCCATCCCATGGTGGTGACAGATGACAGCGGCATCCTGAAGATCCGCTATGCCGATAAGGCGTGGATGAACGCGATAGATCCGCCGCAGAAGGCGCTGACGGTGTACCTGCCCCGCGAGGTGGCGGAGAACCTGACGGAGGTGAGCTTCAACAGCGTGTCCGCCGATTTCGATGTGGATCCGCTGACGGTGCGGGAGAAGTTCGCGTTCAGCAGTGTCTCCGGCGACCTGAAAACCGACGCCATCACGGCGGAGAACGTAAATGCGGAGGTAAGCACCGTGTCCGGCAAGATCGAGCTGGACGGCAGCTTCCTTCGTGTGACCGGCGAGAGCACCAGCGGCAAGATCGAAGTGAAGCTGCGCAACTGCCCCGAAAAGCTCAACATTGTCACCGTCAGCGGTGATGTGGAGCTGGAGCTGCCGGACAGCACGAATTTCTGGCTGGGCTACGATACGGTGTCCGGCGAGATAGACTGTGAGGTTCCCGTCCAGCGAGACGGCGAGCACTACTACCGTGGGCTGAGCATGGGGTGCGATATATCCATCAGCACTACCAGCGGCGATCTGAAGATCGAAAGGCTGGACTGATACGCAAAAAAGAGACCTGTGCACAGCACAGGTCTCTTTTTTATATGTTAGTTTTTGGCGCTCAGCTCCACGGCGTGACGCAGGAAGCTGAGGGGCGGCACCGGCCCGGGCAGCTGCATGGTGAATACCATCTGGGGCGTTTTCGGCTCCCGGAGGGACAGACCGTCGCAGTCGGTCATCACCGGGGCGGTGATGGTAAAGGGGCGGGTATCGGGGCCCACCACCTCCAGCTCGTCACCGGCGGCGAACTTGTTCCGCAGGCTCAGCGTGGCCAGGCCGTTGGCATCGCAGCCGGTCACCACGGCGCAGATCTGCCAGTCCCGTATGTACCGGGCGTTGTCGTAATACTGCCCGGGCTGGCCGTAGAAAAAGCCGGTGGAGTAGTGTCGGTGGCTGACGTGCTCTACCTCGTCACGCCAGACCGGGTCAATGGGGCGGCCTGCCGCGATGTCGTCCAGCACATGGCGGTAGGCCCCGGTGACGATGGCGGCGTAGTAGCCGGACTTGGCACGGCCCTCGATCTTCAGGCAGTCCACCCCCGCGTCCATGAGGTCGTCCAGATGGTCGATCATGCACATGTCGCGGCTGTTCATAATATAGGTGCCCTTTTCATCCTCAAACACGGGGAAGTATTCGCCGGGGCGCTTTTCCTCCATCAGGGCGTACTGATAGCGGCAGGGCTGGGCGCACTGGCCCCGGTTGGCGTCCCGGCCCGTCATATAGTTGCTGAGCAGACACCGTCCCGAGTAGCTGACGCACATGGCCCCGTGACAGAAGGTCTCGATCTCCAGCTCTCTGGGCACCTTGGCCCGGATGGTGCGGATCTCGTCCAGACTCAGCTCACGGGCCAGCACCACGCGGGTGGCCCCCAGATCGTACCATGCGGCGGCGGAGGCGTAGTTGGCGATGGACTGCTGGGTGGAGATATGCCGCTGACAGTGGGGGGCGTATTTGCCCGCCAGCGTAAAGGCGCCCAGGTCGGCCACGATCAGGGCGTCCACCCCGGCGTCGTCCAGCCGCTCCAGATGGGCGGGCAGCCGCTCCACCTCACCGCTGCGGGGCATGGTGTTGACGGTGACGTGCACCTTCACGCCGTGGTCATGGGCGTATTGTACGGCCCGGGGCAGCTCCTCGTCGGTAAAGTTACCGGCGAAGGAGCGCATGCCGAAGGCGGTGCCCGCCAGGTACACCGCGTCGGCGCCGTAGGCCACGGCCATCTGCAATTTTTCCCAGTCCCCGGCAGGGGACAGCAATTCAGGCTTTTTCCGTTCCATCAGTCAGGCTGGTACATGTCGCTGTTGATAAAGGCGAGATGTTCGTTGTAGGTCTTGAAGAAGTGGTTCACGCCGTCCTTTCCGGCGGCGAAGTAGTAATACTCGGTGTCGTTGGGATAGATGGCCGCCATGATGGAGTCAAGGCCGGGGCAGCAGATGGGGCCGGCAGGCAGTCCGGGATACTTATAGGTGTTATAGGGGCTGTCCAGATTCTGGTCAAAGGCGGTCTTGTCCTTGCCCTCCAGAGACAGGGCGTAGTAGATGGTGGTGTCCAGCTGCAGATAGCCGTAGGTCTCCCGGTCAGTGGTGTTCAGACGGTTATAGAGGACGGAGGCGATGTTCTTCCGCTCGGTCTCATCGCCGATACCCTCCTTCTCGATGATGGAGGCGATGGTGACGATGTCGTGCAGGGAGTAGCCGCTGGCATTGATGTCGGCCATCATGTCGTCGTCAAACTGGGCGACGAAGTTGGTCAGCATGGTGTCGATGTCGTACACGGCGGTCTTTTCCGGATCAAAGGCCTGGGTGGTGGGGAACAGGAAGCCCTCCATGCGGTTCACCTTGCCCAGCATGTCCTCCTTCAGGAAGCTGTAGCTCTGGAACTCGAAGTTGGCGCAGGCATCCTCCAGCTCCTCGCGGGTGGAGACGCCCTTCTTCACCATCTCGTCGATGATCTCGTTGACTGTCAGTCCCTCGGGGATGACCACCTCGATCCAGCCGTCCTTGTTGACCTTGTCGGCCTCATAGTCGTGCATGTTCAGGATCAGGCTGCGGTAGTCCATGTCGCTGTTCAGCTTATACTCGCCGGGGTCGATGTTCTTGCTGGCGTGGAAGAAGATGCCGCAGAACTTGAAAAAGCCCCGGTAGTTGATGAGGCCCGCGTCCTTCAGCTTCTTGGCCACGTCGCCCACGCTGTCCCCCTCGTCCACGGTGATCTTGACCTCTACGTAGTCCTTGTTCAGGGAGCACAGGTCGTTGAACAGCAGCCAGCCGATCCCGGCCAGCAGGCAGGAGCCCAGCACCACACAGGCCAGGTAGATGGCGGTGCGCTGGGAGGCGCGCTTGCTCTTTTTCTTCTTCTTTTTGGGGGCATGACCGCTGCCCGCGCTCTGGCGGCGCACCTCTTCGGCGTTATAATAGGCGGTCTCGAAATTGTTGTTCTGATCTTTGGGCATAGTCGTATATTCCTTTCTTGTGAAAGCTCGGCATTACAGCAGGTCACGAAGCTTGTCCAGCACCTCGGCATGGATCTCCTCGCGGCTGCGCATCACGCCGTCTCTGGCACAGTCGATCCTTGTCCAGCCGCAGTAGTCCGTCACAAAGGCGGCGTTTTCCCGGCAGCGGCGCAGGTAGTCCTCATCCTGCTCGTGGACGTCGGCGGTGGTGTGGGTGGCCTGCTCCCGCAGGCGCATCATCTGCTCGCTCAGCTCCGTGGGCAGATCCAGGTACAGCACCCTTGTGGGGCGGGGCAGCTCCAGCAGGTCGTACTCGAAGTGGAACAGCCAGTCCAGGAAGGGCCTGCGCTGCTCCGGCGGCAGCTTGGAGGTCTGGTGCACCGCGTTGGAGGTGGTGTACCGGTCGGCGATCAGCAGGCCGCCTTGGCGGTAGTATTCGCCCCAGTCCTGCTTGTAGGAGGCGTAGCGGTCCACCGCGTAGAAGGTGGAGGCGGCATAGGCGTTCACATCGTCGGGGTGGCTGCCGAAGGCACCGCCCAGATACAGGCGGATCAGCGCCGACGATTCCTCGCCGTACCGGGGGAAGGCCAGGCGGCGGAAGGGGATGCCCTGCTTTTCCAGGGCCTGGCACAGCAGCTCTGTCTGCGTGGCCTTGCCGGAACCGTCGGTCCCCTCAAATACGATCAGCTTTCCCATAACGCGTGTCTCCTTTGCATGGTCATACGCATATCATTATACCACCATTTTACCCGTTTGTAAAGAAAACATGATATTTCTGCCGCTGCCGTCGGAAAACAGCGCCACTTGCCAACCGGTTCGGTATGTGGTACAATACTGCGTAGTTTTGCGAACAAACAAGGAGGCGTGTGCCATGACGGAGACGGTAAAGCCCCAGCTGGCGGCCCATGACCGCTGCACCGGCTGCGGCGCCTGTGCCAGCGGCTGCCCCAAGGGCGCCATCCATATGGTGCGGGATAAGGAGGGCTTTCTCTATCCCCAGATCACCGACGGCTGCGTCAGCTGCGGGCACTGTGCCCATGTGTGTCCCGTGCTGAAGCAGCGGGAGGTGCGGGGCCAGAGCGCGGTGTTCGCCGTGTGGAACGAGGACAGCGCCGTGTGTGCCCATTCTACGGCGGGCGGCGTTTTCACGGCGCTGGCGTACTATGCCCTGGAGTGCGGCGGCGTGGTGTTCGGCGCGGCGCTGGATGAGAAGCTCCAGGTACGGCACATGGCCGTGAAGAATAAAGAGGACCTGCGGCTGCTGCGGGGCGCGAAGCCCATCCAGAGCGAGCTGGGCGAGACGTTCCAGCAAGTGCAGCTCTATCTGGAGCAGGGGCGGTTCGTGCTGTTTTCCGGCACGCCGTGCCAGGTGGACGGGCTGTACCGCTTTCTGGGTGAGCATCCGGAGAAGCTGCTGACCTGCGATTTCGCCTGCAGCGGCGTGGGTTCCCCCGGCGTGTGGGCCAGATTCGTGGAGTCCATGGTCTACGTCAAGCGCCGCCAGGCGGTGGACGTGCGGTTCTGCGACAAGCTGAAGGGGGAGAAGGATCGCCGGTTCCGGGTATGGTTCGAGGGCGGCGGTACCTTTGACGCGCCCCTGGGCAAGTGCCAGCCGGGTCGGGGCATCCTGCGGCGGCTGTTCCTGCGGCCCGCCTGCTATCACTGCGCCTATGCCAACGTGAACCGGCCCGGCGACCTGACCATGGCCCTGTTCCGCAATGCCCCCAAGGATTTCCATCCCCAACAGCAGAAGGAGGGCATGTCCCTGCTGCTGATCAACACCGTCAAGGGTGCCCATATCTTCGACCAGCTCTCCCTGAAGCGGGAGCTTCGGACGATGGAGGAGGCTGTGGCGGGTGACGTAGCCCTGCGCTGCGCGGCAGCCGCGCCGCCGGATCGGCAGAAGTTCTTTGAGGAGCTGGAGCGGGCGCCCTTCCGCAAGGTGTGTGACCGCTTCTTCTCCGTGCGGCCCTATCAGGCCAGGAAGAGCGGCGGACTGACGGCTCTGAAGGAGAAGCTATGGAAAAAACGCTGATGCATACCTGCTGCGCCCCCTGCTCGGTGGCCTGCATCCACCAGCTGCGCAGCGAGGGGATCGAGCCGGTGTCCTATTGGTTTAACCCCAACATCCACCCCTATCAGGAGTACAAGGCCCGGCGGGATACGCTGATGGCCTACGCGCCCACCATCAACATGGAGCTGATCGTGCAGGAGGACTACGGCCTGCGGGATTTCTGCCGGGCGGTGGCGGAGGATATCGACCACCGCTGCGGCCACTGCTACACGGTGCGGCTGGAGCAGACGGCCCGGTTCGCCGCCGAGCATGGCTTTGACAGCTTTACCTCCACGCTGTTCGTCAGCCCCTATCAGCAGCATGAGCGGATGGCGGAAATTGCCCGGGAAATGGGCGAGCGCTACGGCGTGAAGTTCCTGTACCGGGACTTCCGGCCCGGCTTCCGCGCCGGACAGCAGGAGGCCCGTGAGCTGGGCTTCTACATGCAGAAATACTGCGGCTGCGTGTTCAGCGAGGAGGAGCGCTATCTCAAGCAGCTCCAGCGGGATAGGAAGGAACCGCTGAAGCACATCGGTTGAAAGGAGCTTTGCCATGAAGATTACCGTAATTGGCAGCCACCTGTGCCCGGATACCCTGTACGCACTGAACCGGCTCAGTGAGGCGAAGGCGGAAATCAATTTCAAAAATTTGTCGGCCAGCCTGTCCGACCTGAAGGTCTACCTGTCCCTGCGGCAGGAGGATCCCGCATACGCGGACATCCGGGAGAGCGGCGGCATTGGCATCCCCTGCTTCATTTTGGAGGACGGCACCGTTACCCGCGACCTGGACGCGGTATTGAAATGAGCGGAAGCCGGTCTGCCCGCGCATAGAAAAAACACCCCCGTGCTCAAGCACGGGGGTGTTTCGCAGTATAAAGGCGTTTATGCACCCCAAAACAGGGGTTATTCAGCGGCCTCAACGGCCTCGGTGCGGAAGATGAACTTCACGCCGCCGTCGCTGTTCATGGTGAAGCCCTGATAGTCGCGTGACACATCCAGCACCGCCTGCAGGCGGTCGCTCACCTGGCCCAGGTCGCCGTCCAGGGCGTCCACGATCTTCTGGATGGCCTGGTCGTTCAGTTCCTTCAGGCCGTCGCGCAGTTCACCGGAACCGTCCCGGAGCTTCTTTACGCCGTCGATCAGGTCGGGCATATTGCCGTTGAGCTTCACCGCGCCGTCCTTGGCCTCGCCCACACCGGCGGTGTAGGCCCGCAGTCCGGTGTAGAAGGTGTTATAGCTGTCCAGCTGCTGCCGCAGGGCCAGCAGCTGCTGGGCGCCCTCGCTGGCCTGGGCCGCGGCGGCGTTGATCTGGGCCCGTACCTCGTCGGAGTTCATGTTCTGCTGGATCAGCAGGGTGATCTGGGCCTCGGTGTTCTGGTCGATGAGGGCCTTCACCTCATCGGAGGCCATCTGGGCGGCCACATTCTCCGCCACGGCGGCGGTGATCTGCTGCTGTACGGCGTCGCTCTGCATCTGGTCGGCCACGGCGGCGTCGATGCCCGCCTTGACCTCGCTGTCCTGCGGCAGGACGTCGTACTGCTCCTGGGTTAGGCCGGAGGCCGTCAGCACACCGGCAAGCACCTTGGCCTGCACCTGGGCGGTGACGGCATCTGTCACCTGTGCGGTGACCTGCTGCTGTACAGCCTGCGTGACACCGGCGCGGACGGTATCCTCCTGGGCGCGGACGGCGGCGGTGACCTTCTCAAGGGCTACCTGCTCCGCCTTGGCGATGACGCTTTCCGGGTCAAGGGAGGCGATGACGCCGTTGAGGGTGTCGGCATAGTTGGCGATGGTCAGGGTGGGGATGGTGATACCCGCCTCCTTCAGGCTCTCGTTGGCCTGGAGCTGGGTGTTGGCGGTGTCCAGCAGGGTGTTGAACACCGTCTCGGCGCCCGCGTTCAGCTGGGCGCTGTTGCTGTCCAGCGTCTGGAGACCGCTGGTCAGCTTCCCTACGCCGTCGGACAGTGCATAGGAGCTGCTCAGCAGGGTGTTCAGCCCGTCATACAGCTCACCGGAGCCGTCCATCAGTTGGGTCATGGCGTCGGTCAGCTTGTCCATGTCGCCGGACAGATCGCCCAGGGCGCTGTCGTCCAGGGCGTCCTCATCGGCGTCGCTGAACACGGAGTTGGTCACCACCGTCAGCGTGGTATCCAGAGCGAAGTCCGTCACGTCTGCGCTGATCTCCACATAGGCGGGCAGCTCCAGCGTGTCGCTGTCCAGATCCAGACTCTCCTGCAGGCCGGGGAAGGCCATGCCCACCACCACGGTGTGGTCGCCGTCGTCCACCAGCTTGCCGTTGGTGACGGACACGTTGGTGAAGCGGTCGCTGTCCAGCAGCGTGCCGGTCAGGGCGGCGAAGGGGACATAGATCTTCGCGGACTTGCCGTTGATGGTCCTGGTCTCGTACTGGGTGTTGGTGTAGTCAAAGCGGATGGTCACATGGCCGCTCCTGCCTGCCAGGTCATCGGCGGAGATGGCCTGGCCGTCCAGGGTATAGGTGATGGCGGTGGTGACGGGCAGCGCCTTGTCGGTGTCGCCCTGCCAGCAGTTGTCGCCCTTCACGTTCTGGGCGTCGGTCAGGGAGGACCTGGCCTTCTGGGCGGCGTCGGCATCATCGCTGCCGTACTTCTGGCTGACGATGACCTTCTTGGCGCTGCCGTCAGTGTTGGCGATGACGTACACGGTCTCACTGCTGCCGGAGGAGGCGGTGACGGTGGCGGCGGTCTCCGTCGCGGCGGTATCAGCGGTATCGCTCTGCTGGTTATTGTTGTTGGCGGCAAAGGCGGTGACGCCTGCCAGACTGCCCATCAGGGCCACAGACAGCGCTGCGGCGATGAGCTGATTCTTCTTTTTCATAAGCTTACCTCCTGATTCTGATTGCGGGAAAGATGGGTCATGCCCTTGGTGGTCCTGCAGATGATGCCGTCGCACAAAATCAGCAGCGCGGGCAGCACCAGCAGCACCAGCACCACGCTGATGATCGCACCCCGGGCCATCAGCATGCACATGGAGCCCACGATATCAATGTTGGAGTACACGGCCACGCCGAAGGTGGCGGCGAACAGGCCCAGGCCGCTGACGATGACGGAGGGTGCGGAGGTCCGCAGGGCGGTGTACACGGCGGCCTTGCGCTCATTGCCGTTCAGGCGCTCGGATTTGTAGCGGGTGGTCATCAGAATGGCGTAGTCCACCGTGGCGCCCAACTGGATGGTACTGATGCAGATGGGGGCGATGAAGGGCAGGGACTGGCCGAAGTAGTGGGGCAGGCCCAGATTGATGAATACGGCCAGCTCGATGACGGCGATCAGCACGAAGGGGAGGGAGATGCTCTTTTCCACCAACGCGATGATGACGAAGATGGCCACGATGGACACGGCGTTGACCACCTGGAAGTCGTGATCGGTGGTGTCGATCATGTCCTTCATGCAGGGGGCTTCGCCGATCAGCATGCCGGTGTCGTCATACTTCTTCAGGATGGCGTTCAGGCTGTCCAACTGGTCGCTGACGGCGTCGCTGGCCACCTTGTACTCCGAGTTGATCAGCATCAGCTCCCGCTGGCCGTCGTTCAGGAGAGACCGGACGGAATCCGGCAGGATGTCCTCCGGTACCAGCGGGCCCACCACACTCTCCAGGCTGAGAACGTATTTCACGCCGTCCACCTGCTCCATCTCGTCGATCATGTCCCGCACGTCCCGTGTGGGAAGATTGGCGTCCACCAGCAGCATGTGGGTGGAGGAGATGTCGAAGTCCTCCGCCAGCTTGGAGTTGGCGATGACGTAGTCGATGTCCTCCGGCAGGCACTGGCCCATGTCGTAATAGACCTCGTCGTTGGTCTTGTCGTAGCCGTAATAGGCCGGGGCGATCAGCAGGGCGAAGATGACGAGAAACACGGGGAAGTGCTTGCACACGCCCTTGGCAAAGCCGCCCATGTCGGGGATCAGGGACTTGTGCCGGGTCTTCTGCAGGGGCTTATCCAGCAGCAGGATCATGCTGGGCAGGATGGTGACGCAGCCGATGACGCCCAGCAGCACGCCCTTGGCCATGACGATGCCCAGGTCGCGGCCCAGAGTGAAGGTCATGAAGCACAGGGCGATGAAGCCCGCCACCGTGGTGATGGAACTGCCCAGCACCGAGGCGAAGGTCTCGTGGATGGCCACGGCCATGGCCTCGTTGTGGTCGGTGTTCTGCTGAAGCTGCTCGTTGTAGCTGTGCCACAGGAAGATGGAGTAGTCCATGGTGACGGCCAGCTGCAGCACGGCGGACAGGGCCTTGGTGATGTAGGAGATCTCACCGAAGAAGTAGTTGCTGCCCAGGTTGAACACGATGCACATGCCGATGCTGGCCAGGAACACGAAGGGCACCAGCCAGCCGTCCAGCAGAAGCATCATGGCGGCGCAGGCGCAGGCCACTGCCAGGGCCACATAAATGGGCTCCTCCTGCTCACACAGATCCTTCAGATCGGTGACCAACGCCGACATGCCGGAGACGAAGCACTGCTTTCCGGCGATGGCGCGGATGTCGCGGATGGCGTCCATGGTCACATCCTCGGATGTGGCCGAGTCGAAGAACACCGCCATCATGGTGGCGTTCCCCTGGTTGAAGGCGTCGTACAGCTTGTCGGGCAGCAGCTCCATGGGCACCGACAGGTCGGCCAGGGAGTCGTACCACAGCACGGTATCCACATGATCCACAGCCTCGATCTTCTCCTTCAGGGCGGCCACGTCCTTGGCGGGCATGTCCTCCACAATGATAAAGGAGAAGGCCCCCTTGCCGAAGTCCTTCTTCAGGGTGTCCTGGCCGATGACGGTGTCCATGTCGTCGGGCAGGTAGTTGAGCATATCGTAATTGATGCGGGTGTTCAGCATGCCGAACACCGAGGGGATCATCAGCGCCAGCGAGATGATCAGGATCAGCACGCGGTTCTTGACGATCGCTTTTGCAGCACGCATGGGTCTTATTCGTCCTTTCCTATTTCATAGTCGTCGGTCTCGATCACGTCGGGCCGCTGGTGGTTCACGATCTTCACGGTACACAGCGCCACGCTGAGGTTCAGCACGCCGTCGCATAAAAGCGACAGGCCCATCAGGGCCGTCAGCGCCCGGACGCCGGTATCGGGCCGGAACACCAGCACCACGCCGATGACGCAGGTCAGCACCGCCAGCGCCAGCACCAGCCACCAGTCGCGGATGCCGAACCGGCGGGAGTCCGCAGCGATCTGGATCTTGAACAGGCCGTCGGCCAGCACCGGGATGCCGAACATGACGCACAGGAAGCTCATGGCGTCGCCGGGATGGCTGAGTGTCACGATGCCCAGCACCATCAGCAGCACGCCGAAGGCCAGGTCATACTGGAAGGCCAGCCGGAACAGATCCCGGGAGAAATAGCCCACCAGCTTCACCGCGCCGAACACGATCATGCCGACGCCCAGCAGCCGCCCGATCCACAGCGCCGAGGCGTCCGGCGTGAACAGCAGCGCGATGCCCAGCAGACAGAACAGGGCGGACATGACGATGTAGCCGATCTTGGCCGCCCTCATGGGTGTGACGGAACGCATTTTTCTTACCCCCTTCACAGGTGATCTTTTCAACACAGCGGAGTATAGCATTTCCCGGGAAAGGGGGGAATGGACAGAAAAAGGCCCGCTGTCCAAGATTTGGACAGCGGGCCCTGATTGCCTGCTTTTTGGGCAGAGGGGGGCGTTTGCCTAAATTCACCGGCTCTCCCGGCTGCGGCGGATGATCAGCTCCGGCACGTCACGGCTCAGCTCCAGCATCCGGTGCAGGTCGTCGTAGGCGGCGTCGGTCATGCCCCGGTCGATCCAGTCGATGCACATGCCGAAGAGCTGGCATTTCATGAAGCGGATCACGATCTGACGGTCGCTCTCGCTGATCAGGTCGCCGGGGAAGGCGGTGGCGATATAGGCGGACACCGCGTAGTCGCACAGCCGCAGCATGCTCTGAGTGAATACATCCCGGTTCAACGAGTGGTAGATGTGCATCACCGCCCGTTTGTTCTCCAGGGCGAACTGAAACGCCATGTGGAAGCATTCGTCCAGGGACGAGATGGAGGGGTAAGCCTGAATGAGCTGCTCCGTCTGCTCGGTGATGATCTCGCCCAGCAGGGAGGGGATATCGTGAAAGTGGTAGTAGAAGGAATTGCGGTTGATGCCGCAGTCCTCCACAATGTCCCGCACGCTGATCTTGTTCAGGGGCTGTTGGTTCAGTAGCTTCAGAAAAGAGGCCTTGATCGCCTGCTTCGTAAAGTTCGCCATAGCGTCCTCCGTTTCGGTAGTATCTGGAGTATATCACAAGTTCTCCTGCTGCGCAACCTCAGAAGGCGGTAAAAAATGGCAGGCCAACCGGCCTGCCATTTTTTATGTGAAATTACTCTCTCGCCGCGGCGTTGGCGTTGGCCACGAAGGTCTCGGTCTCGATCACCGGGTCGCCGCCGTTGCCGATGCGCTGCAGCAGGTTCCACCACTCGGTGCGGGCGGTGGCCCAGCCGGGGGTCAGTTGGGGATAGCTGCCGAAGAAGTCCGTCAGCTTGGCGTATTCCTGCATCACGTCGCTGCCGCTCCAAATGCCGGACAGGTTCGCGCCGTCCACGGCGGCGCGGACGGGGAAGCAGCCGGCGGCCTTCACGGCGGCGCTGGTGCCCTGGCCGTCGGCGAAGTAGCGGATCAGCAGCTTGGCAGCGTCGATCTTCTCCTGGTCGCCGTTGTCAAACACGCCGAAGCCCCACACATCGCCCTCCAGGCGGCTCTCGCCGGTCTCGGAGGGGAAGGACATGAACTCGATGGTCTGGCCGTTGACGGTCTTGCCCGCCTCGTGGACAACAGGCTCCACACCCTCCTCGGTGGGCTCGTCCACGGTCTCGGCGGTCTGCTGGGCCAGGCTCCAGCAGAAGGACATCTTCAGGGACTCGTGATAGAAGAGGGTGGCCTCCTCCTGGCCGTTGATGGCCTCGTCAAACTCGATGCCCTTGGTGTCCCGCAGCAGGGTCAGCGCCTGCTGGATGGGCTCGGAATCCACGGTGTAGGCGGTATGGGCATCGTTGGTGAAGGTGCCGCCGTACAGATTGGTGATCAGCGCGCGGGTGCCCTGGTCGCCGTTCTGGCCGGAGCAGTACACGGCGGCCACATCCTCGCCGTACTTGTCCCGCAGGGCCTTCACCGCCTGGGTGAACTGCTCGGTGGTCCAGGTACGACTCTCCAGGTCGATGTACTGGTCGGCGCCCGCCGTCACAAAGGCATCGTAGTTGATGGCCATGCACTGGACGTTCATGGCGAAGGGATAAGCGTAGCACTTGCCGTCCGCGGTGAAGCAGACGCTCCGGCAGGCGGCGTTGACCTCCTGCTTGTCGGCGTCATCCCACATGTCGGACAGGTCGGCCAGCATGCCCTCAGCGCCCCAGACCTTCACCAGCCGATCCGGCTGGGCCAGCAGGATGTCGGGCGCCACGCCGCCGTCCACGGCGGTGCTGAGACTGTCGTCGCCGGTAGCCTCGTCCAGGCACTGCACCGTCACATGGATGTCGGGATACACCGCGTTGAACTGGGTCAGCAGGTTGTTCACCGCCGTCTCATCGGCCCAGTCGCCGATGGGATATGTCCACAGCGTCAGCTCAATGACGCTCTGCTCCTCGTCATTGGCTGCCGCGTCCTGACCGCAGGCCGTCACGGACAGCACCAGCGTCAGGGCCAGCAGGAATGTCAGCAGTTTTTTCATGTAATTTCCTCCTTATATACCTGGATTTTGCCCCAAAATGGAAACAAAAACCATCGTATGACCTTGTGTATTGTATAGAACTCGCGGCCAAATGTCAAGTCATGGCAGAAATGAGGGTGTTTAGCGCTCATTTTTCACACCCCCTTTGCTGGGAAATACTTGTACGAAAACGCCTTTTCGACTATAATAATTGCATCAACGTGATACGGCAACTGAGACCGGCAAATCGGAGATCAGGGAGGCTACTATGGATAACACATTTGATGACAGCAAAATCGAACCGGCTGCTCCCGAGTGGAAGGTCTACTTTGAGGGAAATTTCTGGGGGCATTGGGGAAGAGGCCGTGCCGGGACAGAGATCAGACTGGATCAGCAATTTGATTGGGCAGGGCATCACTGGATCATCCCCGCGGTGTATTCCTGCGGCAAGGGTCTGGTGGTGGATTTCTGCATGCGCACCGAGGCGGAGGACATCCGCAGGTTCATAGTAAAATGGAACCTGACTGCGGAGAATGATTCAGAGGAAAACTTTACGCAGGAACAGCAGATGCAGATAGAACTGGAGAATCCGCTCGGCCTTGATTTCAGCGCTCAGATAGAACTGAACGGAAAGACGCTGCAGTCTTCTCACGGCTGTGCGGTAGGCATCAGTCCGTGTCTGCCGGATGGCGCGGCAAATGAGAAAGTGGCGCAAGTGGCCGCCGCGTATTATGGCCTGGACGACTCCTACGGCTGGACGATTTACAGACGCTGTTATCCGTGGGCCGGAAAACGCCGCCCGGAAATAAGATCACTTTCCCTTACGATGAAGCAGCAGCCGTGCTGTGTGCCCGGCCCGCATTTCAGGACACACGCTCCCGGCGATTCGTTTTCCTTTTCCCATCCGGTCAGCGGAACGGAATACACCTTGACGGTGCAGGAACTGGAGCGGCAGTCAATTCCTCAAGCGCAATTTGACTCGGATCGCTGGGCCTACCCAACGCATTTTACCGCCATGAGCTATACCCTTTCTCCTGAACCGGACGATGCTATTTCGATCTGCGATTGTGCTGTGGGCGACAGGCCTTTGGAGATCGCCCTATGCACGAACCGCTATGCGCCGCAGGCCCAAAACGATATTGCCTGTACCGTTGTGATCGGCGGCGCGGCTGGCCCGGCTGTGACGGTATTCGGAAAGAACAAGCAGGGAAGTCTGCATGCGGTTTGCTCCGCGCTGCATTTTGAACCGGCGGCGGAGGATATCGAATGGCGCGTTGTGTTCCATGTCGTTTCATTTTCGAACGAAACATTCACGCTCATATAACGCACATCCGACTGACTGCCGTTTTTTACACAGGGCTTCGCGGAAAAACGCTTGTGCGCAGCGTACCTTCGTCTATAATGATGTTAAGCAGGAGCGCAAAGTTTGACGAGGAGTGTGAGCATATGATACAGCGTGCAAAACAAGTGATACTGTTTGTCGCAATAGTAGTGGTAGTGGGCCTTTTTACTTGGGGCAATTTCCGTCACAAAAACATGGATAGCCTGCCTTCGTTGGAGCAAATAGCGAAAATGGAAGATGAAGCCGAGTTAAACAGCTATATAACGAATTTTACGAAGCCGGAATTAACGGCTGCCTGGGGTGAGCCAGCCGAAAGCAGCAGTATGGAGGATGTCTGGTATATCAATGAAAACACAAAGCTGATTGTGAATTACCATAACAACGATGACCATGCGGTTGTTTGTGGTATCGTGAGGCATTGATGGTGCTTTGATGCGAAGCAAGACGGACGCCTGCCTGCAAACGATCAATACCCCCTCATGAGGTCAGCCCTCACGAGGGGGTATTGTTATGCAGCAAGAGCGTTGTTCCCAGTGGTATAGTTTGCCTTTTGGCGGCAAACACTAGGGCAAAAAGGAGGGAGCGCACCTATGAGCGACTATGCTAACAACTGCCAGAGCAGCGAACCGGAGACCCGGGACACACCCCAGCAGCAGATCATCGAAATGGGCTCCACGGTGGTGAAGAACAAGCGGGGCACCATCCACTGCCTGACCATCATCGGCCAGGTGGAGGGCCACACCACACTGCCCCCCAACGTAAAGACCACCAAATATGAGCATGTTCTGCCGCTGCTGGCGTCGGTGGAGGAGAAGGACGACGTGGACGGCCTCTTGCTGCTGCTGAACACGGTGGGCGGCGATATCGAGGCGGGCCTGGGCATCGCCGAGCTGGTGGCGGGCATGACCAAGCCCACCGCTACGCTGGTGCTGGGCGGCGGCCACTCCATCGGCGTGCCGCTGGCGGTGTGCGGCAAGGCCACCTTCATCGTGCCCAGCGCGTCCATGACCATCCACCCCGTCCGCATGTCGGGACAGGTCATCGCCGCACCGGCCACCTACCGGTACTTCGAGCGGATCCAGGAGCGGATCATCGACTTTGTGGCCCGCAATTCCCGCATCAGCGCCGAGAAGTTCCGGGAGCTGATGCTGTCGGTGGGCGATATGGCCAACGACGTGGGCAGCGTCATCTACGGGCAGGAGGCGGTGGCCCTGGGCATCATCGACCGCATCGGTTCCCTGAGCGACGCGCTGGAGGCGCTGTACAAGATGGTGGAGAAGGGGAGAGAGGGGTAAAGGGATACTGAACGCACAGGGGCGGCCGCAAGGGCCGCCCCTACTGCGCTTTATTAGGGATGCAGCGTACAGCTGTCGGCTTCCACGCCCCACGCCGCCGTATCCGGAAGCAGCGCCGCCAGCAGCTCCGGTGCGGCAGCCAGCCGCTCCTTCTGCTGATGGGTCAGGTGCCGCTTGATGGCGTATTCCACCTTTGCCGCCGTGGACTTATCGCCGCAGCGCCACACCGCCGCGATGGCCTCCGGCGGGTAGGCGCGGGTGAACTTCGCCCCCTTGCCCGACAGATGCTGCCGGTACCGTTTGTCCACATCCGCCGCCAGCCCCGTATAATACACGCCGCCCCGGCACCGGAGCATATACACATAGTACATCCGTCATCTCTCCTTTTGTCCCATTTTACCGGAATTGCCTTGCAATTACAACCGTGATATGGTAGAATTTCAGGTTGAAATTGGTACAATAAGGAGCCTTATATGGAGCTTTTCGAGTATTATCTGCGGTATATGACCGAGCTTTTGGAGGGTAAGCGTCCCGCTCCGGCGGGCATCACCCTGACGGCGGAGGACGAGGAGGGCCGCACCCGCCAGATCACCGAGCAGCTGGCGTCCATGGGTGCGGCGGACTTCGTCCGGGCCTGTGCCGCCCAGGACGGCGAGACGCTGCCGGAGAGCCTCTTTGACAGCGACAGCGGCATGGCGGGCTTTGAGGCGTTTCTGAAAAGCGCCCAACAGGAGGGACCCCCGCAGCAGGAAGTCCCGGAGACCCCGGCCGAGCCTGACCCCGACGCGGGCAAGCACGCCTTCGAGGTGTTTCTGGACTGCGTGGCCATGGACGACGGACTGGTGCAGTACCTGATCGACGTGCTGAAGCACCGGGACTGGAAGGAATTCTACAAGCTGAGCCAGATCACCACCCGCATGGATCTCGACCCGGAGGAATTCCTCTACTGGCTGGGCCACCGGGAGGACTATACCGACGAAGAGGAGCGTGCCTGCGCCGTCATCATGGACGGCTGCCTGGAGCGGCTGATGAACGAGGGGAAGCTGGAGCTGGCGGCGGCGCTGCTCAGCGGTGACCGGACCACCTTTGACCGCTTCCGCTGCGACGCGCCGGAGCTGGTACACCTGCCCCAGGCCACCTACGATTGGTTCAGCCGCCACTATCTGGATCGGGACTACCCCATCCGGGTGCTGATGAAATGGAACGGCGTCACATTCCCGGAAGAGCGCCAGTAAGGAGAGAGCATATGACCACCAATGAACTGTACGCCCAGATGGGCGTTTCCCAGCGGGTGCTGGATTTCGGCGCGGCGGTGCTGACGGAGATCGCGCCCCAGTTCGCCCATATCGACGCCGTGGCCGAGCATAATCAGGCCAAGGTGATCCAGGCCATGCAGGAGAACCGCCTGGCCGCTATGCACTTCAACCCCTCCACCGGCTACGGCTACGACGACGACGGCCGGGACAATCTGGAGCGCATCTATGCCCGCATTTTCGGCACCGAGGCGGCGCTGGTGCGGCCCCAGATCACCTGCGGCACCCACGCCCTGGCCCTGGCCCTGGCGGCCAACCTGCTGCCGGGCGACGAGCTGCTGTCCCCGGTGGGCGCGCCCTATGACACGCTGGCAGGCGTCATCGGTACCCGGCCCACCCCCGGCTCCCTGGCGGAGTACGGCGTCAGCTACCGGCAGGTGGAGCTGCTGGAGGGCGGCACCTTCAACTATGACGGCATCCGCGCCGCCATCAGCGACAAGACCAAGCTCATCACCATCCAGCGCTCCAAGGGCTACGCCACCCGTCCCAGCTACTCCGTGGCTCAGATCGGTGAGCTGATCGCCTTCTGCAAGCAGTGCAAGCCGGATGTCATCTGCATGGTGGATAACTGCTACGGCGAATTTGTGGAGACCGACGAGCCCACCAACGTGGGGGCCGATATGGCCGTGGGCAGCCTCATCAAGAACCTGGGCGGCGGACTGGCCCCCACCGGCGGCTATATCTGCGGCCGTCAGGATCTGATCGACCGCTGCGCCTATCGCCTGACCGCCCCCGGCCTGGGCCGTGAGGTGGGCGCGAACCTGGGCGTGCTGCCGTCCTTCTATCAGGGGCTGTTCCTGGCTCCCACGGTGGTCTCCTCCGCCGTGAAGGGCGCGGTGTTCGCCGCCGCCTGCTATGAAAAGCTGGGCTTCCGGGTGGTGCCCTCCTCCCGCGAGGTACGCCGGGACATCATTCAGGCGGTGGAGCTGAAGAGCCGTGCGGGCATGGTGGCCTTCTGCAAGGGCATCCAGGCCGCCGCACCTGTGGACAGCTACGTCACGCCGGAGCCCTGGGCCATGCCGGGCTACGACGACGAGGTCATCATGGCGGCGGGCGCGTTCATCCAGGGCGCGTCCATCGAGCTTTCCGCCGACGGTCCCATCCGCGAGCCCTACGCCGTGTACTTCCAGGGCGGTCTCACCTGGTACCACGCCAAGCTGGGCATCCTCATGAGCCTGCAGAACATGCTGGACGCGGGCCTGATCGAATTGTAAGCATGACAAAAGCCTCCCGAAAGGGAGGCTTTAGAGAATGTTAAAAAGCTTCGCAGAATTCGCCGCCCGCAATGGCGGCGAACAATTTGGATCATTT
>ERZ826242.1564-NODE-1564-length-24162-cov-3.386527_pt1 | contig 24162 bp, 27 predicted proteins | sample MGYA00519871_ERZ826242 | MGnify/ENA primary metagenome ERZ826242 (study PRJEB31778, sample SAMEA3449226) | human gut metagenome | biome: human gut; feature: human-associated habitat; material: faeces | place: United Kingdom | collected 2010/2012 ...
CGTCCCCGCACGTCTTCGGCCCCTCCCAAGGCGCGGCCGAAGACGTGCGAAAGCAGGCGCCTTCGGCCGCGCCATCCGCACGCCGCGTCCTTGTCGAACCGGCGCGATGGCGTCGGCTGAGCGCACGTCCCCGCGCGCCTTGCTGAGGCCGCCCCCCCCTACACCCCCGTCAGGTCGAACGGGGGGATGAAGCTCTCTTCGGCCGCGCCGCCCTCCTGCCAGAAGTAGTCCTCCACACCCAGCGCATCGGCGTAGTCCAGCAGGCGCTCGTAGTCCTCGTCCGGGACGCGCCGGGCAAGCTCCGGGCAGCGGTGCAGCGCCGCCGCGGCGCGCTCGTCGCCCGCGGCGGCCGCATCGGCCAGAACCGGCGTGTACTGGTTCATCAGCGACAGCAGCACGTCGTCGCCGAAGCGCTCGTGCACGAGGCGCACGACGCGCTTCGAGTCCTCGAGAGCTCCCGGCAGCATGAGGTGGCGCACCACCGTCCCGCGAACGAGGCGCGGATCCCCGTCCACCTCGTCGAACTCCGGGGCGCCGGTCTGGCGCACCATCTCGCCAAGGGCGGCCAGCGCTGCATCCGGGTAGTCCGGCGCCTTCGAGTAACGCGCCGCCAGCAAGGGATCGGCGTACTTGAAGTCGGCGAGGTACACGTCCACGGTACCTGCGTTCGCCTGCACGGCCGCCACCGTCTCGTAGCCCGAGGTGTTCCACACCACGGGAAGCGCCAGCCCCCGCCCACGCGCCCGCGCCACGGCGGCGCGCGCCTGCTCCAACGTGCCGCCCGTCAGCGCGCGGTACACATTGCGGCTCTCGTCCCGCAGGCCCCGCATGGCCAGCGCCTGCCAGCACCACACGGCCTCCAGCGCAAAGCGCAGCGCCGGGTGCGCAAGGCCGCACAGCCAGAGCGCGCCCGCCGCAAGGCCCAGCGTGCCCAGCGGCAGCACGGCCGCCAGCACCGCGCCCGCCGCAAGCTCGCCCCGGGGCGTTTTGGGAAAAGCGCGGCGCAGCCCGCGTTCCAGCGCGGCGATGCATTTCCCCATGCCCACCACCGGGTGAGGCATCCAGGCCGGGTCTCCCAGCGCAAGGTCCATCAAAAAGCCGCACAGGGCGGCCAGCACAATATCCATCTCACGCTTCCTCCGCATAACACGCTTCGCCCGCAAGGTCCAGCAGGCCGTGCGTCTGCCAGCGCGCCGCATCCAGTATAAAGCCGGCCGCGTTGCCCGCGCACCAGGTGTAATAATCCCGGCGCGGGCAGGCGTACCGCTCCATCACCGCCATCTGGGTGCCGCCGTGCGCCATGACGACGAGCATTTCCGCGCCCCGCGCCAGCGCTTCGTCCACCAGGGACGCAAAGGCCGCGCAGGTCCTGTCGGAAAATTCAGCCCGGCTCTCTCCGCCCGGGCAGCGGCCCATACAGTCGTCTCCCACCCAGGCGAGATAATCGGGGTCGCGCTCCATCTCCACATAATTGCGCCCCTCGAAAATGCCGAAGCACATCTCCCGCAGGTCGTGCACGGGCACGAGCCGCGCGGCCGGGAACAGCACCCGGGCCGTGTCCACGGCCCGGCACAGCGGCGAGACATACACCGTGTCCGGTTCAATGTCCGCCCGCCGCAGCGCGGCGCGCCCCTTTTCCGAAAGCGGGATGTCCCGCGTGCCCTGGTACCGCTTGTCCACATTGTATTCCGTCTGCCCATGGCGCAAAAGATAAACTTTCATGTGTTCGGCGCTCCTTTCAGATAGACCGGGATACCGCAGAACACGCGCACCACGGCGTCCGCGCGCTGCGCCAGCAGGCAGCCGAGACGGCCCGCCGCCTCCCGCGCGGCGCGCTCGTTTTTGTCCACCGGCACGACGCCGCCGCCCACCTCGGTGGCGATGACCACCTCGTTCCGGGCAAGCTGCTGCGCCAACGCGGCAAGGTCGCCGCAGCCCGCGGCCAGCTCCTGCACGTCCCAAACAGCGCGCTGCGCCAGCTCCTCCCGGGTACAGCCCAGCAGCAGCCGGGCATACTCCCGTTTCCCGCTGTACAGCGGGCCTGTGATAAAGATCATCCCGTCACCCCCGAAAGCAGGCTGCACGCTGCCAGCGCGGCCAGCATCCACAGCTCCGCCTTTTGCAAAAACCATCCGGCCAGGTCGCCCGATATGCCGCCGAACTGCTTTTGCGCCACCGCGCGGTATCGCAAAAATACAAGCACCGCAGCCAGCGCCATGGCGGCGCCCGTCATCCCCCCCGCCGCCGCCATGCCTGCGGCGGCCAGTGCGCACAGTACAAGCAGCGCGCGGCGCACAGCCGTGCGGTCCGCTCCCGTTGCAAAGGTATGGGCAAGGCCCGTGTTTTTTGCCAGAGGGAACGCCGCGATCGCATAGCCGGAAAGCGCCCGCTCCAGCACAAAGCCCAGCCCCATGCACAGCGCAGCCCGGGGCGTGCAGTCCACCGCCGCGCACAGGCCCAGATAGGCCGTAAAATAGGTGCACAGGCGTATGACCGCAAACGCGCCGCAGTGCGGGTCCTTTAATATCTCCTGCTTTTTTTCCGGCGCGGCGCAGCTTGCCAGCGCATCGCAGGTGTCGGCGTAGCCGTCCAGGTGGATGCCCCCGGTCACGAGCACCGGCGCAAGGCACAGCCCGGCCGCGCGCAGCAAAAGCGGGAATGAAAGCCGCGCCGCCAAAGCCGCCCAGCCCCACCAGGCAAGGCCGCACACAACCCCCACCAGCGGAAAGGCGCACAGCGCGTACCGCATGTTTTTTTCGTTCCACACCGGCTGCGGTACCGGCACGGCGGAAAACATGGCAAACGCCACGGCGGCCGTCTCAAGCAGCGTCACAGCGCGGCCCCCTCTCCTTTATAATAGCGCGGCAGGCCGCACGCCACCTCACAAACAGCGTCCGCCCGGGCGGCAAGCGCCCGGTTTGCCGCGGCCAGCACGCGCAGATAGGTACCGGTATCTCCCGCATAGGCGCTGCCGCCGCTGAACACCTCGCCCGTGACGACCACCAGTGCTTCGCACTGCCGCCGCAGGCTTTCCACGCCGTCCACAACAGCGGCCAGCGCCGCCTGTTCACCGCCTGCGCCCGCCGGGCTGTACAGCTCGTTTGCGGCCAGATTGCTCAGGCATTCCAGCAGCGCCGCGCCCCTTGCAGGCAGCAGCACCCGCGAAAGGCCAACGGGGCATTCAATGGTCTCGAACCGCTTTTGCGCGCGCAGGACGCGGTGCCTCGCAATGCGCGCGCGGGCTTCTGCGCCAAAGGGTTCCATCGTCGCCACATAGTAGCGAGGCAGAGCGCCCGCCCGCAGGATCAGCTGCTCGGCATATTCGCTTTTGCCGGACGCCGCGCCGCCCACGACCAGTGTGAACATCCCATCCGCCCCTTTCCTCTCCGGCGTTCAGCCCTCTCCGCCCTGCGGCGTATAGGCCTCGATGCCGCCCTCCTCAAACGTGTAGCAATCCATATATACGGCGCGGGCCATGTCCAGCAGCGGCATGGCCGCCACCGCTCCCGTGCCCTCGCCCAGGCGCATGCCCGCCGTGATGAGCGGTTTTTTGCGCAGCGCGTCCAGCAGCAGCATGCCCGCGGGCTCGGCCGAGACATGGCTCGCCAAAACGGCCTTGGCCGCCGCCGGGCACAGCCGCACCGCGCACAGCGCCGCCACGGCGCTGATGAAGCCGTCCGCCAGCACAGGCACACGGCAGGCCGCGCCGCCCAGAAACACGCCGCACATCCCCGCGATGTCAAAGCCGCCCACCTTGGCCAGAACGTCCAGCGGGTCGTCCGCGGCGGGGCGGCTGAGGGCCACGGCCCGCTCGATGGCCGCCACCTTGCGCCGCAGCCCCTCGTCCGAAAGACCCGCGCCGCGGCCCGTCATTTCCACGGGCGCGCGGCCCAGCAGCACGCTGGCCACAGCGCTGGCCGTGGTGGTGTTGCCGATGCCCATCTCGCCCGTGGCCAGCAGACGCACGCCCTTTTCCTTCTGCGTGCGCACAAGCTCCGCGCCCGCCAAAACGGCCTGCTCCGCCTGGGCCCGCGTCATGGCAGGCCCCTGTGTGATATCCCCCGTGCCGTTGCCGATGCGCCGGGCCAGCACGCCGGGCTGCGGCGCAAAATCCCGCACGCCCATGTCCACGGGCACCACGGCGCACTGCGCGGCCTGCGCCATCCGGCACACGGAGGTGCGCCCCGCAGCCAGGTTGCGCGTCACAGCGGCCGTCACGCTGCTGTCCGTCTGGGTAACGCCCTGGGCGACCACGCCGTTGTCCGCGCACAGCACCAGCACCGCACGCGGCAAAAGCGGCGCCTGCGCGTCGCCCGTCAGCGCCGCAATGTCCTCCAGCGCCGTCTCCAGCAGACCCAGGCTGCCCAAAGGCTTTGCGCACGCCGCCCAGCGGCGGTGCGCCTGTTCCCGCGCCGCCTCGTCCGGCGGCGTGATGTTTTGCAGCAATTCACGCAGTTCCATGCTTCCAGCTTCTTTCTTTGCATTCCAGCTTCATTTTGTTTTCAATGCCCGGGGCGCTTTCCCAAGCGCACGGCGCCGCCCCGGTCCCGCGGCCTCTCAAAAAGCACAGGGCCCTTCACCGGCCGCTTTGAAAGGCGGCGGCCGCACGCACAAACCGCTCCGCCAGCTGCGGCCTGCCCGCAAAATACAGGTGCGGGAAAGCTGCATACAGCGCCGGCCCCGCGAACCCGCACGTCCAGCTGCGGCCCGTCGCAGGCTTCTGCGCGTTGAACGCCGCGCCATTTTCCGTGCTGTCCCAATAGTGGAACTCGTGAACGGGGACCGTTTCGCCCGCGCGCAGCAGCAGGCTGTCGGCCCGGGCCGTAAGCTGCGCGTAGCCGAAGCGAACAAGCTTCTGCCGCCGCACGCCCGCGCCGGGCAGTGCGCCCGCCATAGGGTGCACCGCGCCGTCTTCGCCCTCAAGGCTCTGGCCAAGATACAAAAAGCCGCCGCATTCCGCCACCGTGGGCAGGCCCGCCTCCACCGCGCGGCGCACCGCGCGGCGCATGGCCGCGTTTTGCGAAAGCTGCCCGGCGTACAGCTCCGGATAGCCTCCGGGCAGATACAGCCCACCCGCTCCCCCGGGCAGCGCCGCGTCATGCACGGGGCTGAAAAATACAAGCTCCGCGCCCGCGTCCCGCAGGGATTCCAGCGTTTCGGCATAGGCAAAGCAAAACGCCTCGTCCCGCGCCACGGCGATGCGCGCCGCCTGCTTTCGCGCCGGGGCCTTGCGCTCCCGTCCCGCTCCATCCGCCGTGCGCCGCCCGCACAGCGCCAGCAGGCGCGGCATATCCACGCTCTGCTCCAGCTGCGCGGCCAGCGCGCCGATGCGCGCCGCAAGGCCGTCGATCTCCGCCGCCGTGTACAGGCCCAGATGCCGGCTCTCGAACGCGGCCTCCGGCATGTGGGGCAGATACCCCAGCACGGGGACGCCCGTCTCCTGCTCCAGCATGGGCGCAAGGCTTTGGGCCAGCATGGCGGAGCAATCGTTCAGCAGAATGCCCGCGATATGGCTGGGCTGCCGGAAAGCGAGCAGGCCCCGCACCTGCGCGGCCAGCGTCAGGCTCGCGCCCCGGGGGCGCAGCACCAGCAGCACCGGCAGGTCCAGCGTGCGGGCCACATGCCACGCGCTGGCGCGCGCCGTCACGCCGCCCACGCCGTCGTAAAAGCCCATCACGCCCTCCACCACCGCCGCGCCGTGGCCTGCCGCATGCCGCGCGTACAATGTGCGGGCAGCGTCCTCCCCGCAGAGGAACAGGTCCAGATTATGGCTCTCCACGCCAAGCACCGAGCGGTGGAACATGGGGTCGATATAATCGGGCCCGCACTTGAACGCGCACGGCGCGAGCCCCCGTTTTTGCAGCGCGGCCAGCAATGCGCAGGCCAGCGCCGTTTTGCCGCTGCCGGAGGACGGCGCGGCCAGCATACATTCGATCATTCGCAATTCCCCGTGACCAGAAAAACAGGATTGTTCGCCATAAGCAGGTGCAGCCCGCCCGCGGGCCGGGTGCGGCTGACGGCGATCTGCGTCACCTGCGCGGCCAGCCCGTGGGCCGTCAGCGCCGCAGCGGCGGCGGAAAGCGTCTCCAGCGCAATTGCGGAAATGCAGATCCGCGCGGACGGGCTGCGCGCCAGCGCCGCGTCCACCACGCCGGCCATGCCGCCCCCGGTGCCGCCGATGAAAACAACATCCGGCGCGGGCAGCCCGGCCAGCGCCTCCGGGGCGCGGCCCTGCACCGGCGTCATATTCCACGCTCCGAACCGCTCCCGGTTCCGGCGGATGAGCGCGCAGGCGTCTGCTTCGCACTCCACCGCGTACACGCGGCCGCGGTGCGCGGCCAAAGCCAGCTCCACGCTCACGCTGCCGGTGCCCGCGCCCACGTCCCAGCAGACGTCGCCCGGGCGCACGGCCAGCTTGCCCAGCGCCGCGGCGCGCACCTCCTGCTTTGTCATCGGCACCTCCCCGCGTGCAAACGCGCTGTCCGCAATGCCCGGCGCGCGCTGCGGCGCGCGGGGCGCGGCCTCGGCCAGCAGCACGCTCAGCGGTGCAAACGCACCTTGCGCGCACTGCGCCGCGGTGGCCTGCGTCATACGCTCGTCCGGATAGGAAAGGTTCTCCCCCACCGTCACGGCCAGCCCGCCCAGGCCCGCTTCGCACAGCTGCGCGCACAGCGCGGCCGGGCCGAGCGTGCCGCCCGTGAGGAAAAACACCGGTCTGCCGCCACACACCGCCGCAGCCGCGTCGCACGCCGCGCCGTGGGCGGAGACGAGCGTCCAGTCCTGCCAGGGGCGGCCCAGACGCGCGGCCAAAAGCTGCACGCTGGAAATGCCCGGCAGCACCCGCGCCGCAACGCCGTTTTCCGCCAGCAGCGGCAGCAGGCCGCACGCGCCGGAATAAAAGCCCGTGTCGCCGCTGTACGCCACAACGCACAGGGAGGCGTATCCCCGCGCTTCCAGCACGGCCTGCAGCACCTCCTGCGGGCGCGCTGCTTCCACTCTGCGCGCCGTGCAGCCCGCGGGCAGCGCGGCCAGCAGCCGCCGCGCGCCGACGACGCATTCCGCCGCCGCCAGCGCCCCGGCGCACTCCGCCGTCATCGTTCCGGGCGCGCCGCCGCCCATTGCCGCCAGGATCACCTGCATGCCATCATCTCCCTGCATTCATTCAAAACCGCCGCGTAATCTTCTCCGCTGTCCGCCGGGCGGCGGATCACCACGAGCCGCGCGCCCACATTCCGCGCCGCCTGCGCCTTTTCGCCGAATCCTCCCGGTGCGCCGCCGTCCTTGGTGACAAGATACCCGATGTCAAAACGGCGCATCAGCGCCTCGTTGAGCTCCCGCGTAAAAGGCCCCTGCAGCGCAATGATATTGCCGTGGGGCACGCCCGCCGCCTCGCAGGCCGCAAGCCCCTCGTGCGTGGGCAGCACCCGCGGGTACAGCCGCTCCGCGTCCAGCCCCGCAAAGGCGGCAAGCTCCTTCGCGCCCGTCGCCAGCAGGATATTGCCCTGCGTGCCGGCCAGCCACCGCGCGGCGGCCGGCGCGTCGGGCACAACAACGCTGTCCGGCGGCAGGGCGCTGGCCCCGCGCAGCAGCCGCCTGTACGGCACCCCGGCCGCAAGGCACGCCGCGCGGATGTTCCCGCTGGCCTCGGCCGCGTAAGGATGCGTGGCGTCCACGCACACTGCAAAGCCCGGCAGCATTTCACGCATCTGCCGCGTGTCCTTTCGGCCGACGCACACCGTCAGCGGCGGAACGCCCCGAAGCTCCTCCGCTCCCAGCGCGGTGGCCACGCTCACGGTGACCTGCGCGCCCAGCGCCGAAAGCTCCCGTGCCAGCAAACGGCCCTCCGTCGTGCCGCCGAAAACAAGCACTTTCATCGTTTGGCCTCATAGCCCCGCGGCGTGACCATGCGGCCCGCCACGGCCTGCGTCGTTGCCGCGCCGATGAACACTGTGGTGAACATATCCACCTGCTCGTCCCGCAGCCGGGCCAGCGTCAGCAGGCGGTGCTGCTGGCCCTCCCGGCCGATGTTGCGCACCCAGCCGCAGACGGTGTCCGGGCTTTTTTCCCGCAGCAGGATATCGCAGGCGCGGCGCAGATAGTCCGCCCGCTTTTTCGAGGACGGGTTGTACAGGCATATGGAAAAATCCCCCGCCGCCGCAAGGGCCAGCCGACGCTCGATCTGCTCCCACGGCGTAAGCAGATCCGACAGGGAGATCACGCAGAAATCATGCATCAGCGGCGCGCCCAGCACCGCCGCGCCCGAGAGCGCCGAGGTGACGCCCGGCACCACCTCCACCTCCGCGCCGCCGTATTCCCCTGCAAGCTGCAAAAGCGGCCCGGCCATGCCGTACACGCCCGCGTCCCCGCTGCACACCATGGCCACCGTGCGCCCGGCCGCCGCCGTTTCCAGCGCCCAGCGGCAGCGTTCCAGCTCCCGCGTCATGGGCGTGACATATGTCTCCTTGCCCGGGTACAGATGCTTCACCAAATCCACATACACCGTGTAGCCGCACAGCACGTCCGCGCGTTCCATGGCCGCGCGCGCCTGCGCCGTCATAAATTCCTCTCCGCCCGGCCCCAGGCCCACCACATATACCTTATTCATCCTGCCACCGCCAATCCGGGGCGAAGGGCGCCATGGCCGCCGCCATGGTCACGCCGCCGCCCGCCTGTTTTTTGCAATACAATGTCCCGCCGCTGCCCAGCACCGCGCTGCGCTCGCACACGTTGTCCACGCCCGTCACGCTCTGCACAAAGCCGGACGACGAAAAGCGGCCCTCCACCGCTGCAAGCTGTGCGGCGGAAAACGTCTCGAACGCAAAGCCGTGGGCCGCGCAGAACGCGCGCAGGCCCGGCTCGTCCCGCTTCAGGTCGATGCTGCACACCTTATAAAATGCCTCGGCGCACAGCCCGCTTTGCGCCAGCAATGCCGCGAAGGCCTCCTCCATCGCCTGCTGCCCAATGCCCCTCCGGCAGCCCACGCCCAGCACCGCGATGCGCGGCACGAGCCGCAGCGCGCCCGCGTCGGCGCTGTGCACCGTCAATTCAAAATCGAACGCGCCGCCGTCCGCCGCCACGCCCGCCGGGGGCGTGCCCGCAACGGGCCATGGGCTGCGCAGCACCGCCATGCCGCCCGCCAGTATTTTTGCCGACACCCGTTTGATGCGCGGCACATCCAGCACACAGCAGCCCTGCCGCACGGCCCACTCGTCCACGGCGAACGCTCCGTTTGCGTCCGTGGCCGTGGTGATGACGGGCAGCGCGCCGCAAACAGCGCCGATGCGCCGGGCCAAACGGTTCGCGCCGCCCAGGTGCCCGCTCAGCAGCGGCACCGCGAAGCGGCCGCATTCGTCCACCGCCACCACGGCCGGGTCCGACGCCTTATTCCCGGCATAAGGCGCGACGGCGCGCACCGCGATGCCCGCCGCGCCCACATAGACAAGCGCGTCCGCGTTGGCAAAGGCGTCGGCTGTCCAGGCGTCCAGCGTGCAGCCTTCGCCGCAGCGCGCGGCCTCGCCGGATAGCTCCGCCGCCAGCCGCCGGGCCAGCTCCATGCCCTTTTGGGTGAACGCCAGCAGCCGCACGGTCACGGCTTCGCCTCGCGGAATTCCGTCGCAAAGGAGGGGTCGTACAGCTTGCTGCGTTCATAATCCGGCGCGAGGAAATCCCCCACCAGCACCAGCGCCGTTTTTGAGATATTGTTTTCGCGCCCCGCCTGTGCCAGCGCGCCCAGACGGCAGCGCACCACCTTTTCCTCGGGCCAGGTGGCCTTGTATACCAGCGCCGCCGGGGTGTCGGGCGTGTACGCGCCCTGCAGCAGAGCGGCCTGCAGGCCGTCCAGCATGCCCGCCGAAAGAAACACCACCATCGTGGCGCCATGGGCGGCAAGCGCCGCGATGCCCTCGCGTTCCGGCACGGGCGTGCGCCCGGCCATGCGCGTGATGATGACCGTCTGGCTCACGCCCGGCAAAGTGTATTCCGCACAGGCCGCGGCCGCCGCGCCGCAGAAGCTGGAAACGCCGGGGGTATCGTCATAGGGAATGCCCAGTGCGTCCAATGCGTCCATCTGCTCCCGGATGGCGCCGTAAAGGCACGGGTCTCCCGTGTGCAGGCGGACGATGTCCCTGTTTTCCGCATGGGCGGCGCGCACCACCTCCAGCACCTGTTCCAGCGTCATCTGCGCGCTGTTGTACACCGAGCAGTCCTGCCGGCACAGGCCCAGCAGCGCCGGGTTGACCAGGCTGCCCGCGTAGATCACGACGTCCGCGGCGCGCAGCAGCGCCGCGCCCCGCTGCGTGATGAGGTCCGGCGCGCCGGGGCCGGCGCCCACAAAATGCACCATGGGTCAGTCCTCCTTTACGATGATCGTTGCAAAATAGCCCGCGTCCTGTTCGCGCGGGAACGCGGAAAGGTCGGCATAAACCTGTTCTCCGGGCAGCCCGCAGTTGCTCACCAGCGCGCTGCGCTCCAGCAGGCCGCGCCGCTCCAGCGCCGCCAGCACGCCGGGCAGCTGCCTGCCGGACTTCATCAGCACCTTGGCACCCGGCTGCGCCAGGCATTCCTCCAGTGCGCCGCAGCCGCCCGGCACGATGTGCAGCGGGGTATCGATGCCCGTCAGGCTGGTGTTCAGCCGGGCCGCCACGGCGCAGAAGCTCGTCACGCCGGGCACCATGCGCGTTTCATAGCCATCCGCGGCCAAAATGTCCGCCAGGTAGGCGGCCGTGGCGTAGATGGAAACGTCGCCCAGGTTGAGCATGGCGACGTCCCGCCCCGCGTCCAGATGCGGCCGCAGCGCCTGCGCCGCCGCAAGGTGCGCGGCGTGCTGCTGCGCCTTGTCCCGGGACATGGTAAAATGCAGCGGCACAACGGTTTTGCCTTCCAGCGAAACCGCCTGCTGCGCGATGGAGAGCGCCAGCATCTCGCCGTTTTTCGTCTGCGGCGCGGCCACCACAGGGCAGCGCTCCAGCGTTCGCACGGCCTTGAGCGTGATGAGCTCCGGGTCTCCGGGGCCAACGCCCACACTGTAAAAAACGCCTTTTTTCATTGTTTTTTCCCCTTCCATTCCGCCAGCATCTCCGCGGCCGAAGCCGTCCGGCCCAGCAGACCGTATTCATTGGAAAACAGCACCGCACCCACCCGGTATGCGCCCGCCGCCCGGCGGACGAGATGCCGCTCCACGGCCCGCAGCAGGCTGTCCAGCACAGGCGCGCGCAGCCCCGCTTCGTCCAGCAGCGCTATGCATGCGTCCGTGGTGGCCGCGTCCAGCAGCGCGGCGCAGGTCTTCTGCGACGCGCCGCACACTGCTGCGTGGGCGCACAGCAGCTCCGTGCGGCAATCCGCATATCGGCTGTGTGTATTCATGACGCCTCCCGCCAGCTTTGCCAGCTTGCCGATGTGCCCCACCAGCAGCACGTCGGCAAAGCCGAGCGCCGCGGCCTCGTCCAGTGCGTCGCCGATGAAATTCGAGCATTTCACCACGGGTGCGCCCGCCGCGTCCAGCCCCTGCTCACGCAGAAAATCCACACCGTAATTGCCGGGCGTCAGCAGCACGCGGGCGGCCCCCTGGGCCCGCGCCTGGCGCAGCGAAAGCGCCACCGTGTCGATGAGCGCCTGCATGCTCATGGGCTCCACGATGCCGGAGGTTCCCAGAATGGAAATGCCGCCCTCGATGCCCAGCTGCGGGTTGAAAGTTTTTTTCGCCAGCGCCGCGCCCTCCGGCACACAGATGGTCACCCGCAGGCCGCCGTCCCAGTTCAGTGCATCGCACACGGCGCGCACCGCCTGCTCGATCATCCTGCGCGGCACACGGTTGATGGCCGCCGCACCCACGGGCTGGTCCAGCCCGGGCTTTGTCACACGGCCCACGCCCGGGCCGCCGTCTATCACAACGCCCGGCTGTGCCGCGCGCTCCACCCGCGCCTCAATCAGCGCGCCGTGCGTCGCGTCGATGTCGTCGCCGCCGTCCTTTTCCACCGCGCAGCAGGCGGTTTCCCCTGCCATGCGGCAATACCGGGGCGCAGCCGTAACAGGCAGGCCGCCGGGCGTCGTGAGCGTGACGCTCTCCGGCGCGCGCCCGCCCAGCAGCAGGCGTGCCGCGCCCGCGGCCGCAAGCGCCGCGCAGGTCCCGGTGGTATAGCCGCAGCGCAGCCGTTTTCCGCCGGACTGGATATAATGCTCAAACGGCATCCCGTCACCCGCCTTACAAATTTATACTATCTCCCGCAGCCGCGCACCGTACAGCGCCTGCACCTCCGGCAGCGCGCCCAGGCCCCGCATCCGGCAGCGCACCCCGACGCCCGCGGCCTCGAGCCTGCTTTTCCAGCTTTTTGGGCCGTCCCCCGCCATATCGTTCAGGGCGTGGTCGCCCGCCACCAGCATGAACGGCACAAGCAGCGCCTGCCCGCAGCCGTCTTCCTTCAGCTGCGCCAGCACCTCGTCAAAGCCGGGCCAGCCCTCCACCGTGCCCATATAGGCGCGCCGCCCGCCCGCAAGGCGCAGGGCCGTCTGCATGGCGGGATAGACCATGTTGGCGAAGTGCTCCGTGCCATGGCCCAGCAGCACCAACGCCCCGCCCTCCGGCTGCCCGAAGCGCCGCACCATGCACGCAGCCAGCGCGCGCAGGCTTTCGCTGTCCGCGGCAAGGGGCCGCCCCAGGGCCAGCCGGGCGAAGCGCCCCGCAAACGCCGCCGCGTCCGCTTTGAGCTTATCGTATTCAAAGCCGTACAGCAGATGGGTGGGCTGCACCGCCACATCCTCCACCCCCGCGGCCGCAAGCGCCTCCAGCGCCTCGGGCAGGCCGGACACGGGCTCTCCCCGTTCGGCCAGGATGCGGCGGATCGTCGGGCTGGTGTACGCGCGGCAGAACGCACGCTCCGGCGCCCCGGCGGCAAGCACGCGTTCCACCGCCTCGATATCCTGCCGCGCGCGCGGCACGCTCGTGCCGAAGCTGACGGCCAGCAAAGCCTGTTTCATGGTTTCCACTCCTGTTCCAGTTCCTCCACAGTGTGCGGCGGCGCGGCAAGGCCCAGCACGCGCCCCACGCGGTACAGCACCGGCTGCTCCAGCCCGCATGTCCGCAGCAAAGAAACATTTTCAAAAATCTCCCGCGGTTCCCCGTCCCCCGCCAGCCGTCCCCCGCGGAACACCAGCACCCGGGTGGCCCAGCGCCATGCGAAATCCACGTCGTGCGTTGCAACCATAAGCCCCAGGCCCTGCTCCGAGAGCATCTGAAGATTTTGTTCCAGCAGGCGGGTATTTGCCGGGTCCAGGCTGGCCGCTGGCTCGTCCAGCAAAAGCATCTGCGGCTCCATAGCCAGGGCGTCGGCCAGCGTCACCCGCTTTTTCTCCCCGCCGGAAAGATACTGCGGCGCACGGCCCCGGTATTCCTCCAGCGCAAAACTGCGGATGGCCGCATCCACGCGGGCGCGTACCTCGCCTACGGGCAGGCGCAGGTTCATAGGGCCGAAGCTGACCTCCTCCTCCACGCTGCCGCCCAGCAGCTGCACCTCCGGGTCCTGGAACACAAGCCCCACGCCCCGGCGCAGCACGTTCAGCTGCTTTGCGCCGCCGCCCACCGGCGCGCCCCGAAACAGGATGCGTCCCGCACCGGGGCGCAGCACGCCGTTCGCCAGAAGGAAAAACGTGGACTTTCCCGCGCCGTTGCTGCCCAGCACCGCCACGCGCTCGCCGGCGCACACCTTCACGCACACGTCCAAAAGCGCCTCCCGCTCTTCCTCGTATGCATAGGAAACATGTTCAAACCGAAGGATCTCTTCCATTTTCCCTCCTGCCAACCCTTTTACAAAACCGCCGTGTCATGCGCCGCACACAAGCGCCAGCACCATGCCCGCCGTCAATGCGCCGCACACAAGCGCGTGCGGCGCGCGCACGGGCTTTTCCCGCGTCAAAAAACGGATGCCGCCGTCATAGCAGCGGCTCTCCATCGCGTCAAAGCACGCCTGTGCCCGCCGGAAGCTGTGCGCCAGCAGCCCGCCGTATACCCGGCCCGTCGTGCGCAGGCTGCGCACCGGCCCGGCATAGCCCAGGCGGCTGGCGGCGGCGTCCCGCATGCTGCGGAACGTGGCGAACAAAATAAAGATGTAGCGATAGATCAATACCGCCAGATCGCCCACGACCTCCGGCACGCGGGCGCGCCGCAGCGCATCCAGCAATTCCGGCACGGGGGTGGACAGGCTGAGGAAATACAAGCAGCCCACCGCGCCCAGCGCCCGCGCCATAACGAGCCGGGCCGCCGTTTGCGCCGGGGCGCGCAGGACAAAATACCCGCCCAGAAACGGGACGTTTGCCACGCCGCCGGGCGCAGACGCGTATTCCCACAGCAGCGCAATACCGCTCAGCAGCAAAAATGTAGCAGGCGCGCCCAGCAGCGACAGATAGGCGCGCGGGCGTACGCCGCCCGCCGCCGTTAACGCGGACGCTGCAAAAAACAACGCCAGCGGCGGCCACGGGGTGCGCGCCAGCAGGCACAGCGCCAGCAAGGCCGCGCAGCACCAAAGCTTCAGGCCCGGGTTTACCGTCAAAAAGCGGGAACGCCGCGCCAGCACGTCCACCGTCAGCGCCGCGCCGTGCGTGTGGCCGTGCAGCAGCAGCAGCGCGCCGCCCAGCGCTAAGGAAGCTGCGGCCGGCCAGGGGCCGGGCAGCGCGCCGGCCGTCAGGCTCCACGCCACAAAGCTCCCAAGCAGGGCGTTGAACATATTCCCACCTCCTGCCGGACTTTTTGAAAAAGCATGTTCACCGGGAGCCCCCGCGCAAAGCGGCGGGCGAAAGAGCCTCATTCCACGGACTGTGCGGAATATTTTTTACGCGCGACAAAATAGCCGAAGCCGTAGGCCAGCACGCCCACGCCCACGCCTGTCTGGATGCAAAACAGCAGGCTCTCGATCTCTCCGGGCAGCTCGCCGCCGAGCAGTGTTTCCAAAACCGGCGTGAACCACGGCTCATATGCTTCACCCTGAATCTCCTCCACCATCCGGCTTCCGGCGTCATCGCTGCCGCCGAACTCCGCGCCCGGCGCAAGGAAGAAGGGCACGACAGCCAGTACCAGCACAGCGGCCAGCAGCGCCAAAACGGTTTTTGTATTCCTGCTCACTGCAATCCCTCCTTCAAAAAGCCGATCTCCCGCAGCTCGGGCCTGGCACAGCTTTCCAGCCCCATCACCACCAGAACGGTCAAGATGCCCTCGATCGCGGCCAGCGGCAGCTGCGTGGGCGCGAAAACGCCCAAAAAGCGCACCGCGCTGGCTGCCGCGCCGCCTTCCGCAGCGGGATAGGCCATCGCAAGCTGCAGGCTTGTGACGCAGTATGTAAACAGATCGCCCAGAGACGCCGCCAGAAATATCGCCAGCTTACGGTTCACACGCGCCTTTTTGCACAGGGCATAAACACCCCAGGAGACCAGAGGCCCGGCGATGGCCATGCTGAAGGTATTGGCCCCCAGCGTGGTGAGGCCGCCGTGGGCCAGCAGCACCGCCTGGAACACCAGCACGATGAGCCCCAGCACCGCAGCGTAAGCCGGGCCAAACAGAATGGCGGCCAGGCCGGTGCCCGTCATGTGGCTGCAGCTGCCTGTGACGGACGGGATCTTGAGCGACGAGATGACAAAAATAAACGCGCCGGACATCGCCAGCAGCAGCAGGGCTTTGCGCTGCGCTTGCACCGTGCGGCGCAGCCGGACCACGCCTGCCGCCAGGAACGGAAGGCACAGCGCCCCCCATGCCGCACAGTATGCCGGCGGAAGATACCCTTCCATGATGTGCATGGCATAGGCGCTTTGCGGTACAAACAAAACGCCGCCCATGACCACAGAAAACGCCAAAAATCGTTTTTCACGCCTGGTCATTGAACATTCCTCCTGTTTCTTTTGTTGTGCGCCGCAAAAAAACCGGGCCTTTCTCATTTATGAGAAAGGCCCGGTCAAACAAAGTGTCCTAAAAAACGGCGCACCCTGATTTTTACCGCGCAGGCGTTTTGTCCGTCCGCCGCGCGTCCCTGCCCTTCCGGCAGCATCGCCGCAGGGCAGGTCTTCCGGCTTGGGCGTCAGCGCCCCGGCTTCGTCTTCCCGTGTGTACCCACAGTGACGTTTTGAAGCCGGAACTGTTCCCTTACGGCGGCGGTCCCGCACAGGTCTTGCACCTGTTTCCCTATTCTCCCAGCCGCCTCAAAGCGGCCGGGCACCCTGCAGCATTTTGCTTATTCACAGTAACACAGTTTTCGCTCCGGCGCAAGCGCGGAGAAACAACCCGTCAAAAAACTTCCAAAGCCATGGCTTTTTTACCAAGCGCACAGGGCGTTACGCGCCTTTGCGCCGCTGCCCGTCCTGTGCGCCCCACAGGGCGCCGGTGCGGCTTTTGCGATACTGGCTCGGCGTCTGCCGGAACCGTTCCTGGAACACACGGTTGAACGTCCGCAGGCTGTCGAAGCCGGATTCCATGCTCACCTCCAGCATGCTCAGCTCCGTCGCAGCCAGCAGGTCGCGGGCGCAGTCCAGCCGCAGGGCGTTCACATATTCCCGGAAGCTGGTGTGCAGCCGCGCGGAGAACACGTGCGACAGGTGATATTTGCTGACGCCCAGCTCCTTTGCAATGTGCTCCAGCGAGAGCGGCTGACGGAAGTTCCGCATGATATAGCGCACCACGCTGCTCGTCAGATCCATGGCTTTCGGCTCCGGCGCCGGCTCCAGTGAGAGTTCGGGCAGAACGTGCGCCAGGATCAAATGGAGCAGCGCGCGGGAAATGCTGCTGTCCGCCCCGGTACACCGGCAGCGGTAAAGGCTGTGCAGGGCGTACAGCACATCCGGGTCCAGCGCTTTCCCGCACAGGTACGGCCGGCGGGGGCGGCACTGCGTCAGGCTGGGGAAATAATCGCCCAGCAGAGACGTGCCGCAGACGGCCATCATATACCGGCTGTCCGCTTCCCGGCACTGGTAGCTGTGCACCGTGTTGGGAAACACCACCGCCAGTTCTCCCGCCTTCAGCTCACGGAATTCCCCGTCTATCCCAACGCAGACGCAGCCGCTCTGCACCAGAAAAAGCTCCAGTTCACCATGCAGATGGGAGGGGAAATTGAGCCGTTTGCCCATCTCCACCTGAAGCTCACGTCCGCTTCGTTCCTCGTAATAAGCATAGGCTTTTCGTTTTTCCATATATGCCTCCCACGGGATGCCCCAAAACGCAATATTTGGCCACAAAACGATTCCTTCTGTCCGGTATTATATCATACCGGATGATATAATACAGCCAAATAAAGCACAAAAACCGGAATGATTTTTCGTCGTCCGGCGCTTTTGAATTTTACAGGTTAGAGGGTCTTTACAATGCAACAGCTGCAATGGCTTTCCGGCTGCATGAAGGACAAACGGAAATGGTTCTGGCTGGCGATGGCGCTGGCCGTTGTCTCGGCGGGGCTGTGCGTGGTGTTCCCGTTCATCACGCAGCAGATCACGGACCGGGTGCTGGTGGGGCAAACGCTGCCGGACGGTTCCGTGCAGCGCCAGACACAGCTGCTCGTCCCGCTGGTGTGCGTTATGATCGGCGCGCAGCTTTTGCGCTCGTGCGTACGCTACGGCATGACGGCGTCTCTGGAATATGTGTCCCAGAACGTCCAGCAGGACATCCGCCGCCATTTGTACGACAACCTGTGCACCCAGGACGCGGGCTTTTATACGCGGTACCGCACGGGCGACCTGATGACGCGCCTGACGGGCGATCTGGACATGGTGCGCCACACGGTGTGCTGGATCTCGTACAACGCGGTGGAGAGCACCTGCCTGTTTCTGTTTTCCATGACATATCTGTTCAGCGTGAACGCCGCGCTGACGCTCCTTCTGCTGGCCGTTGCCCCGGTGATCCTTGCATGCTCGTTCCTGTTTTCGCGCACGGTGTATCCTCTGTATGCGTCCCTGCGGGAAAAGCTGTCCCGCATGAACTCGGTGGCGCAGGAAAACATCGCGGGCAACAAAACGGTGCGCGCGTTCGTGCGCGAGGCCTATGAAAACGAAAAATTCGAGAACTGCAACGAAGAATACCGCCAGGCAAACCTCAAGGCCAACTTTCACTGGCTGAAATTCTTCCCCTACATCGAGGGCTGCGCCCAGCTTATGGGGCTTTTGTCTGTGCTCTTCGGCGGCCTGTTCATCATCCAGGGAAAAATGACGGCCGGCGACCTCGCCGCCTTTTCGCTGATGTCCTGGGGCCTGTCGGAGCCGATGCGCGCGCTGGGCACCTACCTGAACGATTTTCAGCGGTTCCTCACCTCCGCCGCAAAGGTCATTGAAATTTATTTTGCCCGCACGCGGATCGAGAACCCCGAGCACGGGCGCACCGAGGGCGAATGCCGCGGCAGCGTGGAGTTCCGCGGCGTTACCGTCGCTTACCCCCACAACAGCGCCCCCACGCTGAAGGACGTCAGCTTTTCCGTAACGCAGGGGCAGACGCTGGCCATACTGGGCGCCACAGGCAGCGGCAAAACCACGCTGGTGGAGGCCGTCACGCGCATGCTGGACGTCAGCGGCGGCACGGTGCTGGTGGACGGCGTGGACGTGCGCCTGTGGGACCTTCAGGCGCTGCGGCGGCGCATCGGCATGGCGACGCAGCGCGTGCAGCTCTATTCCGACACCGTCAGCAGCAACATCGCGTACAGCGCGCCCGACGACATCTCCGAAGACGACGTCGCCCTGTACGCCCGTCTCGCGGCCGCTGATTTCATCTGCTCGCTGCCCGAGGGCTTCGACACCATCATCGGCGAGCAGGGCACCGGGCTTTCTGGCGGCCAGAAGCAGCGCATCGCCCTGGCCCGCGCGCTGGCAAAGCAGCCTGAGATCCTGATCCTGGACGACACCACCTCGGCGGTCGACCTGGAGACCGAAAAGCAGCTGCGCAAAAATCTTCAGGAGCTTCCCTATCCCTGTACAAAGATCATTGTTGCGCAGCGCATTTCCGCTGTGCGCAGCGCGGACCAGATACTCGTATTGCAGGACGGGCGCATCGCGCAGCGCGGCACCCATGAACAGCTCGCGGCCTGTGAGGGCTATTACCGCGACATCTGCCTGCTGCAGGGCGTGCAGGGAATGCCCGACGCGCCCGCGGCAAACGCCCCGGCAAAGGCGGCGTAATCGCCCACGCGCGTGACCTGCGCCGCCCCGGCGCGCACGCCCTCCAGCACATGCGCGGCCAGCCAGTGCCCCTCGTCCAGGGCGCTGAGCCAGTCGGGCACGGCGATGCGGATCTCGCGCAGCGGAAACTGAAACAGCACCTGCTCAAACATCCCCAGGATGTCGTCTACCTCCATCTCCTTGACATTCATCGCCATCACGGGCACGCTGTAGCGCCCGGCCAGGCGCTCGCGCAGGCGCTGGGCGTCGGGGGCGTCGGGCGTGCGGGAGTTGAGCACCACGATGAAGGGCTTGCCAAGGGTCTTGAGCTCGCTGACCACCCGCTCCTCCGCCGCGGTGTAGCTCTCGCGCGGCAGGTCGGCCACGGTGCCGTCGGTGGTCACCACCAGCCCGATGGTGGCGTGGTCGGCGATCACCTTGCGCGTGCCCGTCTCCGCCGCCTGCTCAAAGGGGATGTCATAGTCAAACCACGGGGTGTGCACCATGCGCGCGGCCCCGTCCTCCTCGGTGCCGAGCGCCCCCTCCACCAGATAGCCCACGCTGTCCACCATGCGCACGCGCACCGTGGCCTGGTCGCCCAGCGTCACGGTCACGGCCTCGCCGGGCACGAACTTGGGCTGCGTGGTCATGATGGTGCGGCCGCTGCCGCTCTGGGGCAGCTCGTCCGAAAGGCGGTCGCGGCGCGGGCCGGGCGCCATGGCGGGCAGGACGAGCTTTTCCATCATGCGGGCGATGAGCGTGCTCTTGCCCGTGCGCACCGGGCCCACCACGCCGATGTATACGTCGCCGTCGGTGCGCTCGGCGATGTCCCTGTACAGGTCGAACGTTTTGTCCATGCAAAAACCTCCTTGCGTTGCGCTTGCCAAACGATATGCGCGCCTCCGCGCGCGGAATGCAAAAAAGGCATGAAATTTTTGCCCGTTTGCGTTATACTAGATAGGCGCGAAAGGAGGGGCTTATGTCATGGAACTGCCATTTGAGGTGGCGAGCGCCACGGACGCGCTGCTTGCGGCACTCAGGGAAACGGAGCCCTTCCAGACCTGCGCGCGCCTGCGCGAAAGCGTCATGGAGGACGAGGTCAGCCGGCGGCTGCTTGAGCGCTTCACGCGGGCTGAGGCGGCGCTGCGCATGGCGGCGGCCGCGGGCGTGGAGCCAAAGCCGGAGGACGCGCGGGAATTTGAGCGCTTAAGCGCTTTGCTCTACGAAAGCGACGAGGTATCGGCCTATCTGCTGTCGCGCATGAGCGCGCAGCGCCTGGCCGCCGCGGTGATGGAGCGCGTGGCGGAGGCGGCGGATATCGGCGCGGAGATCGGCGACATGTAAAAGGAGGCGGCGTTTTGTCAAGAAAGCGCGACCCCAACCGGGAATACGACCATGAATCCTTGCGCGACGAGCGCGAATACGGCTTTTACTGGTACAGCGGGCTGTGGAATATCCTCCGGCCCGTACTGATTGTGCTTGCGTCCCTGCTCATCGTCTTTGGGCTGGCGTCGGGCGTGTATGCGGCGGTGGACGAGCATTTCATCAGCCCCGTCGATCCCGCGGACACGCAGGAGTACGCCTTTTCCGTGGAGAGCGGCAACAGCCTCACCCGCGTGGCCAACAACCTTGAGGAGCAGGGCCTCATCAAGAGCCGCACCTTTTTCAAGTATTACTGCGACTTCGCGGGCCTTGGCCAGAAGATTCAGGCGGGCGACTACCTCATCAAAAAGAGCATGGACGTCTTTGAAATCGCGGACCTGCTCACCACCGGCGACGGCAACCCCATCACCACCGACATCACCATCATCCCCGGCACCACGGTGGAGGTCATCGCCGAATCGCTCAAGGAAAAGGGCATCTTTGACGATACCTCGGAGTTCCTGAATATCTGCAAGACCGGCGAGGGCGTCACGGACTACTACTTCATCGACGAGGAGCTCAAGACCGAAAACGTCGAAAGCCGCCGCTACCTGCTGGAGGGCTACCTCGCGCCCAACACCTATGAGATCTACACCGACGCAAGCGCGCTGGACATCATCAAAAAGCTGCTCTCCCAGACGGACAAGGTCTTTACCGCCGAATGGCAGGCGCGCGCCGAGGAGATCGGCATGACGATGGATCAGGTCCTCACCCTGGCCTCCATGATCGAGAAGGAGGCCAAGAAGGCGGACTTTGCCAAGGTGAGCGCGGTGTTCCACAACCGCCTCGATCAGGGCATGCTGCTCCAGAGCGACCCGACCGTGCACTACGTGACGGGCGAGCGGCGCATGGCGCTGCGCCAGAGCGACCTGGCGGTGGATTCCCCCTACAACACCTACAAGGTCAGCGGCCTGCCCGTAGGCCCCATCTGCAACCCCTCGCCGGAGGCCATCAACGCGGCCCTGTACCCGGACGAGAGCTACGTGGCCGAAAAATACCTGTACTTCTGCAGCAAGGACCCCAGCACCGGCGAGCTTCACTTCAGCCGCACGCTGGAGGAGCACGAGCGCGCCGTGGCCATCTACGCGCCGCTGTGGAAGGCATACGACGAGGAGCGGGGCATGTGACCATGCAAAGGATGGAGCTGCTCGCCCCCGCGGGGGGCATGGAGCAGCTGAAGGCCGCGCTGCGCTTCGGCGCGGACGCGGTGTACGGCGGGCTTTCGCGGCACAGCCTGCGCGCCTTCGCGGGCAATTTTGACGCGGCGGCGCTTTCGGAGGCCGTGCGCCTGTGCCACGCGCAGGGCGCGCACTTCTACGCCGCGATCAACGCCCTTGCCACGGACGGCGAGCTTGCGGATTTCGTGGATACGGCGCGCGAGGCGCTGGAGGCGGGCGTGGACGCGGCCATCGTGGCCGACGTGGGCGTGGCGGCGGAGCTGCGCAGGCAGGTTCCGGGCCTTGCGCTGCATCTGAGCACGCAACTGAGCGTGTTGAACGCCCCGGCGGCGGAGGCGCTGCGCGCGGTCACGGGGGCCACGCGCGTGGTGCTGGCGCGGGAGATGCGCCTGGAGGACATCGCGGCCCTGCGCCGCGCGCTCTCCCCGGACATGGCGCTGGAGGCGTTCGTGCACGGGGCCATGTGCGTGGCCTACAGCGGGCGCTGCCTGCTCAGCGCGGCGCTCACCGGCCGCAGCGCCAACCGCGGCGCGTGCGCCCAGCCCTGCCGCTGGCGCTACCACCTGACGGAGGAGAAGCGCCCCGGCGAGTACCTGCCCGTCTACGAGGACGAGCGGGGCACGTATCTGTATTCCGCGGGCGATTTGTGCATGATCGGCCATCTGGACCGCCTGCGGGACGCGGGCGTTGCCAGCCTCAAGATCGAGGGCCGCATGAAAACCGCCTATTACGTGGCCACGGTGGTGTCGGCCTACCGCCGCGCGCTGGACCTCTTGGAGCGGGAGGGCGCGGAGGCGTACCGCCGGGCCGTGCCGGAGCTGCTTGCGGAGGTCCGAAAGGCCAGCCACCGCACGCTTACCACGGGCTTTTACTTCGGCCCGCCCGAGACGCCCGGCGGCGCGGAGGGCTTCACGCAGTCGATGGAATACGTGGGCGACGTGGTAGCGGGCGCGCCGGACGGCGGCGAGTGCCTCGTGCGCCTGAAAAACCGCTTCTACGTGGGCGACGCGCTGGAGGTGCTCACCCCGGCGGGCCCGCGCGCCTTCACCGTCTCCCGCATGACGCTGGATACGACGGGCGAATCCGTCCAGACGGCCTCCGTGGCGGGTACGCTGCTTCGCATGCCCATTCCCGGCGGGGCCGGGGCGGGCGACCTGCTGCGCGGCCCCTGCCGCAACCACCGCAGCCTCTGACGGCCCGCCCTGCCCCCGGCGAAGGCCGCACGCTTTTTTGCGCTTGTGCTTTGCGTAAGGATTTGCTATAATCATCCTTACCACTTTGGAAAGGGGTTTACCAAACGATGAACGCACTCACTCAAATGCTGATGGGTCTGACCGACGCCGCCACCGGCGCCGCGGACGCCGCCGCCACTGATGCGGCTGCCGCCACCACCGATGCGGCCGCCGCCACCGCCACCGCGGGCGTGGGCGAAATGCTGGGCATGATCCTGCCGCTGGTCCTCATGTTCGTGGTGTTCTACTTCCTGCTGATCCGTCCGCAGAAGAAGAAGGACAAGAAGGTCAAGGAAATGCTGGCCGCCCTCAAGAACGGCGACCGCGTATGCACCATCGGCGGCATCTACGGCACCATCACCTCCATCAAGGACGATACCATCGAGCTCAGCGTGGGCCGCGACAATGTCAAGCTGGTCTTTGCCCGCTGGGCCATCCGCAACGTGGAGGAAGTCGCCATCGAAAACGACAGCGAGGTCCTCAACTGACGCCCTTTCCGGGCATGAAGCCTCCCCCCGTTCGCATATCCTGTACCAAAGCGAACAGAGGGAGGTTTTTCTTATGCCTGCAACCTATGCCACCCCGGCCGCCGCCCGCCCCCCGCGCAGGCGGTCGCGCCGCAGCCGTGCTCCGCGCCTCCTGCGCGGCCTGTTGACCGCCGTGGGCGTCACGCTGGCGTGCGTGCTGCTTTTCGCCCTGCTGATGCAGTGGCTCCGTCCCAGCGATACCGTCGTGCGCGTGGTCAACCAGCTCATCAAGCTGGCTTCCATCTTCGTGGGCGTCTGGGTCATGAGCGGCCGCGGAAGCGACCGGGGCCTCATGTGGGGCGCTTTGCTGGGGCTGATTTACATGGCGCTGGGCGTGGGCCTCTACGCGCTGCTCTCCGGCCAGCAGCTGCCCTTCACCGCCTACCTCAGCGACCTGGCCATGGGCGTGGCCGGGGGCGGCATCGCCGGGGCCATTCTGGGCCGCAGCTGACAAAAAAGCCGGGGGACACGTCCTGCGTCCCCCGGCCTTGCTGCGTCCCCGGCGGCACGCGGCCCGCGCCGCGCCCTCCGGGGCTTTTTTTCACTTGTCCATGGCCTGCCGGCCCACGCACCCTTTCCGCGCCGCGCCGTCTGGCCGCTCCTTCCCGGACCGTTTCCGGCTTGTGCCCGGCGCTCACGCACGCCGCGCCGTCAGGCCGCTCCTTCCCGGGCCGTTTCCGGCTTGTGCCCGGTGCT
>ERZ826242.1569-NODE-1569-length-24083-cov-4.560971_pt1 | contig 24083 bp, 19 predicted proteins | sample MGYA00519871_ERZ826242 | MGnify/ENA primary metagenome ERZ826242 (study PRJEB31778, sample SAMEA3449226) | human gut metagenome | biome: human gut; feature: human-associated habitat; material: faeces | place: United Kingdom | collected 2010/2012 ...
GCGGCCATCCCTGGGGCGGCTTCTTTGTTCCGGCATTTTCATGTCCTCCTTCTTCATAGATTTAGCCGCCCGTTGGCAGGACGGACGGCTATGTATGCGGAAAATCCGAAAGGTGGGCATGAAAAAAGCCGCTTACTCTTTCTGAAAAGAATAAGCGGCTCATCAAGAAGCGATATGTAATTTTACATCTTCTTTACCGGGGCGCACATCACTTTGAGCAGAAGTTCGTCCAGGCAGCCGGTGTCCCTGTTTTCCCGGAGCAGGGCGTTGCGCAGGTGGTTGAGGCTTTGGATTACAATGCTGTTTTCCGTAGGGGTAAGAAATATCTTTAATTTCCGCTTTCTCATTTGGCACTCCTCCTTTGTGCTTCTATTATATATGTAAGGAAACAGTGCCGCAAATGTGCGATTTACAATCAGATAGAAGCTGACTGGCAAAGGTATGTATCCACATTTACCCTTAGCTTTTTCAGTGCGGCAAGGATTTTATCATACTCCTTACGGCGCGGAACGCGGATTTCTCTTTCCCATCCAGAATAAGACGTTTGGCCTATCCCAATCAACTCAGCCATTTGTATTTGAGTTAAGGAAAGATCCTGCCGTACCTTTTTCAAAAGAGAGAAATACGGGTAATCTACAAAGGCGGTATATTCGTCCAGAAGCCTGTTGCGGTCAATCCCCAGCACATTTGCAAGCGCCACCGCTGTACTGTACTTGATGGGATGCCGGTCATTCTCATACAGAACCAGTGTCGCGGGCACAATGCCCACCTTTTCCGCCAGTTCTCGTGTGGAAAGGCCCTGGAATGTCCGGTGATACTTCAAATATTGGCCCGGTGTGGTGCATTTTTCATCGGTTTTATAGTCAAAGGTCAAATGAATCATGATTTTGCCTTTGGAATAGAGGTAAATCCCTGTGTGATTGAGATTACTATCGGTAACTCTATGCTGTGATAGAGTTTTTAAATATTTTTATTTAAAGTATGCCTTGAATCTGGACATTGCCTCTAATGTGTCTTCGCGGGAGCCAAAAGCAGTCAGCCTGAAATACCCTTCGCCACAGTCGCCAAAGCCAACGCCGGGGGTGCCTACGATTGAAAGCTTTTCAAGCAGCAAATCAAAAAACTCCCAGGACGGCATTTTGTCCTTACAGCCAAGCCAGATATAGGGCGCGTTTTGCCCGCCGAAAGCAGTAAAGCCCAGCTCTTTGACAGTATCTAGTATGATTTTTGCGTTTGACAGATAGTAGTCAATATTCTCTTTTATTTCGGCCTGGCCTTTTTCGCTGTATATTGCAGCTGCTGCGCGTTGGACTATGTAGGGGGTGCCGTTAAACTTAGTTGACTGTCTGCGTGCCCACAGCTTGTTTATTGATACGTCATTACCGTCCATATCCTTGCCCATAAGCTGTTTTGGCACAACTGTATATCCACAGCGTGTGCCTGTAAAACCAGCGGTTTTGGAGTAGCTTTTAAACTCAATTGCCACATTTTTAGCGCCCTCAATTTCATATATGCTGTGTGGGATATTATCGTCACGAATAAATGCCTCATAAGCTGCATCGTAAAATATTATGGTGCCGTTTTTTGCAGCATAGTCCACCCATGCCTTAAGCTCAGCCCTGGTAAATGCCGCGCCGGTAGGGTTGTTTGGGGAACAGAGGTATACAATATCCAGCTTAAAATCAGGGCAGACTGGTAAAAACCCTGTTTGCTCACTTGTTTTTAGCATTTTAATATTCCTGCCTGCCATTATATTTGTGTCTTTGTAAACAGGGTAGACAGGATCGGATATCCCCACTGTCAAATCATTTGAAAATATATCGCCTATATTTCCCATATCACTTTTTGCGCCGTCACTGACAAATATCTCATCCAAATCTATACTAATACCCCTGCGCTCATAGTCGTATTGCTTTATTTTTTCACGCAGAAAATCATATCCGCCGTCCGGCCCATATCCGCGAAAGGTCTTTGCATCGGCCATTTCATTTACAGCATGGTGCAGTGCATTTATCACCTCTGCTGTAAGCGGGCGGGTGACATCTCCTATTCCAAGGCTGATTACTTTTTTGTCGGGGTTTGCCTGCTTATACGCTGCCACTTTTTTTGAAATGCCTGAAAACAGGTATGCTCCCTCAAGATTTAAGTAGTTTGTATTTACTGTTGCCATTTAATACTCTCCTTCAACTTCAATTATTCCTTCATAAGCGGTTACGGCAGGGCCGGACATGAATACATCTTCACCTGTCCATTTAATTGTCAGGTCCCCGCCGATAAGCTTAGCAGTAACAGTATCAGTATTTATCTTATGGTTTAAAATGCTTGCAACAACAGATGCGCACGCGCCAGTTCCGCACGCAAGCGTCTCGCCCGAGCCACGCTCCCACACCCGGATTTTTATTGTGCTGTCATTTACAATCTCAACAAACTCGGTATTTGTGCGCTCAGGGAAAATCTCATTGTTTTCAAATTTCGGGCCTAGTATTTCAAGGTTCAGCTCATCCACATTCGGTACAAATACAACGCAGTGCGGGTTGCCCATTGAAACACAGGTTATATTAAACTTTTGCCCGCATATATCTGCCGGCCAGTCTATAACCTCTTTACTGTCAATAAGGCAAGGGATTTTAGCTGATTCAAGAATGGGCGCGCCCATATTGACAGTGGCAGATAAGAATTTACCACAATCATCTGTATCAATATGTATATTTTTTATTCCGGAAAGGGTCTCAAGCGTTATATCATGCTTATCAGTCATTTTGTGGTCGTATACATACTTTGCAATACAGCGGGTTGCATTGCCGCACATTTTACCCTCTGAGCCATCGGCGTTAAACATACGCATGCGAAAGTCCGCCTTTTCGCTTGGAAGGATTAATATAAGCCCGTCTGACCCGATTGAAAAGTGCCGGCGTGAAACCAGCATTGAAAGCTTTTGGGGCCGCTTAATAGGCTGCTCAAAGCAGTTTATATACACATAGTCATTACCGGCGCCATGCATTTTTGTAAAATTAATTTTCATTTTTTTCACCTTTTCACTGTACATTTCGACTAAAATATTGTATATTAAATAGAGCGGATTTTCAAGGATTAATTCGCTGTTTTTTAAATTAGCACCTTAAGGAGGTTATAATATATGTTTGAAGTTTTACAAAAGGAATTCCTAAATGACCAGGTGGTCAGAATGCAAGTTGCGGCTCCGCTTATTGCAAAAAAGGCAAAACCCGGTCAGTTTATTATATTCAGGGTGGATGAGTTTGGTGAACGCATACCCCTTACAATCGCAGATTTTGATAGAGAAGCGGGCAGCGTCACTATAATTTTTCAGATTGTAGGTGCAAGCACAATGCGCCTTTCAAAGCTTAACCCGGGTGACTGCATACTGGACTTTACAGGCCCGCTGGGCATGCCCAGCCATCTTGATGGGATAGGGCGCGCGGCCGTAGTGGTAGGCGGCCTTGGCGCCGCAATAGGTTTTCCGCAGGCAAAGCAGCTGCATAGCAGCGGCTGTAAAGTTGATATAATCGCCGGTTTTAGGAACAAGGATATTGTCATACTTGAAGACGATTTAAAAAGGAATAGCGATAACCTATATATTTGTACTGATGACGGCAGTTACGGCCAGAAAGGCATGGTTACAGATGTACTTAAATCATGCATTGAAAATGGCGCTGAGTACGACATGGTCTTTACAGTCGGCCCGGTTGTTATGATGAAGTTTGTATCACTGCTTACAAAGCAGTATAATATACCTACAACTGTCAGCATGAACCCTATTATGATTGACGGTACTGGCATGTGCGGCTGCTGCCGTGTCAAAGTGGGTAATGAGACAAAGTTTGCATGTGTGGACGGGCCGGAGTTTGACGGGCATTTAATAGATTTTGACGAGGTAATAAAGCGCAATTCAATGTACCGCCAGATTGAAAGTGACCATACTTGCAGATTACTTAATATGAAAGTGCAGGGGGATAAATAATGCCGAATATGCAGCCAAATAAAACGCCCATGCCGCATCAGGCAGGGGCTGAGAGAATAAAGAATTTTGATGAGGTGGCAAAGGGCTACACGGCTGAGCTTGCAATGAATGAGGCGGCACGTTGCCTTAACTGCAAAAACAGCCCATGTGTAAGCGGATGCCCGGTAAATGTTCAGATTCCAAATTTCATAATGGAAATCAAGAACGGTAACTTTAAAAAAGCGTACGAAATAATCACAGAAACAAACGCACTGCCAGCGGTATGTGGGCGGGTATGCCCGCAAGAGTCGCAGTGTGAGGCTAAGTGTGTGCGAGGAATAAAGCATGAAAGCGTTGCAATCGGCCGGCTGGAGCGGTTTGCGGCGGACGAGGCCGCAAAGGCGGGCACGCATATTACTGAAAAGATTGAAAAGAATCCGTACAGGGTTGCTGTCATAGGCTCAGGCCCTGCCGGCATTGCGGCGGCGGGCGACCTTGCAAAAATGGGATACAATGTAACAATTTTTGAGGCATTCCATGTAGCCGGCGGCGTGCTCAGCTATGGCATACCGGAGTTTAGGCTGCCCAAATCCATAGTAAAGCGCGAGATTGACGGGCTTAAGGATTTAGGTGTTGAAATCCGGTTGGACAGTGTTATAGGTAAACTGCTTACTATTGATGAGCTGTTTGATGACGGGTATGACGCTGTGTTTTTAGGCACAGGCGCAGGGCTGCCATCACTGCTTGGTGTACCGGGCGAGGGGCTATGCGGCGTGTTTACTGCAAACGAATTTTTAACCCGTATTAATCTTGGTAAGGCGTATGATGATAGGTATGACACACCTATTATAAAAGCAAAGAGCTTTGGTATTATCGGCGGCGGAAATGTAGCGATGGATGCGGCTAGGTGCGCAAGAAGGCTTGGGGCTAAGGTGCATGTAATTTACCGCAGGAGTGAAAAGGAGATGCCCTGCCGCAGGGAGGAGCTGGAGCATGCAAAGGAAGAGGGCGTGCAGTTTGACACTCTCACAGCCCCCAAAGAAATACTGGGCGATGAAAACGGCTGGGTAAAAGGTATACGCTGTGTAAAAATGCAGCTTGGCGAGCCGGATCAGAGCGGGCGGCAGAGCGTTTCTGAAATAAGCGGCTCGGATTTCGTGATTGATTTGGATGGAATAATTGTTGCAATCGGAACAGCGCCAAACCCGGTTGCTAGGCAGAATACCAAAGGCATTGAAGCGGACGAGCGGGGGCGTATAAAAACCCTGGACGAGTACGGGAGCACCACGCGTGAGGGCGTGTTTGCAGGCGGTGACGCTGTTACAGGGGCCGCAACTGTTATTATGTCAATGGGTGTCGGTAAAAAGGCCGCAAAAGGCATTGATAAGTATATTAAACAAAAATATGGGATAAAAGAGAAAGAGGATTAATGGACGGTTTTTCGGCGTTTGTAAAGTATTATGACAGGCTGGTCGGGGCAGACTATAAAAAAATTATTAGTTTTATTGAAAAGACACTAAAAAAATATAAGCCTGATAGTGCCCTGGTAGCTGACCTTGGCTGCGGAAGCGGCAATGTTGCCATTGGGCTTGTTAAGTGCGGTTTTGATTTAATTGCGCTGGACAGCAGCGCCGAAATGCTTACTCTGGCACAGCAAAAGCAGATAGGGCAAAATATTTCGCCCAAAAAGCTTTTGCTTTTGTGTCAGGACATGTGCAGCTTTGAGCTGTATGGCACGGTAGATGCCATATATTCAACGCTGGACAGCATTAATTATATCACTGATGAAAAACAGCTTGACCACTGTTTTAAGCTGGTAAACAACTATTTAAATTATGGCGGGCTTTTTCTTTTTGACATAAATTCGTTTTATAAATATAGCAAAGTACTAAATAATAATATTTTCACATATGATTTTGATGATATATATTGTATCTGGGAGAATATGTTTGATAAAAAGAGCAGGATAAGTAATTTTAGCTTAACCTTTTTTGAAAAGGAGGGGAAGCTTTTTAAGCGCAGTGATAATTTGCAGTGCCAAAAATATTACGCGCTAAGTACTATTAAAAAACTGCTTAACAAAAATTCTCTTGAGGTTTTGGGGGTGTGGGATGACTACTCAGCTTTACCGCCAAGCCGCACCACCCAAAGATATACAATACTTGCCCGTACAATAAAACAGCCAGGGTCTTAAAAAATATTTTAAAAATCACTTGACATTAATAAGTATTTATAGTAGAATAGTCAACGTCGCGAATATCCAAATTTGGCCTGGTAGTTCAGCTGGTTAGAACGCTAGCCTGTCACGCTAGAGGTCGTGGGTTCGAGCCCCATCCAGGTCGCCACTTTTGCCTCTGTAGCTCAGTTGGTAGAGCAGGGGACTGAAAATCCCCGTGTCGGTGGTTCGATTCCGCCCGGAGGCACCATATCATACCTATTTAAGACGTGAAACTGAATAAGTTTACGTCTTTTTTTGTAAAAATCAACATATACTATAATTGCATGGTGCCATAGCCAAGTGGTAAGGCCAAGGTCTGCAAAACCTTCATTCCCCGGTTCAAATCCGGGTGGCACCTCCAAACGAAAATCCGTTCTCGCAAGGGGACGGATTTTCGTTTGTATTATTCAATATTTAATAGTCATTTCTTCAATATTCATTAAAACAAGAACGGATTTTCAAATGAATTTTGAATATTGAAGTCGCTTCGCTAATGAATAATGAATAATTGGCTTCGACCTTGAACACCAACCACATTTATGCTATAAAACACCAGATAAAGTGATTATGTGTTTATAACACAATAGAATCGTCCCATTGTGTCAATTTATAAGGTGATGTTTTTTCTTGAATGTTGTATTTGGTCTGCTTTTTCATAAAAAATGTCCTTTTCTTTGATAATTCCGTATGCTATAATCTAAACGGTGAGTAAAAATGAAAATTCTTAATTTCGGCTCTTGTAATATAGATTATGTATATTCGCTGGAGCATATTGTAAATGTTGGGGAAACGGAAACCACACATAAATTGGAGGTTTTTCCCGGTGGAAAAGGACTAAATCAATCCATAGCCATTGCTAAAGCGGGAGTAAAAGTATACCATGCCGGATGTGTGGGGTATGACGGCGGAAGTATGAAACAGGTATGTGCATCATCCTTAACCCATCGCCTTTTAACGAAAAAATCTGTAAAGTCAACTTTGATATGCTTTCCTATTTAGTAATCAATGAAGTGGAATTGATTGGAATTTCGGGATGTTCAGAGCCAGAGGAAGGCTTGGTATACTTAAAAAACCACTACCCTTCATTAAAAATTATCATTACTTTAGGCGAAAACGGTTCGGTGTTATTTGACGGAACGCAAGAGTTTTGGCAGCCGACATATAAAGTGAATGTGGTAGATACAACATCTGCTGGGGATGCGTTTTTGGGTTATTTTGTGGCAGAGCTTTCAAAAGGCAAGGAATATTCGCAGATATTAAAAATCGCTTCGGCCGCATCAGCGATTACGGTTTCAAGAAAAGGAGCGGCACCGTCTATTCCTAATAAAGATGAGTTGATGTCTTTATTTGACGGACTTAAAGAAAGCAAATCCAATTCCCAAAGCCAAACTCTATATGAGCAAATAGATAGTTATATCGAGAAGAATATTAAAACTGCCAATCTTGAGGAACTGTCGCAGGTATTGGGTTATTCCGCCGTGTACACAGGAAGAATTGTGAATAAACTGATGGGAGAAAATTTTACCAAGGTAGTGATTGCGAAAAGATGCAAAACGGCGGCTTATATGCTTTTGAATACCAACTGTTCCGTTCACGATATTATTAGCACAGTAGGATATGAAAACGAAAGTTTTTTTAGAAAAACTTTTAAGCAAAAGTACGGTAAAACACCGTTAGAATACAGAAAAGCGAGGAATTGTTATGATAAACGAACAGAGAATTAAAAATTTATCGGTACCGACGGGTAAGGTGGATGTGGTTTTAGATACAGATGCCTATAATGAAATTGATGACCAATTTGCAATTGCATACTTACTAAAATCAAAAGAAAATTTAAATACAAAAGCGATATATGCAGCACCTTTCCATAACGGAAAATCCAACGGGCCTAAGGACGGTATGGAAAAAAGTTATCAGGAAATACTGAAACTGCTTTCGCTGTTAGGCGAAGAATGCAATACCTTCAAAGGTTCGGAAAAATATCTTGACAACGAAAATACACCGGTTATTTCTCCTGCGGCACAGGATTTGGCAAAAAGAGCCGAGAACTATTCACCTGAAAATCCTCTTTATGTTGTAGCAATAGGAGCTATAACAAATATTGCTTCTGCAATACTTTTGAATCCTGATGTTGCGGAAAATACTGTTGTAGTATGGCTTGGCGGACATGCTCATCACTATCATCACACAAAAGAGTTTAATATGTATCAGGATGTTGCCGCGGCAAGAGTTGTAATGCAAAGCGGTGTTCCGTTCGTTCAGCTTCCTTGTAACGGTGTTGTAGACCGGTTTACGATTTCTAAGCCGGAGCTTGAATTTTGGCTCAAAGGAAAAAATCCCCTTGCAGACTATCTTGCCCAAAATGCAATAAAAGAGGCCGAGGGTTATGCAAAAGGCACAGCGTGGACCCGTGTAATTTGGGATGTCACTGCAGTTGCGTGGCTGATTAATGATTCGCAGCAGTTTATGGAATCAAGAATTATTCCAACTCCCATTCCTACTTACGATAATTTTTATGCAACAAATTATAACGGATACCCCATGAGATATGTTTATAGCATAAAACGCGACAATCTTATGACTGATTTGTTTCAAAAATTGATGAAATAGACAGAGCAAATGTTTTGTGACCTGAATTATTCAGCTATTCAACCGGTTTTATATATATAAAATACAAAGCCTTAAAGACTTTGCTTTGGCTATTTTTTTTATTTGTTCAACTCTCCATCGTAATTTTGAATTGGCATCTTTTTTGTGTTTGTGTCCGCAGGACACAACATCATTTTTCGCAGAGCTAAAACATCATTCCGCCATAGCGGACACAAAACGAGGTTGCACTTCACGCAAACAGTGTTGTGCTTCGCAACTCACCATTGCACCCTATCAGCCGATATGGTATGCTTGTGCTACAATAGGGACAAAAATATGATATAATTATTAAAATGACCAACCTTTTCCAGATTGCTGTGTCTATATAGATGAAAGCAGCTTTCAAGGAGATAAACAGATGAATAGAAAAGAAGCCGAAAAAATTACAACTGAATATCTAAAGCCTATATTCGGCTTTGCTCTCAAACGATGCAAGAACCTGCAGGATGCTGAGGATTTGTCACAAGAAATTGTTATAAAAGTCTTTCAAACGCTCTGTAAACGGGATAATATTGAGAATGTTAACAAATTTGTATGGACAATCGCACATAATGCTCTCAGCAATTATTACCGTGACAGTAAGCAAAATTATATTGGAACTTCGATTGATGAGGTCGCGGAAATTCTTTGTGACAATCGAGATGATTTGGCAGCGGACACGGTATTGCGTGAAACTACGGCAAGATTGCAAAGCGAAATCGCATATTTAACTAAGTTGCAACGGCGAATTGTAATAGCGTACTATTACGAGAGTATGAAGCAAAGCGAAATCGCCCAAGAGTTGAAAATTCCTGTCGGTACTGTTAAATGGCATCTGTTTGAAGCGAAAAAAGAACTGAAAAGAGGTATGGAAACTATGAGGACATCAAGTGAGTTAAAATTTAATCCTATAAAGCTTGTTAAAATTGGTATTTCAGGTTCGGTCAGTGTCAAAGGCAGTCCAACGGATTTATTAAGAAGTTCGTTGTCGCAAAATATAATTTATTGTGTGTATAGGCAAGCAAAATCAATAAATCAGATTGCAGATGAATTGGGAGTATCTCCGGTTTATGTAGAAAGTGAAGTCGATGCTCTTGAGGAATACGGACATTTAATTAAAACAAACGACAAATATCTATGTAATGTTTTGCTGAGTGAGGAAAATGAACAGATTATTCGGTTAGAAGAGCAAATGTACGAAAAAGTTTCTGATATATTTGCCAATGAATTATTTGATAAGTTACAAAATTCGGAGCTTCTTGATGATGAAAGAATTGTTGTTTGTAATCGTATGAAGGAAATTACAGACGGGATTCCTGTTTTTGAAAAAGATAAGAATTTTATGCTTTGGTCGTTAATTCCGTACATCGCGGCTTGTAGTGGCGAAAATCTTATGAATAAAACGATTGAATTTGAGGATGCTGCAACACTAAGACCAGACGGTGGTCAAAATATTTGTTATGCAACAGTTTATAATCCTACTATTACTCAGCCGCAATATGCAGATTATCTAAAAGAGTGGTTTGGACCTTGTTGGAATAGTGATAAAAACATTCTCCTTTGGCAAATTGATTCTATCTGGTCTGGAAAGCGAATAGACGTTAGTACTTATCAAACAGATATAGCTCGTATTATACCTCTATTAAACCGCTTTTTTGAGGGAGAAACACTAAGTTCCACAGAGTATGCAACATTATCTGAGAAAGGACTTTTAAAAGTATTAGACAATAATAACGGATTTTGGGCAACATCGCAAGCTGTTTGGATTCGTGGGGAAAAGGCTAAAAAAGCACTTTTGAAAATAGGAAATTTAATAAAGGAAAAGCATTTTGTCGAATTTGAAGAACTAAAAAAGCCATATGTAGAAGCTGTATTAAACGCAACACCGAAACATTTGAAAAAGGCTCAGCAATTCTGCTTGCAGTACATTTTTTCTTCTGACGGATTGTTTATCTTACATTGTATTAAAAAGCTTGTAGATAATGGAAAACTAAAATTGCCTACCGAAGAACAAAAGAGAGCATTGACCACAGTTATTATTCACGAATAACATAAACAATCATAAGTGTAGTGATTGTAATGTGTTATCGTAAGGCAAGGCAGGAATAACTGTCATACTTTCGGCAATTTTACTGCTTAAAAACAAAGTTTTTAACTGCATTTTCTTAGGTATGATTTTTAATGTGTCGGTATGATTTTTGTCATACCATCAAAAATAGAGTTATCTCACAATTTCGGGATAACTCTATTCTCATATATAACTTGAAAAAATAAAAAAGAAATGATATATTAAGTATAAGAAAGTGCTTGTTGTTATGCGGGATTTTTAACTTGTGGAAATGACTGCCACAAGTTGTAGCCTTAGCCTCCCTCTGACGAGGGAGGTGGCAAAACTTTAGTTTTGACGGAGGGAGAGAATATGAAAGAATATAATAAAGCAAATATCCCTCTTGCAAAAACTTTAAGGAAAAATATGACACCTTGGGAACGAAAACTTTGGTATGAGTTTTTAAGATATTACCCCATAAGATTTCAAAGGCAAAAAGCCATAGGAAATTATATTGTTGATTTTTATTGTGCAAAAGCAAGACTTGTAGTTGAACTTGACGGTGGCGGTCATTATACCCCAGAGCAAATAGAAAAAGACAAAGTTAGAACGAAAGAGTTAGAGGGTATGAATTTAATAATTTTAAGGATTTGTAATTTGGATATTGACCAAAATTTTAGCGGAGTATGCGAGTATATAGACTTGAATGTTAAAAAATCTCTCCCTCAGTCAGCTTCGCTGACAGCTCCCTCGTCAGAGGGAGCCGAAAACTAATTTGTTCCTAATTTGACACAAGCATACAATAAACCCGATGCGGTGATGATATGGGTTTATTATATATATTTAAGAAAAAGAAAGTTGAATTGACAGAAGAACAACTAAAATATTGGAGTTGTGGACTGAAGAAAGAGTTGAATCGCCATACGCCGAACTAATGACTTATCAAAGTGCAGTCAATAATGGCGGGCACAGCCAGTATTTTTGCAATGTAGAAAATGTGAGCGATTTGCAAAAAGAAATGTCTGAATTACAAATAATTCTTACACCAATTTTAAGCGAAAATCTTAAAAAAGCATATAAGGCATATTTAATATTAGAAGAAAATGAAGAGGATGAAAAAGCAGAAGAGATTTTAGAACAGTGTGATGATATTTTTTATGAAAACGAAGAACAAATTAATCACTTATTAGAACAATATGCCAATGAATTAGAAATTTAATTATTTTACGTAAAATTCTCGGTTTTCGCCCAGTTCTTTTTCGGACACGAATGACATCATTATTTAAATAAAGCAAACGCACTGAAACCCCTTAATTTTTAAGGGGTTTCAGTGCGTTTTTGGCACTTTTTACAACATAAGTGAATAGAGCGCCAAGGCTTTTATGATACAATTATTGCAAAATTTTTTTATTGAAGGCAAGCGCGCTCAATGGTATAATATAAAATATATCTATAGATATTGTGATTTGGGCGGCAAACACCCTCTTGCATAAAATAAAAGGTGGTGAGATTATGCTTTGCATGATTTGCGACGATCAGAAAAACGAGCTTGAATCGGTGCAAAAAATCGTTTCGGACTATGCCGGAGAACATCCTGATTTATTACTTACAATCCAGTGCTTTTCCAATCCTTTTGATATGCTGGACGAAATGGATAAAAGCGGAGCTCCGGATATAGCGCTTTTGGATATCTGTATGCCCGGCGTGCTGGGGACTGAAGTCGCACGTGAAATTAAGTGCAAAAGCGATGATACCACCGATATTATTTTTCTGACCACCAGTGCGGACTTTGCGGTGGAGGCTTTTTCCCTGCATGTAAACGATTATCTCACAAAGCCCTATACGAAAAAACGGCTGATTGACACTCTTGACCGGATTATTGAAAAAAGGCGCCAGCGCCTGTATATCCCCATTCGGTGCGGGAATGAAATTCGGCGGATTGATTTGTATTCCATAACGTATGTGAGTGCCAGAAATCACAGTTTGGAAATCCATCTAAAATCAGGAAACTGCCTAAAAACACGTATGACACTGACAGAGCTCAAAGAACTGTTTAAGGGTGTCAGCGGTTTTGTGGCGGTCGGCGCTTCGTATATTGTCAATCTTAGATGTGTGCAAAGGGTGCTTTCGGCTGCGCTGGAGATGACAAGCGCAGAGACAATCCCTGTCCCGAGACGGTTGCGTAGCGAGCTGAAACAGCAATATTTCGATTTCTATACAAAGGAGGCGACCGACCGATGATTTTTCAAGCCGGGAATCTGGGGCTTTTGGCGCTGACGCATATCTTATGTCTGGCCGCCATGACTGAGCGAAAATATTCCTTAAGAAAAACCACGCTTATCTATGCGGCGTTCGGCGCTTTTTTTATCGGGCTTACGCTGGCTATTTTAGTGCTGTTCGGCGAAAGTACCGCAAACACAGCGCTCATTAGCTTTTCCAGCACTATCCTTGTGGGATTTTTTGTTTTTATCCTGACATCGGCCGACCCATTTTGTAAAAAGCTGTTTTTGTTTATCAGCTATTCCAATATATTTTGCATATTTTTTTGCATTGCTATCCTGGTGTGCGATGCGCTGTTTGCCGCATTGTCCGATACGGGAACACTGAATGCGAGAAATATTGTGAGGACGCTGTTGTATCTGCCTGCTGTGCTGATATATCTAAAGTTTCTGCGCCCCTATGTGCGCGTGGTGCCGGGGACAAAGAAAAGAACCTGGTATTCCATTTCCCTGGTTTCAACGCTGTTTTTAGCTGTTTTTACGTCATTTGTTGTATTTTTTTATGCGGGCTACGACCGCGAAGGCGAAGCAATATTCCTCTTTGCGGCTGTTGTGCTAATCTATTGTTCGGTGCTGTGGGTCATATTTGGGACAATTCAGCATATGGACTATGAGACAAAAACAGAACTCATTAGTAAAAATGTAGAATATCTGCAAGGTCAGCTTGCGATTGCAAGGGAGAACGAGTTGACAGCCAAAACCATCCGCCATGATTTTCGGCATCATAGCCAAAACATCGCGGCACTGCTTCAAAAGGGTGATATTAAAGAGGCTTTGCACTATATAGAGCAGTATGACGAGAACCTGGACGCAGCAAGGCCAAAGGAATTTTGTCCGCATGCTACAGTCAACGCCATCCTGAGCAGTTTTTATATTAGAGCGCAAAAAGACGGCACCCCTGTTTCAGTGACCGCCGATACACCGGAGGAGTCCCCCATTGCAGACATGGATTTTGTCGCAATTCTTTCAAACCTTTTGGAAAACGCTCTAAACGGCTGTAAGGAATCCGGCTCACGCGGGGAGATACGTGTGGATATCCGCTCGGTTGCGGATAAGGTTGTTATCGTGTGCAGCAACCCCTGCAAACCCGGCCTGGCAATTGAAAATGGTATGATTCGAAAAAAAGGTACCGGAATCGACAGTATTGTTCTCGCTGTCAGAAAATATGATGGGGACATCCGATATGAGCTGGAAAACGGAATTTTAACTGCTTGCGTTATCCTCAATGCCTGACCAATTACGACGCAAAAATGACCAATCACGACAAAGCCATCCATAAAGGATGGCTTTTTTGTTATGATATAAAAGTATTCATGCGGAGGTGAGGTCATGTGCGCTTGTTTAGAAAAAAGATTAAATTTGGTAAAGCGGCCAGATTCAATTATGAACTTGACCGCAATGAAAGGCTGAAAATAGCGCTGAAAAACCTTTCGCTCAGCCAAAGCGAGATAGGAAAGAAAAAGTACATCTCCGAGCTACTGCGCCTATTCCGTAAAGAGGGGCTTGATCTGTCGCTCAAGGAGCTGGATATGCTGCTACTACTACGACAGAAGACCAGTCAGCTGCTTGACGAAAATAGGGATGACGCACAGTCAAACACCCATCAAGCCCAAGATAAAGGCGCATCTGCGAGGTAAAGGAGAATGAAAAACAATCAAAGTTTGTCTTTTAATTGTGGCAGTTAATGTATTTACGGCGCTTGCCGTACAAAACAGAGTAAAACCGCCGCACGGCGGGCCACTTAAAAGAATAAGACCTTTTGATTTTGAAAGGAGATTTTTATATGAATATAAGAAAACAGCCAAACCGTTTTCTGGCAATACTGCTAAGCGTTTGTATGCTGCTTACCATGCTGACTATGGGCGGCATCACGGCGTATGCGGCGGACGAGGTAATATCCTCCGATACCACATGGGACGCCCAGACTATATCGGGTACCGTTCAAATCAACAGCGGCGTGACGGTGACGATAGAAGGAGACACAATCATAGAAGGCAACGTCACCATCTACGGCGGCGGGACGATTGCCCGTGGGAGCGGCAACGCGTATTTTAGCATAGGCAGCGGCGACAGCCTCACGTTGGACGGCGTTACCGTAGACGGAAAAAGCACCTCGTCGAGCAACTCCATGTTTAATGTTGAAAACGGAACGCTGAACATAAAAGACAGCACCGTGCAAAATTGCGTGAAAAGCGATACCCGCGGCGGCGCAATCAGAGTGTACGGCGGGAATCTCACGATTGAAAACACGACCATAAAAGACTGCTCAGCAGAGGGATACGGCGGCGCGATTTATCTGCGCGATAACGCGACTGCAACAATTAAAAGTGGTACCTTCTCCGGGAACAAGACGACAGACTCAAGTTACGGCGGCGGCTTTGTCTATAACAGAAGCAAGCTTACCATCGAGGGAGGAAGCTTTCTGAACAATTCATCCGCCGGCAGAGGCGGGGCGATTTATAATGCCGGAACAAATGGCACTGCGACTTATATTCGCGGCGGCGTTTTTGAGGGCAACACCAGCAGTTACTCCACCGCTAGCAAGGATTATACGGGGAGCGGCGCGGTTTATTACTCGTCCGAAAATACGGCCGATACCATTTTATATATATCCGGCAGCGTTCAGTTCGGGAACGGCACGGCAAGCGACGGGACAGACGGTGTCTATCTCGACGCAAGTTCAAGCGGTACTGCTATGCGCAAAACGCAGATTAGCTCGGCTCTTCAGTATCCCATCCATATCTATGTGGCGTGTGAGGAAGATCGCGTCATTGCGCAGGGCGTGGATGACTACGCTCTTACGGCCTCGGACATGACAAAGATACAGTTTCACGATGTTGGCTCTACCGGTACGCAATGGTATCCGTGGCTTAACAGTGGTACTAACGAGGTCTATCTCTCCGCAACAGAACCAATCTACGTCGTCTATGACGCAAACGGTGCGACAGGTTCGGTGACAGATAATAATATCTATACTTCCGGCAATGCAGTCTCTGTCAAATCCGAAGAAGGACTTATATACGAGGGCCATACCTTTACAGGATGGAACACCAAAGCGGACGGCACCGGCACAACATATCAGCCGGGAGAGACGCTTAATATAAGCGTAACGACCACCCTCTATGCACAGTGGGAGTACGGCTACAACGTCTGGGTCGGCGGCGTGCGGGTGACCGCCTCAAACGCATCTGATGTGCTTGGGGACGGCGCGGTGTCCTACAACGCCGATACCAATACCCTGACGCTGAACGGTGCAGATATCAAAACTAAATACAGCGTTCCTGGCGGGGGTTATGCCGCCATCGTCTCGTATGACGATTTGAATATTTCCCTTTGCGAGGGTAGTGAAAATAAAATCACGCTCACCGATTCTACTATTCTTACCGGCGTTATTGCGATAAGTAAAAGCGGAGCAGCCGACGACACTAAGAATATTACTGTTTCCGGAAACGGCAAGCTGAATATCAATATCAACAGCAGCGCTTCCGCCGCAATCGGCATTGCAGGCAGTGCCGTCACGCTAGACGGCGGCGCGGACGTAAGCGTGACGGTAAACGGTACGAGCACGAACACTCCTTTCTACCTTGGCATCATGGGTTACTCATCTGTGGATATTAAAAATTCAACCGTGACGGCTTCGGTCAGCGGTGAAACAGGAGAAAACATCGCCATATTGGGTGCAGACGCGGTCACGATAGAGAGCGCCAATGTTACGGCGAGCGGTTTTGCCGGAATTATGAGTGTGGCTGGCCTCTCCATTACCGGCATGAGTACCGTGAAAGCTACGGGCACTACATACGCTATAGTGGCAAACGAAATATCCATGCCTGAAACGCTTATCGCACAGGGCAGAGCAGATGCAGAGTCCGGTGGGCTTTCGGATGTCACGACAAGAGCAAATGGCATATATAATACATTTGTCCTCCCGTCGGATACAGAAACCGTTGCGCACTATGTCGAGATTGTGCCCGCCTCGTCACTCCACCGCCACAATATATGCGGTGAAACAAGTTGCGACCATGACGGTCACGCAGCCGTCACCTATACCGCGCTTGACAGTAATGTAAGCGGCACAACCCTGACGGGTGGCAATTATTACCTAACAGAGAATATCACAAATGTCAACCCAAGCATCCAGATTACTGGGACGGTCAATCTCTGCCTGAACGGACACACGATTTCCGGCTCCGCTCAGGACGGCATCTTCCGCATCGGGGCGGGTGGCGTGCTCAACGTCTGCGATTGTCAGGAAGGCGGAAAAATTACGGAAACAGGCACAGACGAACATAATCCTGTTTTCATCCACAGCGGCGGGGCGCTGAACCTCTACAGCGGCACAATTGAGTCACGTATAACCGCCGTTGTTATTGACCAAGACCCATCTGACAACACCGATTTTACGGGCGGTACGGTAAATGTCTACGGCGGCACGGTGCATAGCACCGGCAGTGCTTCGCAGGCAATCAAGGTCAACAAAGACATGACAGATACCGCTGTCAATATTTCTGGCGGCAGCGTCACCTCGTCAAGCAGGGGTATTTCTGCGGAGAGCGGCAGGATCACCATCTCCGGCGGCGAGATAACCGGAAATGTTGATACCTACAGCGATATGACCATGAGCGGCGGCACGATAAATGGACGGCTTACAATTTTGAGACACGCGTCGGATACTGGCAGAATAAGCGTCAAAATATCAGGAACCGCAAAGATTGAATCGACGTCCAGCTATGCGATTTGTATAAATCAGACGAGTCCGAATGTAGACCTTGAGATAACCGGCGGTACAATCACCGCAAATAATGGCTATGGGGTGCAAATAGAAATTGGTAACAGCACCTCCAGGTTGTATCTTTCTGGCAGCCCTGAAATCTCGAGCAGCACGGCTGATATCGGAAGTAGCACGTCAACGGCTTCGGCCAACGTCAGTTTGGTACTCCACGCAAAGGGTGACGCGAACAGCGCATACGAGGGCGGTTCTCTTACAATAACCCCGTCCTATCTAAGCGATGGATATTATGTCGCGCAGGGCGTGACAAGCGCTGACATGGTAGATAAACTCTCCATTGTGCATGCGAATGCAGATGATTATTATCTGGCATACAACGAAACGAACAGCGCTATCCAGATGAAAGAGTACACTTACACGGTAACGCTGCCGGAGAGCGAAGCCTTTACCGTGAAGGCGGAAAGCGGCAGCTCAAGCCCGGTGGATAAGTACGAAGACTACAGCTTTACCGTGACGCTATTGGATGGATATTATAAGACGGACAGCTTCGCCGTCTATGCAAATAGCACAGAGCTTACGCCGGATGACGACGGCGTATATACCATATCTAATATCACCGAGGCCCAGACCGTGACGGTCACAGGCGTGGCGCTGGACAATACGCTACCGACGGCGGAAATCCAGCTTGGCAAGAATAAGTGGAACACCTTTCTCAACAGTATCACCTTCGGTCTGTTCTTTAAGGAAACCCAGACAGTGACGATATCGCCGACCGATAATGAGTCGGGCGTTGAAAAGACGGAATATTTTGTATCAGACATTGCCTATGAAACGACCGATGCACTGGAAAAAGCGGCTGATGGCAAATGGGGGACATATTCTAAGTCCTTTAGCATAACGCCAAAAAGCAAAAACATCATATACGCGAAAGTAACCGACAATGTCGGCAATGTGGGCTATGCAAGCTCAAATGGCATCGTCCTCTATACTGATGCGATGCAGAAAACCCAGTCCATCTCCTTTACAAAAACGGCAACGGTGGATGTTACCGCGGAAGTCACTCTCAACGGCAACACGATTGACAAAATTTACTGCGGCACAGCTCTGCTTGATGCCGGAACGGACTATACGGTAGACGGTGGTACAATTACATTCAAGGCAAGCTGGCTTGACACTCTTACAGCCAATGACTATACGCTGACAATACACTACAATCCGCTGGGCGTGGAGTATGTCGATGGTAATGAAAATGATAATCCCAATACGACCTCTATCGCCCTGAGCGTGAATAAAGCGACAGGCAGCGTGGAAATCACAAACGACATCACTAAGGTGTTTGATGGCAGTGCTGTGTCTGACGTTAGATATCAAACACCATCTACTGGAATTGTGAAGGTGGAATACAAAGTACGCGATGCAGACGACAGCACGTATACCACCACAAAGCCGTCAGCAGTAGACGAATATATAGTGCGCGTGACGGTGGCGGCAGACGATGATTATACCGAAGCCAGCGCCACCGCGGATTTTGATATTACATATCTGTCCGCACCGTCTGACCCATTTGACCTTTCCGGCACCCAAGGCACAAGCGGCTGGTACACGAGCGATGTGACCATTACGCCACACGAGGGCTTTACCATTTCAAGTACTTTGAACGGCGATTATTCTGACAGCCTGACTATCAGTGAAAGCACAGAGAATGTTATGATATACCTAAAAAATGAAAGCGGACAGATGACCGACGCTGTATCTGTAGGTGATATCAAAATTGACAAAGACAATCCCACTATCAGTGCGGATGGCGACACGATTAGTTATCTGCAAGAAGATACGGTGGAAATCACAGTTTCAGACCTTACCTCCGGCGTCAAAAAGGTGGAAGTGCAGAAGGGCAACGGCGAATTTGCTGATATTACCAATTCCTATGAAAGCGGCTATCTCGTTAAGGAAAACGAAAAATATACCTTCCGCGTAACCGACAATGCGGGCCGGACTGCGGAAAAGATACTTGTATATAACCACATTGACAGGCAAAAACCGGTTGTGACCATAGAGGCACTGCACGGCGGCGAAAGCTACACGCCCGGTGCATGGACAAATAAGGATATTAAGCTTACACCTAAAAACGAAACTCAAAATCTCGGCACCACGACCTATAAGTACAAAGTGGACGGCGGCGAGTGGCAGACTTATACCGCTAATATCGTCATAAGCGCCGACACGGACGCTGACGGTACGGTATACGAGTTTATGGCAATAAGCGAGAGTGGAGTTGAAAGCGATGCGGTTTCCATCACTGTAAAGCGTGATACCGTTGTGCCAGAGGGTGATATCACGATAAAAGAAAATAGCATCCGTCAGTTGCTTAACACCATTACATTCGGACTGTTTTTCAATAAGGATGTAGATGTAGCCATCACCGGTACAGATGCTCTCAGTGGCGTAGAGTCTATCCAATATTATCGCAGTGCGGAAATTCTAACGGAGGATGGGTTGATATCGCTGACCGGTTGGACTGATTATGATAGCACCATCCGTGAAACATCAAAAGACGCCGAAAAATTTATCTACTATGTCAAGGTTACGGACAATGCGGGCAATACCACGTTTTTCGGCTCGGATGGCGTTGTGTTTGACCTGACCGCCCCATCTATAACAGGCGTTACAAACGGCTCGACCTACTACACCACTCAGAAGGTCACGGTAACCGACGCGAATCTAGATTCGGTCACGCTGGGCAGTGAGCCTGTGGCCATTGAAAACGGTGCGCTGACACTGTCTGGGAACATGGATGCGACATATACCATCACAGCCAAAGACAAAGCGGGCAACTGCACTACTGTAACGGTCACAATGAATACTATCGCAAGCCTTGCGGAGGATATTGGCGGGCTGATAGCGGCAAATGTGACATCAGCCGATGAAAAAACGATAACTGCGGTCAAAACTGCCGCAAGCAATGTCGATACTGAAAACGCGACCGACGATGAAAAGGCTGCTTTGAAGGGTATCATAGACAACTGCGATGCTCTGCTGGAGAAAATTAACGATGTTGAGAAAGAAATCAGCGATGTTACAGGCAGCGTTGACGGATTTGACGCGGACAGCGTAAAATCTACAAATAAGGAAGCCATCGAGGAGTTTGTAAAGCGTATTGAAACGCTGCTGAGCGGCGAGAATTTGACCGAACAAGAGAAGCAGAATCTTGAAACTGTCAAAGGCGATGCGGAAGGTTTACTTGTCAAGATTGACGAAACAACGGGTGAGCTTAGCGATGTTACAGGCGGCGTTGGCGGCTTTGACACGGACAGTGTAAAATCTACAGATAAGGAAGCCATCGAGGAGTTTGTAAAGCGTATTGAAACACTGCTGAGCGGCGAAAATCTTACCGAAGTGGAGAAGGAAAATCTTGAATCGGTGAAAAATGAGGCGGAAGCACTGCTTGATAAGATTGGCGAAACGTCCGGGGCTGGCAATACCCAGAATATCCAAAATGTGCAGGATGTTACGCCTAATAATGTGAAGCCGGAGGACAAAGAAAATCTGGAAACCGCTAAAGAGGATATTGAGCAGGCTTTAAATGATTACGCAGACAACTACACAGAAGATGAGAAAGAGCAGCTTGAAAAAACTCTGATACAAATCCAAGGAGCTCTTGAAGTTATCCAAAAGGTGGAGAAATCGGAAGAAGCCATAAGCGCGCTGCCTGAGAGCGTCAGCCCGGATGACACAGAAGCGGAGGAACTTATTGACGCCGCTAAGGAGCAGTACGATGCGTTAAGCGAATATGAAAAGACCCTCGTATCGGATGAAGCGGCAGAAAAACTAGAAACCCTGTTGGCGCAGCTTGGCGATTATCGCATTATTGAGGGAGATGGAAGCACCTGGACGAAAGGAAGCAGCGATGGGCTTACCCTTACTGCAAATGGCGCATATAGCAAATTTACAGGCATTGAGATTGATGGCGCAGCCTTAAGCGCGGAGAATTACACGGTAAAGAGCGGCAGCACAGTGATAACGCTAAAACCAGATTACCTAAATACGCTGACGGTAGACGAGCACGCCATCTCAGTTCTTTATAATGACGGTGAGGCCGCAGGCACATTTATAATTGCAGAAAAACCGACCGAACCGGCCGATACTTCCAAACCTACAGAGAAGCCTACGGATGAAAACTCTACCTCTGTGCAAACCGGCGATGATTTTCATATTGCTCCCTGGATTATGATGATTCTGATTTCCGGCGGCGCAGTTTTGACACTGAGCGTAAGGCGCAGAAAGCAAAAAAGGCATGAGTAAATAGTTGTAATAATAGAAAAGCAATGCTGAATGGGATAAAATTAAGGCTTTTTTAGTTGTTTGTAATTTTTTTAAAAGCCCCATGTCTTTTGACATGGGGCTTTTCAGTTTTAATTACTCGCCTTGCACAAACTGGCATTAATATGGTATAATAAAATAAATTTAATACTTTGGAGTAGTGAATTATGGAGCTTAGTTTATCACAAATAAAAAATATAGCCCTTGGCGCAGCCAGAATTAAGGCGAATGAAAGCGGCATTGATTTTTTTCGCTTTACAGAGCAGCAAGAACAGCAATATAAACATCGCAGCGATGACTTTTATGCGAAGACATTATGTTCATCAGGGATAAAACTATTTTTTTACACTAATAGTGAAAAATTGTTTTTTAAAGTACTCGTTTCTCACGCAAGCAGCCGAAGCTATTTTTCTTTTGATTTGTTTGTAAATGGCAGAAAACTAGATTCGCTTACCAATTTTATTGATACAGAGCTCCCCATTGACTATACAAAGGTACAATTCCCGCTTGGTGAGTTTTCTAAAGAATTTATACTTGGACCTGGTAAAAAGGAAGTTTGTATTCATTTTCCCTGGTCGGTTAAATCAACTTTAAAAGAACTTGTGCTGGACGATAATGCTTTTTTAAAACCTATAAAGCCGCGTTATAAACTGCTTTGTTTTGGTGATTCAATTACGCAGGGCTATGATGCATTGTATACCAGCAGCAAATATACATCACAACTTGCGGGCGTGCTTGATTGTGAGGAATATAATAAGGCTATCGGAGGCGAAATATTTTTTCCTGAGCTTGCAGCTGCTAAAGAGAAATTTGTTCCGGATTACATAACAGTGGCTTACGGAACAAACGATTGGAACCGCTGCACGAGGGATGAATTTACTCATAACTGCAAAGAGTTTTTTTATAACTTAAATATATCTTATCCAAATTCAAAGATTTTTGCTGTAACTCCTATTTGGCGCAAAGAGCTGCATGAATATAGGCAATTTGGTGAGTTTAAAGGGATAGGCGAAATAATTAAAAATACAGCCGGGCAGTATGAAAATATCACTGTAATTGACGGCTTTGAATTTGTACCGCAAAATGAAAGCTGCTTTGCTGATTTAAGGCTGCATCCCAATGACATGGGGTTTAGTTATTATTTTAAAAATCTTGCAAATCATATTAAATAACCTAGTTTAAAAGTCTGATAAAAGCATCAGGCTTTTTGCTTATTTGACTTTAAATAGCAATATATAGTATAATAACATTGAAGTGAGAAATATGAAAAAGCGGCTTATATACAATCAATCCTATTATCGTTACGATAAATGAAGCGATAAGGGATATTGCGAATAGTGTTCCAACTGTTTCACTTTGTCCTTGTTCATCATTTGCCCCCTTATATTGAGCGATTAAAACGGTACCACCCATTGTTACGCCGATACAAATTGAATTGATAATAAAACTTATCATAGACGCATTGCTGATTGCTGCAATACCTGTTTCTCCTACGATATTTCCAACAACAAGCATATCTACAATACTATAAAAAGATTGCAAAAGATTAGCAAGCAATAGAGGAAGCGCAAATATAATCAGCTTCTTCGGTACGCTTTCTGTTGTTAAATTCTGTTCTTTTTTCATTTTCTCAAAATCCTTTCTGAATAAACAAGCAGAGGGTAGCCACGATACAGTGCGCCCTCTGCATAACAAAAGGCAGCAGACAAAACATTGCCTACTGCCCGAACATCATAATGATATATATACGCGAACAAAGCCCCACATGATAAGGTTATGTTGGAGCAAGCCTAAATATAAATGTTCTCGTGTCTTTTAGGCTCCGTACAATGTTTTGAAATATCAAATTGTGCGGAGCTGTATTCAATACAAAATTTTCCAAATAACACTGTACTCACCCTTTCTGA
>ERZ826242.1570-NODE-1570-length-24066-cov-7.732623_pt1 | contig 24066 bp, 27 predicted proteins | sample MGYA00519871_ERZ826242 | MGnify/ENA primary metagenome ERZ826242 (study PRJEB31778, sample SAMEA3449226) | human gut metagenome | biome: human gut; feature: human-associated habitat; material: faeces | place: United Kingdom | collected 2010/2012 ...
TCATCTTTATGAAAGTGTCTGTAAATCGCATAAACCAAAGCACCGACTGACAAAACAGCTATGTATATCGCAAAAGCAACAAACACAATACTACCTGCTTTTGTGGGCGGTGTATATATATATCTGCGATAACCAATCACATCTTTATTCACTGCCAAAGTTACCGTTGCAAAAGCAATCGTAACCAAAGTCAGCAGCCCGCCTATATAATACTTTTTCATAAACCCAATTATCTTACCAACAAATACACCGTATATGCCACATACATAAAAATCATAACCACACCGCAAGGGCGATTAATCTTTTTATTAGCAAGTGCAAAAATATAAGTAAACAAGCATATTCCAATCAACACACAACCGTCAATTACCACATTAAAGTCAGTACCTATTGTACCGATTGTCGCTGATATTCCGAGAATGAACAACAAATTAAATATATTCGAGCCGATTACGTTACCTACCGCAATATCATTTTGTTGTTTTCTTGCGGCAACAATCGAAGTCACAAGTTCAGGAAGTGATGTACCTATCGCCACAACGGTAAGACCGACAACTCTTTCACTCATTCCCGCCATAAGTGCAAGTTCCTTTGCGCCTTTAACAGTAAGCTGACCGCCGACCACAACACCGACAAAGCCGATTATTATAAACAAGAGGCATTTCCACATTGGCAAATCTGCCTTTTCGCTATCCTCCGCACTTTCAATTAATTTACTTTCTTTCTTACCCATCACAACAGAACCGACCATAAACACCGCAAACAATGCAAGAAGTATAATACCGTCCAATCTTGTCAATGCAATATCACCATGATTTAATGTCATTAAAAGCACAATCATTACAGCGGTTATACCGATACAGAATGGAAAATCACGTTTTAGGATATTTCCTTTTACAGCAACAGGTGCGAACAAAGCACTTGCACCAAGTACAACAAGCGTATTAAATATATTTGATCCGATTATATTACCGATTGCAATTTCATTACTGCCTTGCAGTGACGCAGTTATGCTAACCGCCGCCTCGGGCAAACTTGTTCCGAACGCCACTACCGTAAGTCCGACTATATATGCCGGAATTCTCAACTTTGCCGACAAATCACACGCACCGTCAACAAACAAATCCGCACCTTTAACCAAAAGCACAAACCCTATCACCAAAAATAAAATCATCAAAACCATTACATATAAACTCCTTTTCCTCTGTAATTCCTCATAAAAGCAAAGTAGACAAAACCCATATGGGTTTTGTCTACAATTAAATTGTCTAATCGAATTAGTGAACGATAGCCATTTCTGTATCCTTATCAAAGATATGAATTTTGTTTGTTTCAAATGCAACCTTGATTGTATCACCAATCTTAGCTGTTGAACGTTGATTAACTCTTGCTGTGAACTGTTCACCTGCAAGTTCAAGATACAAATATGTTTCAGCACCCATCATTTCAGTAACTTCAACGTATGCATTACATACAGCCTCAGGTCTGCTTGAAATGAATGCCTCGTCATCGTGAATATCTTCAGGTCTGATACCAACGATTACTTCCTTACCGATATAACCTTCAAGTTCAGGTGTAACCTTACCGTTAGGAATCATAATCTTGTTATCGCCAAATGATGCGTATACGCTACCGTTTTCCTTTGATAGTGTAGCAGTAACGAAGTTCATTTGCGGTGAACCGATAAATCCTGCAACGAATACGTTATCAGGCTTTGTATAAAGGTTAGCAGGTGTATCAACTTGTTGAATAACACCATCCTTCATAACAACGATACGAGTACCCATTGTCATAGCCTCTGTCTGGTCATGAGTAACGTACATAAATGTTGTTTGAAGTTTGTTATGTAACTTCTTAATTTCAGTTCTCATTGCAACTCTTAGCTTTGCATCAAGGTTTGATAGAGGTTCGTCCATAAGGAATACCTTAGGATTACGAACGATTGCACGTCCCATAGCAACACGCTGTCTCTGTCCACCTGAAAGAGCCTTTGGTTTACGGTCAAGCAGAGCTTCCAGATCAAGGATCTTAGCTGCTTCACGAACCATCTTGTCGATCTGATCTTTTGGTACTTTTCTTAACTTCAGACCAAATGCCATGTTATCGTATACTGTCATATGTGGGTACAGAGCATAGTTCTGGAATACCATTGCGATATCTCTGTCTTTTGGTTCTACGTCATTTACAACCTTATCTCCGATCTTCAGTTCTCCGGAAGTGATGTCTTCCAGACCTGCAACCATACGAAGTGTTGTAGATTTTCCACATCCAGATGGTCCTACGAAGATGATGAATTCTTTATCTTCGATCTCAAGGTTGAAGTCTTTAACTGCTTCGAATCCGTTTGGATATGTTTTGTTAATGTGCTTTAATGATAAACTTGCCATTGGTTTAATCCTCCTGATTTATATACATTTGATTTTTATTTTGTCTGTTTTATTCCTGTGTCGTTCTGTTAAAAAGTATATAAAAAAAGTTCAACCTGGGTAATGCCCAAGTTGAACAATCTTTTTGGCTTTTTCTATACAAGTTGACCAACGCGACCGATGGGGACGGAGTTTTTTTAAAAGGGGACGGGGGTAAATGCAATTAGGGACGGGGTTTTTTTTTAAATCCCCCGTCCCCTTTTGACCAATGCCTACAAAAGCGCCTGGTAAATCTCTCTTTTCCCGACTCCTCTGTCTTTTGCCACCTGTTTCATTGCGGTCTTCTTATCGAAGCCCTGGTTCAGATAATAATCCATATGCTCCTCGATACTCATCTCTTCCCATCTGGCCTTCTCTTCATTACGGATCTCTTTCCGGCTCTTCCCCTCAATCACCATGACGCATTCTCCCTTTGGTTCCTGCACGTCATAATAACCAAGCGCATCCTCGATCGTCGTGGCAAATACCGTCTCATGCTTCTTCGTAAGCTCACGGCAGATGCTGATCCGTCTGTTTCCAAGTGTCTCCTGAAGCATCTTAAGCGTACGCACCAGTCTGTGTGGCGCTTCATAGATTACCATCGTTCTGGTCTCATCTTTTAACTCCTCAAGAATCGCCTGTCTCTCCTTTTTATCCGATGGGAGAAATGCTTCAAAAGCAAATCTTCTCGTTCCAAGCCCGGATATCGTAAGTGCTGTTACACATGCACAGGCTCCCGGAACCGCAGTTACCGTAATTCCGGCTTCCTGACACATTTTCACCAGCTCTTCTCCCGGATCAGAGATTCCCGGCATCCCGGCATCTGTAATGACCGCGATATCTTCGCCGCCCTGCAGACGTTCTACCAGCTTCTGTCCTTTTTCTATCTTATTGTATTCATGATAGCTGGTCATCGGTGTCTTAATTTCAAAATGATTCAGAAGCTTGATACTGTTTCTGGTATCTTCTGCTGCGATCAGATCTACTTCTTTTAAAATCCGCACTGCCCGGAAGGTCATGTCTTCCAGATTTCCTATCGGTGTTGCACATAAGTACAATGTTCCTGCCATCTTATTTCCTCCATATATCCGTTCTCCGCTACACAAACATTTAGTATTCATGCTTTCCCTGTCTGTCATCTGTTGCTTACTTTTTCTCCCCGTCATGCATCCCGTACAGCGCTAGCAGCTCTTCCGTATAGCTTCCATCCTTATTATACACGATCAGCGGCGGTTCTACCTGCATTCTCGGATTGCCGCCCTTCATTCCTTCGATCAGCACCATGTTCGGTTCCTTGTCGATATGTGGATAGACCAGCCGCATTCTCTTCGGCTCGATCCCGTATGCGCACATCTTCGTCATGATCTCCGGCAGACGGAACGGACGGTGTACCATATAGAACCGTCCCTTTCCCTTCAATATCTTCGCACTCTCCCGCAGGATATCATCCAGCGTACACAGCGCTTCATGTCTTGCAATATACAGCGCTTCGTTCTGGTTCTTAAGTCCGTGATCTCCGATCATATACGGTGGATTGGTGGTTATAACTCCAAAAGAGGCGGCTCCGAATATAGAAGCTGCCTCCTTGATATCTCCCGTTACGATGTCAATCCGCTCATCCAGTCCGTTATGCCGGACGCTGCGCCTTGCCATGTCTGCACTTTCCTCCTGTATCTCAAGCCCCGTATAATGAAGTCCCGGATACTTTGCCTCAAGAAGGATTGGCAGGATTCCGGTGCCGGTTCCAAGATCCAGTGCTTTTTCATGTTTCTTAACATTTGCAAATGCGGACAATAGCACTGCATCCATTCCAAAGCAGAACCGCCCCGGACTCTGAATGATCTCATACCCTTTGATCTGCAGATCATCCAGTCGTTCATTCGGAAGTAAATTAGTCATCATTTAATTTCGATGCTCCGTTCTTTTCTTCTAACGCCTTCAGTTCCCTCATCTCTTCTTTTGAGATCTTCATGTCTTTCTTTCTGCGTCTTGGCTTGAACTTCAGTTCTGCCGCCGGGTACTCACGGATCTCTTTTTCATCATTGTCCAGAGTCACCACAACTTTTACCAGCTGGCGCAGTACATTGACAGACTGTACATCACCTCTTAATCCTTCCGGTGTCGTTACATGATCACCAGTTCCCGGAAGATGACTGTTCAGTTCTTCATATGTCTCTTCTTCATTTGTAAGACAGCACATCAGTCTTCCGCAGACCCCTGAGATCTTAGTCGGATTCAGTGACAGGTTCTGCTCCTTTGCCATCTTAATGGACACCGGTGCGAACTCTGACAGATATGTGTGACAGCACAGTGGTCTTCCACAGATACCGATACCGCCGCGGATCTTCGTCTCGTCACGGACACCGATCTGTCTAAGCTCAATTCTGGTACGGAACACACTCGCCAGATCCTTTACCAGCTCACGGAAATCAATTCGTCCATCCGCCGTAAAATAGAACAGCACTTTATTATTGTCAAATGTATACTCCGCATCAATCAGCTTCATCTCAAGTCCATGCTTATGGATCTTATCAAGGCAGATCTTGAATGCTTCCTTTTCTTTTTCTTTATTCTTTTCTTCTTTTTTCTTATCGTCCTCTGTTGCAAGACGGATTACGGATTTTAAAGGCTGTGTGATCTTGTCATCTTCAACCTCCTTTGGTCCTGTCACGACAGAACCGAACTCCACACCTCTTGCAGTCTCAACGATTACTTTATCACCCGTCTTAATATCCAGCTTTCCCGGGGAGAAGAAATAAATCTTTCCCGCGGTTCTGAATCTAACGCCTATTACCTTCGTCATATGATTAGTTCTCCTTTATGGTCAGGAACAAAAGCTCCATAACCAGATCGAAGTTAACATTCGCTTTCAGTCTGGCTTTCGCTTTCTCAAGGCTCTCAAGGATCAGCTCGATACCTTCATAAGAGCTCTTTCTTGCCTGTTCTTTAATATACTGTAACTGGTCTTTGAATACGACCTTGTCAATCTCTTTTGTTGCTTTGTATAACAACACATCACGATACCAGATCATAATGATATCCAGATAATCTGTGATTTCTAACTTATATACGGAAATGTTCTTTACCGCTGCAACAATCTCACTTAACTCCATCTCATGGATGTGCTTCAGAAGTTGTACCGCCTCTTCACGGATCTCATTAAAATGTTCTGAATTCGCCAACATGATCGCACGTCCCATATTGCCCTGTGCAAATGCTGTACACATATCTGCCTTATAATCCGGAATCTCCAGATTCTCCATCAGATATTTTTTGATCAGTGTGTCTTTGATGTTACGCAGTTTTAACATGACACATCTTGAATTAATTGTTGGCAGTAATGTCTCCGCATTCTCTGTCAACAGTAAGAATACTGCATATGACGGTGGTTCCTCGATCGTCTTAAGAATTGCGTTCTGCGCCTGCGGTGTCATCAGGTCTGCCTGTGGAATGATATATACTTTATATGGTCCCTGGTAAGGTTTGATATCTACGGTATTATTAACCTGTGTACGGATATCTTCTACACTGATGCTGTTCGGCTTCTCATGAGTAACACGGATGATGTCCGGGTGGTTCCCACTCTCTGCCTGCTTGCAGGAATGGCACTTTCCACATGGCTCATTCTCACCGCTCTCACACAGAAGCGTCATGGCGAATAAGTTCGCCAGCATTCTCTTACCAGAACCTCTCTCTCCATTCAGAATGTATGCATGAGACACTCTGTTATTTTCCACTGCGTTGCTGATATATTTTAATATGTCTTTGTGGCCAACCACATCTTTAAAGCTTCCCATCTTGTATTACCTCTATTATTTCTTCCTTACATCGTACTTTGTCGTCATTGTGGTACCTTCTTGTGATCCCGGCTTCCAAAAGATTCTCCTCTGAGAAATCCTTCTGATCCGCCAGAAATCTTCTACAGACCTCTTCGTATCCCGGACGCTCCTGCTGCTGCTCTCTTGCGATCGCCCGCTTCAGGCGTTCCCCATCTTCCACTTCGATGTACAGCGGAATCAGGTTCTCCTCTCCGTAATATTTCCTGGTCTTTTTATAAGACTCCAATGTTCCGATCATCAGATAGTCGTCTTTTGCCAGATTTATCTGACCATCATCTATTGTAGCATATTTCCAGTCACCGTACACGGTCTGATATGTACGAAGTTCAATCATTTTGCCAGATTTGTCGTATTTCTCAAGGACATCATCCGTTACAAAATAATATTCCACTCCGTTTTTCTCCCCCTCGCGCATGGGCCGGGTCGTGTACAATGTCAGCGTCTTCAGATTCGGAAGGTCTTTCCTTATCTCTTTATATATTGTATCTTTTCCAGATGAGCTTTTCCCCATCATGTAATATATCTTACCCATCGATCCACACCTCTATGCCATCTTCCGACTGAAGCCCCTCAATCGAAAAATCATGTTCCTGATACCATTGAAGAATCTCAACCGCTTCTTCCGAGATCCGCTCCCCCGGAACGATCAGCGGACTTCCCGGCGGATACAGATATGCATATTCCAGGGAAATATATCCTATGGATTTTCTGAAACTGACCTTAGCTTTATGTCCTTTCGCAAGTGACATCTCTTCACTGTTATCTTCAAATTCATATTCATCTCTTATATTAACAGCTTCTGCAATTGTCCAGACTTTTTTAAGCGCGGGCTGCTTTCCTACGAAGTCCGGCATGGAAGCATTGTTCTTATTGCATTCTCTGTCACTCTCTGAGATAAATGTATCAATCTCAAACAACGCCTCTTTTAATCTCTTCAGTCCTTCTTCTGTATCCCCCACCGTCGTCATCGCAAGCACATAAGTCCCTGCCAGCATCTCCATCTGCAGGTGATATTTTTTTAGAAGAATCTCATACAATTCATGGCTGGATAACGGTGCGTCCTTTACTGAGATTACAAACTTGGAACGGTCATAGTGATCTATGTTATCCGTCTGTATAATCTTTAAATGTTGTAGCTGCTTTAGATCATTTCTTAATGCGTCAATACGATTAACATATGTTTCAAACAGGAGAGTATCTGCCAATTCATTTCCAGAATTGCCATCTTCCATTCCTGATGTCTGTCTTTCGAATTCTCTATCGTTACATTTTTCTTCGCTTCCTGACATCTTTTGTTTTTCCTGTGCCTGCTCTTCGATTCCTGCCGTCTCCTGTTTTTCCTGTGTCTTTTCCACTGCATGAATACACGCATCAATACTAGCCATCAATATATACGACGGACTGCTCGTCTGCAGCATATCCAGATACCGCTTCACCTTACGCCTGTTCACCAGATTCCCATTCACATGAAGCAGTGCTGTCTGCGTCAGTGCCGGCAGCGTCTTATGCAGACTGTTGATCACCAGATCCGCCCCGTACATATTCGCACTCTTTGGAAAATACGGATGGAATCCAAAATGTGCCCCGTGCGCCTCATCCACGATCAGCGGGCACCCTGCTTCATGACAAACCGCAGCAACCGCTTCTATATCCGACACCACGCCATCATACGTCGGCGACACGATCATCACCGCACGGATCTTCGGATTCGCTCTCAGTGCCTCTTTAACATCCTCCACATCAATCTCCGTACTAAGCCCAAGCTCTGTATCGAACTTCGGGAAGAGATAGACCGGATCCAGCTCATTCAGATAGATCGCATGATACACCGACTTGTGACAGTTCCTTGCAACCAATATGGAATCTCCCTTTCTCGTCGTTCCCATGATCGCGCTTAAGATCCCCACGGTACTTCCATTTACAAGAAAATGTGTCTCATCCGCATGATAGACCCTGGCCGCCCTTTCCTGCGCTTCCTTCAAAATTCCTTCCGCATGGTGCAGATCATCAAATCCATCAATCTCTGTAATGTCGATCCGGTACGGCGAAGTTCCCTGCATCAGATCCAGATTTCTCTTATGTCCGGGCATGTGGAATGCGTAATAATCAGATTCGCTGTAATTCTTTAGTTTTGCAAATAAACTCGTGTTTTTTCTCTTCGTTTCTTTCAATCTAAAGCTACTCTCATTTCTAAAAAATATTATGTTCTATTCTAACAAATATAGTTTCTATTATCAAGTCTGAACGGGAGTCGTGGGGTGTATATTTGAGTATACAAAAGTACTACTGTCTATAGCTTTTCTTACATTTCTGGGATACAGAAAAACTGCTGCTTTTAACTCCTATCTGAGTATCCTCTAAACTGCCACTGGCAGCTTCTTCCGAACGCACAGCAAACAAAAAAGCTGTACGCATCTTATGTGCATTACAGCTTTTTTGGATACTATGATTTTTGGAATTGCTATTTCTACGCAATTTTCAAAATCATCATTATTTATGCCATAAACTCCTGCAATATCTGCCGGATCATCTCTTCTTTTGGTAATTCTTTTTCGATACTTGGCGGGATCTCCGAGGACTGGTTATCACTGTTGACAGTTGATTGTCCTGTATTTTCACCAGAATCTCCAAATGCTTCCGCCACAGTGTATCCTGCATGATTCTTCCCAGTTTTTCCAGTGTCTGTAGTCTCATATTCTGCATATTTTTTCTCTCTTTCTGCAACCTCTTCCGCGTTATATTCTGCATCCCTTCTTCTACTTTCTGCCGCCTCATATTCCTCCTCATACTGCCTCCCACTTTTGGTTGCTTCGGCAAGTTTTGCTGTCGCTCTTTCAAGATTTCTGGCGGTTTCCCTGGTTGGTTCATTCTTTCTTTTTCCGCGTCTTGATCTGCTTCCCCGTTTCTCCGTAGATGCCGGTGCCATTGCTTCGATTGCAGTTACATTTCCGGTTACAGACTTTTCCGACACTGGTTGTTTTTCTGTGTTTTCTATATTTTCTATATTTTCAATATCCTCATATGCTTCTTCCATTTCTGAATCGCTTTCCTGATTTCTCATCTGGTTTCCGATCACATTTGCTCCCATTCTCTGCCGTCCGGTGCGCTCTTTTCCGTTATTCTTTTCATATTTGTGAAGGCATACATTTTCCAGATAATCCACCATATAATTCTTCGCCATCTGCAGGCAATACTCTTCGTCCGTCGTCAGATGGAACAGCCATACCAGAATTCCAAGGCCCACGCCACAGGCTCCTGTTCTTAGCACCGCATCCCCCATTCCATACAACCTGTAAGAGAAGAATGCTCCTGCAAGCCCCGTCAATGCACAGAGTCCGGCACAGATCTTTTCCAGCCGGCGCACCGTATGTAATGGTAATCCACATATTTTATATTCATACAGATACTTATCCACAAATACTCCTACATTTTCCACCGTGTCACTTATCATACATGCATGCTCGAACTTCGCCCGCACCAGCCGCATCAGCGGATGCGTACTTTTATTCATATTTCCCGCCGCCTGCACCAGCCGTTTCATTGTCATACCTACCACGCACTTGTCCGCAACTCCAATTCCCGCAAAGATTCCCATCAGCACGAACAACAACTTCTTGTCCATTATCATTTCCAGCATAATAAAAGCCCTCCTTTTGATTTGCATTATACTGTAAATCAAAAGAGAGGGCTCCTATATTCGTTCTCCATATTTCGCACAGCCGCTGACGGTTCCTGTCAGTTTTCTGCACGTTCTGTCAATTTATAAAACCTGCGGTCTTCCGGCATTTTCTAAATCATCGGAAGTAATTCTCTCATAAGCCTTACGCTGTGGGCGATTGCCTTCTTTTCGAAGGTTGGATAATCCATCGTCGCACTATTGTCAGCTTTGTCCGAAATAGCTCGGATGATGACATACGAAACTTTGTTCAGATACGCAGCCTGTGCGATACCTGCACCTTCCATCTCACAACACATTGGATGGAATAATGACACAATTCTTTCTTTCACACTCTGATCGGAAATGAACTGATCGCCACTTGCGATTCTTCCCGTAAATGTGTGGATATCCGGGTTTGCTTTCTCATTTGCTGCCACTGCTTTTTTCACCAGTTCTTCGTCTGCCGGGAATGCCAATGTGTCCATTCTTGGAATCTGTCCCGCCGGATCACCAAAAACAGTTGCATCCATATCGTGATGTACTGCATCGGTAGAGATTACCATATCTCCGATGTCGATCTGGGCATCCAGAGAACCTGCGATACCAGTGTTGATCAGTGTATCCACGTCAAACTTATTCACCAGGATCTGTGCACAGATTCCTGCATTGACCTTACCGATACCACTTCTTACGATCACAACATCCTTTCCGCCAAGTGTTCCCTTGCAGAATACCATACCTGCCTGTTCTGTAGTTTCTTCTATCTGCATATCTTTCTTAAGCTCTGCAACTTCTTCTTCCATTGCTCCGATAATACCTATCATCGTCGTTTCCTCCTGCCTGTTAATATTCACCTCATGTTCCACATATCGAAAACACGTCATCCCATCTCCTTACAGACACTTAACAACTTCCATCTGTAAGCGATAACTACATTATATCTTATAGAAAATTGCTTTTCAACCAGCGAAATAGGTGGAAAATCCCCCGATTCTCTGCTATAATCAGAGTCACATGGCTCCGGTTTCCGGCAGCCATCAGAAACAATCGGAAATATTAACAGGAGGAACTTAACATGGATTATAAACCAACTGGAGTCTGTTCACGTCTTATCCACGTAGAACTTGACGGAGATAAAATTGCAAATGTAGAATTCGTAGGCGGATGCGCAGGTAACACATCTGGAATCAGCAGCCTTGTAAAAGGAATGGACGCTCACGAAGTAATCAAACGTCTGGAAGGCACAACATGTGGCGCAAGACCGACATCCTGCCCAGACCAGTTATCCAAAGCTTTAAAACAGGCACTTGGAGAATAATAGTGCAGAGAACCTGCCATCGGCAGCTTCTTACAAATGCATAATCACAATTGTAATATTGCTGAAATGAAAGGATGCGGTCCCCCTGATGGAGAACCGCATCCTTTTTGGTAATTTAGGTAATTTTAGGTAATTTTTTATATTTTCTTTCTCTCTGCGTCTGAGCATTCGATAATATGTTTTCCAAGTTTACGTAGTTACTAAATAATTTTAATTTTCTTGTTGATAAGTTCCATATTCAATTATTTTATTACGTCTACCGGAATTGATGCACTTACATTTATTTTGGAATTTGATATTTAATATACGTTTCTTTAATTTAATTAATTTCTCAAAAATTTTCTGACATTGCCTTAAAAAATTTATAAATTTTCCTAACGAAAATCTCCTATCTGTATCTCTATAATTTTAATACACCGTATACGTCCTTCGTTTGCCCAAACAATTAAGGCTTTCGCCTAATTTTTCTGGTTTGTTCTTGTTTTTTTGTTTTCTTGTTGTTTTCTAAACTCTTCTCTTTATCTTAGAAATGTGATCTCTTTTTTCTGTTCGTAATTCTTTTTGTTCTTCTTTTTTTTGTGATAGTGTTCTCTTATACTTGTGACGGTTGGTTATTCGATGTAGATACCGTCGGTGAAGGAACTACTCATATCGCTATTAGCCACATGTGTACATCGAACTCGATAATAATAATCCCCATCAACATAAAGCGTTCTATTTGATGCTACTCGATCTGCATTCAAATTTTCTTTCTGCCATGCATCATATACGTACCATGTATCCTCATCTTCCTTTGCTCTTTCAACAATAACCGCGATTTGAACACTATCTACGATATGTGATGCTACTGTTGTTCCACCAGCATAAATCTTTCCTTTTCCAAGCTTTGTAACCTTTGAATAACCAGTTAATAAATCTACTCCTCTGGTCATTTTCGTGTTATAACCAACTGCTTCACTTTCATGTGTCAGCTTCGAATTGTCTATTATTTTTTCATCATAAGCTTTTACTTCCTTTGTTGCACTCATAGATATTCCACCTAACAATAACATTGCTAAACACATAGACACTATTTTTCTCTTCATATTTCACCTCCAATTCATCAATTTATTTTGTCCCTCATATATATAAACACATAACTCTAAAAAAACTGTCGCGTTTTATTTAGGAAAAATCAAATTATTTAAAATTTTTTCAAAATCTCGAGAATTCATCGTTGCAATTAAAAAATACTCTGTGTTTTTATACCTAAATTTTGCAGTACATTTATTCTTATCATTCTCATTAATCTTATATTCTTTTATTGAAAATTTACAATTTTTTATGCTCCTCTCATACTCTTTGTACACTTTATCTTCAATGTCAATGCCCCACGAATTTTCACTATACGACATATTGATAAAGTACACCATTGTTGCTCCTTTATCGTTATAATATAATTCAGCAATTTGATTATCCTCATCTAATTCTAAATTATTAAACTTCATCTGAGTCGGTTTCCATGTAAGTTTTACTACTTCTGTTGCAAAGGTGTCCTCTACCTTTTGATATGCTTTTTCTTCATCTTCATTTTCAACTGTTTTTACATTATTAGCTCTGCTCGTCTTCTCCACATCTCTATCCCCAACAGCCTGCCGCACCATCCTTACAACACGCTCTGGGCCACCGATGCTGGTGATTCCCATTGCCAGTACGCATATGATGACCGCTGCCAGTGCCATATAGATTTTCAATGGTCTCTTGCGGCCGCGGGACTTCTTACGATCATTCGCAGTTGCGCCAATCTCTGCCTTCATCATCTTCCGACCAAGCTCCAGTGCTTCACGGTCTTCCGGTGACAACTTGCTAATAATATCATCGGCTTCTTCCGCATCTTGGCAATTGATGATGTCATCCACTTTTTCTGCATTCTGACGGTTAATAATATCATCGGCTTCTTCTACACTCCGACAATCGACATTATCATCATTTTCCTCCGTATTCTGACGACCGACGATATTCCCGTCTTCTTCCACTTCCTGACGACTGGCATTGCGTTCATTACGTTCTCTTAGCTGTTCCTGCAGTCTTTCGAATACGGCTTCTTTGACGCCTTCGGGCACTTCGAACTTTTCTTCTTTTTCCTGCAGACGACGGAGTTCCTGTTCGGCCTCTTTATCGAACGTACTGACTACCCATTCTTTAAATTCGTCTTTCTTTTCATTCATTTCTATTTCCCTCAATTCTTCCCCGGAGATTTTATACCATTTTTCTTATGTTATTACCGTATTGTATAGAATTTTCGATTTGAAAAATTCCTGTCCGTAAATAATAACCTTACGTTTTCTCACCTGCTTTGCTATTAACAGTTAACTCTTGACCTATTTTTTCAACAAAGTATAATATAGGTATAACATGATGTCAGTATGCGCTGCTTGGATACCCTGTAAGTACCGCTATCGCATCACAACTAACTACACGCATTGAACTGTCAATGCGACTTAAGTCTTGGAGGTAATTATGAAACGTATTATCTTAACCGGTGGCGGCACTGCCGGTCATGTTACTCCTAACATTGCTCTTTTGCCGCGCCTGAAAGAATTAAACTATGATATTCATTATATAGGTTCTTATAACGGAATTGAGAAAGAACTGATCGAACAGTTCGGTATTCCGTATCATGGAATCTCATCTGGTAAATTACGCCGTTACTTCAGCGTTCAGAACTTTACCGATCCATTCCGTGTATTAAAAGGACTTGGCGAAGCAAAGAAGCTTGTTAAGGTCCTTGATCCGGACGTTATCTTCTCAAAAGGTGGCTTCGTATCTGTCCCTGTTGTCCTTGCCGGTAAGAGTCGTCATGTACCAACCATTATCCATGAATCCGACATGACACCCGGTCTTGCGAATAAGATTTCCATGCCTTCAGCAGTGAAAATCTGTTGTAACTTCCCGGAAACCATGAAGCATCTTCCTGACGGAAAAGCTGTTCTGACAGGCTCTCCGATTCGTCAGGAGCTGTTATCCGGTGATAAGTATAAAGCTTTGGAATTTCTGCACTTTACTTCCGACAAACCGGTTATTATGGTTGTCGGTGGAAGTCTTGGTTCTGTTGCTGTCAATGATGCAGTTCGAAGTGTGCTTCCGGAACTCCTGCAGTCTTTCCAGGTTGTTCATCTCTGCGGTAAAGGCAAGATTGATGAATCTTTGAAAGATCTGAAAGGTTACGCACAGTTTGAATACATCAAAGATGAATTGAAGGATCTGTTTGCTCTGACTGATCTTGTAATCTCAAGAGCCGGTGCCAATGCAATCTGCGAGCTCCTTGCTCTGCATAAGCCAAATCTTCTGATTCCGCTGTCAGCTAATGCAAGCCGTGGCGACCAGATCTTAAATGCCCGTTCTTTTGAGCGTCAGGGCTACAGTGTTGTCCTTGAAGAAGAGGAACTGAATCATGATGTTCTTCTTAATGCGATCACAGATCTCTACGAGAACCGTGAAACATACATTACAGCAATGAAGAATTCTCCTCAGCAGAATTCCATCGATACGATCATTGATCTGATTGAATCCGTTGCCAGAAAATAAATGCTGCAAAGAACCTGCCGCCGGCAGCTTCTCTTGCATACTTTGGTATAGAAAACAGGTGGTATTATTGCAGCCACCTGTTTTTTACAGATCATGTAAGTGGTCATACTGGGCTTTATAATTTTTCACCAGCCATTTTCTTGCTCTTTTTAACATACCTTCCAGTGCATACAGGGTAATGCCCATCTCTTCCGCAACTTCTTTCTGCGGTATTCCCAGATAATAAGTCATGGTAACTGCATCGTACCATCTCCGGTTCTTCTCATTAAGCTCATGGAAGATACGCGCCTCTAATTCCCGATAACGTTCATTTCTTATCTTTTCGAGTGTTGTATCTTCTGAACTTTCTTCTAAGAATTCTATCGGATACTTATCGTCTTCCACCGAAAGAAGCTCCATCGGAACCAGACGGCCATTATCCCTTAAATAATTCAGTGCCCTGCATCTTGCTGTCATCAGCATCCACTTAAGCACATACTTTTTGTCTGCACTTCTGGTATGCGTCAATATTATGAAAAATACTTCTTGCGCAATTTCTTCTGCTACGTGATGGTTTCCAGAGTAATCATAAGCTTCCTCATAGACTACTTCGAAGTATTCTTCATATGCTTCTATGAAGGCAGCATCATTTATGAACTCTTTTCCCACTTTACTCTCCAGTCTTCTGCCAATTAGATCTTTGACAAAATATCATTTTTATCTTCTTCTGTTAATTCATTCATCGTCCATCCAAGACCTACTTTGTCATCTTTGTGTCTTGGGATCATGTGTACATGATAATGGAATACTGTCTGACCTGCAGCTTCCCCGTTATTCTGAACGATGTTATAACCGTCACAATCCAGAACCTTTGTCATCTTTGTGATCATCTTTTTAGCAAGGATCATAGACTTTCCTGCGATCTCATCATCCAGTTCATACAGGTTCGCATAGTGTTCTTTTGGAAGAATCAATGCATGTCCTTTTGCTGCCGGATTTGCATCCAGAATGACACGGAAGTCATCGTCCTCATACAATGTCGCAGTTGGGATTTCTCCATTTGCAAGTTTGCAAAAAATACAATTATCATCCTTCATAAAATTGTCCTTCTTTCTATATATTTTTTGATTGATTATTTGAACCGCCGATGCTAAACTGATACCTCAGAAAGGGGCGGTATCTATTATGTTAACTTCGACAGACTATGACAAATTACAACAGATCATGCAGGAAAGTCCGGAGCACGAAGCGCTGATTTCAAGACTTTTACAGTCTCATCGTATGGAAGTCAGTGCAATCAGTCATGAAATCCGGAATCCTTTGACGCTTGTCTACAGCACACTTCAACTCATTGAATCCACACACCCGGAAGTCCATACATTTACCCACTGGCAGGAACTCCATCAGGATATTGAATACATGAAGCAATTATTAGAAGAATTATCTTCTTACAATAACAGCGAACGATTAGAACTGGATTTAATTGACACTAGTCTTTTCTTCCGCCGAATTGCTCTGTCTTTTGCTTCTTCGATTGTGGATACAGACATTGAATTCACTTCTTTGATTACAGAAGATCTGCCATCTATATCCGTTGATTCACTGAAGATGCGTCAGGCTCTTCTGAATCTGCTGCGTAATGCACATGATGCATGTATTGCAATCACACAGCCAGCGATCACCTTATCTGTCTCCCCGGATCCACAGGATTCATCCATGCTGTGTATCACGGTCACAGATAACGGTTGTGGTATCAAACCGGAAGATCAGGCTTCTGTCTTTGAACCTTTTATTACACATAAGGCTGACGGAACAGGACTTGGTCTGGCTGTCACCAGACGTATCATCCTTGCCCATCATGGTACGATTACGTTAGATTCCACTCCCGGTACCGGTACAACGTTTTCGATTACGCTTCCAATACAGGAGAATACCTAAGAAGAATCCTGCCACCAGTCCACCGATATGTGCCATGTTATCGACGCCTCCACTTGTGAATCCATAGTACAGCGTCAATATGATCATGAAGACCAGTCCACGCCCGGATACATCTCCGATGTGTCCGCGGTTACGGATTGCCACATACAGAAGTGCTCCGATCACGCCAAAGATTGCTCCGGATGCACCTGCAGATACCGCCAGATCTCCGGTTTGTATCTGCATCCATAAGGATAACAGGTTCCCTGCTAATCCACTTACGAAATATATGATCAGGAATTTTATCTTTCCTATCTCGCTTTCCAGAACCCATCCCATTGTCCCAAGCACAATCATATTATTGAACAGGTGATCGTAACCAAAGTGTAAGAACATACTGGTGAATAACCGGTAATATTCCCCACGTCCCACAATATATGGGACATACATTGCACCATGTTCCAGCATGAATCCGGTATTCTCTGTCATTCCAAAGAACGAAAGTCCCAGAAACACGATGATATTCGCTGCTGCCAGAATCACGGTACAAGGTGCCTTGATCGTATTCTTATTCATTACGCGCGTCGTCACCTTTCCAGATATTCTTTTTGTCTTTTTTTCTGTCTCTTTCAGTATATCATAAGTTAATGAACTTCTCACAACATTTCTTCCCGGTTTTCCATTCCATTTTATAGTTTCTGTCAACATTTTGTTGCAGTATTTTCTACATTCCTGCTATACCTCATCACAGTTCCTCTTCCTCTATATGCAGGCCATCCCATTCGCCCCATTTTGCTTTTTTGTGTTTATTTAAGAACCGTTTTACAGGCGACCACAGATTATCGGTTTCCCGCATGATGGAGCTTCCCATCTCCTGTTCTGAGATCCAGTCATGCTCTTTTGTATCGTAGCGGAAGCCGGTAGATTCTTCTTTTTTGTCATCAAATAGATCTTCCTGCTTATTTGCAGGCATATCCGGAAGCAGATTCTTTTGTCTGTTTTTCGGATTGCCGTTTTCCTCTTCTGTTACTTCTTCCTGACATGCTTCAATCAGTTTTTCCAGGCTGTAGTTTTCTTCCATCGTTTCTTTATGCAGGAGGAATACAAGACGTACACATTCCTGATTCTGATAATCTGCCACCTTTACCAGATACTCTGTCAGCACATGAAACGCTTCCCATATATCCTGCTGTGCCGGTGGATAATAACAGAAATAAAAGCTTCCTTCTTCGAAAAAGATATACTCCGGTTCTAACAGAATGCAGTCTTTATCCAGCAGATATTTTTCCGTCTCCCGGATTGCACTGCCAAGCTGTGCCAGCAGAAGCCGTATGTCTTCCGTCTGAAGCTTTGCTCTTGCATACATCGCCTTTAACGACAGCTTTCCACTGACGTCATAGTCATAATAACTACTTCCATTCATGCCCCGTCCGCCAACTTTTAAGAATCTTTCCAGTGAATTTGCTTTCAGCATCTTCATCTGATAATCCTCTTTATATAATACGTGTTCTTCAATCGTAATTTTCCGTTCCATTATATTCCGCCTCTCGTCTTAATCCCCAACTTTTTCATATCTTCTCTGCCCCTTCCATTCACTTTCTTCCCTAATTTTTTTATTCTTCTCATATCCCGGATATGTTTCTCAGGCTTTGTAATGGCAGCCTCGCTTTTTACCGATAATGACATTCGCTTTTTTCTCGCAGTGGCCTCTATCTGTATCTTCTCATCCGTTACGGTACAGGATGCCTTCGCTCCGGAAAACAGGATGCATTTGCGTCCGACTCTTTCGGAGAATAGCCGGTTTAATTCACTTTCACTGACACCATCTTTTTCCCTTGCTTTGGTACTTCCTACTACTGCTGTTTCGTACGCTGCTGAAGCAATGACATTCTTATCATGATAATAAAAAGCAGCCAGAATACAGCCCATAATCAGAAATAAGATCATTGGCATCAGGAAAGACATCTCTACTGTAAAACTTCCTTTCAGATATACTTTTCTGTCATATGTTTTTTGCATATATTTACCATCTTCCAATTACTACACTCAATAGATACCCGGCCGTAAGGAACGGGAAAAATGGCAATGACCAGTTTCCTCTTTTCTTCTGTACTACAAACGTAAATAGCCCGGCAAGCCCAAGCACAATAAATGCACTTGCCAGCACTTCCAGAAGTCCCCATAAACCAAGATAGATTCCAAGAATTACAATAGCAAAACTGTCCCCATATCCGATTGCTTCTTTTGTAAACTTACTGATTCCTACAAAGATGCCGCCCACCAGTGCCCCTGCAAGAGCCAGTCGCCAATCCATTCTTACAAATACAATCCGGTAGATCACCGCACCTGCCAGACAGCTGATCATCACATCTCTTGGTACTTTCCGTATCTTATAATCCATAAGCGATAACACACTTAAAATAATCATGACTACACATTTACTTATTGTCCACATTTGGAACATGCCCCCTTTCCGGCTGCTTCTGACAATGGTACCGCCTGTACGGTTCTTTTTAATCCACTGCAGTTTCTTTCACTGTGATAGCGGTCTCCATACCCGGTTATGAAGACTCCTGTGCTGTTCTTTTTTCCGCACCGCTCACATGGATAATATTTCCCACCGCTTTCATTGCGAAGTCCGGTTACTGAACTTCCGCTTACCATCCGGACCGACAGATCCAGATACGGACACTTCAGATTCTTATGATATACAGTTCCGGTCTCGGTGATATATACCGTCTCCTCGCCTTGATCGGTGAGTCCTTCTTTTTCATAACCGCTCCACGTCTTGATCTTCATCGTCTCATTGCATTTCACAGGTGCGATTCCGAACATCGGTACCGGAATCCGGACCTGGTATTCTGCGGTAAGCTGTCCAATCCCGGTACGGACCGACATTCTGGATTTGTGACAATGGATACCTCCGCTTCCGCCTTCTATAATGCTCCGGTTCAGCCGTCCTGCCCCGATTGCTTCGGTGACATCCTGCTCAATCTTTGACGGCAGAAGGACCTGGGTCATACAGCTTTCGGTTGCTGCTTTTTTTCCTGCATACTGAAGCCCGTTTCTGACCGCGGTATGTACTACCATCATCTCCAGCAGATACAGCACCGTCACCACTGCCAGAAAGAAAACCGGTACGGCAATGGATGCTTCTACTGTTATACTGCCTTTAATACACTTCTTTTCTGAGGCGGATAAGGATACCCTTCCAGACTCTGGATGATACTTGTAGATAGGTTGTGAGGGTGGTAGTATCGATTTTTTCATAATGCTTTGCGAATCCTTCTCCTTTCTTGATATTTAGTACTTCTCAGGGAATTACTTTGATGCCTGAAAGGGCATCCTTATCCACCTCGGATCTATTAATTTTTCTGTTACATGTTTCTCTTATATCTTTGAGAAAATACGCTGTTCCATCAGCATTATCCCTTTCTTTTTCTGTTCTTCTTACTGGTATCCATAATAAGTCTGAAACTGATACTGTACATTTCTTCTTAATCTGCATACCGTCTCCACTTCCATCCTGCTTACGCAGTAATCCATCCGGAATCCCGGCTGTCCGTACAGGGTCTGCATATTTTTTTCAATCATTCCCATCGACCGGACCGCCATTGTCTCTTTTCCTTCCAGGAATAAAAGTATCCGGAGATATTCTTTATATCCATTGCCGCCTTCCATATCGGACGATGCCCCACCGTCTTCTTCGGTTCCAAGCTTCATAAGGCCTGCCAATGACAACTGCCAGTTGGCATCATTCTTAGTCGCTGTCACTTTTTTCCCGCTAAAGAGTGTGCGTACATCCATCACGGATTCCCCATATGCCCACGCCAGAAGGATCCCCTGCGCAGCAGCTTCCGTAATCGCCGGAACTGCCAGCAGCGTACACAGTGTCCCGGCCAGTGCTCTTGCTTCTGCCTGCTTCGCACTGCTTGACTGCAGATACAGGTAATTTGGCACAAACCGCAGCATAACCAGCCGGTTCGCCACCGCTTCCAGATTCTCCCGGTCGCTTTCTTTTCCACCCAGAATATATTCCAGTTCATAGTCAAGTGCCCCGCCTTTTGCTGCTTCAGTAAATGCCCCAAAGTGTTCCAGTGCATATTCTCCCATCAGGACAGATGACAGAGTATTCCCATCATTTTCCACATCTTCGAATGAACCATATCCGGTCTGGTTCTGTCTCTTTTCCGGCATGTCTGATAGTGCGATTCTCTTTTCAGATACCTGCTTGTCTTTTGGTAAGACAAGGTTTAATATCGGTGTGCTCTTTAATACACCGACATGTGCCATCGGGTTTTCTTCTGTGGGAAGTTCCGCTTCCTGTTCTTCTAATAATGACTCCAAAGTCTCTTTTTGAAGGGTTTCTTCCCGGCCAAATGTCCCCGCCTGTTCTTCCTGGTGTTTCCACAGTGATGTATTTCCCAGATACTGGTCTGCCCATGACACACCATATCTGTGCTTCATGTATTTTCCTACTTCCCGGATGAATGCCTGTCCGTGATTGTCTGTAAAAAGCTCGATCCGTTTAATCTGGTTATCCATGTCTGCGCCATAATAGGCCAGCCGGTTCTTAATATTCTCTTCACTGTAAGAGCCGGTTTCATATCCTGCTTCCAGACCGAATAAGTCATACTGCTCCAGTAATTCTTTCTGATATTCTGCGAATACACATTCCATCGCCCGGTTCATATCTGCCCGCCTGTAATTCTTCGCCATCTGTATCGAAGCACTCTCCGTCAGTGCTGTCACAAGTGACATAATCAGCGCGAATACCAGTGTCAGATATACCGTCACTTCACCTTTTAGATACCGGAACTTTCGCTTGTGATCTTTTCGAATATGGAATTCACCAGTGAAGTCAGCTGGTCTTTGAATATGATGACCAGACCGATCAGTACCACCAGAATCAGTATCACTTCTACCACACCGATTCCTTTGTCGTCTTTTAATACCTGTAATGCATATCGTATTCTCCACATATATTTTCTTCCTTTCTCTTATCTTCAATCATATCTGCATCGAGAAAAACGCCGGTACAATAACGATCACAAGCACCACCGCCAGCATCAGGAACATCGGAAGTAAGAGTTTCGTTCCGGCCTCTTCCCCCAGTCGTTTTGCCTGTGCCTTGCGGTCTTCAAATGCCTGCACAGCTTCCATCTTAAGAAGCTGTGTCAATCCCTTCGTACCTTTCCGCAGGTTCTGTGATAACAGTGCCCCAAGCCGTATATACGCCTGCACCTCACATCTTCTTCCGAAATTCTCATAACTCTGCGCTTCCGTCATACCACTGTCCATCTCATAGCAGGTCTTCTTCATTTCTTCATACGCATACCTTCTGTCTGCTTCTATATCTTCTGTCTCTTTGATATCTTTTACATATGCTTCTACTACATTTCTCCATGCACGTTTGACCGTCATGCCTGCCCCCAGATAGAGCGTCAGCTTGTTGATGATCTCTGGATAGTCTCTTAACATCTGCTTTTTTCTTTCTTCCTGTGCTTTGACCTGGTTCTGCTTCTTTAGTGCGATCAGTAATCCTCCGATCAGGATTCCCATCACGATAACCACGATCCCCCTGTATTGAAATGGACGGTAATACGTAAGTTTTCTTCCATCCAGCTCTTTTGGAAGCTGTACTACCGGTTTTGCAGGATCTTTTGCATTTGCTTCCTTTAATCCTTCTTTTACTGTCTGAATACGTTTTTCTTCTCCAGTTATTGCTTTGGGATACACCGGAACGCAGAACTGATGAATCTTCTGTTCCTTTTCATCCCCAGTATAACTAAGAACCGCCGTGATATTTACTGCTGCTCCTTCGTCTTTTATCTTTGTTTCCTGCAGTTCTCCCCGGCTGTTCATTACATCATACCGGTCCAGTATCCAGCGTATCTTCACCGGTTCTCCCGGAACCTCCGTCATAAGATCCAGATCGTGATCTACGTGTTCCAGTGTCTCATTCTCCCCTTGGATCATACGGTCCATCCGTCGTATGATACGGTCAAATAATTCCTGGACTTCTTTTTCTGTATACCGGCGTTCTGATATTTCTACTTTGCTTCTTATCTTTTCTGTTTTGCCTTTATCATCTGATCCGATCCTGATATCTAATTCTTCTGTACGCGTTCCTTTTCCATAGGTCTTTCGTTCTATTGCTGGTTTTATCTGCTTTGCTGAATGTACTCCATCTGCACATACCAGTACGATCCCCAATATAACGATTGCCAGAACCACCAGGATCATACGTCGATTCTCAGGATCCTGACACCCAGATAATAAGCGCTTCCGTAAACCAACAGACATACCGTCATCACCCCGATTCCTAATACATTTCCATACAGCTGTCCCATGAATTCCGGGAAACTAAGCGACATATATCCAATGATTCCATACGGCACCGCCGACATAATCTGGAATTCATACTTTTTTGCCGATAATAGTGTGTCGATCTCCCGTTTTACTTCGATCTTGTCACCAATCTGGTTTGTCGTATTCCTGATGATGCCGATCATATCCCCGCCGCTTTTTTTCGCCGTTACGAATACGGTCACGAAGCTTCTGACATCCTCTGACGGCACATGACAGGCGAACTCTTCCAGTACCTGTTCCACCGGTATATTCATACGCAGCTTCCGGGCGATTATAAGTAATTCTTTGGAAACACGTGCCTGCGGCGGATACATGACCTGAAGCTCTTTTTGCGTCTCATAAAATGCATTTTCTACCGAATATCCGGTTGCCAGAGCTGACGATACGGTCTGGATCATCTCCCGGAACTGCTTCTGGAATTCCTGTTCCTTTTTCTTACATTCCTCATTCAGGAATTCCCGGTACATCCATATGCCTGCCGGCATCAGTACGATCACTGCCCAGACACTCCGGTAATAGAGCCACGCCGTCACCATCTGGATCATCATTGCCTTCGCACCTGCTCTTAACCGCTCCGTTCTGGTAATATCCTGCTGCCATGAGCTTCTCACAGTGAGTAAGTTCCTGAACCTTTTTCCAGTATCCTTTGACACTTCCTCCATCATGTCCTTGTTCTTTTGTTCCCGCATCCGTCACCTCCTCATACCGGTACAGGGTCTGAAGCCGGATCTCTCCTTCGTGATAGTCCAGCACCTCCGTTACTTCCAGGACTTTTCTGCTTTTATCGCGTAGTCTTCCAAGATGTACAATGATGTCTACCCCCGATGCGATCTGCCTTTGAATCGCCGGCAGCGGCAAGTCCATTCCCATAAGCACCATCGTTTCCAGTCTGCTTAACATATCTTTCGGACTGTTGGAATGGCCTGTACTAAGACTCCCGTCATGGCCGGTATTAAGTGCCTTTATATGGACTCCCTATGTTCCCATCATGCAGAAATACAATATCTGTAC
>ERZ826242.1574-NODE-1574-length-24043-cov-9.248874_pt1 | contig 24043 bp, 16 predicted proteins | sample MGYA00519871_ERZ826242 | MGnify/ENA primary metagenome ERZ826242 (study PRJEB31778, sample SAMEA3449226) | human gut metagenome | biome: human gut; feature: human-associated habitat; material: faeces | place: United Kingdom | collected 2010/2012 ...
TGTCCTTGCTGGGCTTGGAGACCGTGTCGAAGCTGACCTTGTCCATGTCGGTCATTTCGGTCTTGCTTCTGTTGGAAGAGGTGATCTCGGTGCTGCCATAGTACAGCGTGCCCTCGTTCTTGGTGCTGGGGACGGAAGAGGTCAGGACAGCGTGGTCAAAGGAAATGTCGTCCTTCTTGGGGTTGTACTTGCCGTCGTCCTCAGCGATATCCGCGAGGAAGCTGTCGAAAGCCTTCTGGTCGAAGGTCACACTCTTGCCTGCGACAACATTGTAGGTGATGTCGTAGGACTTCTGGGAGACGGTGATCGTACCGGTGGAAGCAACACCGTCTCTGTCAAGGCCGACAACATACAGGGTAGCCTTGCCGTTGGAGAACTTGCTGGCGGGAACAGTGATGGTGGTGCTGGAGCTGCAACGATCCCAGTTGCTACTGGTGGTGTAAGAACCAGAAGCGTTCCAGTTACCGTCATAATTGGGCTTGCTGGTGTTGGGGCTGGACTTGCTGCCGTAAACAAACAGGGTATCGTAGTCCACAGCATCGCTGACCTTGAAGGAAACACTGCTGTTGCTGGAAGAACCAGTAACGGTGGCGTTGATGGTGTCATCACCGGTGACGGTGACCTTGAGGGTCACATCAAAGCTGGACTTGCCAGCGATGGTCTTGTTGGTGGTTGCACGAACAACGAAAGTTGCATCGCCGAGGAAGCCTTCATAGGCATCGAAACGGATGTCCTTGTCGGTAATGGTCTTCGTACCAGTGACCTTGTTGCCATCGACATAGAGGTCGCCCTGCTTGGTAGCGGGGGCAGAGGTGATGGTCAGCGTGCTGATATTGCTGCTGCTCACGGTGTTTCTGCCATAGACCTTGTTGATGGCGGAAACGACAGCATCGACAACATCGTCATCATCATAAGAAATGTCGTCACCGTTGGTAACAGACTTATCGAAAGTCGCGGAGAGGGAATTCACAACAATGGTGATGTCCCTTTTGTAAACCTTGACCGCACCATTCATGGTGAAAGTAGCCGTGACAGTGATCGTGGCGGTGCCGTCAGACACAGCCCTGACTTCGCCAGTCGCAGCAGTAACAGATGCGATAAGGGGCTTGTTGCTCACAAAAGAGAACACAACGCCATCAGTCACCTTGGTGGTGTTCTGATAAACGAGCTTGACCTCATTTTTCAGATTCAGCGTATCGCCAACCTGAAGCGTGTAGGAATCCTCATTCGACTTGATGCTGTAATCGCTGTCGTCGGTCAGGGTCAGGTCGAAACTGTCGTGTGCAACATTTTTAGCAGTACCATAGTCCGCCTGGCAGGTAACAGTGTAGACACCAGCGGCAATGCCGGTCATGTTCCACTTGTTGTTGCTAAGAGTAATCGTCTGCGAGGTGCCGCCAGCCTTGGGAGCATAGCTCCACACATAGGTGCGGTTGGAAGCATCAGCGCTACGGTCACTGCTAACGGAAAGCGTGAGCGTGCTATTAGTAAGCGCACTGATATCGTTACCAACATTCAGAGTCTCAGAACCAGCAGCGGAAGAGTTGATTTTGATATTAACATCAGCAAAACCAGTAGCCTTAACGGGCAGGGTACTACCGCTATATGTGCCGCAACCGTTATAGGTGTAACCGCTCTTAAGGGTTGCAGACCACGTTGCCGAGGCCAAATTCTCGTCACCGTAAGTATAAACCGTAGCAGAACTGTCGCTCACGCTGTAGGTTCTACCATTCACGGTCACGCTCTGAACGTCAGAAGCGAGAAAAGCATCAGCAACGGTGACAGAGCACTCGAAGTCCTGAAGGACTTCAACTGCACTGGGGCTCTGATTCTCCTGTGTCGCCGCAGGAGTGTACTCATAGGTCGCAGTGCAGTAAATCTTAGTTTCGCCTGCACCGACGGGCGTTACCACACCACTACTGTTAACAGAGGCGATGTTTCTATTGCCAGTGGTCCATGCTGCACTCTTGAAAGTAACAGCCGCCGTATTATCAGAACTTAACTTTGGGGTGTCGCCCTGAACAGACAGTGTCGCAGTTGCACCGCCTTTGGTGAGGGCGAGGCTGCTCTGACTAAGTGATGCGCCTGTTACATCATTATTCGTCACAGCCGCGTTCGCCGGAACGATGACCAGACTCAGAATCATAGTCAACGCCAGCAGCGATGAGAGAAATTTCTTCATAAATTTCTTCATCCTTTCTTGTTGTTTCGATCTTGGCTCCGCGCGCACAGAGCCTTTCTCATACATCGGCATTTTACCATGCCGCGGGGAATAAGGGAACAGGAAAATGCAAAATTCATAAATTCTTCATCTTCCCGTTCGCCCGTCTTCCCTTGTCTCACTGATTAGACGCAGAAAGCGTCGATTTTGTTTCACAAAATCTCAAATTTTTCAAAATTTTTTACGCCGCGAAAAACCGCACGTACACATACACCCCCGCCACGATCTGACAGAGTAAGATCGCCGGAATGCCGAACCGGAAGTACCAGTGCCGCGTCTTGTGGTGAAAGACCCTCATTGCGAAAAGAGCACCCGCGCTGCCGAGCAGCAGCGCGAGTGCAAATAAGGTCTTTTCGGGAACGCGCCGCGCGCCCGATATCTTGGCGCGGCGCTTGTCTGCGCCGTAGACGCAGAACGTAATTAGATTGATCGCGGCGAGATAGATGACAAAATATCTCACTTTTCGAGCTTGCTGAGCTCCACAGCCGCCGCCGCGCCGAGGCGCGCGTTGTTGAACACGAGCTGGATGTTGGAATCCAGGCTGTCGCCGCCGGTCAGGTCCTTGATCTTGGCGAGCAGATAAGGCGTCGTGGCCTTGCCGTGGATGCCGTCCTTCTTCGCGTCCTCGACGGCCTCGGCAATCGCCTTGTCGATGACTTCCTTGTCCATGGAGTACTCTTCGGGGATGGGGTTCGTGACCAGCAGACCGCCGCGCAGACCCAGCTCGCGCTTGACGTGGAACGCCTTGGCCAGCTGCTCCGGCGTGTCGAGCTCGTAGTCGACGCCGAAGCCCGACTTGCGCGTATAGAACGCGGGCAGCTCGCTCGTGCCGTAGCCAATGACGGTCACGCCGTGGGTCTCGAGGTATTCGAGCGTCAGACCGAGGTCGAGGATGGACTTCGCGCCCGCGCACACGACCATGACGGAGGTGTTGGCCAGCTCTTCAAGGTCGGCGGAGATGTCAAACGTCTCCTGCGCGCCGCGGTGCACGCCGCCGATGCCGCCGGTGGCGAACACGCGGATGCCCGTCATGTCGGCGATCATCATCGTGGTGGTGACGGTGCACGCGCCGTCCTTGCCCTGCGCGACGAGCACAGGCAGGTCGCGGCGGGAAGCCTTCGGGATGCCCGCGCCGGTGCGGCCGAGGTAGTCGATCTCTTCCTTGGAAAGGCCCGCCTTCAACCGGCCGCCGATGATGGCGATGGTCGCGGGCACGGCGCCCGCGTCGCGGATGATCTGCTCGACCTTGAGCGCCGTTTCGACGTTCTGCGGATAGGGCATGCCGTGGGAAATGATGGTGGATTCGAGCGCCACGACGGGCTTACCGGCGGCAAGGGCCTCGGCAACCTCGGGGGCGATATCCAGATACTTGTTCATAGTTAAAAATCCTCCTGTAAAGTAATAGGTGAAAGTTTCACGTTTACCTTTTGAGGTAAGATTGTATCATAACATACAACTTGTCAAAAGTCAATACAAAGCAGGGCTTGAATTTGCACGGGAAGTGGCATATAATACCTCTATTATCCCGTGAAAACCCACAAAAGGAAGGAAAATTATTATGGAACGAGTGAGAATTGCCGCGCTCTTCGCCGACAAAGAGCAATACGGCGGCGCAAGCGTCACCGTATGCGGCTGGGCGAAGACCATCCGCGATATGAAGACCTTCGGATTCATCGAGCTGAACGACGGCTCGTGCTTCCGCAATTTGCAGGTCGTGATGGATGCGAATTCTCTTTCTAATTATAAGGAGATCGCCGCGCAGAACGTTGGCGCCGCCCTCATCGTGCACGGCACCGTCGTGCTGACGCCCGAGGCCAAGCAGCCGCTCGAGGTCAAGGCAACGGCGATCGAGGTCGAGGGCGTGTCCTCCCCCGACTATCCCTTACAGAAAAAGCGCCACAGCGTCGAATATCTGCGCACCATCCAGCATCTTCGTCCGCGCACGAACCTCTTCTCGGCGGCGTTCCGCGTGAGAAGCGCGGCGGCCTACGCCGTGCATGAGTTCTTCCAGAGCCGCGGCTTTGTCTATGTCAACACCCCCATCATCACCGGCTCTGACTGTGAGGGCGCGGGTGAGATGTTCCAGGTCACGACGCTGGATCTGGAGAACCCGCCGAGAACGCCCGACGGCAAGGTCGATTACAGCAAGGATTTCTTCGGCAAGAAGACGAGCCTGACCGTCTCCGGCCAGCTCAACGCCGAGAACTTCGCTATGGCGTTCGGCGACGTTTACACCTTCGGCCCCACGTTCCGCGCCGAGAATTCCAACACCGCGCGCCACGCCGCCGAGTTCTGGATGATCGAGCCGGAGATGGCGTTCTGCGACCTTAACGGCGACATGGAAGTGGCGGAAGCGATGATCAAGCACATCATTCGCCGCGTGATGGAGCGCTGCCCGGACGACCTCGCGTTTTTCAACAGCTTTGTCGACAAGGGGCTCATCGAGAGACTCCAGCACGTCGCCGAGTCTGACTTTGGCCGCGTGACCTATACCGAGGCCGTCAAGCTCTTAAAGGAGAGCGGCCAGAAGTTCGACTATCCCGTCGAGTGGGGCATCGACCTGCAGACTGAGCATGAGCGTTACCTCACCGAGCAGATCTTCAAGCGCCCCGTGTTCGTCACGGACTATCCGCAGGAGATCAAGGCGTTCTATATGCGCCTCAACGACGACGGCAAGACCGTCGCCGCGGCGGACTGCCTCGTTCCGGGCATCGGCGAGATCATCGGCGGCAGCCAGCGCGAGGAGCGCATCGAGCTGCTCGAAAAGCGCATCCGCGAGCTCGGCATGAATCCCGAGGACTACTGGTGGTACTGCGACCTGCGCCGCTACGGCTCCTGCCGTCACGCGGGCTTCGGCCTCGGCTTCGAGCGCATGGTGATGTATTTAACGGGCATCGGCAACATCCGCGATGTGGAGCTGCATCCCCGCACCGTGGGCAACGCAGACTTCTAATTTTTCAAAAAACAAGGGACACGGAAACCGTGTCCCTTGTTTTTTGAGAATTACACTCCGCTTCGTGCCCTGCCGCCCAAAGGGCGGCTTCGACACGCGCGGAGCGAGAAGAGTTTTTTGGCACGCGCATGTCGCGCCAAAAAACGATTCGAAATCATTTCGCGTCTGCGGATGCGAAAAGCTGTGACGCTTTAATTATTTGTGGTAAATAGTTACAAATGGGAACAAAAGCGCGAAAGGCGTAGTCAAAAGAAATAGAGTCTGCTATAATAGCCCCGCAGTTTTGAGAGAGGAGATTTTGACATGAAACACTTTTTTGCACTGCTGCTCAGCGTGCTGATGGTGCTGTCGCTGCTGACTGCCTGCGGCGACAAGACGACGCCGTCCGACGGCGACGATCAGACCGTCACGGACGAGAATGGCGGCGACACCGACAACAATACTGACGATACAACTGACCCCTACGACGCCGTGCGCAACTACTGGTCCGAGGACCAGCTCACGCAGGCCTGGGGACCGGATCAGGTGGTGGAGCACCTCTTTTTCCACCCGATCATCGCCTACCCGCAGTGGGCCTTCCACGACTGCAATGCCAGTCAGGATCAGCGCTACGGCCTCGACGACTGGATGGTGACGGTCGACGAATACAACAAAATTTTGCAGTCCGTGTACGACAAGGGCTACATCTTAGTCGCGATGGAAGACGTCTGGAGCGAGGTGACAGACGAGTCCGGCACGCACATGGTGCGAAACACCCTGATGCTGCCCGAGGGTAAAAAACCGCTCGTCATCAGCTTTGACGACGTGAACTACTATCCCTATATGCTCGACGAGGGCTTCACGAGCAAGCTCGTCGTCGGCGACGACGGCGAGATTTGGGCGCAGTGCACCGATCCGTACACAAATGAGACCTTTTTGACCAAGGAACTCGACGCGACGCCCATTCTCGACCAGTTTGTCTACGAGCACCCCGACTTTTCACTCAACGGCGCGAAGGCCATCTTCTCGCTGACGGGCTATCAGGGGATACTCGGCTACCGCACGCAGGATGACCGCGACATCGCGGCAGATTCGCCCGACCGCCCCGCGTTCGACGCCTACCGCGCGAGCGAGATCGAAGCGGTCAAGCCCGTCATAGCGCGTTTGAAGGAGACCGGCTGGACGTTCGGCAGCCACACCTGGGGCCACATCCGCCTCGACACCAAGTCGCTCCAGACCGTCATCAACGACACCGAGCGCTGGGCGGACGAGGTCGGCTCGCTCGTCGGTCCGACGCAAATTCTGTTCTACCCCCACGGCGGCCGTCCCGACGGTGACGACTGGCACCAGACCGGCGAGCGCTTCAAGTACCTGCAAAGCCAGGGCTTCCGCATCTTCGCGAGCGTCGGCACGAGTTCGTTCAGCTATGTGAAGCCCGACATTTCCGCCGTCATCTGCGACCGTCTGCATCCGGACGGCACCACGCTGCGCCACTCGCGCAGCCGCTATCTGCAATTCTATAACGCCGAGGACATCATGGATACGCAAGTCCGTCCTGATCTCGGCGTAGACTGGTGAGGAGGCGTTTTTATGGCAACGTTAGAAGAACTCAAGGTGAAGGCCGTCGCCATGCTGGACATGGCGTATGTGCCGTACTCCCACTTCCCCGTGGGCGCGGCGCTCGAATGTGAGAACGGCGCGGTCTTCACCGGCTGCAACATCGAAAATTCGAGCTACGGCCTGACGAACTGTGCCGAGCGCACCGCGGCGTTCAAGGCCGTGAGCGAGGGGCACCGGCGCTTCAAGCGCATCGTCATCGCCGGGCGCAGCGACGACTACTGCTACCCCTGCGGTGCGTGCCGTCAGGTGCTCTACGAGTTCAGCCCCGACATGGAGGTCGTGTGCCTCAACAAAAAGGGCGAGGAGAAGCGCCTGCACATCAAAGAGCTGCTCCCCTATGGCTTCGACCGGACGTGGCTGGACATCGACGAACCGAAGATGCACTGAGAAAAAAAGAAGAGCGGCGACGCCGCTCTTCTTTTTTTCTCTCAGTCGAGGCTTAAATTGCCGCTGACGGTGTCGACGGTTAACGTGCTGGCCTTGTCGCCGTACGTCCAATGCCCGTCGCCGCCGTTTGCGTCGAAGGCGATCTCCGGCGTGCCGCTGACCGTCTCAAAGTCCAGCGCAAAGCCGTAGCTTGACGGCGGCAGGTGGATCGTCACGCCGCCGCTCGTGGTCTCGGCGTCGACCTTCGCCGCGCGCTGCATCGTCAGCGTCAGGCTGCCGCTGACGGCGGAGAAATCGAGCTGATAAAAATCCGCGTCCACCGCCGCGCAGCCACCAGTGGTGGAAATGTCGATCTCATACGCCTCTGCCGCGAGGTCGACGTTGCCCGAGACCGTGCTGATGTCGACCGTTTGCGTGTGCAGGCCGGTGACGTTCACCGCCGCCGCGGTCGTGTCGGCCTCGAATTTTTCAAGCGTCAGGCCGCGCGGGATGCTCAGCACCAGCTGCTTTTCGGGCGATGAGCTCAGAAGATGGCCGCTGCGGCAAAAGTCGATCTTCAGCGTGTCGCCGTCGAGCGCGTAGGAAAGGCGCTGCTCCTCCGGCATGTCCTGATAGGCCATCTCGGCAAAGCTGAGGCTGTCGTCGTCCGTCAGGACGACCATCACGCTGCCGCCGAGCCAGTCGACCTCGATCTCGCGGACGCGCGCCGGTTCAACGGAAAACGTCTCGCTGATATAGCCGGTGGCGGAATCGCCGGCCTGCGTGCAGAAGGTGTAGGTCGCGCTGCTGCCGTCCCAGAGGGCGTCGACGGCGAAAATGCCGTCGCTTTGCGGCAGTTCTGCGCGGAATGTGCCGTTATCCTGCCGCTGGGCGGTCACGGTCTCGGACGGCATGCCGGTGCTGCCCCAAGCGTCGGACGGCCAACAGCGGAGGCTGACGGAATCGGGCGAATTATCGCCAAAATCGAGCGTTACGGTGTAGAAATAGGCGGCTGAAACTGCAAAGGGCATTTCCAGTACAGGCGTGATGTCACGGGAGGTTTCGTCCAGCGGGTGCGCGCCGCAGGCAATGACGGTCATGCTCTGTAGGCCCTGGGTGTAGGTCCAGTCGTAGCTGCTGCTTTTGAGGGTGACGCTGCAAGCGTTTGCACTTGTCACCGTCAGTGTTGGCGGGGTTTGGCGCGCGGCCTCGTCTGCACTTTTTTCGCCGCAGGCGGTCAGCGAAAGGGCCAGCGCGAGAGGGAGCAGGAGGGAAAGGAGCTTTTTCATCGGTCAGTCCTCGTTTCTTTCGGATACTTCTATAGACGCATGATAGGCGAAAAAGTTCCCGCGCACAACGGCAATCGTTGCACAAAACGCGGCAATTTGTGGTATCGTGAATTCTAATACCGGAGGCGGTACAACTTTTTGCGCCGCTGTGTGCAACGTCTCTTCATGATACGGCGTATCATGAAAAGGCAAATCATGTGTCAGTGTCCCCCCATTTTCAGAGGGGTGTGAGGTGCCTTTTCCAACATTATCAAAATTTGGGGGAAAGAGCATGGAGACGACAACAAATTACAAACTTCCGCAATGGGTCAAGGCGGATCAGATCAAGATGGACACGTTCAACGACGCGTTCGGCAAAATCGACGTGCAGATGAAGAAAAACGCCGACAAGGCAAACGCGGCGGCGAGCGCGGAGAGCGTGGGCACGCAGATCACGGCGGTGCAGGAGCAGATCGTGGCGGTGGAGCAGGAGATCAAGCTCGTGTCGCTCGGAGAACCGCGCACGACGACAGCGGCGAACGGCAGCATCGTCTACGACCTGTCGGCGCTGAACATGGCCGACTACCGCGCGTTTTTGGTGTTTGCGCAGGCGGCGCAGCAGGACGGCTACACCGGCGAGATCACGCTGACGTGCGACAGCACGAGTATCGGTCAGATCGCCTATATTGTCGGCGGGCGCATGTCGACCGTGGCGTGGATTTTTCCCGCCAAGCTGGGCGTGGCCGCAGCGTATCACAGCGTGAAGCAGGGATTCCGCGGCAGTGCGGAAGATGGCAGCAGCGTTGCGCTGAACGAAAGCGCGGTATGGGATACAATGCAGAAAATGACCTTTCAGTTCACGGCGCAGAGCGGCGGCAGCGTGATTTTGTACGGACTAAAGAAGTAAAATGGCAAAAAAAGAAGACCCCCCGAGGGGGTCTTCTTTTTTGCTGATTAGAGATTAGTTATTGGTAGCAGTAGCAAACACGACGTTGTAGTAAGCAACCTCACCGGCTTCGCTATAGACAGCGATGGCAACATTACCATTCTTGTCAAGAGCAATGTCGGTATTGGTGATCTTGTTCGCAAGGGAGTTATCGAAAGCGACAAGATTCTCATCAACGTGCTCGCCCACAGCCTTGATGCAACGCATCAGGTCGTTGAGCTTCACAGTGGCCTCAGCATTTGCGGGAGTCACAGTGATCGTGCCGCGGGCATCATTAGTGTGAGTCGCGACGGCAACAGTGAAGTTGGTGATATCGGTCGGCTGCGGGTTGAGAGCAACAATGCCCTTGTTGTCGCACTTGGGGGCAGGAGCGATCGTGACGACGATGTTGCCATCGACAGTCTTGTCCTTAGCAGCGGTGACGGTGTAAACACGGTCAGAGCTGTGCGTCGCTTCAGCGTCCTTCTGAGCAAGCTCATACTTGCCGTTAGTGCTCGCGTTGTTCATCTTGACCTCGGTAGCCTTGTTCCAAGCCTTGACGGTGACTTCGAAGCCCTTGAGCTCGCCGCCGTAGTACATGTCATCAGCGGTGACAGTGGCGTTCGTCGCGTCGGAAGCGGTGACGGAAACCTTGAGGTTGATCTTGTGCAGGGCAACGATCTCATCGTCATCGTTGTCGAGCTGGACATAGACCCAGTCGCCAGCATTGATGTCAGCGAGATCCTCGGACTTGTTGAGATCGGTGAGCTCCTTGCTATAGGGAGCACCATTCTCCACGCCCGCGAAGTCACCGATCCAAGCGAAGTTCTTGGCATCGTCGATGCTGATGAACTTGCCGCCATTGTAGAAGCCAACAACTTCGTTGTCGTTGTAGTTCTTCTGCGCCGTGAGCTTGACAGCGGGAACATACTCGAGCAGCTGATCGTTGGTGCCGAGGGTGTACAGCTTGTACAGACCGGCCTTGGTCAGTTTGTCGGCCTTGAGGTTGGTGCTTCCGATCTGGCTATCAGTAATGACAATGTCAGAGCTGTCGCTGGTGACGGTCAGACCCTTGGTGCCAAGCTCGCCGTTCTCGGTGAGATAGTAAGCGTCGGCGAGAGTCATGGTCAGGCTCTTGTCTGTGTTCTCCTTGGTGCTGGTGATGCTGGGATCGGCAATGAAGACCCAGCTGTAGGTCTGCTCAACGCCGCGGACGTAGACAACGTCAGCCTTGCCGTCGGTGCCTTCAACCCACTCAACATAGCCCCAGAAGCTGTTGGGCAGGGTATCGAGCGTGTAAGCCTTGTAGGTGGCGTCGGGGGTCTCGGTGTACTGGAACAGGATCTCGGTGTCCTTATCCATGTAAACGTCGCCATACTTGCTGCTGCTGTCCTTCACAACGGTGATGCGATACTTGTTCGTGCTTGCATCGTACTTGCAGAGAACATCCTTATCGGACCGATCCTGAACCTTCGTACCGGTATCGGTCAGCTCATACTCGCCGTCCTTGTTGACGGTATAGGTCATCAGATCCTCATAGAAGTGGCCGTTGTCAGCAGCGATGCCGTAGACGCGGGTAGTGTCTTCCTTGCCATTAGCCTGATAAACAACATCAACAACGACCTTGGAGATCACGGAAGCGTCGGAAACCTTGACGAGGTTGGCATAGACAACGCCGTTACCGTCGTCGTGGGTGTTCCACATACGGTCGATGACGACATAGTCAGCATCAGCGTTGTAGTCGCCCACACCGATGACGTTGCCGTAGGTGTCATAGTAGAAGGTGTAGTTGCTGCCGAGCTTGATTTCATTGCCGGTGAGCGGAGCGAGGGTGGCCATGACAGCGACCTTGGCGTCAGCATAAGCAACAGCGGTGACGTCCTGAACGTTCTGGGAGGCCTTATCAGCGCCGAGCTTGTTGCCCTTCAGACCGGTCAGCTTAGCGCCTTCGCTCTTGGCAGCTTCCATGGAAGCGATGTCGCCCTTATTATAGGTAACGAGGACGTAATCGTTCTTGGCGAAACCGGTGGTCTCGAAGTTGCCAGTGACAGCCTCAGCGGTGACAGCACCGTCCTTGTTGACCTTGGTGCCGTAAACGTCAACGTTGACGGAAGCCTCGACCTTGACGTGGTCGTTCTTGTCCTTGACTTCCTCGATCACCTTGGTGACCTTGGCAAGGTAGGTGTTGATGACGATGACAGTGTAGTCCTCGCCCTTCTCGTTCTCGTAAACCTCAACGAGCTGGCCCTGAGCGCCGAGAGCGGTCTTAGTGTCGCTGGCCTTGAAGGTGTCGACATAAGCCTTGGCAGCGGCGGAAGTGTCAACGCCGTCAACATAAGCGACGGTAACCTTGGCTTCCTTCTTCTTGCTCAGATCCTTGCACAGATCGCAGGGCTTGAACTCTTCGGTGTAAGTGGCAACGGGCTTGTCGTAGACGGTGGTGGACTTGTCGCCGCAGTTGTAGGTCCACTTGGTAGCCGGACGGCCATAGGTGCCGTTGGTGGGCTTGCCAGTCAGGTCGAAGTTCTTGTGACCGAGGGTCTCGTTGTCCTTGAAGGTCTTGCCATCAGCCTTGCCGTTGAAGCTCACGGTCTGGTAACCGAAAGCAGCGGTGTAGGTGACCATGGGAGCCTTGGCGATGGCGCGGAACAGCAGCTCGGCGACGAGCTCACGGGTAGCGGGAGCGCTGAGGCTCACGCCCTTGACGTTCTCAAGAACGCCAGCCTGCTCGGCATACTTGGCAACGTTGACAGCCCAGTCAGCGCCGGTGAACTCATTGTTCTTGTCGTAGCCGATAGCACGGAGGATCATCGTGAGGACCTCATAGCCCGTGACGTTGCCGGAGGGCTTGAAGGTGCCGTCGGGATAGCCCTTGACGAACTCGGCGTTCGCGCAGTAGCCGATGTAGCCAGCGGCCCAGCCTGCGCCGGTCATGTCGCTGAACTTGTTGTAAGAAGCGTACAGGCCAGACTTGTCGTTCTTGGCGAGATCCTGAGTGTAGATACGATAGATGATCGTAGCCACCTCAGCGCGGGTGATGTTGCCCTGGGGCTGGAAGGAACCATCCTCATAACCCTTGAACACACCCATGCCGTTCAGGACGGCGACGGCTTCGGAATAATCCGCAGAAACCTTATCGGCATCCTTGAAAGCGGCGTTGGCGCTGACGGCCAGAGACAGAGTCATGACCAGAGCCAGCACCATTGCGAGTAACTTTTTCATAGATGTTACTCTCCTTTCATAAATTTCCATCCTCGCAGGGCGCTCCGGCAGCGAAAACCGGACATTTTGCCGCTCGCAGGCGAAAATGAAAGTTGACCGAAAAAGTTGCAAAACATTTCGATTTTCTTGCATTTTTGACCGTTTTGCAGGAAAATGCGCGATTTTAGTTGCTATCGCATCCCCTTAGCGGCGCGGAAAAAGCCCGCCGCGCAAGGGCTTGCGGACGCGGCGGGTAGCGGTTTGGTAGCGATTTGCCGGAAACGGGATTTTGGCGGGGCGAAAAAAGCCTGATTTTGCAAGGGTTTGCGGGCGCGAAAGGTCGGGTAGCGGTTTGGTAGCGGTCCGCAGCTACCACGATTTTAGCACTCTCGGCGCAAGAGTGCTAAAGTTAAAGATTTGTTCATCAAAAGATGTATTTTTGTTCACAGGGCGTGACTATACTCAAAATTGTTCCGAGGGGAACGAAAGAAACGTAAACCACGCGGGCCGCAAGAGCGGCTCGCCCGAATAGATTTGGAGGCTTTGTATTATGTTTGAACTGAGACCTTTTGAACGCAGAAACAATCACGTTGCGAACTACGATCCCTGGGATCAGATGGAGCGCGCATTCTTCGGCGACGGCTCGTGGGGCCGCGGGCTGAGCGAGTTTAAGACCGATATTCAGGACAAGGGCGATTTTTACCTGCTGGAAGCTGATCTGCCGGGCTTCAAGAAGGAGGACATCCACGTCGATGTGGACGGCGACACGATGACCATTCGCGCCGAGCGCCACAGCGAGCACGAGGATCAGGACAAGAAGGGCAATTACGTCCGCTGCGAGCGCAGCTACGGCAGCTACCAGCGCGCGTTCGACATCAGCGGCGTCGAGGTCGCGAATATCTCCGCGCAGTACAATGACGGCGTGCTCAAGCTGAACATGCCGAAGAAGAGCGCCGTGGTGAACGCGAAGCAGATCGAGATTCAGTAAAGAACTTCAAAAAAGGCGGCGAAAGCCGCCTTTTTTGATTTTGGATTGCGCGCCGCGGCAGCGCACGCGCCGTAGGCGCGCACGTTTGCGGCGTGAGAGGTGTTTTTTTGTCACGCACACGCCCCAGGGCGGCTTCTCTTGCCGCTTTGCGGCAATTCACCTTCTGTCGCAACAAAAACGATCAAGATCATTTCGCGCCTGCGGGCGCGAAATTTTTTGGGGTTGTACGGGGTTGTGCAAAAAATATTGGCGAAAGTCCGCTCAGGTGAGCGGGCTTTTTCTTTTTTTCGGCGGGCCGCGGCTGGAAAAGGGGAATTTCGCTCCCCGCGTGGCGGCGCGGACTACTGTTACTTGCCGCCTGACCGCTGCGCGGGTCTAAAATCACAAAAAGCGGCTTAGGCCGCTTTTTTCATATTTGTGCTTATATATTATATGTATGTGGTGGCGGATAATGGCGAAAGCGGGGATTTTATGTCAAACTGTAACAGAAGCGGCGGTTTGTTACAAGTGTGTTACAGATGGGGCGAAAGCGTTGACTTGAAATTTTGGGTGTGGTAAGGTGACAGTGCAGAAAGGGTGGGGAACGGTGCGTTCCCGACTTAGTTACGGGATCGGCATGCCACGGTAAGTAAGCCGAGAAACGCCGAAACTTGCTCCTTTCTGACAAACGAACCATCTTTAAGGGGATGCGATATCCACCGAATCGAACGATTTTGCGCTGATTCTTCCGGATTCTACAGATTTTTAATTGTTTTTGCAACAATTTGAAGGCTGTCGGATTTTGGCAGCAACCACGCAGGAGAGGGAGAGGCGGCGGGTGTTCGGCTCCAAGGGGATGGAAATTTATGAAAGGAGAGTAACATCTATGAAAAAGTTACTCGCAATGGTGCTGGCTCTGGTCATGACTCTGTCCCTGGCTGTCAGCGCCAGCGCCTTCAAGGATGACAAGGACATCAGCGCCGATTACGCTGAGGCTGTTGCCGTCCTGGATGGCATGGGTGTGTTCAAGGGTTATGAGGATGGTTCCTTCAAGCCCACGGGCGACATCACCCGCGCTGAGGTGGCTACGATCATCTATCGTATCTACACCGGCGACGTCGCTAAGAGCGACAAGTCCGGCATGTATGCCACCTACAACAAGTTCAGCGACATGACCGGCGCCGGTTGGGCCGCTGGCTACATCGGCTACTGCGCCAACGCTGAGCTGGTCAAGGGCTATCCCGATGGTACCTTCAAGCCGTCCGGCAAGATCACCGGCTATGAGGTCCTCGCCATGATCCTCCGCGCTGTCGGTTACGACAAGAACGGTGAGTTCTCCGGCGCTGACTGGGCTCTGAACGTTGCTAAGTATGCCGAGCAGCTCGGTATCCTGAAGAACGTTGCCAAGACCACCAACCTCGGCGCTCCCGCTACCCGTGAGCTCGTTGCCGAGATGCTGTTCCAGGCCATCCAGAAGGATCAGGTCACCTATACTCCGGCCTTCGGCTATGTGACCGATAAGGCTCTGAAGCTCGGCCAGGAGTCCCTCGGTTACAAGAACTTCAAGCTCGTCTCCGGCGAGGGCACTGACGATTGGGGCCGTCCGACCACCGTCTGGGCGAAGGACGCCAACGACAACGCCAAGTACGACGCTAAGGACACCACCGAGTATGCTACCGTCGTTGCTACCGCTGACGCTTCCTTCAACGTTGAGACTTCCCAGTGCGACATCTGCGATGCTCTCGGTGTGAAGAAGACCACCACTGTCGTTGACACCTACACCAACGGCGTGCTCGACACCAAGGATGTGACCTACACCGCTACCGCCACCAAGGCTATGGTCGGTGCTCAGGGCCAGCAGCTCGAGTACTACAAGGTTGACGGCGGCTATCGTCTGGTCGTCATCGACACCTACCTCGCCAAGGTTGCTGACGTTGTTGCTGAGAAGCTCGACGCCAAGGGTCATGTCACCCGCGACGACTACATGAAGCTCACCTGCTACAAGACCGCTGACAAGAACGAGACCGTCTACGTTGCCGGCAACGACTACGCTGAGGACGATTATGTTCTGGTCAACGTCAACGAGAAGGTCACCGACAAGATCGTTGGCGTGGGCGAAGTCAAGCTCGTTGAGATCGTTGGCAAGGCCGAGTCCTTCGAGGGCGCTCAGTCCAAGAACTGGTACAACGCTGCCAAGCACACCATCGACGACAAGGATTATGATGATGCCGTTCGCTTCTACCTCGACGGGGCCGGCACCACCAAGACCGCTAAGTTCACCTGGTTCCTCGACCAGTTCGGCAACCTGATCGGTGACGCTGCGATCGACAACAGCAACTATGCTGTTCTCAAGGACATCATCTGGAAGGTTGGCAAGCCCGGTTATGCCGAGGCTACCCTCGTCTTCATGGACGGCAAGGAAGACACCGTGGCTGTTAACAGCATTGACGGTCTGTCCGGTGACAACTACATTGCTGGTGATTTCAGCAGAGCTGTTGCCGGTGCCGAGCCTGAGCTCGAAGATACCTACTCCCAGGTTGGCTTCACCTCCAACCCCAAGGCTGCGCTGGTTTCTTCTGACAGCAAGTACAACGACAAGTATGAGGGTCTTGCTCTCTACAAGGTTGAGTACGACAAGGATGGCAATGCTGACCTCGTTGGTTACACGACCGTTTCCTATGACTACAATGTTACCGTTGATACCAACGCTTCCCTGATCGGCAACCTCAACGTTGGTACCGGCAAGCTGAACATCAACGACAACACCGAGTTCCTGGTCCGCAGCGGTGAAGGCACCAAGGCCAATCCTTATGTCTACACCAGCTACAACCGCAACAACCTGCCCCAGTATGCCGCTCTCTCCGCTGAGATCTACTACACCATCGGCACTGACGGTTTCGTGAACCGCGTGTACATCAAGAGCGCTGCTGACGCTGCCTCCTTCGGTGATCACCTGTTCGTCACTGCTAAGTCCTACTACAAGCTCACCGGTGAGAAGAATGTCTACAAGATGGATGTCATCATTGATGGCGAAGAGCAGACCGTCACTGGTAGCCAGACTATCATGGAAACTCTGTCCGCTAACAAGGGCAGACTGTTCCACGTCGTGTGGCAGAAGGATTCCCACACCAAGGATACCTACGGCCACATCACCTCTGTCGCTCTGATTAACGAGTATGAGGATTCCGATAAGTACTATGATGGATCCGATGGCACCACTGTTTCCTACATCCCCGCGGAAGGTGCTTGCGACTATGTGACCGGCAATGCCAAGATCAAGGGTCAGACCATCGTTTCCAACCACTTCAACTGGACCATCACCAGCGCTACCAAGTTCGTTGGTGCCGACAAGCTCGAAGACATCAGCCTTGAGGATGATGGTGTTTGGGTTGTCGCTTCTGGCTCCAAGTACTCCGCCGAAGCTGCCTACGTCTATGTTGGCGAGAAGCTGAGCGACAGTGTCGCTCTGACCGTCACCTCCAAGGATGGCGAAGTCTCCTATGACAAGGACGCCAAGCAGTTCACCGTCACTCTGCCCGCTACCTTCGACAAGGACAACACCGTTGTGACCCTCACCGCTGATGGCGCCAGCTCCCTGGTTAAGGGTGCTTCCGACAGCGATTTCAAGGCTGAGACCACTACGGATACCATTCTTGTTCCCCGCCAGGTCGGCCAGAGCCGCGACGTCACCGTCTGGAACGAAGAGGGCACCGCTCACGCTGAGTACACCGTTAAGGTTGCTACCACTGTCGCTGCTACCGCTGAGGTGAATGATCTGGTTGTGACGGTTGGTTCTACCAACCTGAGCGGCAAGGTCACCGCTTATAAGTCCCTTGCTGACGCTGTTGCTAACGCTAACAAGGTCGCTCTGGACGGCGGTCGTGATCTGACTGTCGAGATCAACGGTGGTGCTCACTGGGTTGAGGGCGATGTGTGCGCAAGCTCCAACGCCGCTCTTGCCAGCACCGTCAATGGTCAGACTCATGCACAGAACACCGATAGTGTTACTGGCGCGAACATCGCTTCTGGCACCTACATTGTTGTTGGTGTTGGCGTCGATGGTTCCAACTACTACGTTGTCTACCTCGTCAAGTAATTGACCTGATAGAGCAGTAGTAAAACATAGCAATATGTTTACAGCCCCAAGCCAAACGGCTTGGGGCTGTTTTTTATTCAGATTCTTTTACTTTGTCATAGCCCAGCACCACATAACAGTAGGATTCGTCGTTGTTGAGCTGCTGGTTGGCATTGGTTGCGGTGGCGTTGTACCACGAAACGCCCGCGTCCTTCCATACAACGGTCAGGTTAAAGTTTGACCCGCCCTCGGGGCGGATCGTGCCGCTGGTGCGCCCGCGCACCATGATGCGCGGATTTTTGACCGGCGAATCGTCGAGCGGCGCGACCAGCAGCACCACCGGATAAAAGTCGCACGCAATCGAAACCGCGTTGTTCTGCCCGTAAGTGCCCATGCCCGTGTAGCTGCCCACCGCAATGCGGCAGTTGTGCCCCGCCGCGCCGAGGTTCTTCGTCAGGGCGGCGAGCGCCGCGTTCGTTGCCGCGCCGTCGGCCTTGCTGCCCGCCGCGTCGGCGTTGGCTTTGAGCGCCGCGTCGGTCTTTTGCGTCAGGTCGTTGAAGTCCGACATTTGGATGAAGTCCGATTTTTCCCACGTGGGAAGAGCGTAGTTTGTAGTCCGTTTCATAGCAATCTCCTTAAAAACAGTAAAAATAAAACCCCCGGAAAACCGGGGGTTCATGCTTGTTCAGCATGAAAGGAGTTGTTGGACGAAGGACGGCAACCAACTGAAAATTTTACAAATCGCCGGACATGAAGCCGCCGCGAAGCCAGTTGGCGAGCTCGGCGGGGGTGCCGGGGACGCCGACGGTGGCAAATTCCGTGCGCGAGGGGACCATCTGCGCGTCGTCCGAGCTCTCCGCCCACTGGACGCGCTGCAAAATGTGCTCGGTGCAGTGCTCGAGCGGGCCATCGGGCGCGGGCTTATATTGGAGGAGGATGGTCACGCAGCGGTTGTCGGACGTCCAGCGGCCGAAGTTCGTCGTGGGCTTGCGCCACTTCCAGAGGCATTTGTCGCCGCGCTGCTTTTTGAGCTTCAAATAGCCGTTTTCGATGTCCTGCGTGCAGCGCATGAGCCAGATGACATGGTAGCCCGCGCGCTGGAAGTGGGAGCAGACGTCGAAAAAGTGCTCCTCCATGAGTAAGCCGTCCTGGAGCATCATCACGAAATGGTTGATCTGCACGTAGGCGGTGACGGTCTTATCGCCGACGCTGACGGGGACGTTGCGGCACTCGGGCGGGACGATCGCGCGCCACTGCTCGCGCCACGCGGAGGCGGAGGACTGGACGAGAGGGGGCGTTTTCTTCTTCCAAAACAGCATGGGAACTCCTTTTCGCAATTTTTGTTCCATTATAGCGAAAACGGGACGAAAAGGCAAGGAATATTGGCATTTTACAGGGATTTGACAGAGTGGGGCGCGACGGGCGCTTGCTATTTTGGCGAAAACATGATATTCTACTGTGATTCTAAGGAAATCGACTTTTCTTTGCAAGGAGAACGGCTATGAAGCTTGACCACAAGCGCACGGTGCTGGTGGGGCTGGCGTTTTTGTCCATCTGCGCGTTCTGGCAGATGTACGACAACATCATCCCGCTGATCTTGACGAACACGTTCCACTTAGACGAGACCATTTCCGGCGCGATCATGGCGGCGGACAATGTGCTGGCGCTGTTTTTGCTGCCGTTCTTCGGCGCGCTGAGCGATCGGACGAACACGAAGATCGGGCGGCGGATGCCGTTTATCCTCGGCGGCACGGCGGCTGCGGTGATCCTGATGAATCTGCTGCCGCTTTTTGACAACGGCTACGCAAATGGCGCGAGCACGGGTAAGCTCGCGATGTTCGTCGTCACGCTGGGGCTGCTGCTCGTGGCGATGGGGATCTACCGCTCGCCCGCGGTGGCGCTGATGCCGGACGTGACGCCCAAGCCCCTGAGGTCGCGCGCGAACGCGATTATCAACCTGATGGGCGCGGTCGGCGGCATTTCGTATCTGATCGTGGCGGCGGTGCTGTATCCGAACAGCAAGACGGCGGGGGCCGCGCATGTGAACTATCAGCCGCTGTTTATCGTCGTGTCGGTGCTGATGGCGGTTTCGGTCATCGTGCTGTACTTCACGACAAACGAGCCGAAGCTCGCGGCGGCGGAGAAGGAATACGAGGCCGAGCATCCCGAGCAGCAGCTCGTGGAGGAGGAGCCGGACGGCAGTGAGGAGCTGCCCAAAGAGGTGAAGCGCAGCCTTGTGATGCTGCTGAACTCGATCGCGCTGTGGTATATCGGCTACAACGGCGTGACGACGTGGTGGACGACGTATGTCGGGCGCGTGATGGGGCAGGGCCTCGGCGGCGCGTCGACGTGTTTGCTCGTCGCGACGGGCGGGGCCATCGTGTCGTACATCCCCGTGGGGCAGCTGGCGTCGAAGATCGGACGCAAGAAGACCATTCAGGGCGGCGTCATCCTGCTTGCGGCGTGCTTTGCGTCGGCGTACTTTTTGACGACGCATTATCAGAGCATCAACGCCGTGATGTTTGTCGTGTTTGCGCTCGTCGGCCTTGCGTGGGCGGCAATCAACGTCAACTCGCTGCCGATGGTCGTTGAAATGTGCAAGGGCAGCGATATCGGCAAGTTCACGGGTTACTACTACACATTTTCGATGGCGGCGCAGGTCGTGACGCCGATTCTGGCGGGCACGCTCTTAAAGCACATCAGCTACAGTGTGCTGTTCCCATATGCGGCGTTCTTCGTGGCGTGCAGCTTTGTGACGATGTGCTTCGTGCGCCACGGCGACTGCAAGGTGGAGGCCAAGGCCGGCCTTGCGGCGTTTGAGGACATGGATGCGGACTAAATCGAATACAAGAAGTGATCTAAAATGAAAATTTTACGGATCGTTGTCGGAATTTGCCTGATTCTGGCGGTCGCGTGGGCGGTTTTACTGCGCGCGCGGCGCGGGACGGAGTCGATGGCGGCACTGCGGAAATTCCGCTATGCGCACCGCGGGCTCTATGATAAGGCGGCGGGCATTCCCGAAAATTCGCTGCCGGCATTCTCGCGCGCGATCGCGCGGGGCTTCGGCGCGGAGCTCGACGTGCACCTGCTGCGCGACGGGACGCTTGCCGTGTTCCACGACAGCGATGTGAAGCGTATGACGGGCCGCGAGGGGTATCTCGAAGACCTGAGCGCGGACGAACTTAAAGACTACGCGCTGGACGGGACGAAGGAGACCATCCCGCAGTTCAAGGATGTGCTCGCGCTGTTTGCGGGCACGGGGCTACCGCTCATTGTGGAGGTCAAGAGCTTTCGCGACAACTTTGCCGAGCTCACTGAGCGCACGATGGCGGAACTCGACAAATTTGGCGTCAAGTACTGCGTGGAGTCGTTCGACCCGCGGTGCGTGGCGTGGCTGAAAAAGCACCGGCCAGAGGTCATCCGCGGGCAGTTGAGCTGCGACTTTTTGAAAGACCGCGGCAATTTGAGCCTGCCGATGGCGTTTGCGACGACGAACCTGCTGGGCAACATCATGGCGCAGCCGGATTTTGTCGCCTATAAATTTGAAGATAAGAAAAACTGGGCGCCGCGTTTATGCCGTAAGCTCTACGGCGCGCAGGGCGTTTACTGGACCATCCGGTCGAAAGAAGACTTGGAGACGGCGGAGCGCGAGGGCGCGATCGCCATTTTTGAGCGGTTTATTCCCTAAAGAGGGGTCCCACTTGTGGAAGGGTGGGGGAAAAGAAGCAAAACCGAAAGAAAAGGAAGAAGGTTTTATGGCAGAACAGAAAAGACGCTGGGGCGACCGGCGCGACGCAACACTGCTGCGGGATGTGGATTCGCTGCACTTTATCATGGGCATCATCTATCCCAACCGCGCGGACAACGAGGCGTATATCGCAGAGCGCGTGAATTTGGAGCCCATCAAGGACTACATTGCGACGAAAAACTATGAGGGCATTCCGTTCAAGTACACGTTTTTCCACGTGATCCTGACGGCGCTCGTCAAGACGGTCATTTTACGGCCGAAGCTCAACCGCTTTTACGCGAATGAAAACTACTATCAGCGCAATAAGGTGACAGCGGGCTTTGTCATCAAAAAGGAGTTTGCCGACGGCAGCGAAGAGGCCATGGCTCTGCTGGAGATAAAGCCTGAGAGCACCATCGAAACGATCCACGAGGAGATCCACCAGGAGGTTGCGGCCTGCCGCGAGCAGAAAAAGGTCAACACGACCGACAACAGCATGAATGTGCTCAACAGCCTGCCGCGCTTTTTGTCCAAGGCGGCGGTGCGATTTATCCGCTGGCTCGACAAGCACGGCTGGTGCCCCGATTTCCTGATCGGCAAGGACCCGAACTACAGTTCGGTGTTCATCTCCAACCTCGGTTCCATTCATCTCAAAAGCGGCTACCACCACCTGACGAACTGGGGCACGAGCTCGCTGTTCTGCATCATCGGCGAAAAGAAGTGGACGCCGCTGTACGACGAGCACGGCCTTGTCGAAATGCAGGAGACGGTCGACCTCGGCCTCACCGTGGATGAGCGCATTGCCGACGGCTACTATTACGCAAAGAGCGTGCGCCTTTTCAAATATCTGTTAGAACACCCCACCCTTTTGGAACGACCGCTATCGGAGGAAGTAGAATATGAGTGATTCCATTGTCAGAATGCCCTGGAAGGATTACATGGGCGAGGTGCCGATGCACCTTGAGTATTTCGACGGCTCGATGTTCGAGGCCGTGGAGCAGATTGCTAAGAAATATCCGGGCAACATCGCTTTTACGTTCATGGGAAAGTCGACGACCTACCGCCAGATGATCCGCGAGATCGAGCAGTGCGCCAAGGCGCTCAAGACCATCGGCGTGCGCGAGGGTGACAAGGTGACCATTGCCATGCCGAACTGCCCGCAAGCCATCTATATGTTCTACGCCGTCAACCTCGTCGGCGGCATTGCAAACATGATCCATCCGCTGTCGGCAGAGAAGGAGATCGAGTTTTACCTGAACGCCTCGGAAAGCGTGGCGGCGGTGACGCTCGACCAGTTCTACAACAAGTTTGAAAAGGTGCGCGAGCGCACGAAGGTCGTCAACATGATCATCGCAAGCGTGCGCGACGCGCTGTCCCCGACGATCAAGGCGGGCTATATGCTGACCGAGGGACGCAAGATCGAGAAGATTCCCGAGGACGCGCCGGTCATCATGTGGAAGGACTTCATGAAGCTCTCCCGCTCCTGCTACTATAAGACCTATAAGGTCAAGCGTGAGGGCGCGGACCCCGCTGTGATCCTCTATTCCGGCGGTACGACCGGCACGACGAAGGGCATTGTGCTGACGAACAAGAATTTCAACGCCCTCGGCCAGCAGGTCATCGCGGCGAACCCAATGTTCCGTCCCGGCGACCGCATGCTCGCGGCGATGCCGCTGTTCCACGGATTCGGCCTCGGCGTGTGCGTGCACACGATGCTCTCGCAGGGCGGACGCTGCATCCTGATCCCGCGCTTTACGGCCAAGAGCTACGCCAAGCAGATCGTGAAGTACAAGTGCAACTTCATCGCGGGTGTACCGACGCTCTACGAGGCGCTGCTGCGCCTGCCGAGCATGGACGGGGCGAACCTCAGCTCGCTCAAGGGCGTATTCTCCGGCGGCGACAGCCTGTCGATCGAGCTGAAGAAGAAGTTCGACAAGTTCCTCTACGACCACAAGGCGTCGATCCAGGTGCGCGAGGGCTACGGCACGACCGAGACGGTCACGGCCTGCTGCCTGACACCGCCGCACATGTTCAAGGAGGGCTCCATCGGCCTGCCGTTCCCGGATACCTACATCAAGATTGTCGAGCCGGACACTGACCGGGAGGTTCCCTACGGGCAGGAGGGCGAGATCCTGCTCGCGGGCCCGACCGTGATGAAGGAGTACATGAACAACCCCGAGGAGACGGCGCAGACGCTTCGCACGCACGCCGACGGCCTGACGTGGGTCTACACGGGCGACCTGGGCATGATGGACGAGCAGGGCTTTGTCTACTTCCGCGGCCGTGCCAAGCGCATGATCATTTCGTCCGGCTACAATGTCTATCCCGGCCAGATCGAAAATATCCTCGACGCGCACGAGTACGTGCAGATGAGCTGCGTGATCGGCGTGCCCGATCCCTACAAGATGCAGAAGGTCAAGGCGTTCGTCAAGCTTGCCGCCGGTGTGCCCGCGACCGAGGAGACCAAGCAGGTGCTTCTGGCCTACTGCCGCAAGAATGTGGCGAAGTACGCCATGCCGTATGACATCGAGTTCAAGGAGGATATGCCCAAGACTCTGGTTGGTAAGGTGGCGTATCGCCAGCTGGAGGAAGAAGAACTCGCCAAGATCAAGGCGGCGGAGGAGAAGTAAGTTCTTCTGCGTTGACGCGGGCAATATGTTCCCCTGCACCGTGCAGGGGACGCGGGAAAGGGGGCCATTCTCTCACGTGAGAGAATGGCCCCCTTAGACCCCCAAGAGAAC
>ERZ826242.1576-NODE-1576-length-24041-cov-8.908322_pt1 | contig 24041 bp, 25 predicted proteins | sample MGYA00519871_ERZ826242 | MGnify/ENA primary metagenome ERZ826242 (study PRJEB31778, sample SAMEA3449226) | human gut metagenome | biome: human gut; feature: human-associated habitat; material: faeces | place: United Kingdom | collected 2010/2012 ...
TTGGCAGAAGCTCCTTCTAAGCAGCCGCAAGGCTGTTTAGGAGGTGAGGTTCACTCCTGCCGTCCAATACCCGGAGCTTCCCACAACAGGTATCCTGCCCATGAGCGAACTGCCTTTCCAGCAGCTCAATACCGGGGAAAAGCGGGATTTCATGCATGAGATGTGGCGGTATATCACCATGCTTATGCCTGAGACTCCTTACTCGGATGCGATCTTGCCGAAGAATATGCGCTGGTCCTATGTGGATGGGGAAAAAACCAAGGAGGTAGACATCAATAGCCGGTTTGCCCGGGAAGCGGCCTGTCTGAACCCTGAACCACTGGTCTGCTATCTCTGCCGGCCTGAGTTCCGGCGACTGTTATCTGCTATCTTCTATGTGCGCAGCAGCCAGTTGCCGGTCGCGCCTCTGTACAGTAAGGGCAGTGAGGAGCGGGCTCGGTATTTTGCATTGCATGATTCCGTCCTTGCCCCCATTATGGAAGGAATGGATGAGGCGATCCGGTACCAGGTCGATATGGCCGGCGACGCGCTCATGGGGCAGGAGAAAATGAAGATCCAGCTGGATGAGGCTGAGCAGGAAGTCAAAGACCTGCGGGCACAGCTGGACGAGATGTCCAAGCGGACGGCTGCTCCCGAACTGGAGCAAGAACTATCCAAACTCAAAGAAGAGCTGACAGCCGTTAGGAGGAAGTCTGAGACAGACCTGGAGCGGGTCAATGCTAACCTGTCCCGGTTGCAGGGGGAGAATAAGCGGCTGACTGAAAACCTCAAAGCGAGCCAGGCATCCTACAATGAGATCAACGAGCAGTACATCAACCTGCTGTGGGAGGACGGCATGTTCCTGGATGAAGACGACCTGCAGGAGCAGGATGCGCCGCCGGCACCCTCCGGCGTGCGGGAGCGCATTGGCGAGGAGGTCTATGAAAAGCTGGCCGGCAAACGGCTGGTGGTCGTAGGCGGCCATGCCAATACCCAACGGGTGCTACGAGAGTTGTTCCCTGAATGGCGGTTCTTTGCCGTCGACGAAAAGCTCACCGACTCTATGTCCGCCGTGGACGCAGTTGCTGTCCTGACTCGGTACACCTCCCACAAGAATGTCGAACAGGCCAGGGCCGCCGTCAAAAGCGCCGATGTTCCCATGCTCACTGTCAGCTACAACGGGCCTACCAGCATCTGCCAGGCCCTTGCGAAAATGCTTTAAGGGGGATTCATCATGGATAAACAATTTCTCATGGATGTCATCGTCCAAAAAGAGATCGAATCAATCGAAAATGAGAGCGAAAGCTGCTGCACGCTCTACCTAATGAATGCGATACTGGTCCATTTCCGGCCCTGCTGGTTCTCCAATAAGAGAATCAACGACGCCTTTGTCGATCTGGAGGAACAGCTGGACCAGTACTTCAAGAAGTTCGGGAAGCGGGAGGAGTATGCTTCCTGCCTCCGCGGAGACGGTCCTGCATTCCACCCCTGGCAGAATATCATGGACTCAGCGCATCTGGGGCTGATCATGGCCGCCACCGCAAAAGAAATGCGGTATTGCAAGAATGTCTTCCAGCAATATGTACGGCGGGTATTTCCCAATGCCAAGAAGAACCACGCCAAATTCTTTGATATGGTCGACAAGGAATTGAAAGCCGTGATCCCGCAGCCGAAGCTGGGCAGGAAGTTCGATGTCAGAGACCAAGAGAATGTGCCCACTCATCCTTCTGAAACCCGCTTCGGCAAAGAACTCATGGACCTGTACAAGGAAATGATGAACTATGTCTTCATGCTGATGGTTGGCACCCCCAACTTCTCCTTTGCGGGGGAGATGGCAACTGTGTGGACGACTATCCTCTCCAATGATTCAACGGTCACTGCCGACCCCTCGTCCTCGCCGGCCCGGCAGGCCAGTTGTCTGAACCCCTCGTTCATGGCCGTGGCCTCCTGCCAGCCTCGGTTCCAGGAGCTAATGTCCACCATATTCTATGTCCGCAGTAGCGGCCTGGAAATCGAGCCGATGACCAGGCGGGTGGATCGGCGCAAGGAGCGATATTTTGAGGCAGCCAGGGAGACAGTCCTGCCTGCCGTCAGGGCCTTCAACGAGGCCAGGGCCGAAAACGCCAAGCTGACCAACGCCACTGCCCGGTTGAGCAAGGCGCTGATGGCCGAAAAGGATGCGCATGCCAAGGACATGGCCAGTATGGAACAGGCCATCGGGGAAGAGCGGCGCGAGACCAAGCGGGCTTCTGCATATAATGAAGAAGTTTCCGCCATGAAAGAGGAGGTCGCCAAGGCCAGAAAGAAAGCCGACTCGGCCGCCATAGACCTGGAACGGACAAAGGCTGCTCTCTCCAAGGTCCAGGAGGAGAACAAGCGGTTGTCCGCAACCGTCAGCGAGGGCCGGGCTGCCTTCAATGAGATCAACTCCCAGCTCATCAGCATGATCGAGGAGCAAGACCTGTTCCTGGATGATGAGGACTTGTTGGAGCAGGACGCCCCGCCGGCCCCCACGGGCGTGCGGGACCGCATTGGTGAAGATGCCTACCAGAAGCTCTCCGACAAGAAGCTGGTCATCGTCGGCGGCCACAGCAATACCCAGCGGGTGCTCCGGGAGCTGTTCCCCGAATGGCGGTTCTTTGCCGTCAACGAGTGGTTGCCCGACACTCTATCCTCCGCCGACGCGGTGGTCATCCTGTCTAAGTATGTCTCCCACAAGAGTTACGAACAGGCCAAGTCGGTCGTTAAGGGCACCGGCATCCCTATGCTGTTGGTTAACTTCAACGGTCCCAGCAGTATCTGTCGGTCGTTGGCAGAACAGATTTTTTAACGAGAAGGAGGGCGGGCTCATCCAGGTCCGCAAAAATATGAATATCTTTGAGAAACTATTTGGGACTTCTTCCCAGCGTGAAGTCAAGGCGATCATGCCGATCGTGGATAAAATCGAATCGCTGTCCAGTAAGTATGAGGATATGGAGGACGGCGAGCTCCAGGGGCAGACAGATGCCCTCCGGGCCCGGCTGTCGGCAGGGGAGACCCTGGACGATATCCTTCCTGACGCCTTTGCTGTCTGCCGCGAGGCGGCCCGGCGGGTGCTGGGCATGTATCCATACCGGGTGCAGCTGATTGGCGGAATAATTCTCCACCAGGGGCGGATTGCCGAGATGCGGACAGGCGAGGGCAAGACGCTGGTGGCGGCCCTACCCGCCTTTCTGAACGGCCTATCCGGGGAGGGCGTCCATGTGGTCACCGTCAACGACTACCTGGCCAAGCGCGACTCTGAGCAGATGGGCAAGATCTACCGGTTCCTGGGGCTGACGGTCGGCCTCGTCTATCAGAACCAGCCGCCCTTTGAGAAGATGGCTGCCTACAAGGCCGATATCACCTATGGGACCAATAATGAGTTTGGGTTCGATTACCTGCGGGACAATATGTCTGTTTCCAGGGAGGGGCAGGTCCAGCGCAGCCACCGGTTCGCCATTGTGGATGAGGTCGACTCTATCCTCATCGACGAGGCCCGGACACCCCTCATCATCTCCGGGCAGGCTGAGGCGGCTAGTCCCCTGTACATGATGGCCGACCAGTTTGTGCAGTCCCTCAAGTGCTGCCGTATCGCCAGCGTGGACGCCAAGGAGGAAGAGTCTCCCGACATTGATGTGGACTACATTGTAGATGAGAAGTCCCGTACAGCCACTCTCACGGCCCGCGGCATCCGCAAGGCTGAGGCTGCGTTCCAGGTCAAAAACCTGGGTGACATCGAGAATACGACCCTGGTCCACCACATCAACCAGGCGCTCCGGGCCAGAGGCGTGATGCGCCGAGATATTGACTATGTTGTGCGCAACGGCGAAGTGGTCATTGTGGATGAGTTCACTGGGCGCGTGATGCCGGGTCGGCGCTACAATGAAGGGCTACACCAGGCCATCGAAGCCAAGGAGGGCGTCCAGATCGCTAATGAGTCCAAGACCTACGCCACCATCACTTTCCAGAATTTCTTCCGGCTGTACGATAAGCTGTCCGGCATGACTGGTACAGCCATGACCGAGAGGGAAGAATTTGGGAACACCTACTGTTTGGATGTGGTGGAGATCCCCACCAACAAGCCTGTCATCCGCAAGGATCACCCGGATGCCGTCTACCGCACAGCCGCCGGCAAGCTCCGTGCCATCGTGGAAAAGATTGAGGACTGCCACGACCGGGGGCAACCAGTGCTGGTGGGTACTGTTTCTATTGAGAAATCGGAGGAGCTGTCCAAGCTGCTGCGGCAGAAGGGTATCCCCCATAATGTCCTCAATGCTAAGAACCACGAGCATGAGGCCCGCATCGTGGCCCAGGCCGGCAAGCTGGGCGCCGTGACCGTTGCTACCAATATGGCTGGCCGTGGTACCGATATTATGCTGGGCGGCAACCCTGAGTTCCTGGCTAGGGAGGAAATGCTCAAGAATGGCGTCTCTGAGGAGCTGTTGGCTGAAGCTACCAGCTATGCCGATACGGACGATGAGGAGATTCTGAAGCTGCGGCGAGAATATGTGGAGACAGAGGCTAAATACCGGATCCAGACCTGCACGGCGGCCAAGGCCGTTCATCTGCTGGGCGGTCTGTTCATTCTGGGCACCGAGCGGCATGAGGCCAGGCGTATCGACAATCAGCTGCGCGGCCGCGCCGGCCGCCAGGGTGACCCTGGCGAGAGCCGCTTTTACCTGTCCCTGGAGGACGACATCATGCGCCTGTTTGGAGCCAGCCGGGTGGAGGGCATTCTGGATAAACTGGGTGTGGATGATGATACGCCCATTGACGCCAAGATCCTCTCAGGGGCCATCGAGAGCGCGCAGCGGCAGGTCGAGTCCCAGCACTTCCAGGCCCGCAAGCGGGTGCTGGAGTACGATGATGTGATGAATACCCAGCGCAAGGTCATCTATGATCAGCGCCAGCAAGTCCTGGATGGCCTGGATGTCCACGAGCAGATCCTCAAGATGCTGCACAAGGTCATCAGCAACAATATTCTTGCCAATCTGAATGAGAATATGGAGCTGGATGCGCTGCGGTTCCAGGGGATGCTGAAGCCATACCGAGCCATGTGGATGCTGCCGGATGAGTTCCACCTGACCACCGAGGAGCTCAAGGCGATGGGGCTGGACAAGCTGACGGAGGCCCTCTATGAGTCGGCCGTGGCCGGATACCAGCGCAAGGAAAATGAATTTGGTACGGAGCAGTTCCGCCAACTGGAGCGGCTGTTCCTGCTCCGGTCCATCGACAAGAACTGGATGGACCACCTGGATGCCATGGAGGAGCTGAAGAAGGGAATCACGCTCCGAGCTTATGCCCAGACGGATCCAGTGGTTGCCTACAAGAAGGAAGGCTACGAGATGTTTGAAGCGACGGTGGATGCCATCAAGATGGAGACCATCTGCGCCCTGTTCAGCATCCACCCGCCCAAGGAGGAGGCGAAAGAAAGTGCCTGATATTTTGTTTTTGCTGCAGAAGGATCGAAACGGGTGGCCAGTTTCGCTGGCTGCCCCCTTCCCGGAATCTTGCGATGAGGCAAACTGGCTGGCAAATGAGGAGAAGTTTGGCTGCACCCTGGCTCTGTCCGGGCAGACGGCCAAAACAATCGTGCCGGTGGGCAGCATCGAGTTCGTGAACCAGTATTTGTCCCAGATGGGGCTGGGACCGATGGAAGCCATGAATATTCCGCCTGAGCTGGAACAGGAACAGTTCCTGGGGCGCCGGATATTCCGGGATGTGTCCAAGACTGAACTGTCCAGGCTGAGAGCTGAGTTTGGGCCGCTACTGCTGAAGCCAGGTCGCCATCCTAAACGGTTCGAGGCGATACCCCATGAGGAGCGGCTGCTGGGTGAGATCCCTGACAATGAACTGCTGTTCGTCTCACAGATGATCCAGTCTCAGTTCGCATCCGAATGGCGCGTCTTCGTCTCCAGGGGGCGCGTTATGGACATCCGGCCCTACTTCATGGAGCACTGGCTGGCCCCAGACGCAGCAGTTGTACATGACATGGCGGACACTCTCCGGGAACACCCGGCCCTGGCCCTGGATGTGGCGGTCCTGCTGGAGGGCGGCCGGACGGTGGCTATCGAATGCCATCCATTCATTGCCTGCGGCCTGTATGGATTCGAAGGACCAAAGATGGTGAGCATGGCGCGGGACGCCTGGTTGGGTGAGCTGCGGCGGCAAAAGAGTCACCTTCTCGGCCATAAATAACCGAATCCCTTTGTGGCGTTCAATGGAAGTAGTAGGGAAGAGGCCGGTCCTTTGCGGGGCTGGTCTTTCTTCTTTGGAAGGTATCCGTCTTTTTTAACGAAGAAAATGGGCGGGGATTTTCTCTTTTGCCGGAGACTCTTGCCGCGGGCCGGTTCCCTCGTGGGGAACCTATGTCGGGTCCGTGAGGGCTGCCAAAACAGTGCCGCTTGCGCAAGTCTCTGGTGTTGTGTTATACTGGGAACTGCAAAAATTAGAGCAGGGGAGCGGATATGCATGGAGGCTGAGTTTTTCTTTTCTTCTGTCGAGCACAAGGACTTCTTTCTGGACCAGTTGGCCGAAGCCAAAAGGCGGAAGAAACGCCAAGACAGCTATTTTAAGTCGCTGGCGTACCTTTGCGGGCTCACGGCTGAGACCCGGAACCATTTCTCCGACATCTTCGATCTCAGCGATTGGTCCATCCGCCCGGAGGCCGCCGAGGCGGGCTGGCAGACCGGCACATCGCTCCGGGTCACCCGGCTTGCCTTCAACCTTTGGAACAGCTGCGGCTCAGATGGCGGGAGTGGCGCCACGGAGGAATATCTCCCGGACAACCTGTTTTGCTGCGAACTGATGGAGGCATTTTTCGAGGCCCTCCGCATTCGCTTCCCCGAATATGCCGGACTCCGGCAAAACAAAATCCCCTATTTGGGGAAAACCCCTTGACTTTGGCCGCGGCCGCGCATAAAATAATATCAGCAAAGTCTCCCCTCGCATCGGCGCACACGCGCCCAGCCTTTGGGGCGGACCTCCCAACCCCGGTGAAGTAGGCCTCGAACCATCCCTCGTCATGAGGGCTGGGTCCTGCGTCCAGTTCCCGCGGCCGTGAACCGTCCCTTTCTTTCAGGCTTGCGAATATGGCTTTCTCACCCGCCCGGATGTTTGTTCCAGGCGGGTGCTTTTTTGTTGTCTAAAACAAGGAGTTCCTGCCTGTGCGCAAAATCGAAATCCGGCCATGAGCCACGCAAAAACAACACAGCATAAATCCGAACAAATTATGTGTAAAATCCGGCCTATTCTCGCAAATTAGCATGAAAAATATCAAAAAATATTCAATTTTTCTCGAAAAATACTTGACAAATCCGCATGGCTGACATAAACTAAGTCCAGGAAAGCAAAAGACCTTGTCCCACTGGAAGTCCCGGCCTTCGGGCCGCTCGACCGGTGCATCGTCTTGGGCCGGGAAACCGGCTAAGGAGTTCGCTCCTGAACAGATTGGTGAAGGCAGGGTTCACGCGCTGGCAGACCCCGCTCGGGGGCGGAGTAATCCGCTTCAAGGTTCGCCTGGTCTGCGGCCACCCGCCCAAAAGCGGGTCAGGTCACGGACGCCGGATGCGTAGGCCTCTTCGTTTTCGGTGTGCCGCCGTAACCTCCTATCCTGCCGCAGTGGGCGGCGGGGAGAGAGGGTGCGACACGACAAGCCTGACCGGCTGGCCAAAGGGCCCTATGATTGCCTCCTCGGAGGATAGCGCGGCAGGAGAGAGTTTTATCTCGCTCACATCATAATGGACAGGCAGTTTTTCGGAGCCGCCTGGATCAGCAATGACAGAATATTTGCTTTCTCACCAGCCTGGCGGTTCGCCAGGCTGGTTTTTTTTGTACTGATTTTCCCCTCGCGGATGGCTACAAAGGTGGGGACTTTCCTGCGGTCCATTTTGTAAGCTCACGGGCCATACATAGGCTCCCATCGGGAGCCGGCATGCGGTGGCGCCAATGGCAACTAAGAACGCCCCTTCCAGCTTTCTTCGTTAACAATTGCGCAGTAACCCCCCCCGGATTTATCTGTGAGGGATATAGAACGATGTGGCAGAACCATAGTCCAAAATATTATCTTTTGCCGGTAGGAGCACTGGCCTATGCCCGCTACTCTAGGCCGCACAGACGGGAACCGCGCCTAACATGACCGTCGAACGAGAAAAGAGAAGGCGTACCCTGACATATGCCAGGATACGCCTGAAGCTCACGGCTGATTGTTTCATGCTTCCTTTTGGTTTTGCGCTCCTACAATTGAATTTCTGTCTACAAGAAGTTTTCCCCCTGTGATGATCCAGCCACAACTTTGGCTCTCCAACACTGAACCATGCCAGTTAGAAAGGAGCACATCATAGTCAGTTACCTGTTCCAAGTAACCGTTCACGATATTTTGCCCACCCCAGATCATCACCCTTTGTCCAAGCAGAGCGGAGGTAAACTGTTTAGTGTTGAGTGGAACCAAAACAGGGCGGAAACCGACATCTGAACGGCGGAGACCTGATCCAGCCCAAGACCAGGTTCGGGCGAAAGAGTACCCACGGTATGCGCGGGTATATTCGTTAGCTATAGGTCCACAAGCAGGTGTTTCTTGCCCCCAAAAATATGTCCATTTCCAATTCCAAAGTCGGTTATCCTCACCTACGATATCTAAGGCCGCATCCCATTCATTGGGTTTAGCTTTGTCTGTCCCGATCTGGAGCAGCCTGATTTGATAGTGGTACCCTTCAATGATGATACATTTACCAAAAATCAAATTGCATGCATTGAGATCATTCCAGCTGACATTTACTAAAATACAGCGGTCAGCAATCAACATGCTATTAGCGACTATCCAGTTGATCTCCTTGCCAAGGGCAGGCTCGCCGAGTTCGATGGCCTGGCCAGGGTTGTACTTTGTTCCTATCTCTGCGGGGCAACTGTCCAGATAGAGACTGCCAAGCGTTATGATATTTGCCATTTGCTATAATCTCTCCTTTCTGATATTTTCCCCTGAAATTGTTCCTTCAAACAATAGTATGCGCGTTCGCAAGAACTCATTCAGGACAGCAGAACAATATCTTTTTTATTTTTATACAGAATAAATATTGTACTGATTGCATAGAATTAGCCAGATTTCCAATTTGGATACAAATAAAAAATTCAGGAGGCAATACCATATGGAGAAGAACATTAACGCGCTGCTGGGCATGTGCTTCGACTGTGAAAGCACCGACTGTGCCCTCAACAACAACGGCGAGTGCCGTTTCCCACTGGTGTACGAGCGTATGCCTGTCATCACCGAGGACGATGGCTGCACTGAGGGTGTCATCGTCCTGAGTGGGAAGTGAGGTGTCGGACATGGAAAAGAAACATCCGTGTGATACCTGTCCGCGTACCGGCGACTGCTTTGAATGTGCGCTGTATCCGGACCACACCACCAACGAGTGCGTGAACTACGAGTGTGCGCACGAATACGAAGGCACCTGTCTGCTCGGCATCTATTCCAGATGCGGAGCTTATAAGGCGCCCTGACTAGAAGGGAGATTATAATGATTGAGGTGAAAATGAGCCTCAATAGGCTCGCCTGCCGCTGCGGCTATTTCTTCAACGCATACCTCACTGAGGGCTACGAAGATAAGCCGGATGTCAACAATGGCTACAACTGCAGCCATCCTGACTGCGGCGATGAGGACGAAGGAATTGGCTGCTGCCGTGCAGATACCTGCCCGCTGGCCTATCCTGCCGATGGCGACGATGACGATGACCAGATGGTCGTCAAGATCGCCGAAGAAGACTTCGACCCCCGGTATATGACCCGGGTGGAAGATAAAGGGGAGGGATAAACATATGGGACGAGGAAATACCTGCGTTCACGGAAAGTATGAGGGTTTGTACTTTATCGACCGCGATTACATCGAGGTCTATGTGAAGGATGACCCTAAGACAGGTGCCCGTGACTTACGGTTCCTGGGAGGCATGACTGCCGAGGATCTATACGGCAAGGAATGGCTGTACGACCCGGAAGAGAGCCAGGCAAACCTGGCCCGAATCCTGGGCGACTTCATGTACGACATCCACGCCTGGTATCCGTCCTTCAAGAGGTGCGAACCTTCCCGCTGGAAACATGAGGCCCGCATCATCATGGAGAACCAGCTCTACTGCATTGCAGTTGAGGACAATGAGTGGTCATTGGCTGTGAAGCTGCTCCAGAAGGGCGACGGCGAACTGGAGGGTCTTCAGCGTGGGTGGTTCGACAAGTACATGTTCGCCATCCGCAAGTCTCTGCTGAAGTATCTGCCCGACATCGGCACCTATACGGGCCCGTGGACCTCTGGGAGGATCACCAAGGAAGAGTTTACACAGGAAGTAGCCGAAAGGAGAGAGAAAAAACATGTGTCCTGACATCGAAATCGTCAATGGCTGGTTTGAGCAGATGCTGGACGAGGCCATTCAGGAAACTGAGGCGGCCATGTCCAACGAGCACATCTGGGAGCTGGCCTACGAGGGAGATGAGGTCCCCAATCCTCACTCTCAAAATCTCGCCAACCTGAAGCGGTACAAGGAGCTGCTGCAGGCTGTAAAGCGGGACTGTGTGATTTGATCATGCTCCGGGCGAATGGCTATCCCCGTATATTCCTCCATGGAGTCTGCGGGGTGTTCGCCCTGGCTTTGCACGACCACCTGGGGTATCCGATTTCTGCCCTCCACTGGCGGGATGAAGACCCCGGCAATCTGTGGGCCGGGCTGGAGCATTTCTTCTGCATCGCCCCTGGACGGGTGTATGTGGATGTCCGCGGATCAACCGGTGACTTCCATGCCTTCTGCATGGAGTTTCCATCGCCCAAAAACTTTCGCATCCTGGAAAACCTGGATGCTGCCCAGCTCAAAGCAGACCTGGTCTTCGAAATGGGCGAGGAGAATCTTGCCAAACTGTATGGCAAGGCAATGGCTGAAATTGAAGCTAATTGGGAGAATTTTAAGATATAGGAGGAACAAGATATGTTATTCAAGGATTTTGCGCAGAAACTAGGCTTTGACAATGATATCGCCAATGCGGCACGAGGCAACAATTCGGAGCTGCCTCGGGTTGGCAATGCAGCCCGAAAGATCAGCATTGCACTCCGGTATGCGGTGAACGACTTGTTCAACGACCCGGGCGACAAGAAGAAGCTCTTGGACGCCTGTGGCCTAACCCGGAAGCCGGAGAACATCTCCTACTACCTGGTCGACTCGGTCCTGATGACGCCCGATGAGGACTGGTTCCATGTCCGCTGGATTGCCCACATCGGCGAGCAGAATGTGGACATTGCCGTCTTTAGGCTGCTGACCAAGGAGGTCGACCTCTGCGGCAAGACGATTGCCTTTGTAGAGGGTGCCGAGTTCGAGAGTGGACTGGCTGACGACATGACGGATGCCATGGTGGCAGCACTGAAGCTACATAATGAGGCTGGCCATGATCTGTTCGATCGTTGGTGCTATGGTTCCGATGATTGGCGGGCTGACCACCTGATCTGCCCGTCCTGCGGAAGCCCAATCGGGGCCTATTCCAGCGAGGGACGCGTGGTCGCCGGCTGCAACTACTGCGAATGGGAACCCACGAAGAAGTATAGCTATAAGTGTGAGCTGGCCAATGTGGAGAACATGAAGGCAGAGCGGAAAAAACATCGGAAGCACTGCCAGAAGGTGGAAAACCATAATAAGCTGCAGGACAGCATGATGGGAGTGATCAAGACCTTCATCACAGCAGCGACTCATGAGTCTCCCAAGAGCGATATCTTCTATCGCTACCGCCGCAGTATCGACGATGCTATCATCATGCTGCAGAAGACAGCTGACCAAATGGATATGAAACAGAAAAATCAGAAGTAGGAAGGAAAGAACTATGGAGATCAAGTACATCGTGAATGTCTATGTAGGCGTGGAATCTGGTGCCGATGGTACATCCACCGCTGTTGTGCTCGCAGACAACGAGCCGGACAGACTGGACAAGGCTGTGGACCAGCTAGAGGAAGCCCTCGATATCCGAGAAGACGACGATTCTGGCGATTTCAATTGGAATGTCTTCCACTGCCAGATCCCTGATTCCCTGGTGGAGCAGATTCGGAAGGACGCTGTGAAGGACTATTTGAAGCAATTGATTCCCTGATGCCTACAAAAAGCCGCTGCCTTCGGGCGGCGGCTTTCTTTTGCTGTTTTTTGCGGATGACTGGATCTTTTTAACGAAGAAAAAAGCTGCCGGGGTTCGTCCTGTTTGCCTGAGACTCTCGACCGGGCCGGTTCCATTCCGGAACCGATGTTGGGTCCGTGAGGTTGCTCCGCTGTTGTCCCAAACGATTTGCTGGTTCCCGTGTTTTGTACAACAGAGAGAAATTGGTTCGGGGAAACTTGTATACGGTGGTGGGTGGACCTCCGGGGCTATACGCTCCAGGAGGCGTGGAGCAGCGAGCAGTTTGAGGATTTCCGGGAGTATTTCCGAAAGTCGTGCCCGGGCTGTGCGGATAGGGCGGCCTGCAATGGGCGGGTGTCCAATCGTACCCAAAATCGTACTTTGCCAAGCCTGCGAATGGCAGGTTTGAGTTCCAACAGGGACCGAGAGTTGATCTCGGTCCTTGTTTTTTGTGCCTGGGAGGAGTCTGCTGGGATGAGGCGAGACGAAACAGAATAGGTTGGAATTATACAGGATGAGACGGGATGGAGCAGGTGGAATGGAACGGGATGGTTTAGGTCCAGATGGAAGGAAACGGGACTATACGGGACAGAGCAGACCGACTTGGGTCCAAGCGGGAGAAGGCAGAATTAGGCGAGGGGGGTACGGAAAAGATAGCTTTCCAATGCTTTGCATATCATTCCAGTGCAATTCCAATTTGGAGAAACAACAAAATTAAGGAGGGAGCAAACATGCTTTTGGAGCACAATCACTCCGTATATCAGGCGCTGGAGGATATGTTGGAGGAAGAAAATCGGGCCATCCTGGTGACGGCCACCGGCACCGGGAAATCCTATCTGGCATTGGAATATCTGGAGCGGCATGATCTGCGCGCATTGGTGGTCTGCCCCAAGCGGGTCATCTGCGACGCCTGGAAGAATCTGTCCGGCAGGGTGGATGTAATGACCTATCAGGCCTTTTGCCGGATGTCCAGGATTCCTGCATACGGCTGTTACATCTTCGATGAGGCGCACCATGCTGGCAGCCCTGTTTGGGGCGGAGCGGTGCGCAGGTTCATGGACAGCTGCAAAATGCCGGTCATTGGGCTGACGGCCGACTCCAAGCGGTACTCGGATGGCGGCCGTGATGTTGCCGACGAGCTCTGGGGAGGTTGTATCGTACATGGATACGACCAGGCCGAGGCAGTGGATGCGGGCATCTTGCCCAGCGCAACCTATGTCAGCGCGATGTTTGGCGTCGAGGAGCACATCCAGAAACTGAAGCAAAAACCCCTGGAAAAATCGCTGGCAGCACGGCTGGACTATACGCTGAAAAACTGCGGAGCCATGGAAGATATCCTGCTTCGGCATATGCCGGCCGGCAATCGAAAGGGAATTGTCTTTGTCAGCAGCATTAGAGAGACAGATGAGGCCCAGAAGTTTGTCTTGGGCGTATATCCGCAGCTGGAGGTGCAGATTTTGCACAGCCTGATGCCGGACAAGAAACAGAATGAGCTCATTTCCAATTTCGAAAACCAGGACTCCGGGTTTCTTGTCGCGGTGGATATGCTGAATGAGGGCCTTCATGTTCGCGGGGTGAACACGGTCATTATGCTGCGGCGGACAGGTTCATTCACGGTGTTTTCGCAGCAGCTGGGCCGGTGCCTTGCGCCTGGAAACCAGGATGTGGCCGTCTTCGATTTTGTGGGAAACCGGTGCTCCTTGCAGTACATCACGAAACGGACCGGCTCGGCTGTCCAGATGTTCCAGAATCAGCGAACCCAAAGAAAATCCAACCAAATCATCGTGTACGACTACGCCTCGCCCATCGTCTCGGTCCTGAACGAGGTCCGGCAGGAACTTAATCCTGCTTGGACTGCCGATGAGGACGCCATTCTTCGGAAGCACTATGCTTCGGACGGAGCGAAGGAATGCCAGAGGCGGGTCCATGGACGGACGATCCCTGCAATCAGGGAACGCGCGAGAAAGCTGGGACTGTGGGAGCGCCGCCATGCAAAGGCAGTGCCCTGGACGGAAGATGAGCACGAGCGGCTGAAAGCCCTATTTCCAATCGAAGGAGTCGCTTGCCACAAGAAGTTTCCGGGCCGCAGCAAAGAGTCTGTTCTTGGGCATGCCTATGCACACGGATTGCAGAACATCCATATGTGGACAAAGGAAGAGGATGATATCATCCGGAAGTACTATCCAATCGAGGGATATGGCTGTATGCCCCGGCTGCCCAGACGCACAAAAGCCGCAATCGGCGTTCGTGCGCACAAGCTCGGTGTACCGCCTCCCCGCAGGCAGCATAACCGAGCCTGGACAGAAGAGGAAGACCAAATCATTCGTGGGTACTACCTGCAGGAAGGGCAGGAAATTGCTGCCCGCCTGCCCCACCGGACGATCGGTGCAATCATGGCGAGAGCCAATGACCTCGGTGTGAAGCGCAGGCCCAGAAAATCCACTCTCCAGCGCGAAAAAGCCTGATACACAGAAAAGCCGTCACTGCAATAGTGGCGGCTTTCTCTGTTGGGCTGGGGCTAACTTCTTTTTTAACGAAGAAACGCGGCAGGAAAATTTTCTTTGCCGGGAACTCTCGCCGTACAGGTTCCTTCGGAACCTATGTTGGGCATGCAGGCTACCCCTGGTGACCCCACGCAAAAACTGCCCGCCCTCCCAGAAATTCCAGGAAGGCGGGCTGCAATAGTTGTATTCAACAATTTGGGATATCGGCCCAAGGTAGCTTGGAGACATCCACAGACGCATACTGATCCAGCAGTTCAGTGAGATACTGGACCTTTGCCTTCATGCCACTGTCGGCGCAGGCCCGACGGACAATATCAGTCTGATGCCACAGGTGAGCCCAGGTCTCGGCCCAGTCCTCGGCCCGGCTGGTCATGGCATAGCCGGAGATATAGCTGGACGAGCCGGAGCTCAAGCTCAACCATCTCTCGCAGGTTTTGTTCCAGCCATTCAGGACGGCGGCGCTGCTCATTACCATATGGCCCATCTCATGGCTATAATACTGGGCGTTTCCGGAGCCGGTATAATAGATCTGGTCCACTTTCTGGGCGTCGCCGGAACTATCATAGACATGGACGCCATAGCAGCTGATGCCCTCGAATGTGTAGGGACAGAGAATGATCTCCGCTTTGCGATTACCCTTTCGGGCAGCCATTTCCTTTAGGAACCCATCCGGGTACAGGTCGTAGGCGGCTTTCATGATCTTCAGCTCGGCCAGCACATCCTCGAAATACTCGGTGTAGCCGGCAAAATCAGCCACATCCTCATGCTGGATAAGCCCATTGGCCTTAGGCGTCCACTCAGGCAGATAGAAGATCTGGATGCCAATCTCATTCTCCAGGGCCCGGCAGTAATCGTAGGCAACATCATTAGCATAACGGACGCGGGCCGTGCCGGTGAAGTCGACGCCCTGCGCCGGCTTGTTCGCCTGCTCCATCAGCGCCTCGAAATCGATCTTCTTCCATCGCTCCGGATGGTACAGGGAAGACAGCATAGTGCAGCAGACAGCTCTGGACGCCGTGCCGGACGGATTGAAGTCGCCGTTGGCATTCACGCCGCTGATGATGCCGTTGCTGTACATCCAGATGATCCAGTCCTCATAGGGAGTGCCGGCGACCGCTGTGGCATAGTCACCGATCAGCATGGATGCTTCCATGTAGCCGCCATGCGGTTCTTCTCCCTTCACCTCGATCATATAACCGGCATAGGACATCCCCAGCAGACAGGCAAGCTCATCCCGGGTTGCAGGTTTGCTCCACTCCTCGGCACTGAGACCGAACATGTTCAGCTCATCATAGATGGACTGGGCAATGGTCCGATTGCCCCAGAAATCAGGCCCATTCACAGCCTCGACCTTCGCCAGATCATCCGCGGAGTAGCTCTCCCGGGGAAACATTCCAAGGGCCATCGTGTACGCTTCCAGGCGGGAGACGGTGGCGTTTGGGCGGAAGGTGCCGTCAGTGAAACCGGACACAGCGCCTATTTCTGCCATTTCGGTGACATAAGGATAGAACCAGTCGCCGGGGTTCACATCAGAAAAGGTTGCCGGCTTGCTGGGGGCAGACGCAAATACGCCGGCGAAGATAGATAGTGCGCAGGCCACGGCCAATATGCGGGAAATGATGATTCTTCGTTTGCTCATACAGATTTCCTCCTCTAAGTTGCCTTATGCTATATTATATGCAGTTGTCGAATTTAATATTTTACATTATATTATTTTGGGCAGGGAAGAGCAATAGCTTCCGCCAGATCCCTTTGCGGGAGGCAGGTCTCACGGACCATATGCGACGCGGCGCAGCCAAAACGCAAAAGAAAGATATCCCCGGCCACTTTCTTCGTTAAAAAAGACTTTGGCAAACCAATATCGTTTTGCACGACGGGCAAAATTGGCTGTGGTTTGAATCAACAAAATAGAAATTTTCGGTTTTGCATATAATAGACAATAGAAAGGAGTCGATCTCAAATGCCGAAAAACAAAGCCTCGCCCCGTTGGACGCCTGAAGAGGATGTTATTTTGAAGCACTATTACCGTTCTAAGGGCCTTGTCTATTGTGTGCAGAGGATCCCCAACCACTCTCAGGCAGCAATCATCGTCCATGCCGGTCTTCTGGGCCTGTCCAAGAAACGCCCGAAGCCCAGGAGCCAATGGACGGAAGATGAGGAATCCATTCTCCTGAAGCATTATGTGAATGGCGGTACCACAGCCTGTATGGAGTTCCTGCCTGGCCGCACCAGGAATGCGATCGCCCACCGGGCCAGAAAGCTGGGCCTTCAGACCAAGGTTGGATGGACAGAGAAGGAGCGTGAGATCCTCCGTCAATACTACCCAGATGAAGGCAGGAACTGCTCCAAGCGGCTCCCCGATAAATCGGAGAGCTCAGTCTATGACCAGGCTGCCAAAATGGGACTTGTTCAGAAATCGATGGCCCCATGGACCCCAAAGGAAGATGCCATAATCAGGCGGAACTATAAAAATGTCGGAGAGTGCAAGCGGCAGCTGCCCCACCGTTCTATCAGCAGTATCGCAAAGCGAATTAGCGCCCTTGGGCTAGGTAAAAAGCTCAGGGCCAGTTCCAAATCGTGGACCAAAGAAGAAGATGCCATCCTGCGGGAGTATTATCTCAAGGAGGGCAATATGGTCATCATGCGGCTGCCTGGCCGCTCCCCTCATGCTGTTTGGGTCCGCGCCGATAAGCTGGGCCTGACAGATCGGTACCAAGAAAATTAAGAAACAGCCCGGAGACGACTCTCCGGGCTGTTTCTTATATGTCAAGTTTCGCTGGGTTCGATCTCAGACGGCTCATCACAGGAGCCTGCCGCGGCGACCGAATAGGTCTTACCATTCATCTCCAGGATGCTCGCCTGGCTTTCCTTTCCAAGGTTGGGCTCGGCAGCGTCATCGGCAAGGATAAACTCCCAGGGGGAGAGCTGCTGAACGGCTGAGTAGGGGAGTGTCGTCTCGCCGCGGCTGTTAAGAAAGATGTACCGAGCCTTCATATCGGCCCCATCTGCCAGGATCGACTTAACCTCCCATTCTGTGGCATCATCGGCAAACAGGAAGCTCTCCTCGCCGCACTCAGTCCAGAGGACCAGGGAGGCGTCCATGGGTGTTTCAGTGTCCTCCACCACCGGGCCAAGCACCTGGAACAGGGCGGTGCCCACATTGAAGGAGCTTCCGGTGCCCACAGTCAGCAGCATGTTGCCGATACTGGTCTTAAACTCCTCATAGGCGTCGCTGCCCTCAGCTCTGGAGGTGACCACCAGGTTCTCGCCGAACTGCTCCCGGAGCGCCGATACGCCGGTCCAGCGGGATTCTTCGCTGTTGGGGACAACAATGAAGTTCAGCTTTTCCACATCAAACTTACCCAGGGCCTCGGCGACGGTGCCCACATCAGCCTCGCTACAGCCGCCCAACAAAGCCGCCTGCCCGGAGGAGACGGCGATGGCATAGCCCTCCGGCAGATAGTGAACGGTGAGTTCACTTTCTTCATCGGGGGAGATGTTGTTCTCATCCATCTTGGGAATCTCCACATAGCCGTGGTCGGGTTTGGGAGCCGGCTCCGGGTCACCGATTGTCGGTTTGGGCCCGCAGCCAGCCAGCAGCGAAAGGGCCATGGCGGAGAGGAGGACCCCTCCAATCAGTTTGTTTTTCATGTTTTTGCAACCTCCTAAAGTTAGATTTGAAGCAATGCTTTCTCGAACTCCTTGTAGCTGTACCGATAGTTTGCGTTGGAGAATACCAGGGTGGCAAAATCGGTGTCCTTGCGATGCTCCGGCTGGAAAGTTATGTGGCATGAGTGACACCTCCCTCCATTCCCTCCATACCATGTTATATATTTATTATATGCGGTTGCTTCTAAAATATTTTCAGAGCACCCTTTTTGCTAAGGGATGTTTTGCCGCCTCAACACGACTTGTCGAATACCCCGAACCCCGAACTTCTCCACATAGGGCTCGCAGACCTTGTCCAGATGGATGGTCTTGAGATCCGCCAGGGACGCTTCCCAGTCTTCGGCAAGGCCGGTGACAGTGACTTTAACTCGTCCGTACAGATGAGGCATATTGAATCCTCCCTTCTTTGCAATTTGTACTGCTGCATATATTATATGCAAATTGTCTGGTTCATATTTTCGACGGATGGCAGGGGAAGGTAGGTTTTTTTTAACGAAAAAATGGGAGAGGCCGTCTTCGTTTGCCAGGTGGTGTTGCCGCAGGCGGGCTCCGTTCCGGAGCCATGTCGGGTCCATGAGGGCTCCGCTGTTTGGGGCAACAGGCAAAGAAAAGAAGGAACCCCGGCAAGATGCCAGAGTTCCATTCTTCCCAATCGTTAGCTCCCAAAAAACAGGGAGGCCCTGGCACTTTGCCAGGGCCTCGTTCTGTTTGGTTTAGCATACTTCAATATCCGGCCGTCCTGCAATAGGATTCCGGCCCTTTTGTCGCCTCCTGAAGATCGTTTTTCCAAATTGGAGTATATTCTTTTATATGCAGGCAAGTCTCACGAACCCCACATAGGTTTCTGAAAGAACCGGCCCGTGCCAAAGCTCCCAAGGAAAGGCAAAAATCCTCTGCCACATTTCTTCGTTAAAGAAGATTCTAACCCCACCCCAAAAAGTGGACTATTGAAATATAAAATCCGACTAGCGCATATAATATAATCAGAATCCTAGAATAGACCGGAGCCTGTTTGCATAATACAAACCTATAAAACCGATATAGGGGAAACAAACCTATTGGAAACTTAAATTTCGAAAGGAGGAAGGGCTGCCTCTTCTGCAGCTACTGCAGGAACGCTGGCTGCCCGTACGATAATGTGTAAGAAAAGTTCGACGAAAGACAAGCTGACCCTTGGTCAGATGCTGAAGAATACGGTGCGCAATGACCCCAAGGCTGGCATTTGGATTGTATCGTTCATTGCGGGACTGGTCACATTCCCGCTTATGTTCCTCTGCCTCTGGTGGGTCACTGGAAACATGGTGCCCCAGAGTGAGCTGGTCGGACATTTGATCAAGTTGGCTATGGTATCCGGTGTGGTATCCTGCCTGGTCATCCCTAGTGTGGCCAGCTGTGCCCGTGTGGAGAAAATGAGCGGGCCTGCCGATTCGGAACCTGCTGACCCCGCCAACCCACAGGTTGCGGAGAGTTCTTCTGAGGGCACTCCTGCTCCCAAACCGCAGACTGAGAAGCCGGCCGATAAGAAATCTCGTCTGGCTGAGCTGCGCGACCAGATGACCACCGTCAACACAGAGGCGATGGGCGAGGTCACCACGACTTTTGATGACATTGCCGGCTACGCGGAGACCAAGAAAAACATGGAGTTTATTGTTCGCTGCCTGCGGCATCCAGAGCAGCTGAAGGCTGTTGGCGGCAAGATTCCCAATGGCATCCTGCTGTACGGCCCTCCAGGCACAGGCAAGACCCTGATGGCCCGAGCTCTGGCTGGCACAGCTGGCGTGAAGTTCTACGCCGCCAACGCCAGCGAGTTCGTCAATATCTGGGTTGGCCAGGGTGCGACCAATGTCCGCGCTCTCTACGCGGAAGCTAAGAAGAACGCGCCCAGCATCGTCTTCATCGATGAGATCGACGCCCTTGGCGGCGCCCGTAGTCCTGGCCAGCACCAGGAGTACCGGCAGACTCTCAATGCCTTACTGTCTGAGATAGACGGTATGGACAAGGACAGTGGCGTGCTCACCATCGCTGCGACCAATGTCCTGGAGGAGCTGGATCAGGCTCTGATCCGCCCCGGCCGTTTTGATAGGAAGATCGCCATCCCGCTGCCCAACTATGATGACCGGCTGGCCATTATCCGCCTGTATGCGAAGAAGCGCGCCATGACCGCAGATGTCTCCCTAGAGGCTATCGCCCGTCAGACGGTGGGAATGTCCGGTTCTTCCATCAATACCCTGTTCAACGAGGCGTCCATCCGTGCGGTCATGGGAAACCGGTCTGTGATTACATGCGAGGACATCGACATGGCCCTGACCCAGATGATCACCAATGGTGAAATCAGCAAGACGGTCGATAAGGATGAGTTGGAGATGGTCGCTTATCATGAGGCTGGCCACGCTCTGCTGTCCCGGCTGGTTGCCCACGACCCCGTGCAGAAGGTGACCATCATCGGAAACACGGCCGGCGCTTTGGGTATCACCATCCACGGTGGCAACGAGCAGAATCTGCTGCCCCTTGAGACGCTGCGTGGCCGGGCCATCATGTGCTATGGGGGACGGGCTGCTGAGGAGATTATCTTCGGCAAGGAGAATATCAGCACTGGTGCAAGCCAAGATCTGAAGGATGCATCCCGCTATATTCGTGCTTACATTGAGTGCGGCGCGGGCAAGTCCCTACTCAATGAGAGTTCCTTTGCCGGACAGAACATGATCCCTGACACCAAGGAAGCCAAGGAGCTTTCTGTCCAGTTCTACGATGAGGCCGTAAAGGTCCTGACCGAGAACCGACACCTCCTGGACCGGATCGCTAAGGCGCTTCTGGAGAAGGAGACGCTCATGGAAGATGACTTCGAGGCTCTGTTCGAGTGAATCTCCCAACGGCTAAAGCCTGGGGTTTCGGCCCTCGGTGGACACTCAAAATCTATGAGCAGAGGTGCGACACAGGCCGCACTCCGTGGTACATTCTTAGCTACGGACCATGCATGGCTGCGACTTTTCGAGGAAAAGTCGTGTGGTGCCTAGTCTATGGAAACAAATCTGCCGCAATGCAAAATCAGCCTCCTCAAATGGGGAGGCTGATACCATTTCTCAACCAATATCAAGGACGGCAAGCCGGTGCGGGTTCCGGAGACGGACCCGTCCATCGCCGAAGTCAACGATTTTTCCGGAGACAACCAGCGCCATGCCCCGGCGGTGCGTATAGGCATATTCTCTCTGGGCTGCCGCCAGCACATCTTGCGGGTCCCGCCCGTTCCTGGCGCAGGAGCCAGTCCAGAGGATAGTCTCACTGCCATCCTGGGCAAACATCATGTGCCCGCTCAGATCGTACTTCTTTGAGAAAGCAGCCATATCAGGGCAGACAACTGCGACACACTCGCCGGGAGCCAGTTCTTCGGCGCAAATCTCGGCAACTGCTTCAGTCAGGCCCTGCACCTGGACATCCACATCGTCTACCGACCGGCTGGGCGCCTCCAGATGCGGATCCATGAAATCACAGACAACATCCATCTGGCGCCTCGGGCTCTCCGCTGTCAGGATCGCTGTCTTCATGCCTGGACTGTAGAAAGACTCCAGCACCTCAGAGAGTGCAGCGGTGCTGGCATGCGAGTCCAATACCGGCCAGCCCCAGGGCGGCGTATAAAGGCAGTCGGTTGAGAGCTGCCGGTCGAACAATTCGCCTCCTTCCTGACATCCGCGCACATGGAATCGAATTGGTCCCTTGTCGTTCCGGGCCATATCCTCCAGATATTCACGGGCCAGCGCAACGGCACTCGCAATAGATTCCAAGTTCAGCATATTGTTGCCCCCTTATTAACCCATCATGTTTGTGGGAAGTACATATGTTCTTATACCCGATTATAACACGGAGCCGTGCGTTTCCGCAATATGCGAAACAGCGAAAATTGTCAAAATGTTCTGCAAAAGGCGCCAGGAAAGGAAAATATATCACTTCGCTGCAAAAACTCCTAAAGGGGAATGTGATAGTTTGCCACAAAAGTAGCTGGAAAATGTGCGAAATGGGATTGCCGATATTTGCATATCATTGAATTAGTACCCAATTTAAGGTGGAAATTAACTAAAAGGAGGAAAACGACACATGTCGGAATTTATTAAGGAAGTAAGAGGCGATTTGTTAGCCTACGACGCCAAGGTCCGCTGTCATCAGGTCAACTGCAGAGGCGTGATGGGCGCAGGTCTGGCCAAACAGGTGAAGGAGAAGTACCCGGAGGCCTATGAGCAATACAAGGCCCTGTGTGATCAGTTTGGCAGTTCTCTGTTGGGCCATACCCAGTTTGTGATTTGCCATGATGGGACCGTCATTGCCAACCTGTTTGCGCAGGATGGATATGGCACTGATGCTGTGCAAACGGTCATGGGGGCCTTGGACGATTGCCTGTCCCAGGTAGCCAATTTCTGCTTTCGGATTGATACCAAGCCGGCCTTCCCGAAGCTGATGGGCTGTGGTCTGGCTGGTGGCAACTGGGATGATGTCAGCAAACTGATCGCCCAGTACTTCGACTTCAAGTCGGCTGGCTGTACCATCGTAGAATATACACCAAATGAGACCATTCCCGCTCCGGCTGAGAAGCCGAAGGTGGATGTGCCGGCTGCTGAGCCTGAGCCAAAGGCTGATGAGCCGGGTACCGAGACTGGCGAACCGGTCCCTGCAGTTGAGCCGAAACCGGCAAAGAAGCCCCGGGCGCCGCGGAAACACAAGGAGGAATTCGCGCCTGATTACTTAGTGGACGACTTGGAGGCCAAGCTGTCTGAAGTCACCATCTACACGGATGGTTCCTGCCGGTTCAACCCAGGCCCGGGGGGCTGGGCTGCGGTCCTGCTTGCTCAGACCAAGAAAGGTCCGGCCGAGAAGCGCGTCTCTGGCGGTAAGGAGGAATCCACCAACCAGGAGATGGAGCTGACGGCTGTAAAGGAGGCCCTGTCTTTGCTGAAGACGCCCTGCCGGATCACCCTGTACTCTGACTCCAGCTATGTCATCAACACGATTGCGAAAGGATGGCTGGAAGGCTGGAAGCAGAAGAACTGGAAGAAGAGAGGCGGCATCGCCAACCTGGAGCTGTGGCAGGAGGTCGACCAGCTGCTTCAGCAGCACAAGATCAACTGTATCTGGGTCAAGGGCCATGCGGACACTGCCTACAACAACATCTGTGATGAGATGGCCCAGGCTGAGTCCGCGAAGTTCATCTAATCGGGGTGGCTGCCATGAAGAAGCTGTCTGCATACCTGCGAGAGGGCTTTCAAACGCTCCTCTCCCGCCTTTACTGGCGGGGGAGGGGCCTCAAAGCCCGCATCCATAGCTGGTATATCCAGAAAATCTGGATGCCGCGACATCAGGAACCTGAGTTTACCGAGGCGGAACGCCAGGAGGCTGCGGAACTGATAGATGAGATTCTGACAGAATTAAAGATGGGGGAGATGCAACATGCTGGAAAATGAAATCCGCCATGTGACGATATGCGAAGAGATCAACCGTGCCTACAAACAGGGGGCTGGGAAGGAGTTTCATGAGACTTTCCACGGCTTCCGGGATAGGAATGACGCCATAAAGATGTCCAGGAGCCTGCTGGGCCTGAATCTGGATATGTTCAAGAAGATGAGCAGAATTCGGGACTTCAAAGCGGCCCGCAGTGCGTTGGTCGCATTGGCCAACCAGGCGATGATGGTCATCATTGAGTTTAGATCCGTTTTTCGCAGCCTCCATCTAAGCCATCAGGCTTAGGCGGA